>Ga0066656_10000430_pt1 | contig 16173 bp, 16 predicted proteins | sample GraSoiAngelo_105_FD_71411 | JGI IMG/M metagenome (GOLD analysis project Ga0066656, IMG submission 71411) | Grasslands soil microbial communities from the Angelo Coastal Reserve, California, USA - 14_0903_05_40cm | ecosystem: Environmental > Terrestrial > Soil > Grasslands | place: USA... | reverse complement strand
CCCCCGCTTCGATCACCTCGATGCTGCGCTCTTCGGTCACGGTGTACTCATCCCGCTTCCCTCTTCCCCCTTCCCCTTTATCGCCCAGCGCGTGGCCAGAATCCCGAGCGCGATGTTGAGCAAAAGCCATACGAGCATGCCGCCGACGCCGAATCGGTTGATCGGTGCCGCGACAATTCCTACTAGCATCGCGCCAATTGCAGCGAGAACCGCGATTACACCGCGCTGCCAGACATTGTCGAGTGAGTAACTGCGGTACCATCCGCAGACCGCGCCAGTGGCGATCGCCGTCAACAGGGCGGCGCCCAACAAGTAGCCATTGAGTTCGTAGCGCTCTTCGTTGAGTGCCACAATGATCTGCAAAGTGGTCATGCACGCCGCTCCGAACCCAACACCTCCCGCGAGCGAACCAAGCCCGAGCGCGAGCGGATCTTTTGGGGGCGGGGGGGGACCCTTCATAGGTGCAGCACGCGGCCGAGCGAGTCGAGCGCGGCCTCACCGATCGCCTCGGACATCGTCGGGTGTGCATGGATCGCCAGGTCGATTTCTTCGACCGTGTACTCGTTCTCGCGCGCGACGGCCAGCTCGTGGATCATCTCGGACGCATGCGCGCCCACGATATGCGCGCCGAGGATCTCGCCGTACTTCTTGTCCCTAAGGATCTTGACGAAGCCTTCCGTCTCGCCGGTCCCGCGCGCCCGCCCGTTGGCGGAGAAGGGAAACCGCCCCGCCACGTAATCGAGCTTCTTCTCCTTGCACTGATCTTCGGTCAATCCGATGCTCGCCACCTCCGGGTGGCAATACGTCACGCTGGGCACATTGTCGTACTTGATCGCGTGGGGCTTCTGGCCCGCGATGATTTCGGCGACCACTGAGCCCTCGCGGAACCCCTTGTGGGCCAACATCGGCGGACCGGCGACGTCGCCGATCGCGTAATACCCGGGCGCGGTCGTCTGGAGATTCTGGTCAACCTTGATGAACCCACGATCGGTGAGCTGAATGCCGCACTCTTTGAGGCCGATGTTTTCGGTGTTGACGGCGCGGCCCGCGGCCATGAGGACCGCGGCGGCGGTCACCTGTTTCTTCTCGCCGCCCGCTTCGATGTCGAGCGTCACCTTGTCTTTTCCGACGGCCGCCTTCGTAACCTTGGCGCCCGCGATCACGTCGATGCCGCGTTTACGATAGCTCTTCGCCAGCGTGTCGGACGCCTCGGCGTCTTCGATTGGCAGGATGCGCGGCAGCGCTTCGATCAGCGTGATCTTCACGCCGAACGCGTGGAAGATGTCCGCGAACTCCATGCCGACCGCGCCCGCGCCGATGATCGCGAGGGATTCCGGCACGCGCTCGAGCAACAGCGCGTCATCGGAAGAGATGACGGTCGTCTTGTTGATTTCGAGGCCGATCTGGGGAATGCCTTTGACCCGGGAGCCCGTGGCGATGACGACGGCCTTCTTTGCCTCGTACACGTCGCTGCCAACTTTCACTTTCTTGCCTGGCTGCACGACACCGGTTCCCTTCACGACGGTGATCTTGTGCTTCTTCATCAGGAACTCGACGCCCTTGGAATTCTGATCGCTCACTCGCCGGGAGCGCTTCATTGCAACGCCGTAATCGGTCTTCACGCCGCTCGCTTCGACGCCGAATTCCTTCGATTCCTTCAATAGGCCGGCGATGTACGCGGAGTGGAGCAGCGCCTTGGTCGGAATGCAGCCGATGTTCACGCACACCCCGCCCAACTTCTCCTGCTCGACGACCGCGGTGCTCATGCCGAGCTGCGCGCTGCGAATGGCGCAGATGTAGCCCGCGGGGCCGCCCCCGAGAACGATCACGTCAAAACTTGCCACAGGTGCTCCTTAGAGCAGCATCGCCAATGGGTTTTCGAGCATTTGCTTCAAGGTCTTCAAGAATGCGGCGCCCGTCGCGCCATCGATCACGCGGTGGTCGCAGCTCATCGTCACCCGCAGCCGTTTCCGCACGCTGACCCGATCGCCGTCCGGCACGGCCTTGGGCACGATGGTGCCGATCGCAACGATCCCCGCCTCGGGTGGATTGATCACGGCGGTGAACTGATCGATGTCGAACATGCCAAGATTCGAAACGCTGAACGTGGAGCCCGTGTACTCCTCGGGTTTGAGGCGGCGGCTGCGCGCCTTCCCCGCCAGGTCGCGGGCCTCCGCGCCGATCTCGCTCAACGACTTCACGTCCGCATTGCGAATCACCGGCGTGATGAGGCCGTCTTCGATGGCGACCGCCATGCCGATGTGCACTTCGTTCCAGTACCGAATGTGGTCTTCCTGGAACCAGGCGTTGCACGCGCGGTGGCGCACCAACGCCAAAGCGACGGCTTTGATGATGATGTCGTTGAACGAAATCTTGCCCCCCTCTTCGCCGAGCTGCTTGTTGAGCGCCTCGCGGGCCTCGGCGGCGCGCTCCATGTCGATCTCGGTCGTGAGGAAGAAGTGCGGGACCGGCCCAATCGACGCCGCGAGCCGCTTGGCGATCGTCTTTCGGATCTGGGTGAGGGGGACGTCCTCAAACGCAGCACCGGTGCGTGCGGGAGACGGGACACGGGAAACGGGAAACGTGGTGGCTGAAGTAGTTACGGCGGTTGCCTCGCGTGCAGGAGCGCTTTCGACATCCCGTTTCACAACTCTACCACCGGGCCCCGAGCCAGTAACGAGCTTGAGATCGACGCCGGACTCTTTGGCGATGCGTCGAGCCAGAGGCGAAGCCTTCACACGTGTCGCGTCCGCCGGGGCGGCTGGCGGAGCTTGGCGAGCGGGCGAGGGTTGAGGGACGGCGGCCGGTGTGGGTTTGGGTGCCGGGGCCGTTTGCGACGCCACGTTTCCCGTTTCCCGCTTCTCGTTTCCCGGTCTCGCCGGCGCGACCGCACCATCACCATCGACCTTCTCACCAGGCTTCCCAATCCACGCGACGACGTTTCCAACGGGCACCGTGCTGCCTTCGGGTACGACGACTTTGATCAGCTGGCCATCCGCCCGCGCCACCAGCTCCATGATGGCCTTATCGGTTTCGACCTCGGCGAGCGTGTCGCCCGACTTCACCGCGTCGCCTTCGTGCTTTGTCCACTTCACGAGCCGCCCTTCCTCCATCGTGGGCGAGAGCGCCTCCATGTGGACTTTGGTCGCCATCGGCGCTACTCGAGGTACAGCACGCGCCGCGCGGCCGCGACGACTTTCTCGGGCGAGGCCTTGGCCGCGCGCTCGAGCACCTTGTTGTACGGCATCGGCACGTCGGCCTGCGTGACGCGCAGCACCGGCGCATCGAGATCGTCGAAGGCATCGCGCTGAATCACGTCCACGATCTGCGCCCCAATGCCGGAATGCGGCCAGCCCTCCTCCACGACGACCGCGCGGTTCGTCTTGGCGACCGACTCGAGAATCGCCGCTTCATCGAGGGGGCGCAGCGAGCGCAGGTCCAGGACTTCAGCGGAGACATTCTGTTCGGCGAGCTGCTCGGCCGCTTTGACGGCCACACTCAGGGTTTTCGAGTGACAGACGAGCGTCACATCCGAGCCTTCGCGCTTGATGTCCGCGCGCCCGATCGGGACGATATGCTCGCCATCGGGGACGTCCCCCTTGAGGTTGTACAGCATCTCGCCTTCGAGCACGATGACCGGATTGTTGTCCCGGATCGCCGACTTGAGGAGACCCTTGGCATCAGCAGGTGTTGCGGGCGCGACGACTTTCAGTCCGGGGATGTGCGAGAGCCAGCTCTCCCATGCCTGCGAGTGCTGCGAGGAGAGCTGCAGCGCGGCGCCGTTCGGGCCGCGGAAGACGATCGGCATGGGAATCTGGCCGCCGGACATGTAGAGCATCTTGGCGGCTGAATTGACGATTTGATCGAGCGCCAGAACCGCGAAATTCCACGTCATGAACTCGATTACCGGCCTGAGACCACCCATCGCGGCGCCCACGCCGATGCCGGCAAAACCCAGTTCGGCAATCGGCGTGTCCACGACCCGTTGCGGCCCGAACTCTTCCAGCAGCCCGCGGCTCACCTTGTACGCGCCCTGATAGACGCCGACCTCCTCGCCCATTAGAAACACGTTCGGGTCGCGCTGCATTTCTTCACGCAGCGCCTGGTTCAGCGCATCCCGATAGGTGAGGGTGGCCATCGCTCAGTCGACCAACACGTCGGTGAAGAGCTCGTCCGGTTCGGGATCGGGGCTCTCATCGGCGAATTTCACGGCCTCTTCGACTTCGGCATGGATCTCGGTATCCATCGCGTCGAGTGCTGCCTGATCGATCACGCCTTCCTCTTTGAGTTTGGCGGCGAGATGCGTGATGGGGTCGCGGGCCTTCTGTTCCTCTACTTCGTCCTTGGTCCGATAGACGCCGTGGAGGGGATCGGACATCGAGTGGCCCATGTAGCGATAGGTGCGCACCTCGAGCAGCGTCGGGTGGCTGTGCTTGCGGGCCCGCTCGATGGCGCGCCGCGTCGCGTCGTAGACGGTCAGCACATTCATGCCGTCCACCAGCTCCGCGGCCATGTCGTAGCTGCAGGCGTGCTCGACGATATCGGTCACCGCCGCCACTCGCTCGAACGCGGTTCCCATGCCGTAGCGATTGTTCTCGCAGAGGAAAATCACCGGCAGTTTCCAAACCGATGCCATGTTCAGCGTCTCGTGAAACGCACCGATGTTCACAGCGGCTTCGCCAAAGAAGCACACGCAGACCTGATCGCCGCCTTTGTACTTGATCGCGAAGCCCAGACCCGCGGCGAGCGGGATATGGCCGCCGACGATCCCATGCCCGCCCATGAAACGGCGGTGCACGTCGAACAAATGCATCGAGCCGCCTTTGCCCTTCGAGCAGCCGGTGGCTTTGCCGAACAGCTCCGCCATCACCGCGTTCGGCGAGATGCCCTTGATGAGCGCCTGGCCATGCTCGCGGTATGAGCAGATGACGTAGTCGTCTTCACGCAGCGCGGTGAGCGCCCCAACGCCGACTGCCTCTTGCCCGATGTAGAGATGACAGAAGCCACCGATCTTGCCGAGGGCGTACGCTTCCGCGGCCTTCTCCTCGAAGCGGCGGATCAGCAGCATCTGCCGCAACATCTTGAGGTGCAGCTCGGCTTGCGTCGTGTCCTTCGGACTGCGGGCGGTGGCGGTCATGAAGTTGCGGCCCCGGCGGCGGCGGCCTCGACTTGTTCCCAGGCGTGATAGCTGGAGCGTACCAGCGGTCCCGACTCGACATGACGGAAGCCGAGTGACATTCCGTACCGCTTTAATTCGGCGAACTCATCGGGGGTATACCAGCGTGCGATCGGCAGATGCTGTTCCGAAGGACGCAGGTACTGGCCCAGCGTGATGATGTCGACGCCTTGTGCTCGCAGATCGCGGATCGCGACGAGCAGCTCATCCCATTCCTCTCCCAGGCCGCAGATCAGGCCGGATTTCGTGAGGAGGTCGGGGTTCATTTCCTTCGCGGTCCGCAATAGCTCGAGCGCGCGGGTGTAGCGGCCGCCGGGCCGCGCGATGCGATAGAGGCGGGCAATGGTCTCGAGGTTGTGATTGAGGATGTCGGGTTGGGCAGCGACGATGATGCGGAGCGCTTCGGGGTTGCCTTTGAAGTCAGGAATCAGGACCTCGATCGAGGTCGCGGGAAGCCGGCGTCGGATCTCCGCGATACACGCGGCAAATATTTCGGCGCCGCCGTTCGGCAAGTCATCGCGATCCACGCTGGTGATGACGACGTGCTTGAGTCCCATCTGTGCGACTGCGTCAGCCAGACGCTGCGGCTCGCCGGCGTCGAGCGGAGCGGGGGTCCCATGCGCTACCGCGCAGTACGCGCAATTCCGCGTGCAGACGTCCCCGAGGATCATGAAGGTTGCGGCGCGGTGCTCCCAGCATTCCCCGATGTTGGGACAATGGGCTTCTTCACACACGGTATGAAGCCGCAGGTCCCGCATCATGTGTTTCAGGGCTAGGTAGTTCGGCCCGCCCGGGGCTTTGACCTTGAGCCAGGAGGGTTTACGCGCGCTGTCCCCTGCGGCAGGAGCAGGGGGTGGGGGCGGCATGATCTGGACGAGCGGTGCAGCCATGGGAATCGAAGATAGCGGGAGCTAATAAGGCGGGGTAGCCCGTTTTTCAACCGGACGGTTGATCGCGTCCGTTGTCTTTCAAGCGCCGAAGTTTCTCTTCGATCTCGGCAGACGTGCTGAGCGTTCCGTCCGCGATGTCGGCAATCTCTTCCGCTTCGCGCCACTGCCGCTCCAACTCCTCGGCTTCTGCCTGCTCATCGACCGCCATTTCGAGGGCGAGCCGTCGCTCCGGACGGAGTGCTCGGAGCGTGGTCTGCCGAAACGCGACGTCGCGGACGAGCCATTCGGGCCCGCCGACTTGATCCACCTCGCGTGCGGCATCCTCGGCGCGTTTGCCGCCACGGCGAATCACGTTCAGGTAGGGCAATCCTTGCCTCAGCACGTGAACCGCCTCAGTACCGGTGAGCTGCGCGCCCTCCTGGCGACAACGCGGGCAGCTCAGCAGCACCGCCATGTCGGCGTGCGCGTCGGGTACCACGCGCGCGTGTTGCACGTGGCGGGCGCGCAGCTCCATCACGCTGCCGCAATGCGCGCAAATGGGTGCCTCGATCATCGAGACTTTGCGACTGCCAAGCAGGCGGAGATAGAACCAATCGACGGCGCGATGGACGTTCCACACGACCAGGCCGAAGCCACCGCCCGCAGCCACGTTGGCGGCGACACCGAGGCCGATCGCGGCGATGGTCAGGGGAACGACGACTTTCATGCGCTCGCGCTGGCGGTTCCGCAAGCGCTCGCCGTAGCGCCAGGTCGCGAGCTCCACCCGCGGCGGCTTACCGACGCGCACGAAGTCATACCGCTGCCAGCGGATCAGCGAGACTTGTGCAGTCGACGCCGCCACGCGGCCCAGGCTCGCCGTGCGGGCGACGGCCTCAATTCGTTCCAGCCGATCATCGAATGGGGTGAGATTCCAGCGGCTGCAACGCGGGCAGACGACCCACAACCGGCCCTTCCACTCGTCAAACGCGATCCGACGGCCCACACCGAGACCGGATGGACCGCCGTCGCCGTCGAACGACGCGTTGCAGAAAGCACAGGTACGAAACACGACGCTACGCTGCTGAAGACAGTCAGGAAGTAAAGCGTTCCGGGGCGAGAGAAGCAATCTCTATCTCGGATGTTCCTGTCGTCACGAGGCTTGCAATGATCTCGCCGGTGAGGGCGGCCAGCAATACGCCGTTGCGCCCATGTCCGGTGGCATACCACAAGCCTCTCACATCCGGGTCGGCGCCGACAATCGGGCGGCCATCCGGCGTCACCGGCCGCAGGCCCGCCCAGGTGCGCATGGGCCCACGCGAGGCGAGCGCGGGAAACAGTCGCGTGGCATTCGCGAGGATGTCCTCGAGACCCGAGTCGGTGACACTGTTGTCGAATCCGACGTGTTCCATCGTGCTGCCCATCAGCGCTTCGCCGTCTCGCGCGACCACATATCCGTGATCGTAGTACAGGATTGCGCGCGGCACGCCGGCGGGCCACGGCAGCGCCGCCATTTGCCCGCGAACCGGCTCGACCGGTAAGGCCCGCGGGAGATGCTCGATGCGAGGCGACCAGGCTCCGGCGGCGATGATGACGTGCTCAGCTTTTATCTTACCAGTGGACGTTTCCACAGCCGTCGCCCGCCCGAGGATGGTGTTGATACGCTGCACACGCGCTGCGATGACGACCGCGCCACGGCGCTTCGCGTCGGCAAGCAGCGCCCGGGCGAGCAGGGGCGCGTGTACCGCACCGTCTTCAGGCGCGAACAGCGCGCCTAGACAAGGCGCCGCCGCGGGAAAGCGCTCGGCGACATCACCGGCCTCGAGCCAATCGCAGCGCAGTCCGGCTTGTCTTTGGTGGGCGACAGCATCGCGCAGGCGCTCCGCCTCCGATTCGTCGAATGCCAGGGACGCGATACCCTCACGCCACAGCCCGATATCGATGCCGGTCGTTTCGAGTAGCGAGGCGGCCAGGCTTTCATAGAGGTCGCGTCCACGCAGGCCCAACGCCCGGAGCGACTCGTCCGTCCGTTCGATTTGTGCGCCCAGGATCCCGGCTGACGCTGCTGACGCGGCCGCCGGCTCGGGGCCGGGCTCGCAGATTGCTACGCGGAGTCCGGCAAGCGCGGCCGCGCGGGCGCACGCCGCGCCGATGATTCCCCCCCCCGCGACCAGCACTTCACACGACGAAACTTTGTGCGACATTTAGGCGTACGCTGCACACGCACCGGACACCACGGAGGGTATCATGTTCCGGAGCATTTTGGGGTTCGCACTTCTCGCCGTTGTCGCGTGGTTCGGCCTCCAGCTGATTTTCGGGATCCTTGGCAGCCTAGTCGGTCTCGCGATGACCGTGCTCTGGCTCGCCGTCATCGGGTTTTTCTTCTATCTGGCGTTGCGGCTCATCAGCCCGCGCACGGCGGATCGCATCCGCGACATGATCAAGGGCCGGCCTGCCGACGCCTCTTAAGGCTCCAACCGGGCCAGTACGGCCCACGCCAACAACGGAAACAGAATCTCGTGGTGGCCGGTGAGCTGAATGCCGCGGCCACCTGCGAGCGTTGGTCGCTCGACGACATTCACCCGCGGCCGGTAATGGCGCTGCATGTCGCAGTCGCACGCGGTGAAATTCTTGGGCCGTCCACTGTTCAGATTGCGTGCGACGGTCAGCGCCTTGAGAAATACTTCGGGCATGATCACCGCGCTGCCGACATTCAGGACCACGCCGCCGTCGTCGAGATCGGGCACCGCACCCGCGAGGCGCTTGAAATCGCGATGACTCGTCGCGCCGAGGGCCGCGCCATCGGCTGAGGGATGTTGGTGAATGATCTCGGCGCCGATCGCCGCGTGGACGGTCACCGGAATGCCCAACTCGGCACAGGCGAGCAACACCGAGACGTCGCGACCTGGTACGTCGTTTCGCGCGCCGAGGTATTCCGCGAGCGCCTCACCCGCACCCTGTTGCGTCTTCGCCCCGCGCGCGATCGCCGCGTTCATCTCCCGACCGGTCTCCTCCGCCATGCCGAACGTTCCGTCACCCAGGCCGGCGGCCACGTCTTCGCTGGTACCGCCGTACGCGGCGAGCTCGAAGTCGTGAATGGCGGCGCTGCCGTTCATCGCGACGATCGTGATCGCGCGTCGCCGCATCAGCGCAATCAGGAGCGGGCCCAGACCGACTTTGATCACGTGTCCGCCAAGCATCGCGAGGACGCCGCGCCCCCGTTCCGCGGCCGCGGCGATCTGGTCGACGACGTATCGCAGGTCCTGCGCGGCGAGGACCCTTGGCAACGCGTCGATGAAGGCCGTGAACGACCGGTCAGAGGGAAGCGGCGGCTTGGCTAACAGTGAGGCGTCGACTTTGTTGGGGCGTTTGGCGATAGGGACTGTCTTGAGGCGGGAGAAATCGGCTTCGCGGTAATCAGTCATTCCTGTCCTCCCGCAGGTACGACGTACTCCTTGAGCTTCAGCGTGACCTGACCGAACGAGAAGTTCGACTGGATCGCGAGCACGAGGCGCTGCGGATCGTCCGAGAGCCAGATGTGCGTCTCGGATTTCTCCGCGAAGATCCCGCGGCCCTGGGGAATCTTGGGCCGAACGACCAGCGCTTGCCACTTTTTCCCGGCCACGCTGACGCGATCGCGCCCCAGGACCTCGATGATCACGGGGTTGCGGTCGGGGCGAAAGTAGCGCGCATACTCGTATCTCTTCCCGACTTCGAGCGGCACGGTACGAATCCAGTACAGGAATGCGGCATCATCGAGCGGCTCGAGCACCGTCGCGAACGTCGTGTCGCGCCCCTCCTCCCGATAGAAACCAGAATCGGGAAAGATCTCGAACCGGTGCTCGCGGTGCTTGCCGCGCTCGTCCTGGACCGACCAGAAGCGGCGCGAGCGAAAGTCATAGCGGCCCACCCACGACTCGATCGTCTGATCGAGGTGGTACCAGAGCGCGCCCCCGCTGATACGAAAGCGGATGTGCACGGCCTCGGTGTTATGCACGGTGTCGATGCCAACGACTTCCATCGCCGCGTTCCCGACGCTGAAGATCCCGTATTTCGCGTTATAGGTCAGCCGCTCTCCAACGGGGAACGTCACGGCCGGAGCGACGCGAATCACCGCTTGAACCGTCGATGAGGAAGCGGACGCACCGGAGTTCGTGAGCACACCGGTGCATATCGTGTCCTGGCCCGCGAGCGAACGACTTGCTCCGCCTGCCAACAGCGCAAGCGCGATCATTCGCGCGCCCTTCCGGGCGGCGCTGATCAAGCCGCGCGAGCGCCACACATCGACCAATTGTTGCCAGGCTTTCGTCCGAGACGGTCGCCGCCTGCGGTCGTAGCGCGCCGCGCTCGGGACCATCTCCACGCGTCTGGCAAACGCGCCGAGGCGCGCCAGTAACTCTGCGTTCGCGGCCCATCCTTCGGTGGTCAGCAACGGAGCCTTCTCCCCGCCGCGGGTCGCCTGGCGCAGCACGATCAGCCGCAGCGCGACAAATCCCGAAATGGAATCCTTGATCCCGCCCCCGACCCGCAGCAGGCGGGGGGCCCACTGTCTTGCCCATCGCTCCGGCCAGCGCGCACCCATCGTCTGATCCTGCTCGGCCACCACGAGATCGGCGCCGGATTCGAGGCGCTTCACCATCTCTTCCATGGTCTCGGGCGCGTGGACGAAATCGGCATGCAGGGTGATGGCGCAATCGCGTTTCGGCCGGTCGGTGCGCTGCAACGCCAGCCGCAACAGCTCTTCCAGACTGCGAGCATAACCCTGCTGCGAGCGGTGCTTGACGACGGTGAGCGGGAGAACGCGCGCGTAGGTCGCAAGCACGTCCGCGGTACCGTCCGTTGAGGCATCGTCGCACGCGATGATCTGGTATTCCCGCTCAAACGCGGTGAAGACCTGCCGGACCTTCCAGAGGACCAGGCCGACGGTGCTCGCCTCGTTGCGAACCGGTACGCAGACGTAGATCATGGCCCTGCAATCTAGGAGAGTGCCTGATAGACGTCCAAGACTCCGTCCGCCATCGCGCGCGCGCTGAACCGCGAAGGGAAGGGCGGGGGCACCTGCATCGGCTGGCGCAGCACGTCCACGACCTTCTGCGCCAACGCATCGGCGCTGCCCACCGGGACCAGCACGTCGGGGGGCAGGATCTCCGGAATCCCTCCGGCTGCGGTCGCGACGACCGGCCGGCCGAGCGCCAGCGCGTTCAGGATCACGCTGCCCAGGCCTTCCTCCTTGGACGACATCACGAAGACGTTGGCTTCCGCGATCAGCGCCTCGACGCGCTCGACGTACCCCACGAGATGCACGCGGTCCTGGAGCTCGAGACGCGCGATTTCCGCTTCGATCGGGGCGCGCAGCGGTCCTTCACCCGCGATGATCCAGTGGAGGTCGGGTTCTAACGGGCGCGCGTAGTGAGCGGCGCGGACGAGTGTGCGCTGATCCTTGTGATCGACGAGTGCCGCCGCATTCACCGCGAGTGGGGTCTTGGCCGAGAGTCGCAGCTGGCTGCGCGTATCGAGCGCCGGAGTGGCGGCACGACGGGTTTCGTCGGGATCGATGCCGTCGGGCACAACCGTGATCGCGTCGGCCGCGATGCCGTCCCGGACGAGGATCTGCTTGACCGCGCCCGACACGGCGATGATGCGATCGGGACGCCGCCACGCGCCGAAGCGTCCCACGTGAAAGTCCACGCGCCGCGTGGCGACGAGTGTCCGGCCCATCGCGACCGTGGCGGCGAGCGTCAGCGCATGGCTGTCGTGGACGTGAATGACGTCCGGTTGAAAGGCCGTGATCGTCCGCCGCAGATGCCACCACGCCCGCGGGTCGAGCCCGATCTCCCAGGCGGTACCGCGGACCGTCACGCCGTCTCCGGTCACGCGCCGGGCCAATTCGCCGCCCTGTCGGGTGACGAGAACCTGCTCGAGCCCAGTTACGCGGCGGAGCTCACGAGTTAGTAACCAGACCTGATTCTGCCCGCCGCGCCATTCACGGCCGGAGTCAACCTGCAAGACCCGCATTAGCCTTGACGACTCCGGCGAGCACGCGACGCAGCGCATCGAGTTTGAAGGGCTTCTGCAGGAAGGGGCGGCCCAGCTCTTCGAGGAATTGCAACGTGTCGCCGCGGACGGTATCGCCGGTGGCGAAAATGATCCGGTCGGCGACGGTCGGATGCATGCGCGCGAGCGTGTGAAACATCTCGCGCCCGCCGAGGCGGGGCATGCGCAGATCGCAGATGATCAGGTCGAACGGCTGCATGAGCGCCCGCTTCAACGCTTGGCTGCCGTCACGCGCGAGCACGACCTCGTGGCCCCAGCTCTCGAGTGTTGCCTGCATGTAATGAAGGATGTGCGGCTCGTCATCGACGACGAGGACCCGCAGCCGCTCGGGCCGTTCTGCGGCCACCGCGGCCACCGCGGTCTCGGTCCCTCCTTCCGCTCCCCGTCGCGTGGGGCTTACTCCCATGCGGTCGCCCGCCGGCAGCTCGACGGTGAACGTCGCGCCCCGGCCGCTTCCCGCGCCTCCCGGGTCGAGGGACATGCTGCCGCCATGCTCTTTCACGATGCCGAGACAGATGGAAAGTCCGAGACCGGTGCCTTCGCCTTCGGACTTCGTGCTGAAGAACGGCTCGAACACACGCTGCGCGAGCGCTTCGGGAATTCCGGGACCGTTGTCCGAGATGCTGACGGAGAGGCCATCCGGTTGACACCGGGTGACGATCTGAATCCGTCCACCAGCCTGGGGACGGGCGCCCGCGATCGCCTGGGCGGCGTTGTTGATGATGTTCACGAATACTTGCTTGATCTGGTTCGCGTGGACCTCGACTTCCGGCAGGCCCGGCTCGAACTCGAGCGTCAGCTCGGTGCGAGCCGCGAGCAGCTGATTCCTGAGCAGTTGATGCGTGGACTCGAGAATCGGCCGGATCGATTGCAGCTGGCGTTCGCCTTCCTGGCGGCGCGCGAACGAGAGCAGGTTGCGTACGATCGCCGAGGCGCGCTCCGCTTCCTGACGAATCACCGCCAACGGCTCGGCCAACCGCGGTGGCACGTCGGACGCCTCGCCCAAGAGGTCGGAAAAGCCGACGACGGAGGCGAGCGGATTGTTCAGGTCGTGCGCGACGCCCGCGATGAGCTGACCGATCGCCGACATCTTTTCCGAGTGCAGCAGCTTCTCCTGTAAGCGCCGCTTCTCCGTCTGATCCTCGAACAGCAGCACGCCAGCACCGGGTTCGTCCGTGGGAATCGCGGTGACGAGCAGCACGCGTTCCCCGGCGCGAACCTCGACTCCGTCACCGGGGGCTGCCAGCAGCCGGGCAACAGGCTCGGCCCACGCCGGCGGGAGGAGCGTGAGCCAGGGGCGACCCGGCAGCGCCGTGACCGGCAGTTTGATCAGCTCCGCAAACATGCGATTCGCACGGCGCACGGTGCCCTGCATGTCCACGTAGCAAATCGCGTGATTGAACGCATCTACTGTCTGCTCCCACTCGCGCTTACCGCTCGAGAGCATTTCGACGAGTCGCGCGTTCTCGAGTGCGATGCCGGCCTGGGCGAGCACCGCGCGCGCGAACATGAGGGCGCTTTCATCGAGTGCGTTGGTGCGGACGCCTTCCAGCGCAACGGCGCCGATGGTTCGCGAGCCCGCCACGATGGGCAGGCCCAGCCAGCTCGCCGGGGTTGGGCGGTCAGCGGTCGCGCCCAGCTCGGCCGCGCGGTGCGCCACGCGATCGGGAAAGACGAGGGGCCCGCGCCGCAACGCCAGCTGCAGGAGCGGCTCGTCGGTGGTCGCGGGACGCGGCCCATTGTGATAGGCGACGGTCAGCCGGTTGGTGTCGAGGTCGAGGAGCAGCACCGACAAGCGGCCCGGAGCGAGCTGCTCGGTGAGGGCGCGCGCCACGACTTCGACGATCGTGGTGGGCCGAAACGCACCCGCCAGCTCCTGCGATAGCGTGGTGAGACGGCTCAGCACCTCGGCAACCGAGGCTTTCATCGTGCCTCGTCGAGGAAGCGGGTCGGGACGCGCGTCGCGGCATCGACCAGCGCCTCCGCCGACTTGATGAAGCGCACGACGATCGGCAGCGATCCCTGCAGCGCGACCTTGCGCTGCATGATGCCGGCAATCGGGCCGAGCTCCTTTTTGATGATCTGCTTCCAAAAGCGATATTCGGCCGTCAGCACGAAGGGAGCTTTTTGCGCCTCCGCCCGCGTGACCACGCGCGCGTCCCGGCAGACACCGCGGTCGAGATCGAGCCAGATGCCTACGTCTTCCGGCACGCCGATCGGTGGATTCGCCGGGACTACCAATGCGACGGGACCATGCGTCCACTCGGCAGACGCTTGCCGGTAGTCCTCACTGGCACTGATTGCCGCCCCGTAGGCGGCGACCCATTCCGGTGAAGGGAAGGAATGCGTGGCGGTCGTCACGCGACGGCCCGCGCGAATCCGTCGAACAGGGCGCGCTCGGTCAGATCCTCAGGATGCCACTGCACCGCCACGATCCAGGGCGCGTTAGCGTCGACCGGCTCGGCGGCTTCGATGACGCCATCGTCCGCCCACGCCACCGCCCGGAGCCCCGGCGCCAGATCACGGATTGCCTGATGATGACGGCTATTCACCGTTGCCGTGCGCGTGCCGAGCGTCCGCTCGAGCAGCGAACCGGCCTGTACGCGCACCTGGTGATTGCCCTTCTCGTCGCTGTGTGGCACGGGGCCCGGGCGCTCACTCTCGAGGTCCTGATACAGCGTACCGCCGAGCGCAACGTTGAGGATTTGGATGCCGCGGCAGATCGCGAGAATTGGCAGGCGACGCTTTCGCGCGGCCTCGATGAGCGCGACCTCCGCCGCGTCGCGGTCAGCGTCGACCTCACCCAGGCGCGGGTGCGGGGACGCTCCGTATCGTTGCGGAGCGACGTCCTCACCGCCGGTGAGAACCAGTCCGCGGACGCTCTGGAGTGCGGCGGCTGCGCGATCGGGCGCGATCATCGTCGGAACCGCGAGCGGCACGAGCCCGGAGCGCTCGAGCGCGCGCACGTACGCCGTGTTCAGAGTCACGCGCTCGCGACCATCCACCGATCGGCGGGGCGCCGTGACTGCGACGGGCGCCGGCGTCACGACGTCGCGGACGCGGGACCGAAGAGAGGGCAGCGAGGGTTGCTGACGCTCGACCAGTCGACGCGCACCCCGTACAGGTTCAGCGCGTTGCTTCCGCCGATAATCGTGCCGATATGCGGGTCATTGACGGGCTCCGTGCCGTTGACGACGAGAACTCCCATGGCACGTTGCGACGTGTCGTCCACGACGAGCACCCCGTAGCCCTGCGGTGGGAAGCCGGGACCCCGGTATTGCATCGAGAGACGGCCTTCCGCGTCACGACCCACGATCACCGCGCCTTCGCCGGTCTTCTGTTGCACGACCAGCGCCGGCAACGAATCGGGAAGCCCCCGTGGGGGATCGGTGATGACGGCGCGCGCGTTGGCCAGTTGCTGCGTGATCAGAGAGGGACCGGCAATGAGCGCGATCCCGCACGTGGGAGAGCCGCCGCTGCCGCGTCCACACGCGGCGGCAGCCGCGAATCCCATGCACAGGAGAGCAAAACGGCGAATCATGGGCCTCCAATGTAACGCTAATGTGCCCAGACAACCGTAAGGGTCACCGTACGCACGGGTGCAAGTGTCTCTGGGACCAGATTGTAGATGTAATTCAGCGCGTTTGCGACGAGCAGCCGGAATTCGACTGGTCCCCGGGACCAACCGGCCCGCAAATCCAGCACCTTCACGGGCACACGCCGGGGATCGACGAACCCCTCCAGCTCGATGCGCTCGGGCCGGCTGGAATAGCGGAAGTCCGCACCGGCGCCGAGCCGCCCGAGCGTGTAATCGGCGCTCAACGTCACGAGGTGGCGGGGCCGGAACGCCAGCGCGGCGTCGGGTGAGCCCGGCACGTGGCGCCGCGTCGAGAGAAAAGTGTAGCCGAGAGTCGCTGTGAGCCGATCGGGAATCGGCGCTGCTACCACACTGGCGTCCAGGCCGGCAATGCGAGCACGCGCGAGGTTTTGCAGCTGGATTTTTGGCGTCGTGTCTTTCGTGACCGAGTCGACGACCAAGACGAGCGTAGGCTCGATCAGCTGCTGCGCTTCCGTCCA
>Ga0066656_10000419_pt1 | contig 16335 bp, 15 predicted proteins | sample GraSoiAngelo_105_FD_71411 | JGI IMG/M metagenome (GOLD analysis project Ga0066656, IMG submission 71411) | Grasslands soil microbial communities from the Angelo Coastal Reserve, California, USA - 14_0903_05_40cm | ecosystem: Environmental > Terrestrial > Soil > Grasslands | place: USA... | reverse complement strand
CCGGGTTGGCGCCAACCGGTCCTGTGGACCGATGCTCAACCACGTCACCGTTTCGGCGAACGACGAGCCCGGAGCCGCCCGGGCGAACGATTCGGCGACACATGTGGATCGTGTCCTGTGTGCGCCGTCGATCCAGCTCAGTTCGCAGGGTCCTCACGTTGCCCGGGTCGGCGATCACGTTCGTTCCGTCTACGCGGTCACGAACGACGGGGAGGTACCTCTTCACGCTCTCTCGCTCCGAGCGAGCGGATGCGTCCTCTCCTATCGCCGCCACGCCGGACCGCTCCGACCGGGGCATGTTTGGTCCGTCCTCTGTGAGCGAACGATCGGCGCCAAGAGCTCCGATCGCTTGGCCATCGCAGCGCAGGTCACGGCGCGGACGCCGGACGGTACGTTGATCCACGACGCAACGGCGGCCGGGATCCGCGTGATCCATCCGGGCCTGTTCGTTGCGGTCCGGACATCCATGACGTCCGCACACCCAGGCGACGTCGTGACCTACACGTTCGTGTTGAGGAACACCGGAGACAGCGTCATCCGCGGGATCAGCATCGTCCACGACCGCCTTGGGCTCGTCGGGCATATCGGCGCCCTTCGCGCGGGCGGGACCGTCCGGCTCACCTCGGGCGGAGCGCTCTCGGGGGTCCCCGAGACGCTCTTGGAGACGACGACCGCCACGGGCACGGACCTGTCGGGGTCGCCGGTTTCCGGACGCACGACGACGAGCCTCACGGTGCTCGCGACACGCAGCGGGTCGGGCCACGCCGGGACGGCCTTCACCGGTTCAGACGTAGGAGGGGCGGGTGCTGCTGCGATCGCCCTGCTCGCGATCGGCATCGTTGCGCTTCAGGTGGGGTCGCGCGGGCGCAACCGTCGCCTCACCCGATGAACGTACGGATCCTCACCCTTCCCTCATCACGTCGCGACGGGTGACTGGCCCCACCTCGACGCGTCCGTCTCTCGTTCTGGGACCTCTGACCAGCGCGTTTGGCAGACCAAGCGGCGTCATCCACACTTCGGGTCCGCACAGCCGAAGGAACTACGTCTCCTGGGGGGCGGGGGGTCAGGGCTTTCGTCCAATGGCATCCCCCGAGGAGGAGGCGTAGCTTCTGTCAGGGGACCGCGGTGGGCCCGATGGGTGTCAACCGCCGGCCCCACGGGTATGTCGGTCAGATGGGCCACGCAGGCGGCCACGAAAGCTGGGGGTTCGGAGATGGGTAGTCGGTCAAGAACCGGTCGAACGCGGAGCGCCCGCCGGGGCGCTTTCACGTCGTTGTTCTGTTTGTTGCTCCTTTTCTCCGTTGCGTTCGGCCAGGCGGGGCTGACCGCATGGGCGGGAGGCCTCTCGCTATCCATGGGGCAGTCGAAGGCCGGGAGCGGCTCCGTCGCGAAGGGCTCGACGTCGGGGTCCACGGCCCCTGCACCGACGATCGCGGCGGCGGGGTCGCTCAACGTCAACCTCGACCAGTTCGCCAACAAGCCGGGCCAGGGATGGCAGAACGGCGACCTCAACGGGAACAACTCTTCCTACGGCGAGGGCGACGTGGTCCCCTTCCGCCTGGCGATCGAGGGCCTGGCGGCGGGGCAGCACACGATCCACCTCAACTACGACTTCTTGACGGGAGGCAGCGAGGCCTACGACTTCCTGGCCACCTGGAACGTCACCGAGAACCCGAACAAGTGCGCGGACCCCAACTCGGGGGGCGCGTCATCGCAGTGTCCCAACAGCCTCGGCGCTGCGGACGTCCATGCGTTCCCGGGTGACCCCTTCACGCCGGCGGTCAGCCCTGGGCTCTCGGTCAACGGCGCGATCGCCTTCGCCGGCGTCAGCCGGAACCTCACGATGTACGGCGGCACGGTCGACGGCATCACCGTCCCGGCGCACGCGTCCGGCAAGGGCGACATGGTCGTGACCTTCACGACGACGAGCGACTGGGCGTTCTTCCTCTGGGGGGCGCACATCGCGCAGTCGGCCTACTGGAACGAGTCCAACGGCGGAGCCGCCAACGGCGCCGCCACGATCAGCGGCGCACCGTGGCACATGCGGACGCAGCAGCTCGACGGCAGCGCGAACAAGAACCAGGACCGCAGCATCCAGCCGAGCGCCATCGCGGTCGTGCAGCCCAACATCTCGGTCACCAAGACGGCCGACCAGGGCACGATCAACGCCGGCGACACGGCCGCGTTCACGATCGTCGTGACGAACAACGGTCCCGGCACGGCCAACAACGTCACGCTGAACGACCCCTTGCCGGCGGGCGTCGCGTGGTCGATCGACCCGGCCGTCACGGGGTGCTCGATCTCGTCCGGCACCCTGACCTGTACGTTCGCAACCCTGGACGAAGGAACATCGAAGACCATCCATGTCTCCGGCGTCACCGATGCCCAGGACTGCGGCACGCTCTCGAACACCGCGACCGTGGCTGCGGACAACGAGGGCTCGGACCAGACGGACAACTCCGACACGGCGACGATCACCGTGAACTGCGCCACGATCAGCATCACCAAGACCGCCGACCAGGGCACCGTGAGCGCGGGTGACCCGATCGGGTTCCTGATCACCGTGACCAACAGCGGGGCGGGCTCCGCCTCGGGTGTCACGGTCAGCGACACGCTTCCGACCGACGCAGGCCTGAACTGGACGATCGACGCTGCCGGGAGCGACTCCGGCTGCTCGCTCACGGCCGGAGTCCTGACCTGCAACTTCGGAACCCTCGCCTCGGGGGCCAGCAAGCACGTGCACCTCACCTCCCCGACGACCGCCGCCACGTGCGGCGCGGTCGACAACACGGCGAGCGTGACCACGTCGAACGACGGGTCCGACTCCGATAGCGCGTCGGTCACCGTCGACTGCCCGAACGTCACCGTGCTCAAGACGGCCGACCAGGGAACGATCGATGCCGGCGACACGGCAGCGTTCACGATCCTCGTGACCAACGAGGGTCCGGGGACCGCGAAGGACGTGACCCTCACGGACACGCTTCCGACCGGGATCGTCTGGAGCGAGGACTCAGCGGATTGTTCGATCGCCGCCGGGGTCCTCACTTGCGCCTTCGGCGACCTCGCCGACGGTGCTACGCGCACCGTGCACGTCACGGGCGCCACCGACGCGACGGACTGCGGCACGCTCTCGAACACCGCCGTGGTGGCGGCCTCGAACGAGTCGGTCGCCAACGTCGGTGACAACCTGTCAACGGCGACGATCACGGTGAACTGCCCCGCGATCGCGATCACGAAGACGCCGGACCAAGGGACCGTGACCGCGGGCGACAGCATCGGGTTCACGATCGAGGTCACCAACAACGGCGACGGAACGGCCCACGGCGTCACGGTCACGGACACGTTGCCGACGAACGGCGGGCTCGACTGGTCGGTCGACGCGGCCAACAGCGATGCCGGCTGCTCGATCACGAGCGGCGTGCTGACCTGCGACTTCGGTGACCTCGGCTCGGGTCTGAGCAAGGCGGCGCACATCACCTCCCCGACGACCGTCGGCAGCTGTGGCGACGTGAACAACACGGCGAGCGTGACGACGTCGAACGACGGGACCGATTCCGACAGCGCCACGATCACCGTGAACTGCCCGGACGTCTCCGTTACGAAGACCGCCGATGCAGCGGTGGTGGAGGGTGGCGACGCGGTCGGGTTCCTGATCACGGTCGGGAACGACGGACCGGGGACGGCGAACGGCGTCACCCTGACCGACACCCTGCCGACGAACGGCGGCCTCGAGTGGACGATCGACCTGATCGACGGCCTGGCACCCGGGGCTCAGCCTCCGTGCTCGATCGATGCCGGCGTCCTCACGTGTGACTTCGGCAGCCTCGCCGAGGGTGCTTCCCACACCGTGCACGTCACGTCGCCGACGGACGCGACCACCTGCGGCGCGGTGAACAACACGGCGACGGTGGACGCGCTCAACGAGCCGAACACGGCGCAGTTCACGGCCAACGACCAGGCCAGCGCGTCCCTGACCGTGATCTGCCCGGCGATCTCGATCGTCAAGACCGTCAGCCCCCGGAGCGGCAACCCGGGCGACACCGTGACGTACACCTACCTGGTCACGAACACCGGCGACACCACCCTGTTCAACGTGAGCGTCGACGACGACGTGATCGGGCACATCGGCGACATCGCCAAGTTGGAGCCCGGTCAGTCCGTCACCCTCACGAAGGACTTCGTCCTGCCGGCGGGGAACCCGATCGTCACGAACGTCGGGACCGCCACCGGGACGGACGTCCTCGGCACGCAGGTCTCCGACAACGACGATGCGTTCGTGACGATCGTCCTGGCGAAGAACCCGCCACCGTCACCGCCGCCCACGGCCTTCACTGGCTCCGACGCGGCGCGTCTCGGCCTGATCGCGGGCGTGCTCCTCGCACTCGGCCTGCTGGGGATCGTGCTCGGACGGAAGCGCCGGGAGGCGTAAGCCTCGGAGGATGGGTGAACCCTGAGGGGCCGGGCGGCGGAGCCGCCCGGCCCCTCAGTCCTTCCCGGACACCTCGGCGCGCCAGGTGAGCCGGAGGTGGCGCGCCGCGCGCGCCTCGTCCAGTCGCCGGACCGGCGTGGTGACCGGTGCCTCGTGCAGCAGCTTCGGATCGGACCGAGCTTCGGTCGCCGCTTGCCGCAGCGCCGCTGCGAACCCGTCCAGCGTCTCCTTCGATTCGGTCTCCGTCGGCTCGACCATCATCGCTTCCTCCACGACGAGCGGGAAGTAGACCGTCGAGGGGTGGTACCCGAGATCGATCACGCGCTTCGCCACGTCCATCGCGCGCACGCCCGCATCGCGCTCGAGTCCGGTGGCGGTGGCGACGAACTCGTGCATCGGCCGTGAACCCGGGTACGCGAGCGGGAAATCCTCCCCGATCGACGACGCGAGGTAGTTCGCGTTCAGCACGGCCAGCTCGCTCACCTCCTGGAGCCCATCGGATCCGTGGAAGAACACGTACGCGTACGCGCGGACGAGAACCCCGAAGTTTCCGTGGAAGCCATGCATCCGCCCGATCGCCCGAGGGGCGTCTTCGGACATCCGGAACGTGCCGTCGGGATCCCGCTCGACACGCGGCACCGGGAGGTACGGGACGAGGTGCTCGACGACGCCCACGGGTCCGGCGCCGGGCCCTCCGCCGCCGTGGGGCGTCGCGAACGTCTTGTGGGTGTTGATGTGGACGATGTCGAAGCCCATGTCGCCGGGTCGGCTCCGGCCCATGATCGCGTTGAGGTTCGCGCCGTCGTAGTACACGAGCCCGCCGACGTCGTGGACGATCGCCGTGATCCGAGCGATGTCCTCCTCGAACAGACCGAGGGTGTTCGGGTTCGTGAGCATCAGACCGGCGACGTCCTCGTTGACGAGGCCGGCGAGCGCATCGACGTCGACCAGTCCACGCTTCGTGGAGGGCACGGGCACCGCCCGGTACCCACCGAGCCGAGCGCTCGCCGGGTTGGTGCCGTGGGCCGAATCGGGGATCAGGACCGTGCTCCGAGGGTTCCCGAGATCGGTGTGATGCGCGCGCATGATGAGCAGCCCGGTGAGCTCCCCGGCCGCGCCCGCGGGAGGCTGAAGGGTCGCGCGGGTCATCCCGGTGATCTCGCACAGGGCGGCCTCGAGCCGCCAGAGCATCTCAAGGGCTCCCTGCACCGTCCCATCCGGCTGCAGGGGGTGCAGTCGCGCGAAGCCGGGGGCGGCCGCCGCCACTTCGGCCAGCTTCGGGTTGTACTTCATCGAGCAGGAGCCGAGAGGGTAGATCCCGGTGTCGACGCCGTAATTCATCTGGGACAGGCGCGTGTAATGCCTGACCAGGTCGCGCTCGGCCACCTCCGGGAGCCCGGGGGCTTGCTGGCGACGATGCGCCGTCGGGATATCGGCCGGCTCGACGTCGAGGTCGGGGAAGCTCCACGCCGAACGCCCGGGCCGGCCCAGATCCCGAACGGTCCCCTCCCCGGGTGGGCCCTGGCGTCGGACCGGTGCCCCGAGGCTCACGAGGCCAAGACCTCCTCCATCGCGGTGGCGAGCGCGTCGATCTCCTGTCGCGTCCGGCGCTCCGTAACGGCCACGATCAGGGTCTCGTGGTCCACCCAGGGAGCCGGCACGCCGGCGAGGAACCCTCGGTCGACCAGCGCGTCGCGGACCTCGGCGGCCGACCTGGGGAGTCGCAAGGCGAACTCCTTGAAGAACGGTTCGCCTGGGAAGGCGGCTTCCACGCTCGCAAGGCCCGTTAGCGCCTCGAAGGCGTACGAAGCCTTGGCGGAGCACTGACGGCCAAGCTCCGCCAGACCTCCGGGCCCGAGCCAGGCCATGTGGATCGTGGCCGCGAGCGCCATCAGGGTCTGGTTCGTGCAGATGTTCGACGTCGCCCTCTCCCGGCGGATGTGCTGCTCGCGAGCCTGCAGCGTGAGCACGTAGCCGGCCCTCCCGTCGACGTCGATCGTCTCCCCCACGATCCGACCGGGCATCTTCCGAACGTGCTCCATCTTGGCGGCGAGCATCCCGAGGTACGGGCCGCCGTAGTTGAGGTGGTTCCCGAACGCCTGCCCCTCGGCGACCGCGATATCCGCTCCGAGATCGCCCGGTGGCGCCAGGATCCCCAGGGAGGTCGGATCGAACACCTGGATCAGCATGGCGCCGGCGGCGCGAGCCGGTGCCCCGAACGCCGTCACGTCCTCCAAGATCCCGAGGACGTTAGGGTGCTGGATCACGACCGCGGCGACGTCCGGGTCGATCCCCCGCGGTGGGGCGCTGCGGCCGTCCGGAGCCGCGAGCACCTCGGGCTCGTAGCCGGAGCCCCGGCCGTACGTGCGGAGCGTCTCGACGTAGCGAGGGTCGACGCCTCCGGCGACCAGGACGCGCGACCGTCCGCCGGCGCGAGCCATGTTGACGGCCTCGACGAGGGCCGTCGCACCGTCGTAGAGCGACGCGTTGGAAACGTCGAGCGCCGTGAGCTCACACACCATCGACTGGAACTCGAAGAGCGCCTGCAGGACGCCTTGGGAAAGCTCCGGTTGGTACGGCGTGTAGGAGGTGTAGAGCTCGGAGCGCCCTGCGAGCGCCCAGACGACGCTCGGGACGAAATGGTCGTAGGCGCCGCGACCCGCGAAACAGACCAGGTCCTCTCCGGCCCGATCGCGACGAGCGAGGGATGCGAGGTCGGCCAGGATCTCCTGCTCCGATACCCCAGGGGGAAGATCCAAGGGTCGCTCCAGGCGGAGGTCCTCGGGGATCTGAGAGAAGAGGTCGTCGATCGAAGGAACGCCGACCGTCGCGAGCATCTCGCGAACGTCGCCGTCGGTGTGGGGTGCGAACCTCACGCTACGAGTGTACGGGCGGTCGCGCCGGTCGCCGTTGTCAGCCCGAGGCGTCCTCGAGCCCATACTTGGTCACCAACGACAGGTAGTCGCGCTGGTAGAAGACCTTGCACCGGATCTCCGGATAGCGCTCGCGCAGGCGACGCACCTTGCGGTTCTTCTTCGTCACGAGCTTCTGGTTCAGCGTGGTGATCTCGATATAGAGGTCGAACTCCACGAGGTAGAAGTCCGGGGTGAACCGCTGGACGACGTTGCCGTCACGATCCCACCCGATGTCGAAGGATGTGGGCTCGTACTCCCATCGGATCTGATAGAAGTCGAGCAGACGCGCGAACTGGCGCTCGGATGCGTGCGCGAAGCGGACGGTGTCGCTCTTCAGCAGGGGCGTTGCGAGCGGCTCGGCGCTCACGGCCCTCCTGCTGCGGCCCGTCGCTTCCCGGAGCCACGCTTCGCCTTCGTCAGGGCGCTCTCGACGTCCTCCCATACCCGATCCAACGCGATCGCGAATACCCCCTGCCCTTGCCGGAGGAGGTCGACGACCGCCTCCGGCGAATCGGCCTCGTACACGCCGCGGCCGTCCGAGATCAGGGTCACGGCCGCGACCGGCCGTTCCATCTGGCTGAGATGTTCCACCGCCGTCCGTACCCGCTGGAGCGAGACCCCGGTATCCAGGAGGTTCTTGATCACCCGGAGCGTGACGAGGTCCTGGAACGAGTAGAGCCGCTGCGAACCGCTCCCCGTTGCGTCGCGGACCGACGGGATGACGAGCTCGGTTCGAGCCCAGTAGTCCAGCTGTCGGTACGTGATGCCGACGATCCGACAGACCTCGGGGACCCGATACCCTTGCTCGCTCATCTGGCGCGCTCCGAACTGCCGACGGGAATCACGACGTTGTGATTCAGCAGCGTACGGGGCCTCCCGCGTTCCGTCAAGCCGTCGGGCGTCCTCGCTCGGGTCCGTCGCCGCCTCTCAAGTCCGCCGATGGTCCGGCCGATGACCTTCCTAGTCAGGTCGGACTAGCAGGCCCGGCCGGTCTGGAGGGGAGGCGGAGAGATGAGGACCAGGATCGTACGGATCGCGCTCGTGGCCGCCCTCGGTGGCCTTCTCCTCGGCGCCCTGCCGTCCGGCGCCCATGGGGCGACCACGGGAGCCCTTCGCCCTCGGCACGCGATGCTGAGGGCCACCAACCTCAGCCGCTACAACCATGCACTGCACCGCGTGTGGATCAACCGGGACATGTCGCAGCTCGCTCGGAAGCACTCGCTCGCCATGGCCAACTCGAACACCCTGTTCCACACGTCGGATCCGGCTCGGTTCTACCTCAAGGGGATCAACTGGCACTACTGGGGCGAGAACGTCGGCGTGACCGGCGGCACCGTTCGCGATATGGAGTCCGCGTTCATGGCGTCGGCGCCGCACCGGGCGAACATCCTGCACAGCACGTTCCGTCACGTCGCGATCGGGGCGGTCCGAGTCGACGGCGTGCTGTGGGTGACCGTGTTCTTCTACAGCTGACCCGCGTCGCGCCCGGCCGACGTCAGGACGCGAAGTCCTCCGGGCTGACGTTGTCCAGGAACTCCCGGAACTTCTCGACCTCCTCGTCTTCGTCTCCCGGGATCAGGATGTGGGCCTCCTCGAGGACCCCTTCCTCCGCGAAGATCGGGACCGACATCCGCACAGCGAGCGCGATCGCGTCCGACGGTCGGGAGGACACCTCGAAGCCATCGGTCCCGCGTTGCAACGCGATCGTCGCGTAGAACGTGCTGTCGCGAAGCTCCGTCACGACGATCCGCTGCACCTCGACGGTGAGGTCGTCGAGGATGTTCTTCAAGAGGTCGTGCGTCATCGGCCTCGGGGTGACCACCCCCTGGAGGGACAGCGCGATCGCCGCCGCCTCCGCCGCGCCGATCCAGATCGGCAGGTACCGCTCTCCCCCGCGCTCCCTGAGCAGCACGATGGGCTGGTTGGTGGGCAGCTCCACGCGGACGCCGGTCAGCTCCATCTCGATCATGGCGGCCCGATCATGGTTGCTCCAGCCAGGGTAGCGACGGCCTTCGGAACGGGCAACTCACTGGCATCCGCGACAGCGTTCAGGCTGCGGCATCGGTGAGCAGAGGCGCGAGCACGTCGGGGTCGGATCGCAAGGCTGCCAGATCGTCCACACGCAAGATGTCCGGTAGGTTCCGGTACCGCTCTCGGTAATCCAGACCGTAGCCCACGACGAACGTGTCCGGGCAATCGAAGCCCACGTAGCTTGGGACGAGCGGCACGATCCGTCTGACGGAGCGATCGAGGAGCGTGCAGATCTCCAGGCTTGCCGGGGCTCGGGCGCCCAGCACCGAGAGCATGTAGCGCGAGGTCAACCCCGTGTCGACGATGTCCTCGACCAACACGACATCGCGGCCGGCGAGGTCGACCTCGACATCGAGGAGGATCTGAACGCGCCCGAACGACTCCTCCGCGTTCCCGTACCGGCTGATCGCCATGAAGTGCGTCTCGACGGGAAGGTCGACCGCACGGATCAGATCGGCGAGGAACACGGCGCCGCCCGTGAGGACCGTAAGGAGCACGGGCTCCCGCCCCACGTAGTCCCCGGTGATCGTGCGGCCGAGCTCCTCCACCCGGCGCCGGATGTCCTCGCGTCCGTACAGGACGCTCGCGACCTCCGTCATGTCGCGAGCAGGCTACCAGGGAGCTCGCGAAGACGGGGAGGGCGGACGGTCAACGGGGAGGCGGGCGGTCAAGAAGAGATCGCACGGATCGCACCGGCGACCGACCGGCCGACGGACATCCCCGCGCGCACCCACCATGGCCCGGGTGACGCCGGCGGGGGCGGGACCACGCTCACGAGCAGCGGGACCGAGCCGATCGTGAGCCCGGGGATCGACACGACGAGTGTCCCGATACGGGAGCCGGGAGCAGGTGGGAAGGCGGCATGAGGATCGACACTGATGCGCTGTCGGAGGTGATCGAGCGATACCGTGGGAACCAGGGCCGTCAGCGCGGCTCCCGCGACGACCGGCACGGTGCCCCCGCGGATCGCCAGCGTTCCCTCATCGGCGCCGCCCGAGGCGAGCGTCCGTTGGGTGAATCCACCGAACCCGTAGGCGAGCAACGCGGCCGCGTCCGAGAACGACTCATGTGACGCGCCCAAGATGATCGTGACCAATCGCCGTCCGCCGCGCGCGGCGGACGCGATCAGACACGATCCCGCGCGAGCCGTGGAACCCGTCTTGGTCCCGAAGGTCCCCGGGTAGAGCCAGAGGAGGGCGTTCCGGTTCTGGATGCGGCGATCCCGGCCCTGCGGCGCCGGGATCGCCCGGAACCTGGTCGCCGTGATGCGGTCGAACCCTTCAACCGCATCCAACACCCGGACCAGGCGGAGCAGATCGAGGGCGGTGGAGCGGCCGCGGTCATCCAGCCCGGTGGAGGAGAAGAACACGGTGTGATGCATCTCGAGCCGGCGGGCCTGGGCGTTCATGAGCCGGACGAACGCCTCCTCGCTCCCGGCCAGGTGGATCGCGAGCGCCAACGCGGCGTCGTTCGCGGATCCGAGCATCATGGCGTAGAGCAGGTTCTCCACGCTGATGCGCTCGCCCGTCTTCAGTCCGATGGTCGAGCTCCAGCCGTAGTCGCGTCGACGGAAGACCGCTCGTGGATCCACGGTGACCACGTCGGAAGGCTGCGTACGCTTCATCGCGATCAGCGCCGTCATGAGCTTCGTGAGACTCGCGATCGGCACCGGCTCGTCGGGCGCCTTCTCGTCCATGACGTCGCCGGTGGTCAGTTCGGCCAGGACCGCGGACCGTGCGCTGATCGCCGGGGCGACGGTGGGATCAGCCGGGGTCGCCAGCGATCTCGGGAAGGGAGAGAGGCTGCCGTGCGGCGGGACCGGCGTCGGTGGCGGCGCAGTGCCTCGCGGCGACGCGAACGACGTGAGGACCGCTTCACACGAGATGACCGCGACGACGAGCGTCGCCGAGACGATCCTGCGTCGAAGGATCCGGCTCACGCCGACGTGAGGTGCTCGCGGAGCGCGTTGCGCAACAAGGCCTGCTTGAACTTCCGGGACGTCACGCTGAGATCGGTGAGCGTCTGGGTCGCAGCCCGGCGAGCATCCGGGTTCCGCTGGCGAAGCGTGGGAGCGACGAGCGCCTCGAAGAACGACGACTCGCGGTCGGCGAAATGCTTGTACATCGTCAGGTGTCGCGGCTCGATCCCGTGCCGGAGGAAGTCCTTGACGATCGACAACACGATGTAATCCTCGCCGTCGTAGTAGCGGCCTCCCTCCGGTCCGTGGGTGCAGACGATGCCGAACGATTCGAGCTCCTTGATGCGCTCGCGGTCGACACCCGTCGCCGCGGACATCTCCTCCAGGGACATCTGAAGGCCCGTCGGGGCTTCGGCGAGCTCTTCGGAGACCGAGGCACCCTCCCGGTCCGCCTGCCCCTCGAGGTCGACGCCGTCCCCTTCGGCCCCGGCGTCGGACTGCACGAGTCGTTCCTTGATCACCTTGAGGGGGAGGTACTCATCCCGCTGCATCCGCAGGATCGACTTCAGCCGGTCGACATCGTCGACGTAGAACTTCCTGTATCCCGACGGCGTGCGCTCGGGCGTGATCAATCCCTCGGACTCGAGGAAGCGGATCTTCGAGATCGTGATGTCGGGGAACTCCGTCTTGACCGCGACGAGGACCTCGCCGATCGACTGGTAGTTACGGGTTCCGGCCATCTTCGTCACTCCCCCGCCGAGAAGAACGTCAACTTGAACCTGCCGATCTGGACCTCGTCACCGGTCGCGAGTTTGGTCTCGTCGACCTGCTCACCGTTGACGTAGGTCCCGTTGAGGCTCCCAACATCGTGGACGAACCACGCCGGTCCAGGTCGACGCTCGAACACCGCGTGTTTGCGTGAGACGGTGACGTCGTCGAGGAATACCGCGCTGTCCGGACTGCGACCGATCGTGGTCGCGTCGTCATCGAGCAAGAAGGTTGAGCCGGCGTTGGGTCCTCTCTTGACGAGGACGAGCGCTTGACCCGGTTCGAGTTCGTCATGAGGAAAGGGGAACTCGTCGTGACCCTCGTCTTCACCCTCGGTCGGCGGGAGGGTGACCGTCACCTCGTCCTGCAGCGGATGTCCGCACTCAGCGCAGAATCGGGCATCGTCGCGGTTCGGATGTCCACAGTTGGTACAGAACACCGTGAACCTTTCCCTCGGTCATCGTTCGAGCTGACGGTGGTCGTTGGGACCAACCCTCGACCTCGATGCGGACTGGAAGCTATCGTACGCGGTGAGAAGGGTCAATGAACCTGTTGTACCAGGCTCGACCTTGGGAGGCCCTCACCCTCCAGCGGGACTGAAAGGGGTCGAGGGTTCAGTGTTCAGCCTGCTCGACGAACGAACGGTACGCCGCCGCATCCATCAAGCCGTCCAACGAGGCGCCGTCCGCGACCGAGACCACGATCAGCCAGCCATCTTCGTACGGCTGCTCGTTGACGAGCTCGGGCCTCTCCTCGATCAAAGGGTTGCGCTCGACGATCGTTCCGGTAACCGGGCTGTACACATCCGACACGGACTTCGTCGATTCGACCTCGCCGAACGGTGTCGCCGCCTGAACCGCGGCTCCCACCTCAGGAAGGTCGACGTAGACGACGTCACCGAGCGCGTCCTGCGCGAAGTCGGTGATCCCGACGCGGACGCGCGCGCCCTCGAGCCGGGCCCACTCATGCTCGCTGGTGTAGCGAAGATCATCCGGGAACTCCACCGGTCTCCCCCCTCATCGCGCCGGAGCTCCATCCTCCGATCCGGCACCACGATAGCTGGACCGTCGGACCTCGCCGAGGTATGCGAACGCGGCGACGTAGTACTCGACGATCCCGACCGCATAGGCCGCCCAACCAGCGACCGTCGCCGCGGCCGCGAGCGGGAGCCCGAGGCTTCCCCACGACACCATCGGGATCGCGACCATCAGCGAGAAGGTGGCGAGCTTGCCGATCCAGCGGACCTCCAGGCGGATACCGCGGCGGACGAGGGCGAGGGCGCCGCCCACCAGGACCGTCAGGTCGCGGACGAGGATCGCCGCCGCGGCCCACAGCGGGAAGATCCCGCGGAGCACGAGACCGATCAAGCCGGCGGCGATCGCGAGACGGTCGGCAACGGGGTCGAGGACCTTGCCGAGGTCGGAGACCTGGCCCGTCCGGCGGGCGACCACGCCATCGATCCAGTCAGTGGCGACCACGATCGCGAACAGGATCAGCCCGGCGGTCGTCGTGTCGTGATCCAGGATCAGCAACACGAAGACCGGGATCGATGCGATCCGGGCGGCGGAGATGGCGTTCGGGATGGTAACGACGCGCGATGAGGACGGCGACGGCTCGCTCGCGGTCGAGTTCATCGGTCGGGCCGGCCGGATTCGAACCGGCGACCTTCTGACCCCCAGTCAGACGCGCTAACCAAGCTGCGCCACGGCCCGTGGAACCGCATCCTACCGCCCGCGGCCACCACCAGGCTCCCTCGCCCTGAAGCGGAGACGGATCGGGACGCCCGACAGATGGAGTTCGCGGCGGAGCCGGTTCTCCAGGTACCGCTGGTACGTGCGATCGGGCTCGTGGGCTCCTCCGAAGATCACGAAGGTCGGCGGGCCGGTCCCCACCTGCGCTGCGTAATGGAGGTTCCCCGATGACCGAGGCGTCGGTCGCTCGCGCTGCGCTCGCTGGACGATCTGGTTGACCCTGGCGGTCGACGCCCGATCGCTCCACCTCCGATGGAGGTCGACGAGCAGCGGCGGGAGACGGTGGATCCCCTGGCCGCGTGTGGCCGAGACGCGGATCGCCGACGCGTCTGCGAACGGGACGATCTCGGGTCCGAGCTCCTTGAAGGTGCGGTCCTTGTCTTCGACGAGGTCCCACTTGTTGGCGGCCACCAGGAACGCGCGACCGGCCTCCATCACGCGACGGGCGATCCGTTTGTCCTCGGCGGTGAACCCCGTGCTCGCATCGATCACCAGGATCGCGACGTGCGAGCGATCGATCGCCTCGGACGCGCGGAGGAAGCTGTAGTACTCGACGCCGCGGACGCTCTGCCCGCGGCGCATCCCGGCGGTATCGACGAAACGGACCTGACCGAGATCGGGCCAGGTCGTCAGGGAATCGACGCTGTCCCGTGTCGTCCCGCTGGTCTCGGATACGACGCTTCGCTCCTCGCCGACCAACCGGTTGAAGAGGCTCGACTTCCCGACGTTCGGACGGCCGACGATCGCGAACCGCGGCTCCTCGAGGTCCGTTTCCGGCTCGATCCCCTCCGGCAGCAGCTCGACGACACGGTCGAGCAGGTCGCCGGTTCCGGTCCCATGGAGCGCGGAGACCCCCATCGGCTCGCCGAGCCCCAATCGGTTGAACCGTGCGATCTCCGTCAGGTCGGCGGGCTCGTCGGCCTTGTTGGCGATCACGAGCAGAGGCACGGATGATGCCCGGAGACGGCGAGCGAGCTGGGCGTCTTCCTCGGTGATCCCGGTCCGGGCGTCGACCACGAGCAGGATCAGGTCGGCCTCGTCGATCGCGCGCTCCGCCTGGACGCCGGCGAGCGCCTCGATCCCTCGCGCGCCGTACAGGTACCCGGCGGTATCGACCAGCCCGAACGAACGGCCGCGCCACGTTGCGTCGAGTTGGATCCGATCGCGCGTCACCCCGGGCATCCCGTGCGCGATCGCTGCTCGGCGACCGAACAGACGGTTGACGAGCGTCGACTTGCCGACGTTCTGACGGCCGACGACCGCGATCTTCGGCACGCTCATGGAACGAGCTCCGGCGCGTGTTGGCGGATCAGGGCGATCGCGGTCCGAAGGGTGGCGTCGGCGTCGAGCGAGCCGGTGTCGATCACGATCGCCCCCGGCGGTGGCGTGGGCGGGTTGGTGCGTCCGTCCAGTTGGTCGCGTGCCTCGAGCACCGCTGCGATCTCGTCCGAGCCAGCATCGGAGCGCTCACGGGCGCGTCGCTCGATCCGTTCCGCACGAGTGGCCTCGAGGTACAGCTTGACCACGGCATCGGGGAACACGACCGAGCCGACGTCCCGACCCTCCATCACCGCACCATCCGCTCCGAGCGCGCGCTGTACCTCGTGCATCCATGCGCGTATGCGGGGGTGTCGCGAGACGGCGGACACCGACCGTTCGACGTCCGGCGACGTGAGCGCTCGGTCGTCGAACCCTTCGACCGTCAACTCGTGCGGATCGGAGCCGCCGAGGGTGAACCTCAAGCCACGGGTGAGGTCCAGCAGCCCTTGCACGTCGTCTTCGGATACGGCGTGCCGGATCGCCGACGCCGTCAACGCTCGATACATCAAGCCGGTGTTCACGTAGGGAAGGTGCACCACGCGGGCGAGGCTGCGAGCCAGGGTGGACTTGCCGCTTCCCGCGGCCCCGTCGATCGTGATGACCTTGCCGGCCGTCATCCGACCACCTCGATCCCCGCACCCATGGAGCGGAGCGTCTCGACGAAGCCCGGGAAGCTCACGGCGGCCGCCTCCATGCCCTCCACCTCGGAGGGTCGGTCCGCCGCGAGCGAACCGACCGTGAACGCCATGGCGACCCGATGATCCCCGCCGGACGAGGCCACGCCGCCGCGGAGACCGCCGCCCGCGATCACGAGGTCGTCGGACTCCGCGGCGGCGTGGCCCCCCAGCGCACGGATCCCGGCCACCAGCCCTGCGAGCCGATCACTCTCCTTGACCCTGAGCTCGGATGCTCCCAGGAACCACGTCTCCCCCGGTGCGTGCGTGCCGAGCATCGCGAGCACGGGCACCTCGTCGATCACGAGGGGAAGCTCGTCCGCCTCGACCCTCGTCGAGCGCAGGGCGTCCGTGGGCGCGACGTGGATCGACCCGACCGGCTCACCCAGCTGCTCCCCGGCGATCGCCGTTTCGACGGTCACGCCCATCCGCGACAGGACCTGGAGGAAATACAAGCGGGTGGGATTGAGCCCGACACCCTCGATCGTCACCTCCGAGCCGCTCAGCGCCGCAGCGGCGATCAGGAAGG
>Ga0066656_10000410_pt1 | contig 16386 bp, 16 predicted proteins | sample GraSoiAngelo_105_FD_71411 | JGI IMG/M metagenome (GOLD analysis project Ga0066656, IMG submission 71411) | Grasslands soil microbial communities from the Angelo Coastal Reserve, California, USA - 14_0903_05_40cm | ecosystem: Environmental > Terrestrial > Soil > Grasslands | place: USA... | reverse complement strand
ATTGCGACCTCGGCGATGCGGACTGGCCATTCGCTGATCTCGATGCCGTAGAACGCATCGACATCCACGAGCGACAACTCCTGAATGTTTAATTTCGGTTGGTCCGCCCTGTGGATTAACTTGAGGATTTCAATTTCCAGTTCACGCAGCTCGCGGTATGTGATGACGAGAAAATTTCCACAGCCGCAAGCGGGGTCGAGGAATCGAAGCGCCGCGAGCTTTTCGTGGAAGCGTTTCAGGTCGGCTCTGCTGCTCTTGACGCGCTCGAATTCCGCATGCAGGTCGTCAAGGAAAAGCGAGCGGATAACTTTGAGAATGTCGCGCTCGTTGGTGTAATGCCCGCCGATCTGACGGCGTTCCCTTGGCTCCATGACTGCCTGGAAAAGCGAACCGAAAATAGCGGGCGAGATGCGCGACCAATCGAACGCCGTACACGCAAGAAGAACGCTACGCATTTCACGGTTAAAATCGGCAAAGCCAAGATTTTCGGCAAATAACTCGCCGTTGACGTAAGCGAAGGCAGCAAGAGTTTCGTCGAGGTTCTTCTGGCGTTTCTCGCGTGGTGTATTCAGCACGTCGAAAAGATGTGCGAGATGCTGACCGAGGTCGGAGCCGTCTTCGGCAGTGCGGTTCACCAGATATAGCTTGAAGGATTCGCGTTCGAAGATGCCAGTGTCTTCGGCGAACAAACAAAAGAGGATGCGGACAAGGAAGCGTTCAAGTTGATGCCCCGAATAACCGCCTGCTTCAAGGGCATCGTGCAGACGCCCCATGATCTCAACCGCTTCGATGTTGATCGGGTCTTGTTCGGCGAACTTGTGCTGCTTGTAGCCTGGGATGAATGCAAACTCACGAATTTGCTTGTGAAAGTCGGCCAGTGGAAATTCGATGGTCTCCACGCGGCGGCTTTCAAAGAGCGGCAAGTTGCGCTGGTCTTCAGGTTCAAGATTGTGGAGGGCGATACGGGCAAAGTCCGAAACGATGACGTAGCGAGGAATTTCGTTTGTGCGTCCTTGGCGTGCCAGGTCTTGAATGTATCGGAAGGCCTGGGATTCCGCCTTGTCTAGGTCCTTGCCAAGACTCTTATGCTCAATGAGCACGATGCCGGGCCAGAACAGATCAATATAACCGTAGTCACCAGAGATTTTCTTAACAGGCTCTTCAAAGCTCGCTACGACGCGACGGCGAATACCGAAGACATCGAAGAATTCGTTCCAGAACGTTTGCTTCTCTGCTTGCTCGCTCTTGACGCCTGTCCATTCCTTGGAAAAGGCGATCGCGCGGTGCCGGATTTCGTTCCAGGAAAGAGGCATCGGTCGATGATAGCAGGCGAGCGACGTGACCAAAGGTCGCGGTCCCTGAAATTTGCAAGAAAGTTAAGGGCAGACGTCCAAGAGGTCCCAGCCGCTGTCTTTGAGCGCTTGGTCGATCAGGACGCGGGAGAATGCCTCGGGTTTGGGCATGATGGGAAGTGCGACTATAACGCGAGCGGGCAGAAGAAATGTATCGTGGCGTGCTATTGAGCGCTGTGTAAAAGCGCACAGCCAGGAGTGGCTGTGCCACAGAACCGAAGAAGGGCACGATGTATCGTGCCCCTACAAAGAGGGGATGGGGGGCGGCGGAAAACTAGAAGGTAGGAGGCAGAAAGTAGAAGGGCGGCGGAAAACTAGAAGGTAGAAGGCGGAAGAAGGGGGAAAAGACTAAGATGCCGGGCTGAAGCCCGGCGCTACGAATGCAAATTCGAGGATACAGGCAGCGCACAGCCAGGAGTGGCTGTGCCACAAAAGGCTAAGATGCCGAGAGATTTCTCCTCGCAAGTAACGTTCGGAGGGGCGGAGGTTTCTCCGCGCAAGCCGACCCTTTTGTCCCGCAAAACCATCCGGGATGCAAAAAGCGCACAGGAGCAAAAGGGAAAGAAGAAATCGACTTGCTGCATTCGAAATGATGGGGGAGACACTACAAGTGCTTGAAGAGATGGGCGATTTTCTTGCCGGCTTCTTCGGTGTAATAGACGGTGACGTGCTCGCCCTTCTTGGCCCCAATGGCGGAATAGCGGCCCACGGCTTTGCCGGTGTGCACGGTGGCATGCCCGGAAACTTCGAAGGCTTCCTTGGTGCCATCCGCGGTCTTTACCGCGACGACTTTCGTACCCTTGCCGACGTCTTCGACGGTGCCTTCCGTGGTGTGGACCGTTTTTTCGCCGAACCACTCAACGGAATGGGCGGTCTTTTCCGCGCCTTCGGCGGTGGAATGGACGATGACGTGCCCGCCTTCCTTGCCGACAAGGTCGGCGCCCTTAGCGCCATCCTTCAGGCCATGGACAACGGTTTTCTCGGTGAACTTGGCCGTTTCCACTGTGCCGTCGGCGGTCTTCACGGCAATCGTTTTTGCTCCGGCATCGACTTTTTCCACGGTGCCGGTGATGACGTGCCGGATGCAGAGAAAAGAAAGGCGGAGAGAGTTCCTGAGGCGAACAGTGCTGAGTTATGCCGGGAGGGGGACGGTGTGTTAGTGTAAATTTTCCAAAATTGCGTGCGAGGATTCTGATGTCGAAACCGAAAGTGTTTGCGACCCACAGCTTGTTCGATGCCGCGCGGAAAATTCTGAACGAAAGCTGCGAGATGGAATACTGGGCCAAGCCGGAACGTCCGCCGCGAGAAGAAGTTTTGCAGCGCGTGAAAGACAAAGAGGGGTTGGTGTGCCTGCTCACCGAAAAAGTCAACGAGGAATTGTTGAACGCGGCATCGAAACTCCGCATCGCGGCGAACGTGGCGGTGGGATTCGACAACATCGACGTAGCAGCGTGCACGAAGCGAGGCGTGGCGGCGACAAACACTCCTGGCGTTCTGGACGAAACGACGGCGGATTTTGCGTGGACGCTGATGATGGCAGTGGCGCGGCGGCTGGGCGAAGCCGAGGCGCTGGCGCGTTCTGGAAAATGGAAACATTGGGACCTGGATCAACTGGTGGGGACAGATGTGTGGGGGAAGACGCTGGGGATCGTGGGATTTGGGCGGATTGGACGGGCAATGGCGCGCCGCGCGAGCGGTTTTCAGATGAAAGTGATTTACACAGATGCGGTGCGCGCCCCAGAAGCGGTGGAGAAAGAGTTGAAAGCAGAGTTCCGGGACATGAATACGCTTCTCAGCGAGTCTGACTTTATCAGCGTGCACGTTCCGTTGCTGCCAGAGACGCGGGGATTATTTAATGCGCCGAAATTTCACCGGATGAAACCGACGGCGTTCTTGATCAACACGTCGCGCGGGCCGGTGGTGGATGAAGCCGCGCTGGTGGCGGCGTTGGAGGGCGGAAAGATCGCGGGCGCGGGACTGGATGTTTATGAGAACGAGCCGTTCATTCATCCCGGGCTGAAGCGCGCGAATGTGGTGCTGGCGCCGCACGTTGCGTCCGCGTCATTAGAAACACGGACAAAAATGGCATGCATCGCGGCGGAAAACGTGGTTGCGCTGTTCGCGGGGAAGCGGCCGCCGAACATTTTGAACCCGGAAGTGCTGAAGTCAACGTAACGAATCTCCAGGCAAACCTCTCATGCCGCAATTGAAGGAACAGGCCCGGCAAATTTTCCACGAAACCCTGGCGGCCATCGATATTCCCGCGACCATGCAGCGAAAGCTGCAGCGCAAGGGAACGGTGCTGCTGTGCGGCGGAACGAAAATCGATCTGCGGAATTTCGAGAAACTGCGGGTGGTGGCGATTGGGAAAGCGGCGCACGCAATGGTAGAGGGGCTAAGGCTGGTGCTAGCACCATTTTTAAGAATCGAAGGCATAGTTTCCGCGCCTACGGCGGCGCAAAAGCCATTGCCGGGAATGAAGTATTTTGTGGCGGGGCATCCCGTGCCAAATGCCGAGAGTTGGAAGGCGGCCGAGACCATACTGGCGCTGCTGAAAAAATGCGACGAGAAAACCTTAGTTTTCTTTCTCCTTTCAGGCGGAGGATCGGCGCTCGTGGAACTGCCGCTGGGCTCAGCGCTGACCTTGGATGATGTTCAGCAAACGTACCGCGCGCTAGTGACGTGTGGCGCGCCAATCGAGGCTATCAACACCGTGCGCAAACACATTTCAGCGGTAAAAGGCGGCCGGCTCGCGGCTGCGGCGCAAAACGCCACGAAGGTCACGCTGGCCGTGAGCGACGTACCAGTGGAAAAGGAATCGGCGCTGGCGTCCGGACCGACCCTTCCCGACCCAGCCACGGTTGGAGACGCGAAGCGCATCATCGCTGAGCATTCCCTGTACGACAAGTTCCCGCTCGCGCTGCGACGCTGGTTTGACGAAGGGAAAATGCCGGAGACGCCGAAAGCAGACGCCGCCGCATTTCGAAACTCGCATTTCTTCCTGCTGCTGGGAATGGATGATTTGTTTCATCCGGCGCATCACGCCGCGGAAGCCAAAGGATTCGTCGCCTGTTGCGACAACACGAGCGATGACTGGCCGGTGGAGGAAGCCGCAGTATTCCTGCTGGAACAGTTGGAGGCATTGCGGAAAACACACGCAGGGCATCGCGTCGCGCTGATTGCGGATGGGGAGGTGAGTTCACCGGTCACGGGCAATGGAATCGGAGGAAGAAATTCTGCTTTTGTGCTGGCGTGTGTGGAGAGAATCGCAGGAAAGAAGATTGCCGTGCTTAGCGCCGGCACCGATGGAATCGATGGAAACAGTCCCGCGGCGGGAGCGGTGGCGGATGGGGAAACTTTGGCCCGGGCGCAGGCGGTGGGACTCGACCGTGCGGATGCGTTCCGGCGGAGCGATGCGTTCACGTTTTTTTCGATGGTGGACGATGCCATTGTCACGGGGCCGATGGGAAACAATCTGCGCGACTTGCGGATATTGCTGGCGGAGCCGTAGAAAGATAATTCAAAAGAAAGAATTTAACACAGAGGGCCCTGAGAACACAGAGTTCACAGAGAAGAGGGGGCGGACCGCATCCTGTCCATACGCAAGATACGGGCGCGGCAACTCAGCTTGTTATGGCTTAGCGGGCGGGAGGCGCTTCTCCATGGACTTGAGGCGCTCGCTCATTTCCTGAAGCAGGCGTTCGAGCTTTTCGAGCCGTTGTTCGGTAGTGATCTTCTCATTGCCGGCATTTTCGGCGGATTCCTCGTCGCCATCCCCCGAGCCGGGATTGGCGCGTGTTTTTCCATCCGCAGGTTTCTTCAGCCGCGCGATCTGTCCTTTGATCATGGGCGCCATTTCGATGCTCAGGTCGTCGCTCTTCAGCAGGGCTTCAAGCGCGGGGATGGCGGTGGCGTCGCCCCGCGTACCAAGCGCGTAGATAGCGGCCATGCGAATGGGGAAGTGCGGCTCAGAGAGATAGGCGGCAATCTGTTTGGTGATGTCCTGGTTGTCTTTCTGAAGCCGCGCGAGGTTGCTGATGGCTGCCCTGCGCGAATCGATGGGTTTGCCTGGCGTAGACCATTGCAACAGAAGCGGCACGGCCTTTTCGTCGCCCAGCGAACCGAGCGCGCGAAGAGCGGCGTTGCGGAGGAAGCCGTCCGGCGAATCGGCATTGACGGCGGCCTCGAGCGTGGCGAAGGCCGTTGATGTCTTAAGCTGGCCCAGCGCTTGCAACGCAGCGGCGCGGGCGCGATACGAATCGTCCTGTTTGGCGACCGAATTGAGCTTCGCGACAATCGCCGCATCGTCCTTGAAATTGCCCAGCGCGCTAACGACGCGATTGCGTAACCAGGGCTTATCGTTTGAATCCAGCGCGGCGACGAGCAGCTTGGACGCCGAGGCGCTGCCCAACTGGCCGAGCGTGTCGGCAGCAGTGGCGCGAACTCCCCACGCCTTGTCATTGCGAAGCGCGTCGCCGAGCGCAGCGACAACTTCTTCGTCGCTCTTGACTTTGCCCAGCGCCACAACCGCGTCGGCGCGATCGGAGAGATCCGCGGCATTCTTCAATTGATAAAGCCATTCTTTCTTTTCTTTGTGGAATTCAGCGGACTTGAGGATATGCCCACCTTTATCGAAGAGGACCATCAACGGAGCAGACTCCGCGGGCAGTGTAAGAGTCTGCTTCTCTTTCGAAACGGTAACGTTGTAGAGCTTGGGTCCTGACGCGGTGGTGATTTCCACTTCGATAGGGACGCGGAAGAGACCCACGCGGCCTTCGACCGTTTGCGTTTGCTTGACGGTAAGGGTCACCTGGTGTTTTTCGGCGTCGTAGGCGTAACTCAAGTCGAATTTCGGCGCTCCCGCGCCGTAGAGCCATTGGCTGAAGAACTGGTCCACGTTCGTGTGCGTGGCTTCTTCGACGGCTTTGGCAAGATCAGCGGTGACAACATTCTTGCCACGATTTACCTCGAGATAGTGCTTCAGGCCGCGGTAAAACGCGTCTTCGCCGAGTTGGTGGCGAAGCATGTAAAGAACCCACCCGCCCTTGCCGTAAGCGTTGCCGTCGAATTCATTGGAATCGTCGAAATCGTGGCGAACGATCGGCTTGTTCCAGAGGTTGCTGCTTGCGAACCACTCGCGGGCGCTGTTCCAGCGCTCGTAATCGGCTTGGTCCTTGCCGAAATGCGCCTCGGTCCAAACGGCCTCCAGGAAAGTGGCGAAGCCCTCATTCAGCCAGACGTCGCCCCAATCTTTGCAGGTGACGAGATCGCCGAACCACTGGTGGCCGAGCTCGTGAGAGATCAAGTCGTCCTCGCCGGTGAAATATTCGGGAGCGAGCTTGGGATGAACGAGGGAAGAGCTGGTATTGGTCGTGGCGCTGGAATTTTCCATGCCGCCCGCGACGAAATCATCGACCATGACCTGCGCATATTTTTCCCATGGATAGTCGACGCCAATTTTCTTGCTGAACAGCTCCATCATGGCCGGAGTGCGACCGTAGTTGATCGGGAGACGATCGCCGCGGCCCTTTGGCGCGTAATAGGTGACAGGGATACCGTGCCATGTATCCTTCACCTCGTCGAATTCGCCGGCGACAACCGTGATCAGGTAGGTGGAGCTGGGAACGGACTCTTTCCAATACCAGACCTTCAAGCCTTTGCCGGCGTCGCTGACGCTAACGAGCTTGCCGTTTGAAACGGTGATCCACGCTGCTGGCACCGTCAAGATCGTTTCCGTTGTCAGCCGGTCGTTTGGATAATCGTAGGTCGGCAAATAGTAATGCGTGTCTTCCGATTCGCCTTGCGTCCAAATCTGGCTGGGACGGTCTGGATAATCCTTGTCCGGCAGGATGAAGTACATTCCCTTTGTCGGCTTGCCTTCATACCGAATGGTGACGTCGAATTTGTCTCCAGCCTTGGCCTCGGAGGCCAGCGGAATGATCAATTTCTCCGCGGTGGTTTCAAATTTTGCGGCGGCTTTGTTAACCGTCACTTTCTGAATGGTGAGCCCGGCCGAGTCGAAAACGATTTTCGCTGTGCCGTCGCGAAGAATCGAGAGTGAGTGCGTAACCTCGCCGAGAACTTTTTTCTGCTCGAGGTCGAAGCGCAGGGAAATCTTGGAATGCTGTAAATCATAGTCGCGGCTGCGCGCGTACGGCTCATCGGCTAAAAGTTTTGGCGCAGCAAGGAAACATGTCAAGAGTACGGCGAGTGCAAGAAAAGCGGAATCTCTGCGAAGTAGATTGGTGACGTGAAGGGACTCCCTGATCATTCAGCTTTGCTCCTGTAAATGGTGTGTCCTGCACGCTCCAGGGCAGCGACAGCGGCCGACAGAGTTTCGGAAGCGACGAGCAGGTAATCTGTATCAAACGTCGAGACGGCAAACAAACTGATTTTTGCATCAGCTAGCGGCTTGGCGAGCGCGGCCAGCACGCCGACTTCGGACAAAACGAAAGGCCCATGAACTTTCAAGACGCGCCAGCCGGGCTGGGACTGAACGCCGACGGGAACGCGAGAAAGTTCGGTGACGACAGAAAGTTCATCACCAGTGCGCGTAATGGAGAAGAACGGACCTTGCGTCGCCCAATCGGGGATCGGCGAATCCGCCGCGAGCCGGGAAATGGCGAAGCGTTCAGGCAGCAGACTGAGCTCAAGATGACGGGTCTCAGCGGTCATTGAGGGCTGGAGCAGACCGCCGAAGAAGTAATCGTAATAAGACGTCTCCACTTTCTCTTTGGCATTTGCGAAGGAGTTTCCCTGGCCAAATAAACGGCGCTCATCAGAAGTTGGTCGATGCCAGCGCGCCACGCTTCCGGCAGGTGTTCCTAGACATGTTAGACGAAGGACCACCTGAATTGGTAACATAGACGTACACGCGGCTAAAGCGAGCATTAACTGCCGCCACAAACAGCGCAACTGTCGCAAAATCAATCACATCCAGTGCTTGGTAGAGGACTTCGCCGCCTGTCGTTTTCTGAATGTGCGCTGCGGTTTTCGCAAGCGTGCTCGCTGTACGCGCGCAGATACAGACACGGGCGCCTTCGCGGGCAAGCTCCTCCGCGACGGCACGTCTCAGTCCCTTGCTGGCAGGCCCCGACGATGGCCACGCGTCCCACGAGCCTCAGATCCATTCCGGCACCTCAATCAAAACTTCAATCGTCTCGCGAATCAGGAGCGCCGTCAAATGTCCCGCCGTCGTTCCAAAGTTGATCAGAAACATGTCCAGCATTGCCAAAAAGATTTAGTACTAATTTCAGGTAGTACTTTTTTTGAGGTCATTATCGGATTGACAAAACTCCAAGCAAAAATTTATTCTGCGCCGCGGTAAAGGGCGAGCAGCTATGCCACTCGCACACTTGACAGAACATTGCGAGTATATTTTTTGGCGATATGTCAAAGCCCAACCAGACCTGTTTCGTCCTTGTGAGGTAATGGCCCATGAAAGCCACCATAGCATTTGGACTACTAGGACTTCTCCTCCTTCCCTCGGTACCGCTGGCACAAGTGGCGCAGACGCAGAGGCAGTTGGAGCACAGCAAGCTTTTTCAGCATTATGGAAAGTCGGGGTTCAAGGTAACGGAAACCAAGGGCGGCTATAGCATCGATGAGGATGTGCCACTTGAGAGCGCTCTTCCGACTCGATTAACCGCTCTTACGAAGATGGCCTGTCAGTCAGACGCGGTCATTGTCGGCAAGGTAGCTAGCCAAACCGCGGTACTTTCCCCAGACGAATCGTTCATTTTCACAGATGCCGAAGTCTCTGCCACGGAGATTCTCAAGAACAATTCCCTTTCTGAATTGCACGCCCTTCAAACCATAACGGTGACGCGCCCAGGCGGCGCTCTAGTGCTGAATGGCAAGCAAGTCAAAGTGGCGCTCAGGCACTTTCGAGATTTTTCCACCGGCGGGCAATACCTTCTGTTTTTGAAGTTTCTTCCAACGACGCAAGACTACCAGGCGCTCTGGAACAGAAGCTTCGAGCTTAAAGACGGCATGGTTCTTAACTTGACGCCCCTGGGGCTCTGGCACGGACAGCAGCAGGCGCACAACCAGGATGCGTTGGACTTAGATGGAGCGTCAGCCCTCGCCGATGCGCGAGCAGCCGCTGCCTCGTCGTGTCGATAGCCGACTTGTTCAGAGGCTCTCCATTGCGCTCAGGAGGAGGGGAATAAGATGAGGCGCATACGGGCGGTTACTCTCATAGTAGCGGTCTTGTTTCCCGTCATCTACGTGCTCTTGAGGCATTCTGACGTTTTCGCCCAGAGCGGTTGTGTGGACCCGCCACTGAGTGCCACACACGGAGGATGGGCGCAAGGTGCCACAGTAAGCTTCCGAATGCCTTCTGGCGCAAGCGGCGATCAGACGACCCAAATTCAAGAGGCATTCGATAACTGGACGAACGCCAATGGTGCGAACAATTCGACCGTCTCCTTCTTCAACTTTGGCAACAACTCTGGGCCCACGCAAATCTTGATTGTCCTCTGTAATACGGCGGGCTGTGCTGGCTCAGGTCTCGCCAAATTGCGGCTTGGTGCAAAATGGCTCGACCATGAACCAAGTTTGTAATGGCTCCTTTGACAATATGCCGACTTTTGTCACAACGTGCGACAATGACAGTATCACCAGCAGCGATCCCCAGTACCCACCCCCACCACCTCCGTCCGGTGGTTCATGCGGCATAGATTCGGAATGTATGAGCGTTGAAGCATGCTTGGGTTGCGACGAGAATTGCCAATGTACGGGAATCAATCCTCACAGCCCCATCATCTTCGATCTTGGCCGGGACGGGTATGAGTTGACCGATTTGGAAGGCGGCGTCCGATTCGATCTGGACAATGATGGGCGTGCCGGGCTGACCGCATGGACAGTGCTAAATTCCGACGACGGTTTCCTGGCGCTGGACAGAAATGAGAACGGAATGATCGACAATGGGCGCGAGCTTTTCGGCAACAGCACCCCGCTTCCTGACGGGAACGTCGCGTCAAATGGCTGGGATGCCCTCGCGGCTTTTGACCGTCCAGAAAGCGGCGGGAATCGCGATGGAATTATTGATTCGAGGGACCGCATATTGCCGCAGCTCTTGATTTGGATAGACAGCAATCATGACGGCATTTCACAGACCCAAGAGCTGCACTCCCTTTACAGCCTGGGGATAGACGCTATCTCACTCGACTACCACGAGGAAGCCCGCCAGGACCGATACGGAAACTATTTCCGCTACCGCTCGGTCGTGTACGGGCATGCTAAAGATGGGGCAGCCTACCGCACGCTTGCCTTCGACGTTTTTTTTGTTGGATTGCGAAAGACTGCCCAAACGGAGACCTCGGCGGCGCATGCGCGGACAAGGAATTGCGCTCCGCACAAGCGATCAACCTTGAATGCACGCGGGTCTTCGGATTTTTCCAGCGGCTGGAGTACCCCTGATTCGCCACGCGAGGGCGTCGCGTGGCGAATCTCTTTGGGATTGGATTTTTCAAAGACTGCGGGATTCGTTTCCAACAGACACTGGGCTATCCCACAGCATCTAAACGACTTAAAGTAATCCTTGACATACGTTACCAATATGCTATAATAGTCGTGTTAAGTCGGAACATTTCCTCCGCCTGCCCGACCTACCCTTGTGATTGTAGATCTCGATCCTGTCGGGGTCGTAGATTCCAACCCTCTGGAAAGGATGGTGGCCTGCAAATCATGCCCGCCCCTCACACGGTCCTTCCTACTGCTACAAACTCTTCGCATTTCTCGCCGCTCTGTTCTTGCCAACACTTCGCTCCCCTAACCTCTTTACCTGCAACATTTATGGATTTCTCCGCAAGTTGCTGCAAACACAAAACTTACGGTCGAGCTAAGCCCTTTAGATGCAACACTTACAAAAAACCAGGGGTGGGGGGTGCCCTCGCAAGTCTTGGAAGACTTGCGCGAATCGGCCATGAGGACTCGCCTTCTTACTCAAGTTCTTTCTTTTCACACCCTTGCGCACTCTTTTGCATTCATCAAAAACTCAACTCTCTTGTTTTCATGTGCTTCCGCACTCTTTGCCCAAAACCACCCGGGTGGGGGGTGCTCTCCCCAGAGTCCGGTTGCCCTAATGAATTTTGTTTGCGCAGAGCCCACTGCAGCACTAAGATGCACCCAATTTCCTCCCCTTGGAGGTTTCCATGCGACGAAAAATATGGCTCATCGGCATACTGGTTTTCTTCGGAGTCCGCTCCGCTCCTGCACAACAGATTGGCAAGTACGTTCCCGTCCAGGCGGGGTCGGAGGTGGACCACGCGTTGACGGAGATCAACGCGGCGACCGATCCGGCACAGAAGCTTGCGCTCATCGACAAGTTCGCAGCGGGACCCGGCAACGAGGGAGACAATCCCATCCTGGCCGATGGTCTGTACGTGGACTACTACATTGCGCTGAAGAATTACGACAAGGCGTTTGAATATGGCGACAAACTTTTCGCAGCCGACCCCGACAATTTTCAGAACGCCATGAATATGATCCGTGCTGCTTCCGAAAAAGGAGACTCCGAGCGGATCATCGCGTATGCAGATAAAACAGGAGGAATTCTCAAACGCTACAAGGAAGCCCCTGCTCCCGCGGGGACTGACGCTTCTCAATGGGAGCATCAGAAGTCGCAGGTGCTGGAGAATAACAAGGACAGCATCATTTACATTCAGCAGGTAGTCTACAACGGGGCCATTCAGGCGAAGGACACAGGGAAGCGCGCGGGATACCTGACGCGGTTCGCGCAGGCCTTTCCGGATTCACCGTACGCGAATCAGGCGCTCGGAGTGGCCGCAACGTCTTACCTGCAAGCGCAAAACACGCCCAAGATGCTGGAAGTGGCCAACGGGCTTCTGGCGAAGGATCCGAACAACGTCGGGATGTTGCTGCTGCTCTCCGACTATTATTGCGATAAGGCCGACCAGCTTGCCAAAGCCGAAACGTATGCGAAAAAAGCAATTTCGGTGCTGGGCACGGCCCCAAAGCCGGAAGGTGTGGCGGACGACCAGTGGGATCGGCAGAAAAGCCTGCAAAAGGGTCTGGCGCTGAGTTCGCTGGGACAGGTGAACATCGAAAAGAAGGACAACGCCCAAGCCGTGGAAAACCTGAAAGCAGCGGCGCCGTTGTTGAAGGCGGATGACGGCAGCTACGGGCGAAATCAATATCGCTTGGGGTATGCGTTGCTGAATTTGAAAAGAACTGCCGAGGCCAAGGACGCGTTCACGCAGGCGGCTTCGGTGAGCGGTCCCTACAAATCACTGGCGCAGGACAAGTTGAAGGCCAGCGCAGGGCCAGCGACAGCGAGGCGAAAGTCGCCCTAGTGGCGATTGAGAATCGCGGGCAAGAGTTCGCGCATCCAACTGCCGAAACAGGATGAGGGAAGAGACTGTAACGAGGAGCGATGGCCATGACAGAAATAGCGACATTTGGGGCGGGGTGCTTCTGGGGCGTCGAAGCGGCGTTTCAGCGGGTGCCAGGAGTGATTGATACGGCAGTGGGGTACAGCGGCGGGGAGACGCAAAATCCGACCTACAAAGATGTCTGCACCGATGAAACTGGCCACGCGGAAGTCGTGCAAGTGACGTTCGATCCGGCGAAAGTGAGTTACGAACAATTGCTCGACGTTTTTTGGCAGGCTCACGATCCCACGCAGGCAAACCGCCAAGGACCAGACTTCGGCACGCAATACCGCACGGCGATTTTCTTCCATTCGGCGGAACAGGAAATAGCTGCCAAGAAGTCGAGGGCGGCGCTCGAAGCCACCGGCAAATTCAAACGGCCCATCGCGACGGAGATTACTCCGGCAAGCACATTCTATCGGGCCGAAGAGTATCACCAGAAGTACCTGCAAAAGCGCGGCGTGGCCTCCTGCCATTTCTGATTAACTCAGAATTCCAAAACAGTAAAGGCCGAGCACTCGTGCCCGGCCTTTTTCATTCGGAAACTCGAATAGTCGCGATGGAAAATGGCGGAGAGGGTGGGATTCGAACCCACGGTACGGTTTCCCGCACGCTCGCTTTCGAGGCGAGTGCTTTCAACCGCTCAGCCACCTCTCCGCGGTCGTTGTAGGTTTAATCGTAGCAGAGCGCTACGTTTTTCGGCAATCAAGCCCTCGATTTGTGCCGAGGAGGAGCAAGCAGGCCAAGGCCCGCGCCTACACAAACTCAAAACTAGGCCCAACGGACTGGCGAGCTAGCGACGTTCCGCGAAGAAGGACTGGAGGATAGCAGCGCAGGCGGCGGCGAGGATTCCGGCGGTGACTTCCACCTGATGGTTGAGGCGAGGATTGGAAAGGATTTCGAAGCAGGAGCGGACGGCACCGCCTTTTGGGTCATCGGCCCCGTAGACGAGGCGCGGCACACGGGCCTGGATGATGGCGCCTGCACACATGCTGCAAGGCTCGATGGTGACGTAGAGCGTAGTATCAGCAAGACGATAGTTTCCGAGAAGGCGGGCGGCTTCGCGAAGGACAACCATTTCCGCGTGGGCCGTGGGATCATTATCGCGAATTGTGCGGTTGCCAGATCGAGCGAGAATCTTGCCGTCATGAACGAGCACCGCGCCGATAGGAACTTCGCCGCCTGCGGCTGCGGCGCGCGCTTCACCCAAGGCCTCCTGCATGAATTGGATGTCAATTTCCATTGCCGGAGAGAGAATAACACGCTGAAACAAGGTGAAAAAAAGAGAGAAGGCGTTGCTTGACAATTGGGGAGGGGGGAAACAAACTAAGCGCATGCGCGAACTCCTGGGGCGATTGTTTCAAGTCGATTTCTTGAAGGGCCTCGCGGTCACCTTCCGAGCGCAGCATCCCAAGAATATTGTGACAGAGCAATATCCGCTGGAGCGGCCGATGGTGGCGGAGCGGTATCGCGGCGCGCCGCGGCTCAACAATAACCCGGAGACGGGCGAGACGCTCTGTATTGGCTGCAATTTGTGCGCCCTGGCGTGTCCGGAGAACCTGATTGTGGTGGGCTGGCAACGCGACGATGCCACGCGAAGGAAAGTGTTAACGAACTTCACCTACGATACTTCGCGGTGCATGTTCTGTGGACTCTGCGAAGATGCGTGCCCCGTGGACGCTTTGGAGCTGACGCAAGATTTCGAAATGGCTTACTTCACTCGCGAAGGCGCGATCTGGGATCGTCACCGCCTTGAACAAGGGCCCACGCCTGCACGTTACACCCGCTAAAGACACCGAATGGAACTTCGCAAAGATCCCATCACTCAAAGCTGGGTCATTCTGGGGCAGAAAGAAGTTCGCGGCGATGCGCCGCAGGAATGCCCGCTGGAGCCGGCCAAGCTTGAGAAGCTGCGTTCTATTATGACGTGGCCGGCGGAAGGGGCATGGCAGGTGCGTGTGTTGCCGCACCCGGAGCCGCTCTATCACATTGAGGGAGAGCCCGGGCGTGTCGCTGAAGGCATGTACGACAAGATGGTGGCGCTCGGCGCCCACGAAATCGTGGTGGAGACTCCGCAGCACGACAGGCGGATGTCGCAGTTCAACGACGAAGAGATTGATCGAGTGTTGTGGGCGTGGGGGGCGCGCATTGCGGATTTGAAGAAGGACTCGCGTTTCAAGTACGTCAGCGTATTCAAGAATCAGGGTGCGCTGGCCGGAGAAGAGTGGCCGCATGCGCATTCGCAGGTGACGGCCACCATCTTTGTTCCGCGCCGAATCAAGTACGAACTCAACTCCGCGCACGAATGGTTCAAGGACAAAGAGCGCTGCATATTTTGCGACACGGTGCGTCAGGAAGAGAAGCAGGGGAAACGCATCGTTGACGTGCAGGGAGATTATTATGCGTTGTGTCCGTATGCGTCGCGCGTTCCGTATGAAGTCTGGTTAATGCACCGGCGGCACAACCATTTGTTCGAGCAGCCTAGGCCGGGTTCGAATCGCAGACAATTGGCGGCGCTACTAGGGCGGGTATTGCGCCGTCTGGAGAAGGTGGCGCCGGCATATCACCTGGTGGTGCATACATCACCCAATACGAAGAATAAGAAGGGTGAATTGGCAGGGTATTGGAAGACACTGCCGGACGATTACCACTGGCACATTGAGATCCTGCCGATCGTGGAAAAGACCAGCAAGTCTTACAGCATCAAAGAAGTATATTTCAATTCAGAGCTGCCGGAGCAAGCAGCCGCAAACCTGCGAGCGCTGGACCCCAATTCATGAAGCATGGCCAAGCGAATGGAGGCGAGTCAGGCGGAATCTTCCTCAACTTGATCATATTGCTGTGTCTTATGATCTTTTGCGCCTTCTTGTACCTGGTGAGACGCCCCATCCTTCGCTTTGCAGCGGAGATGTGGATAGTCGAAGATCCTCTCGACAAAGCCGACGCCCTGATCGTACTGGGCGACGATAATTTTTATGCCGACCGGTCAACGCGCGCAGCGCAATTGTTCAGGGAAGGGAAAGCGCCTGTGATTGTCGCGAGCGGAAGGCGCCTGCGGCCCAATGCGGGGATCGCGGAGCTGATGGAACACGACCTGATCGAGCGCGGAGTCCCAAGAGATAGAATCGTGCGGTTTGTCCACGATGGGGATAACACGATAGAAGTAGCGCAAGCGCTTACGCGGCTGGTGAAAGAAAGAAAATGGCACAGCGTGATCGTGGTGACATCGAATTTTCACACGCGGCGGACGCGCTATGTATTCGAGCACGTTTTTCCCGAGACTGTTGAGGTGCGCGTCGCCAGCGCGAGCGATGGGGATTTCGATCCGCAGCATTGGTGGGAGAAGGGTAAATCACTGAAAGAGTTAACGCAGGAATTTGCCGGGATGATGGCGAACTGGTGGGAGCTGCGAGGGAAAAACGAGAAGAAGGAAACGACGCAATCTGTAGTGGAGTTGGGAGGACTGAATCCGCTATTACTGGTGTAGCCTTTCAGGAAACACCCTAGATTTGCTACCTGCCATTCCTTGTTTACACCCGCTAAGTCGTGTACTATGTTCACTCTTCCGAGTCGCAGCTCCAACCAGCCCTGCGATAAGCGGCTTCGAAAATCCAATTTTCGATGTCGAGGTGTGAGAT
>Ga0066656_10000390_pt1 | contig 16583 bp, 16 predicted proteins | sample GraSoiAngelo_105_FD_71411 | JGI IMG/M metagenome (GOLD analysis project Ga0066656, IMG submission 71411) | Grasslands soil microbial communities from the Angelo Coastal Reserve, California, USA - 14_0903_05_40cm | ecosystem: Environmental > Terrestrial > Soil > Grasslands | place: USA... | reverse complement strand
GGCCTGTCAAGGGGGCCGAATCGTCTTGTGGGCCGAATCGTTTGCTCGTCTACCGGGGAGCGGACGGTCAATCGGAACCATTCAGCAGCCAAAAGCCGGGAGCTACAACTTACGACTTTTTCGAACTATTCTTCATCGGGGGAAGAAACTTTCAGCACCGCGAGAAAGGCTTCCTGCGGAATATCAACTTGGCCGACGCGCTTCATGCGGCGTTTGCCCTCTTTCTGTTTTTCGAGGAGCTTGCGTTTGCGCGTGATGTCGCCGCCGTAGCATTTGGCCAGGACGTTTTTGCGGATCGCTGCCACCGTTTCGCGCGCAATAATGCGGCTGCCAATGGCCGCCTGAATCGGCACCTCGAATAGTTGCCGCGGAATCAATTTCCGAAGGCGGGTCACCAGTTCGCGCCCTCGCTCGTAAGCAAATTCGCGGTGCACGATCAGCGCCAGCGCATCCACGGGCTCGCCGCCAACCAGCACGTCGAGCTTCACCAGGTCCGATTCCTGGTACCCCGCTAGTTGGTAGTCGAGCGACGCGTAGCCGCGCGAAACGCTCTTCAGGCGATCGTAGAAGTCCAACACGATTTCGTTCAGCGGCAATTCGTACGTGAGCATCACACGCGTCGGCGAGAGATATTCGAAATTCTTTTGCGTGCCCCGCTTCTCCTGGCAAAGCTGCAGCAGGCCGCCTACCGAGTCGTCGTTGGTGATGATCATCGCTTTGATGATCGGCTCTTCGATCTTTTGGATGTCGCTCGGATTCGGGAACTTGGCGGGGCTGTCGACTTCCGTCACTTCGCCGGTCACGCGCGTGATGCGGTAGCGAACGCTCGGGGCTGTGGTAATCAGGTTGAGCCCGAACTCGCGCTCCAATCGCTCCTGCACGATTTCCATGTGCAGCAGCCCAAGGAAGCCGCAGCGGAAGCCGAAGCCGAGCGCGACGGAGTTCTCCGGCTCGTAGAAAAACGCCGCGTCGTTCAACTGCAATTTTCCGAGCGCGTCGCGCAGCGGCTCATAGTCGTCGGCAAGCACGGGAAACAGTCCCGCGAACACCATCGGCTTGATGGCCTCGAAACCAGGAAGCGCAGGAGCAGGGCGGTCAACTTCGATCACCGTATCGCCCATGCGCGCATCGGCCACGCGTTTGATGTTTGCGATGATGAAGCCAACGTCGCCCGCTTCCAGTTCCTCGAGCGCGACCGGTTTCGGCGTGAGCGTCCCGAGCTGTTCGACTTCGTAAGTCTGGTCGCCGGCGACCAGTTTGATTTTCATATGATCCGCGACGCGGCCTGCTTTCACGCGCACGAGAATTACGGCGCCCCGGTAAATGTCGAACCAGGAATCGAAGATCAGAGCCTGCAACGGATCTGTCGCGCTCCCTTTCGGCGGCGGCACACGCGCGACAATCGCCTCGAGAACGTCTTCCACGCCGAGCCCGCTTTTCGCGCTGATCGGCAGTGCGTCGTCCGCGGGAATCGCGAGCACGCTTTCGATCTGTTCTTTCACCTTATCGGGCTCCGCTGCGGGCAAATCTATTTTGTTGATCACCGGAATGATCGTGAGGTTGTGTCCCGCAGCAAGGAAGGTATTCGCAACGGTCTGCGCTTCGACGCCCTGCGAAGAGTCAACCACAAGCAGCGCACCTTCGCACGCGGAAAGCGCGCGCGATACTTCGTAGGAAAAGTCCACGTGGCCCGGCGTGTCGATCAGATTCAGGCGGTACGTGTTTCCGTCTTTCGCTGTGTAATGCAGGCGGATGCTCTTTGCTTTGATGGTGATGCCGCGCTCGCGCTCCAGGTCCATGGAGTCGAGCACCTGTTCGTGCATCTCGCGTTCGGAAAGCGCGCCGGTCATTTCGAGCAGGCGGTCGGCAAGGGTGGATTTGCCGTGGTCGATGTGCGCGATGATGCAGAAATTCCGTATGAATTTTGGATCCATGTAACTCGATTATCGCCCAGCTTTGGAATTGCTTTTAACCTTTTCAACTACCGGCAGGAGCCACTTCTCCTGAGGACAGTCCGCCACACGCAAGCTGGCCTGCCGAAGCTTGCCTGCTCGAAGCAGGGCAGGCACAAACCGTGCCGAGTAACATTCAGTTTGCCATAATTCGCGCTCCCGCGCAGCCGCCAAGCCCGTTTATCGGGCGGCCTACGACGCGCGTCCGGAAACGTAGCGGAGACTTTCGCTGAGGCCAAGAGCGGCGACGCATTGCTTCCAGAGAAGGGCAGCGGCAATGAAGCAGATTCTGGAGAAGAGTTTCCAGACGGACAGAGCGGGCGATGCTGTCTGCAACCTCGGAAAGTTTTTTTGTGGCGAGCTTTTTTCAGCGCGGACCGACAGAAACATTATCCCGGAGGCCGCCGAGGAAGAGCTTGATTTCCGCGAGGAGAAACCCATCTCGCTCGAAAAGCGCACGAGCAGGACACGGTCGAGAGCGTCAGGGGAATAGCGACGCTGGGCGCCGACACGGTGGGGCGGGGCGAGCAGACCGACACTTTCCTAGTAGCGGATCGCGGAGGCTTTAAGACCGGCGCGGTTAGCAAGTTCGCCGATTTTCATGGAACCTCCTCTTCGACGACGCAAGCCGACGGTCGACTTGCTCCGCACCGAAGGATTGGTAAACAAGTACTCGGCGACCAGGGCGCGGCTTTTCCTGGTCTGCTCGGGATAAGGCTGCGCCGCAGGAACAGGCACTTGACTTAAAGCTGACTTTAACTTTTGGCATTCCGGGATGGGACGTGGCAAATCCCTTACAGGAATGCCATAAAGTTGACCTGGAGAACCAGGCAAGCTGATTTGCCTCGGACTGACGGGAGAAGAGGGTACCAAGCAGTTCCTGCGCGCGGAATTCATCTTGCCGCAAGGGAACGGCCTCGAACCATTCAAGTCAAGAGCCAGCCTTCCGATGGTTAGGGAAGGTTGTTCCGCGTCCGGAGATCAGTTCCGGTCGCCGGACGACTTGGAAGCAAATTCCTTGGGAAGAGGGTTGTCGTCGCGCTCCTGGTCCCACAAGATGCTGACAATCCACCAACGGCTGCCATCGTAAAGCAACTGAATGCTGTTGATGCCGCGGGCAAAAGGAGCTTCGCCGGGCGCGCGGCGCGATTCGTAGCTGCTGAAGACCTGGGAGACGTTTCCGAAGGCCTCGACGCGATTCACAATGGGACTCTCATAAAAGGCATGTTGCGCGAAGTAACTGCCGGCCCCCTTGGCATAATCTTCGACGCTCATGGGATGGATGCGAAAGGAACCATCCGGGTTCTTGGTGGCGGAAGTGAGGCGTCCCAGAGGCAAGAACAAAGAGCGGAAACGCTCCCAGTCGCGTTCGCCAGCGGGGCCGGAAATCACGCCGTAGAGCGCCGCGAGAATACTGTCGATGGACTTCACGTCGTCCCTGCGCGGTGCGGGAGCGCTCGCCGACGGACTGGGCGCGGCCTGTGGGGGCGCTTGCTGCTCAGCCGGCGGCTTTGCGGAGGGAGATTGCGCCGCAGCGGGAAAAGAAAGGCAGAGAAGGGCAGGCAAGGCCAAAAGAGCGCTTCTCATTGGGATCCTCCTTTGCGACAGTAGTGTTCTAGGAGCCTTATATCACCATGCCAGAAGGCAGGGGCTCTACGGCTCCAATGCGGTAGGGAGACTATATACCAGGGAGTGCCGCGGACCACCCTCAAGCTAAAGAAAAGCGCGGAGAGTGGCAACGCGACCGGGTAGACTTGCCAGACTCCCAACCGTCTGCAGCTAGCGGCGCAGGTGGGAGATGAGCCAGAAAAGGAGAGAAAGTGCGACGCTAAGAACAAGGCAAGTGACGATGGGAAAGTAAAAAGTGGTGTGTTCGCCGCGATGAACGATGTCGCCGGGAAGTTTTCCCAAACGGAAGGGGAGTTTGTTGCCGAAGTACAGAAAAGCGCCGACGAGCAGGAGGAGTGCTCCGAAGAAAAGAAGAGAGCGGCCGAGCTCGCGGAAAGGGTCCATGACGTCATTTTACCCGAAGCGGCAATCAAGCCCTCAGTCAAAACCCAGCTATCACTGGCGTATACACCTAGAATTTCCGCCCTATAGATACTACGAGATCCACGAAAAGAGCGAATCAGATCAGCTCCATCGAGGAAAAAAAGTAGCTGATTTCGAAGGCCGCGGTCTCCGGCGCGTCAGAGCCGTGTGTGCAGTTCATCTGAATACTGGAGCCGAGGTCGCGGCGAATGGTGCCGGGAGCAGCCTTCTTGGGATCCGTGGCCCCCATCGTTTCGCGCCATTTGGAGATGGCGCCGTCGGCTTCAAGGACCATCGCGAAGATTTTGCCGGAACTCATGAAATCGGTGAGCTCGCCAAAAAATGGGCGCTCACGATGAACCGCGTAGAAGCCACCGGCCTCTTCCTTGGTTAGGCGCATCGATTTCATAGCGATGATTTGGAAGCCTGCTTTGTGAATGCGAGAGAGAATTTCCCCTTGGAGATTGCGGCTTACGGCGTCAGGTTTGATGATGGCAAAAGTGCGTTCGAGAGACAAGGTGTTCTCCTAAGCCAACTGCGACGTAGCATCGAGCATGACCGTCAGAAAATGAAGCGTCTTCTCACTGGGAATTGGCCTCGCTGCTTGTCCGCTGCCATACCTCATTCCCCCTTCCCTGCCGATATAACGATTTAGGTTCGCTGTCTGCCGCCATACCTTGGTTTGCGTGCTTCCTTGCCAGGCTTTACGGCCCTAGGGCAAAAGGGCCAGGGTTCCTCGTGGGCCTGCCTTTTGCGACAGCCATTCCCGAGGTTCACGACTGAGAATGGGAAGGTCATGAAGCCTGCCCTTGATTTGCGATCTTTTTTGCTCCGGCCGCCTTCCGTAGAGGAGTTCCTCGAACGCAGTGCCAGACCACGGATGGTTCAGCATTATTGCAAGGCTGCCGCGACGGTCGAGCCGAGGTCCGCGGGAGTCTCCACACAGCGGATGCCGGCGGCGCTCATGGCGGCATACTTGTCCTTCGCGGTGCCCTGACCGCCGCTGATGATCGCGCCAGCATGACCCATGCGGCGGCCCGGCGGCGCAGTCTGGCCGGCAATGAAACCGACGACGGGAATCTTCACGTTCGCTTTGATCCATTCCGCAGCCTTTTCTTCGGCGTTGCCCCCGATCTCCCCAATCAGGATGATGGCGTGCGTGTCGGGATCTTCGTTGAAAAGTTTGATGGCGTCGAGGAAAGGGGTGCCGATGATGGGGTCACCACCGATTCCGATGCAGGTGGACTGGCCGATGCCGAGTCCCGTCAGTTGATCGACCGCCTCGTAGGTCAATGTGCCGCTGCGGCTGACCACGCCGACATTTCCCTGCTTATGAATGCGGCCGGGCATGATGCCGATCTTGCATTTGCCGGGAGAAATGAGGCCCGGACAATTCGGGCCGATGAGGCGCGTTTTCTGAAAATCCACGACGGAGGCTATGCGGACCATGTCCATCACGGGAATGCCCTCTGTGATGCAAACAACAAGCGCAATGCCGGCGTCGGCCGCCTCCAGGATGGCGTCGGCAGCGTAGGCTGGCGGAACAAAAATAACTGACGCATTTGCGCCGGTGGCTTTGGCGGCTTCCGCGACGGTGTTGAAGACGGGACGCTCCAGATGCTTGGAGCCGCCTTTGCCGGGTGTGACGCCCCCGACAACGTTTGTGCCGTACTCGATCATTTGCTGGGCGTGAAATGTACCTTCGCGGCCGGTGAAACCCTGAACGAGCAAGCGCGTCTTTTCATTGACGAGGACGCTCATCGGGGACCTCCGGCCAGATTTACGACTTTTTGCGCCCCGTCCTTCATGTCGCTGGCGATGGTAAAGTTCAAGCCGCTATCGCGGAGGATTTGCTGGCCCACCTCCACGTTGGTGCCTTCCATTCGCACCACCACGGGAACTTTCAAATGTAAGTCTTTGGCTGCCGCCACAACGCCGGTGGCGAGGACATCGCAGCGGAGGATTCCGCCAAAAATATTGATGAACACGGCCTTCACGGCGGGGTCATTCATCAGAATCCGGAAGGCGTTCTTGACCTGGTCGGAAGAGGCGCCGCCGCCGACGTCAAGAAAGTTGGCCGGCGAGCCGCCGGCGTATTTGATGATGTCCATAGTGGCCATAGCGAGGCCCGCGCCGTTTACCATGCAGGCTACGCTGCCGTCGAGCTTGATGTAGTTGAGGCCGTACTTGGAGGCCTCGACTTCGAGGGGGTCTTCTTCATCGAAATCTCGCAACTCGCGGAGCTCTTTGTGGCGGAACAACGCGTTGTCGTCAAAAGTCATCTTGGCGTCGAGGGCCACCAACTTGCCGTCCCCGGTCAAAACGCAGGGATTGATTTCGAGCAGCGAAGCGTCGGTGTCCGTGAAGGCGCGATAGAGGGCCTGCAGAAAGGGCGTAGCGTAGTTGACGACTTCGAGGGGCAAGCCGAGTCGGAAAGCAATCTTGCGGGTCTGATAAGGTTCGAAGCCGACCGCCGGATGGATGGTCTCGCGCAAAATCGCGGAGGGATCTTTCTTGGCGAGTTCCTCGATTTCCATGCCGCCCGCCGCACTGGCCATGAAAACGACGCGGCCTGATGCGCGGTCTACGAGAAGCCCCAGATAGAGTTCGCGCTTGATGTCCAACCCTTCTTCGATCAGCACCCGCTTGACAATGCGGCCGGCAGGCCCGGTTTGCGGAGTAACCAGCTTCATGCCAAGAATGTGGCCGGCAATATCGGCGGCTTCCTCTGCGGAACGCGCCAGCTTTACGCCGCCGCCTTTGCCGCGGCCGCCCGCGTGGATCTGCGCCTTGACCACGCAAATGTTGGATTTCAAACGTTGCGCGGCTTGCAGTGCTTCTTCCTTGGTGAAAGCGACCTCGCCGCGGGGAGTGGTGACGCCATAACGCGCGAGTATTGCTTTGGCCTGGTACTCGTGGATTTTCATGAAGGTTTCTGTGCTTCCGTTCAGGCTTGAACCAGTCAGCCAGTGTTAGAATTTGGCTAGTCGAAACATCAAAGTGTACTCGGAACCGAAAAAGGGAGCAAGGACACGCGGACGACACTAGTGAGGCGGTGCCTCATTTCGCAAACAGCTCGCGATGCGAAATATCATGAAATGAAGCGCAAATCGAAATTGCTCAGGACGCTTAACGGCGGCTGCGGGAGCGTCGCGCGATGAGCCTGCTTCTGATCGAGCGGTTAGAGGCGGGCTCCACTCTGACGCGCCCCGGCGCCGAAGCCTTGATGGAGGAAGTGCTCGCCGGGCGCATCGCGACCCCGGAGATGGTGCGGTTATTGACAGCGCTCAACCGAAGGCCGGTACAAGTGCAGGAACTCGCAGGCTTTGCGCGGGTGATGCGGCGCCACGCCACGCGCGTGTTCGTGGATGGGGAGGTAGGTCCCGCAAACATGGTGGATACTTGCGGCACCGGCGGCGACGCTTCCGGAACCTTTAACATATCGACGGCTGCGGCGATTGTGGCGGCGGCTGCGGGAGCACGCGTCGCCAAGCACGGGAACCGCGCGGCAAGCTCGCAGAGCGGATCGGCGGACGTGCTGGAAGCGCTGGGCGTGCGCATCGATTTGCCATTCGAACGATACGGTCGCGCCATCCGGGAGATCCGCATCGGTTTTTTATTTGCACAGGCGGCGCACACAGCGACGCGGCATGCCACTCCCGCACGGAAACAGATCGGAGTTCGCACGGTGTTTAATCTGCTTGGGCCGCTGACGAATCCCGCGGGCGCACAGGCGCAAGTGCTGGGAGTTTTTTCGCTGGACGTCATGGACCTCGTCGCCGCAACGCTGGCGGAACTCGGCACCGAGCACGCGTTCGTGGTGCATGGCGCAGGGGGATTGGATGAAATCTCGCTGGCCGGGGAAACGATTGTCGCGGAAGTTCGCGACGGCACTGTGCGAAAATTCAGCGTGACCCCGGAGGAGTTTGGCGTGAAGCGCGCGCCGATCGAAGCGATTCGCGGCGGAACAGCGAAAGAAAATGCGGCCATGATCAGCAGCATCCTCGAAGGGGAGGCGGGAGCTCCGCGCGACATTGTCGTGATCAACGCCGCCGCGGCCCTGGTAGCAACGGGTGCGTCCGGGAGTTTTCGCGATGCCGCCGAGACCGCTGGCTTTGCGATTGATTCCGGAAAGGCTTGCGAGACGCTCGAAAACCTCAAAGCGTTCACCAGCCGGCCGTAATCATGGAAACCGTGAGGGAAATAGCTTGAAGAAGATCGTGGGCGCAGTGGCGGTTCTTCTTTCGCCGTGCCTGGCGTGCGGCCAGAAAGCGGGATCTCCGACACCGGCACAGGCAGTGCAGGCGGTGCGCGAATACCGAATGGAGAACGAGAACCGCATCGTGCGTGAGCTCAGCGAATTTCTGGCGATTCCGAATATCGCGAGCGACACTTCAAACATCCAGAAAAATGCCGCGCATCTTGTGGAGATGCTGGAAGCGCGAGGAATCGAAACGCACTTGCTGCCGATTACCGGACGCGGGCCAGTGGTGTTCGGAAAACTGATTTCGCCCGAGGCGAAGCGCACGGTCATTTTCTACGCGCATTACGACGGGCAGCCCGTCGATCCCGCGGCATGGACCGATGGCGCACCGTTCGAGCCGGTGCTGCGCAGCGCCGCAATCGAGGCGGGAGGAAAACGCATCCCTTTCACGGGCAACGGCGCCGGTGCTCGGGCCGCTTATAACGACGATTGGCGGATTTACGCGCGGTCTGCTTCCGACGACAAGTCGCCGATCGTAGCGCTGCTGGCGGCCTTGGACGCGCTGCGGGCGAAAGCCATTCCCCTGGCGGTGAATCTCAAAGTGATTCTCGAGGGCGAAGAAGAAGCGGGCTCGCCAAACCTGCAAAGGACACTGGAACTGCACAAGAATCTGCTGGGCGCGGACCTGCTCATTACCGCCGACGGGCCGGTCCACCAGAGCGGGCGTCCGTTGGTTTTCTTCGGCAACCGCGGCGACATCGGACTGGACATCACCGTGTACGGGCCGGTGCGCGCGCTGCACAGCGGGCACTATGGCAACTGGGCGCCGAATCCGGCGATGGCCCTGTCGCGGCTGCTGGCTGCGATGAAGGACGAGGATGGGCGGGTGCTGATTGCAGGGTTCTACGACGATGTAACGCCGCTCGGCGAAGCGGAAAAGAAGGCGCTGGCGGCGATGCCGGAAAATGATCCTGACTTGGAACGCGAATTGGGCATCGCGAAGCCGGAGGGCGCGGGGAAAAAGCTCGTAGAGTTGATCATGGAACCGTCGCTGAATGTCCGCGGACTTCGCAGCGCCTATGTGGGCTCGCAGGCGCAAAATGTGGTGCCCGACAGGGCGGAGGCCTCGCTCGATGTGCGATTGGTGAGAGGCGAGGATCCGCAGAAAAAATTCGATCAGATTGCGGAGTTTATTCGTCGACAGGGCTTCTACGCGATCGATCACGAACCGACGATGGAGGAGCGCCGCGCGCATGCGCGCATCGCGAAAGTGATCTATGAAGGCGGATACCGCGCTTCGCGCACGGCCATGGACTTGCCGGTTTCGCAAGCGCTGGTGAAGGTGGTCGAGGACGCAACGGAGGGTTCGACGGTCATCGCGCCGGCGCTCGGCGGGAGTGTCCCGATGTACATCTTTGAGGACTTGGGACTGCCATGGATTGGCGTACCGATCGTGAATTACGACAATCACCAGCACAGCTCCGATGAAAATCTGCGGCTCGGGCATTTCTGGCGTGGGATGGAGATTTACGGGGCGATTTTGGCGGATTTGAATTGGTGAGGATTTAGCGGGACCGTCTCTTCGCTTGCTCGTCGGCTACCCTTCTTTCAATCGTGAACGTCCCCGGTTCCACGTGCCAGAGCTTTGCCGGCATGGCGGTATAGTCCTTGTTCCGCAGGCCGATTTTCGATGACGCTCGTCTATGGCCGAGCTGGACTTGAGCCAACGGAACGGATGGCTCCTAGGACGCCGCGCGGCTGGTCGCTCCAGCATGGTGCGCAACTGGTGCGCAACTACAAAGACAGGAAATTAGAGAGGAGCTGCTTGCCGGAGTCGGTGAGGACCGATTCCGGGTGGAACTGAACGCCTTCGATTTGGTAGCGGCGGTGGCGCAGGCCCATGACAATGCCGTCATCGGTTTCCGCGGTGATCGTGAGCTCGCGCGGCAACGACTTCCTTTCCACAATGAGCGAGTGATAGCGGGTGGCCGTGAGCGGGTCGGGCAGCTTGCGGAAGATATTTTTCCCGTCGTGATGAATCTGGCTGGTTTTACCATGGAAAAGTTTCGGAGCGCGGACGATTTTTCCGCCAAAAGCTGCACCAATGGCCTGGTGGCCGAGGCAAACACCGAGGATTGGAAATTTTCCGGCAAGACGGGTGACGAGCTCGACGGAAATGCCCGCTTCCCGCGGCGTGCACGGTCCGGGAGAAATGACAATGCGCTCCGGGCTGCGGCGGGCGATTTCTTCGACGCTGATTTTGTCGTTGCGATGGACTTCGACGTGCGAGCCGAGCTCGCCCAGATACTGCGCGAGGTTGTAAGTAAACGAATCGTAGTTGTCGAGCAGCAGAATCATGTCCCGGTCCTCGTCAGAGAGATGGTCCGGCAAATCTTACGCTTCGGCCAATCCCGCGTCATGGAGCACAACATCAGCCCAGAACCCTGCTAAGAAGGTGGGTACGTTCTATCTCCCTCGTTGCGCTGCCTCCAGCGCGGTCAGCAAAGCCTTGGCTTTGTTTACGCTCTCCTGATATTCGCCCTCCGGAGTGGAATCCGCAACTATTCCGCCGCCCGCTTGCACGTAAGCCACGCCGTTTTTGACGACCATGGTCCGCAGCGCGATGCAGGAATCGAGATTGCCCGCGAAATCGAGATAGAGAATGCCACCGGCGTAAATACCGCGGCGGGTACGTTCGAGTTCTTCAATGATCTCCATGGCGCGCACTTTGGGGGCTCCGGAGACGGTGCCCGCCGGGAAACAGGCCATCAGTGCGTCGAAGCAGTCCACGTCTTCGCGCAGGCGGCCGCGCAGGCTCGAAACGATGTGCATGACGTGCGAGTAGCGTTCGACGGTGAGGAGTTTTTCCACTTTAACGGTACCGTATTCGCAGACGCGGCCGAGATCGTTCCGGCCGAGATCGACGAGCATGATGTGCTCGGCACGCTCCTTTTCGCTCGCGAGCATTTCGCGTTCGAGGCGCTGGTCTTCGGCTTCATCTTTGCCGCGGCGCCGCGTGCCGGCGATGGGGCGATAGAACACGTCGCGCCCCTGTACCTTCACCAGCATCTCCGGGGAGCTGCCCACGATAGCGACGTCGTTGAGCTGAAGACAGAACAGATACGGCGAGGGATTCAGGGCGCGCAACTGGCGGTAGACTTCGAAGGGCTCGGCTTGCGCTTTTGCCGAGAACCGCTGGCTGAGCACGACCTGGAAAATGTCGCCCGCGCGGATGTACTTTTTGGCTTTTCGAACGATGTCCAAATACTCCGACCGGCGGAAGTTCGAATTCACCTTCAGCGTGGCAGGCTTGGAAGCTTTCGACGGTATCCTCGGGCGCTCGCCGGCGACCGGCCCTTCGAGAAGCTGGCGCGTTTTCTTGATTTCGCGGACCGCCGCGTCATATTTTGCGCGCAAGCTACCCTGGCCCTCGGTGAACACGTTTCGGACGATCCATAAACGGTGCTGAACATGATCGAAGGCGATGAGGCCGTGATAAAACATGAGCACCGCATCATAGAGGCCGACCTCGTCGCGCAGGCGCTTGGGAAGACGCTCGATCAAGCGAACCATGTCGTAACTGAAATATCCGATGGCTCCGGCAACCAGCGGTGGCAAGCTGGGGAGCCTCACGGGACGAAAGCGCTCGACCCGCTCGCGGAGGAACGAGATGGGATCGCGCTCTTCCCAGACCAGGCGTTCCCTGTTTTCGAGGACGCACGCGCCATTCCCGTACCGGAAGATTTCTTCCGGATGCGCGCCGGCAAACGTATACCGCGCGATTTTTTCGCCTCCTTCAACGCTTTCGAGGAGAAACGAGTAGCGCGCGCCTTGCGCGATGCGCAGGTAGGCACTCACGGGCGTCAGCAGATCCGCGGGAAATATGTCGTAGACCGGGATGAGGTTTCCCTTCTTCGCGAGACGCTGGAACTCTTGGAAGTCGGGCTGCATCATGGATGAACGCGTTTACCGTGCGACATAGAAAGTCCAAGACAGCTTTGCTTAAACGAGCGTGATTGGCGGTTTTTTACCGCATCAAAGGAGGAAAAGTTAGGAACGCCATCGCAGAGCGGCAAGGACAGCACGGCGCATGGCAGCTTCCGGAGCGCGCTTCCCGGTCCAGATTTCCCATTGCGCGAAACCTTGTGCCAGAAACATGTTCACTCCGGACACCGTGGCAATCCCCTTTTGCGCCGCAATCTCCAAGAGCTTCGTGGTCTCGGGGCGGTAGATGAGGTCCATGACGATGCCACATTGTAACTCATGAACCGACAGAGGGGAAATGCCTTCGTGCGGATGCATACCGATGGGGGTGGCGTTCAGGATGGCGTCGAAGGATTGCGTGCCGAGCGCGCGGCGAGGAACGGCTTCCCCGCCGACAGCGCGCGCCAATTGCTTTGCGGCATTTTCGCGCCGGGCGCAGATCGAAACTTGCGCGCCGGCACGCGCCAGGGCAAAGGCAGCAGCACGCGCTGAGCCGCCCGCCCCGAAGATCAGCACGCGACGGTCTTCGATGCGCATCTTGCGTTGGAGCGCACGAAGCACGCCGACGTAATCTGTATTGCAGCCGTACAGCGAGCCATCGCTCTGGACCACCACGGTGTTTACCGCGCCGATCTCCGCCGCGAGTGGTTCGCATTCTTTCAGATGCTTGAGGATGGCCTGTTTGTGCGGAATGGTGACGCTGAATCCTTTGACTCCGAAGTCCGAGACGGCTTTTAGGAAATCGCCGAGTTGCTGCACCAGAAACGGAAGATAAACGGCGTCCATGCCACGCGTTGCGAAGCCGGTGTTGTGAAGCAAAGGCGAGAGCGAATGGCCGATAGGATCGCCGATGACGCCATAAACCCGCGTGAGGCGAGTGAGCAGGTGCGAGCGATAGAGTTGCAGCATTTCTTTCAGAGAAATCTGGCCTGGCGCGGTGGCCTGCTCGACCGGCGCATAGCTGAGTTCGCTGCCCTCGCGCAAAGCGAGAAGGCGCGCGGGCAAGCCCACCTCCCCCATGGGCACGGCTACCAGGTTTCGCGAGCGCCCAGCCACCTTTAAGAGGCGAACGCTGTCGGCGATGGTCCTGGCGCGGGCGGCGATTTTCAAGGCATCCACCTGGCCGTGCTGCGAGACGACGATCCTTTTCGGAAGTTTGGGCATGCGCGCGAAATCGTGAATGGAGAGCAGGATCCGGGGAGGCACGGGATATGCCCGCAGAAACCCGTCCGGGAACTCGCGAAAAGTTTCCATTTCGATATCGCACCACCGGCAGCCCGCTTGCCGGGCTTGGTTGAGCCAGTGAAGCTGGCGGGCGATGTCCCCGGTGAACTTCCCGCCACCCTCTTTACGGCGGCAAGTAGCAAGAAATGTGGCAGTTCGAGACACATGCCTCCGCAGCCCGTTTAGGAACCGCCGGCGCTCGGCGTCGGTTTTCAGCCAATCGAGGCGCAATTCGACGGTCCGAGTACTTCCGAGGGCCACCCGTAGCTGGCGCAACATCCCTCGCGCTGTCGAGGCGGCCACAACCGCACAGACACGCCTGACGCCTTTGCCAAACAAAGCCATCTGCTCCAGAGCCTCATGCCTCCAAGTTGCTGAAAAGACGGGTTCTAGTATGCCGTATCAAAAGTGTAAAGCAACCCCGGGCTATCGGTTGACGCCAGAGACACGGCTTGCTAATTTCGCCTAGAAAGTCCCCGCACGGCCGATTAGGCGTGTCTTCGAAGGAGTCGTGGAAATGCACAGGAAAATAGCTGCTTTTTCCCTGATGGCGGTGTTAGGTGCAGCGGCCGGTTCCGCCCAGGAGATCCGTACTGCTCCGAAAGAGATAACCGCGCCCGACTACAACACGGTGAATTGCTCGGGCTTTGTGACCGACCAGAAGTTCCCGCAGGAATTTCGCGTCATTTCCGGCGAGCAATCCAATTACAAGCTGACTTTCACCAGCGGGGATCACGTGTACATCAATCACGGACAAGACAACGGGGTGCGCGTCGGTGATCGCTTTTTCGTGGTACGGCCCGACGACTACGCCGGTGACGTTCCCTGGTTCAAGTGGCAAGACAAGTTGATGAAGGCCATGGGCACGCAGTATATCGACGCGGGACAAGTGCGCGTAGTCAGCGTGCAGTCCAAGGTATCCATTGCCCAGGTCATCTTCTCCTGCGACTACATGCAACGGGGGGACGTTGTGCTGCCTTACCAAGAGCGCCCCGTGCCTCCTCTCAAGGAAGCCGCCGCGTTTGATCATTTTGCCCCCGTCAGCGGCAAACCCGTGGCCATGGTAGTGACCGGTAAGGACCACCAGGATACCTTTGGGAAGAACAGTGCCGTGTACGTGAACCTGGGGACCAATCAAGGAGTTAAAGTTGGCGATTATTTCCGTATCTTCCGGTATCAAGGCTCAACGGCAGAGACGGTGCCACAAACCAAAGATTATCAGTTCACGATGTACGGATTCGGGAGCGCGCCGCAGCGCTACATCTGGAATGACTTGCCGCGCGAAGTTCTTGGCGAGGGCATCGTCTTCCATGTGAGCCACAATTCTTCGACGATGATGATCACGGTCAGCTCGTCCGAGATTTACGCCGGCGACTACATCGAAATCGAATAACCTTCGTCTCGCGTTTCCGGCCCGCTGCGCTTTCCCGCGCGGGCCTTCTTCGTTCGAACCGCTCCGCTGTCTCTCGCCTTTGTTTCCTGAGCGGAGATCAGACCTTGGGCGTCGGCGAGTCGTCTGCAAAAACCTCGCAGGTAAATCCAAAAATGCGTGTCTCCGCGTCTTTCCAGGCACACCGGGGTAGCCCGGCTTTCCGGGAGGTTTCTTCGAGAAACTGCTCGCGTGTTAGCCGGTGTTCCGTGGCGACCTTGGGCAGGAGGAGCCCGCGTTGCGCGTGATTCACGAGCAACAGCCCGTGGCGGCCGATTTCAATGGCCTCGGGAAGGATCGGCGTCAGGGCGGAAAGCAAAGAAATCTCGACGTTCAATTCCTCAAGTTGAGACTCTTTTAAAGGCGTAAAGCGAGCATCCTCGAGCGCCGCGCTAACGGCGCAGCGGACGATCGCCGGTCCCAAAGGTTCGCTCGGTTCGGTCACCCCAATGCACCCTTGCAGCCGTCCCTGCACATGCAGGGTGACAAAAACACCGCACTGCTCGGAGAAGACTCCTTCGGAGGGGATGACCTCGGGAAGCCCACGATGCAAAACGGCTTCGCGAATAGCCTTGCGGGCTAATTCCAGCGCGGCGCGCCGGTCTGCTTCAGAGAGGCACAGCATCCTGAGACTTCTTGCGGGCTTCGAGCATGCGCAACTTGCGGCGCTGCTTGATGCTGTCGTCCACGTGGCTCCAGAAGCGCAGGAAGTACTGCGCGGCCGATACCACGGCGCTAATCACCACGAGCCAGAGGAGAATGAGCCCCAGGGGCCGCAGCGAAGGATGCCGTGCGCCTACGATCACGATGGCCACGGCACAGACCTGCAGGACCATCTTGGTCTTACCCAGGGTGGAGGCCGCGATTGTGAAGCCCTCGGCGGAAGCGATGTTTCTGAGGCCAAGCACGGTGAACTCGCGTCCAATGATGATGACGACCATCCATGCGGGAACCAGCGCTTTACCGTCGACGCCGTGCATGTCCACCAGTGCAATGAACGCAGCGGAAATCAGCAATTTATCGGCGATGGGGTCGAGGAGAATCCCGAGAGTGGTTACTTGCAACCGCCGCCGCGCTAAGTACCCGTCCGCCCAGTCCGTTGCCGCTGCCAGCAATAGGATCAGCACTCCCCAAACTTCGAAATGCATGGTAAGTCCGAACATTTTGACGGTCGGACTGCGCGTGAGGAGGATGACGATGAGCAACGGAACAAAGAAAATCCGCAACAGCGTCAGTGAGTTCGGAAGATTCATGCCCAATTGACGGCTAGGCGCCGCCCCGTGGCTTGCGCCACAGGAGTTTCACTATAGACTCGAGCCGCAGAGGCGTCAACACGGCACGAGCTCGTGCGGGCTAGTCGAGACCTGCGAAAGGCTGTCCATCAGGCTCACAAATCCTGGCCAGGGAAGCGCTTGTAGATACCCGATGGTTAACAGCTCTCGTCCCGAGACGGGAGCAGAACGGGGTTGCTCGTAGGAAACGAATTGCTGCAAGACTGTGCAAATGTGCGGGAACGTCCGCACGAGGCCGAGAGGGTGAATCAGCATGGTTAACCTTTGATGAACAGGAATAAGCTATTCCTAGTCAATAAGATACGCGATGAGGTCAAAGAAGACCTTGGCTAAACGTGCGGGCGGATGGACATTTGCCGTCGAACGCCAATCGGAGTTTCCACAGCGTTTTCCACAGGCTGGGAAGAGGCGAGACGGCCCGCTCGGCATCCCGCCAAGTCAGCCAAAATCAAGAACTAACGGAATCC
>Ga0066656_10000381_pt1 | contig 16656 bp, 13 predicted proteins | sample GraSoiAngelo_105_FD_71411 | JGI IMG/M metagenome (GOLD analysis project Ga0066656, IMG submission 71411) | Grasslands soil microbial communities from the Angelo Coastal Reserve, California, USA - 14_0903_05_40cm | ecosystem: Environmental > Terrestrial > Soil > Grasslands | place: USA... | reverse complement strand
GTCAGCGCCACGCCCGAGCGGGCAAGGGCGGCGGTGCCGGGACCTTCCGACCGCACGAGCGCGGACACGCTGTCGCCCGCCGCCGCCAGCGTCCGGGCAAGATGCCCCCCGGTGAAACCGGTCGCGCCGGTTATGAGGACGCGCACCGCTCGGCCACGACCGTAACCGGCGAGCCGAAGACGCGAAGCGCCCCGGCGCGTGCGAGGAGGTCCTCGGAGAACATCGTGAAGCGGCGCGAGCCGATCGCGCGATGGAGCAGCATGGGCATCACGAACTGACGATGGATCGACCGGACGCGGAACCCCGACCGGCCGAGCGCGCGCCTGATGCTGCGGTCCGTGAACACGCGATACGCTTCCGTCCGCCCGCCGGCAACCTGTATCGCGCGACGCGCCAGCGACTGCAGGAGCGCCGCGCTGGTCGCCGAGGGATAGTCGAAAATGACGAGCCGCTCGGCCACGCGGCACAGCTCGGCGAGGCAGCGGCGCCAATCCGGCGTGTGCATCAACACGCGCAGGCAGACGACAACGTCGAATTCGTCATCGCGAAAATCGAGTGCGTGCGCATCCCCTCGAAGAAAGCGCACCTTGACGCCGTCCTCGACGGCCCGGCGGCGGGCGACGGCCAGCATCGCCTCGGAGGCGTCAACGGCGGTCACCTGCGCCCCCCCGCGCGCCAGGAACAGGGCCGCGCGCCCGGCACCGGTGCCGACGTCGAGAATCGAGCGTCCCTGAATCCGGCCGACCATATTCGCCAGGACCCGCGCCTGTGTTCCCGCCACGAGCTCGCCGATCGGACCGCCGAAGCGGCGGTCCTCGAAAGTGCGCGCCATTGCCGGATCGGCGTACGTGGAGTAGCTGTAGTGATCCCGCGACCGGGCTTTCGTCACGCCACATCCTTGACGGCCGCGACGGGGGGCGGCGGCATCAGCGCCGCGCAGGCCTGCCGCGTGCGCTCGAGGTAGGCTTCGTAGCTGTACTTCGTCTCGGCGAGCTCGCGCGCGGCGAGACCGACAGCCGCGGCGCGCGCCCGATCGTTCAGGCCCGCGAGGATGCCGTCGGCAAATTCCCGCGGGGCCACGCCCGTCAGAATCGCGGTCTGGTCGCTCAGCACCTGCGTGTGCGTGAGCAGGCGTGTCGCGACGATGGGCTTCCCCGACCGCATGTACTGGTAGATCTTCAGCGGTGTGTTCGTACCGCGAGACCGCGGCGAGACCAGGACGTCTGCCGCGAGCAGATACGCCGGAATCTCCCGCGCCTGGCGCTCGCCGGCAAAGAGCGTGATCTCATCGATGCCGACAGCCCGCGCCAGGTCTCGCGCGCGCGTCACCTGCTCGGGTCTGCCGCCCGCCAGCACCAGCCGCGCGTCGGGCCGCGCGCGGCCGACGATCGCCATCGCTTCGAACAGCAGGTCGAGTCCCTGGTACGCCTCGAACGTGCCCGTGTAGAGCACGACGGGCGACGCGGGCGCAAGTCCCAGCGATCGCCGAACCAGAGCCGCCTCCTCCGGCGTGGCCGCCTCATCGGCCGGGCCCGGCGCGTTCTCGATCAGCACCGTTCGCGCGCGTGGATCAATCGCCCGCACCGTCTCTTCGAGCGAGGGACAGATGACGATGACCACCCGCGAGCGGCGAATCATGAGGCGCTCGATCGCCTGAACCGCAACCCTCACGAGGCGCGACCGGGTCACCGCGAAATTCGTGAGCTGCTCGGGCAGGCTCGAGTGCATGTCGTAGAGATGCGGCACACGCAGCAGCGCCGCGAGGACGACGCCGATGAGCCCGCCCTCCTCGTGCGAATGGATCGCGTCGTAGCGGCCGACGAGCACGCGCCGGATCGCGCTCAGCGTCAGCAGCGCGTCGAGCGGTATTTTCGCCAGCGACGGTCCGATCTTCACATGACGGATGAACGGCGGCCTCGGGCTCCGAAAGACACGCAGCCCCGGCATCGACACACTCTGGCCGAATGGATAGGTGACGAGATCGATCTGGTGGCCGAGCGCGCTGAGCGCGCGGATGCGGTGAAATTCGCTGAACGGCGTGCCGCGCGGCTCGAGGAACGGCTCGGGCGCGATCATCAGAATGCGCACGGGTCCGGTGATTTTCGCACGGAATCATAGTACAGTGGCGCGTCCCCCTTTTGCAGAATGTCCGCGGAACAGTCCGAATCGTCCCCGGCGCGCCGCTACCTCCTGCTGGCGGCGAAGCTCACCGTCAGCGTCGGCCTCCTGCTCCTGCTCTTCTCGCGGATCGATGTCGGGCGCTTGTGGGAGACGGCGCGCCTCGCGTCCGTGCCCTGGCTGTCCGTGGCGCTGCTGATCTTCGCCGTCAACGTCTGCGCGGCGACGTGGCGGTGGCACCTGTTGCTCGATGCGCAGCGCGTGCCCGTGGCCGTCCGCTCGCTGCTCGGGTCGTATTTGATCGCGAATTTCTTCAACAATTTTCTGCCGAGCAACATCGGTGGCGACGTCATGCGCATTTCCGATACCGCGCGCCCGGCTGGATCGAAGACGCTGGCCACGACCATCGTGGTGGTCGATCGGGTCGTGGGGCTCATGGCGCTGGTGCTCGTGGCGGCGCTCGGCGCAACGGCGGCCGGCCGCGTGCACCGGGCCGCGGCACCGATCTGGCCGGTGTGGCTCTGGGCCGGATTCCTCGCGGGTGCCGCCGCGTCTGCGCCGGCGCTTTTTGCGCCGGATGGCGTCGGGCGGCTGCTTCGGCCGCTCACCGTATTCCACCCGGAGTGGGTCGGTGCCCGGATCGAAACGCTCACCGAGACGCTGGCGCGCTTCCGGGACCAGCCGAGCGCGATGGCCGGCTGCTTCGCAGGCGCCCTCTTCGTGCAGGTGACGATGGTGGTGTTCTACATGGCCGTCGCGGACTCGTTGCACTTGAACGTCGCCTTCGCGGACCTCGCCGTCGTCGTGCCCGTCTCGTTCGTCGTCCAGATGCTGCCCGTGTCCCTGAACGGCTTCGGCGTGCGCGAGGCGACCTTTTCGTTCTACTTCACGCGCATCGGCCAGCCGATCGAGTCCGCCCTGCTGTTCTCGCTCGTCGCGCAGGCGCTGGTGATGCTGTTCTCGTTGACGGGAGCCGCCGTCTACGTCTCGCGGACCCGCCATCATCTCGCGGTTGAGTGACTCTCGAGGCTCAGCTCTCGACGCGCAACGGTGAGCGCTACGGCGGAGAGCCGACGATCTCGTACAGCCTCGCCTCGCCGTCGTCGTAGAGCGGCCGCAGGTACGCCTCGAACTCCTTCAGCCGGCCGAGCACGTCGCGGCGGTTCTCCGTGTTGTAGCCGTACATGTGAAACACCGCGTAGCGCACGCGATTCGGTTCGAGAATCTTGAAGGCGTCGCGGCTCGGAAACGGCGCGAGCGTGTGCACGTTGGCGAGAAAATCCGGAGGGATGTAGTCGCTGTAGCCATTGACCAGCGGCATCCAGTGAGACGTCGAGGCGAGCATGTACTTCGTATGCTGATGCAGTCCGACCTCGGGATAAAAGAACGGCATCTCGATTACCGCACCGGGCGGCAGCGCCGCGAGCGTGCGATAGACGGGCTGCACGGGCGGTACGTCGGGGATGTTCAGCCGGACAAACAGCTCGCTGCCGGCGAACAGGCCGAGCATCGTCAGTGCGAGGGCCGGACGCCGCACGCGGGCCAGCCACTCCGAGACCGCAAACCCGGCCAGCACAGCCAGCCCGAAGACGACGATCAGGCCGAATCGGCTCGGCACTCGCAGCCACGCGAAAACCGGAACGATCGCGTACAGCGCCGTGTACAGCTGCGCTGAAGGGCCGAAGGACGTCCAGAACGCCGTCGCCGCCAGCCCGCCGTATAGCAGCGCCAGCTCGCTCCGCCGCCCGCGAGCGATGGAAAGACCGGTGACTCCGAAGATGGTGACCAGCCCGCCGGGGAACAGCACGTCCGTCCATTTCGGAAGATAGGGCAGGAGCCACACGTGGGCGAACGACGAGCTCGCCAGATAGGAGCTCCAGTTGGCTGAATACCGCACGGTCTCGCCGATCACCCGGTGAAATCCGGTGTCGCGCCGCATGGCGATATACGGCACGTACGCCGGCACCACGAGCCCAATCGACACCACGGCGGCGACCCCGATGGCCATCCAATAACGCGTATCGGCCCACAGCCGGCGTGTGAAGGCGACGACCACGATCGCGACGCCCACCATCAGAATCACGAAGATGCCGTAGTACCCGCAGCACAACGCCTGCGCCGCCATCGCCACGCCGAGGGCGGCGCCGCGACCCGGAGTCCGACGGTCCGCCATCCGGTGAAACGCCAGCATTGAGAACGGCAGACCAGCGGTCATCAACAACTGGATGTGCGCGGTGCGGGCAAAGATGTACGGGCAGAAGGCGAACCAGATCGCCGACATCGCGGCCGCCCTGCGGTCGCGCGTCAGATATCGGACGAGGTAGTACATGCCCGTCGCCGTGAGGATGAATGAGAGCAGCACCGCCGAGTTGAGCGCGGCGTAGGCGTTGCGCGTCGCCAGGTACACCGGCACCGCGAGTACGCCGGCGCCGAGATTGTTTTCCGAGTACGCCAGCGTCCCGCGATGCGGATAGAAGATGTTCGCGTCGAACACGCGAAGCGGATCGACGGCAAGCGCGTGTGCCACCCATGCCACGTTCCAGATGGACAACTGTCCATCGCCATTGTCGACGCGGCCCACGCGTCCCAGCTTGAACGCGATCGGATAAGTGAACACGGACGCAAGGATGGCGCTCACGATCACCACGGCGCAGGCCTCGTGCCAGCCGCCGCGGGGCGCCCGGTTGGTCCGGTGATTCTGCTCCGCCGGAGCAAGCGAAATCATCGATTGGATTGAGCCTCGATGGCGGTGAACGTCATGAGCACGCCGAGATTGCGAAAGTCACGGGAGCCCGGGTCCAGCAGGTGCGGCGTGAACCCCTGGCTCGACTGCACGGACAGCAGCAGGGCGAAGCTCTCGAGACCACGGACGCCGGACGCTGGCACGTCGAAGCTCACCGGTTTCCCCGGCTCGAGCGAAACGACCGACGTGCGCGCGCCGGCCGACACGGTGAAGACCGTGTGAATCGGCGAGCGCACCGTCATCCTCAAGTGATCCAGGCGCTTGTCGGACCGCAGCAGAATATCGGACCGCCCGGCTCCCGACACCCAGATGGCGCGCTCATCGGGGTCGGCCCCCGGCTGCTCCGGCAAGTAGGCGTGTTCGTCGAGGAAATACAGCAGCACGCCGTGAAAAGGCACGTGCGACCGTGAGTCGTCGAGCCGCACCGGCAGATCGTTGGCGATCGTGAGCTCGACCGGCAGTCGCCGGGCGAAGCCTCGCGCCGGCGCATCGTAGGTGAACTTCGCCGCGACGAACGGGTTCACCACCATCTTCGCCGTGAAGAGCGCGCCGCCCAGCCACGCGACGAGCGCCGGCGTCATCGACAACGGCGGCAGGAGAAAGAACGTCAGCGGGTAGAGGCTGATGAAATACCGGTTGCCCGGCGGTCCCCCGCCGCCGTTCCACGTGTACGGCGCGAACACCAGCAGCGCTCCGACCGACGCCAGGAGCGCCAGGAACGTCAGCACCCGCCACGGACGTGCGCGCTCGCCCGACGCGAGCCATATCACGATCGCCAGCGCGCCCGGAAAAAAGTACGGCACGAACCCATGATGCCGGCCCACGAGGAAGTACTCCACGTTGAGGCCGAAGCGATTGAGAAACTCGGACGGCGCCAGGACGCTCGCCGCATCCGAGTCGTTCGTGCTCATCTCCCGGCCGCGCCGGTCCCAGGTGTTGTCGGCGGAGTCGAACGGGAAGGTCCCGTAGAAGGTCTTGCGATCGCCGCCCTGGTAGTTGAGCTCGCCCGTGCCGAGCGCGTTGACGGCAAACAGGGCGCATGTCGCGCCGACGCATGTCGCGCCGACGATCGCGCCGGGCGCGAACCGGCGCCGCCACCACCACCACGCAACCAGGGGGCCGGCCAGCAGGGCGTTGTGCGGCTTCGAGTACGTCGCCAGGCCCAGCAGAATCGCCGCGCAGATATCGCTGCCCCCCGACCGCAGGAACCGGGAGCCGCCAGGCGGCGCCACTTCTTTGTACAGCCAGAGGAAATATGCGAAGAAGACGAGCGCGAAGTTGAAGATGTCGGATGTGAGGAACACCGCCATCACCGGCACCACGGTCGCGCCGACAAACGCCAGCGTGAAGACGAGCGCCGGACCGGGCGGCGACTGCGCGGCCAGAAACAGATAGCCGCAGACGCAGACGCCGAAAAGCAGCAGCACGTGGAAGACGAATAGACCGTTCAACCCGAACAGCCGGACGAACGGCGCGGCGACGGCCGGGTAGATCAGCGCCTTTCCGAAGTAGAGGCGATCGCTTCGCGGATCGGGTCCCCGGCTCACATGGATGTACGGCGGCGAGCTGCGCAACCGCACGTGCCACTGTGCGCCGCGTTTGAGAAAGATGCCGTCGGGGCCGGCTCGGTACAGGCCGAAGAAGCGCTCGAGGTCTCTGCGCTCGTAGCTCAGGTCGTGGTCGTAGGCGAGGCTGAGGGCCATCGCCACATACGACGCCTCGTCGCCCTTGATGCCGAATCCGGTCTTGACCACGTCGACGGACATCGCGGCGACGAGGGCGACGATCAGAAGAATCGCCCCGGTCACGACTGCGGCAGACCCGGCGCGCACCGAAGGCGCCGGGACCGACGACACCGCGAAATCGGTCGCGGCGGAGCTCAACGAGGACACGAGCACATCATAAATGACTCTAGCGAGTTCAGCGGCGCGTTCGGACCAGGTTTCGCCGGTTGATCGCGCCGGGAGCGCACGTTATGCTGGACGCGTTCAGCATGAGCATCCCTTTCGGCGAGACCGGCGGCCTCGTCCGCGGGTGCCTCGACCTGGTCTCGGGACGGTTTCCGCGTTTCGTGTTCGGCGCCTCCATCGGCGACCTGCTTCCCGTCTTCCACTTCCACGACGAGCCGCGTGACGCGCTCGAGCCGAAGCTGCGGCACCTCGCCGACAACGGCTATCGCTCGGTGACCGCCGACGAGATCGCCGCCTTCGTGCGAGGCGATCGGGCGCTGGCCCCGCGCGCCGTCGCCCTCTGTTTCGACGACGCCTGGGCCAGCGTCTGGACCGCGGCCGGTCCGCTCCTGAAAGAGCATGGCCTTACGGCGATCGTCTACGCGATTCCCGCGCGGGTCAGCGACGCGGCGGGCTGTCGGCCGAGGAGCGTGTCCGAGACATCTTCACACGCCGCTGGCAGGCCGGCTCCGCCGCCGGAACACGGTCCCAATCTGCGAGCCGTTCCGCTCGACGCGCGGCCACCAGGAGCCAGTGACGCACGGGCTCCTGGCGACAAGGACGCGAGCAGCGCGGCCGCTGGATCGCCATTCATGACATGGCCGGAGCTGCGCGCGCTGCAAGCGGCCGGCATCATCGACGTGCAGTCGCACACGCGCACCCACGCCAGGATCTTCACGTCGGGGACGGTCGCCGGCTTCGTCGAGCCCGGATACGACGCCACACTGCTGCTCGCGCGTCCGCAGGTTGGCGCCGAACCGCTTCGGTTCGTCGGCCCGGATGATCTCGGCGCGCCGTTGTACGAACACCGGTCACGCATGTCCGATGGTCCGCGCATGCGGCACACCGAGAAGGCGCACGACGCGTGCGTGAGGCTCGTGGCATCGGAAGGCGGACCCGCGTTTTTTTCACGTGCGGACTGGCGGCGGCGGCTGCAGTCGCTTGCCGACGGATTCTCGGCGCACGCGACGCCGGAATCAGCCGACGAGCAGCAACACGCGATAGACGAGGAGCTCGATCGCTCCCGGTCGGAGCTGAACGGCCGGCTCGGCACGCGGACGGTCAACCACGTGTGCCTGCCATGGGGCGTTTCCGGGCAAAAGGCGGCCGCCGCGCTGAAACGACTGGGGTTTGCCACCGCGTTCGCGAACCGGTTCGCCGGCGTGCATGCCGTGCGCCGCGGCGACCATCCCCACTGGCTGAAGCGCCTGCCGAACCGATACATTCACCGCCTCCCGGGCCGCGGCCGACGCTGGTGGTTCATCACGCCCTCCTCTCACCGCGTGACGGTCGGGAGATGATCGAGGACGTCGAGCACACCAGCGCGCCAGCCGGACCGGCTCAGTTCGGAAATCTCGCCGCCAACGCACGCTTTATCGAGCTGTCTGGTGCGCTCCGGCCGGGGATCGAGATCTTGGAAATCGGCTCGGGCACAGGCAGCCTGTTGCATCGGCTGGTTGAGCAGGGTCATCGGATCCGTGGCGTCGAGATCAACGGCGGGCTGATCGCCGAGAGCCGCCGCTGGTACGGCGAGCTACCCCTTCAACTCGTGGACGGTGTACGGCTTCCGTTTGCCGATGCGTCCTTCGACGTCGTCCTGAGCTTCGACGTCTTCGAGCACATTCCCGACAGCGATGCGCATCTCGCGGAAGTCCGGCGTGTGCTCCGGCCCGGCGGACACTACTTGATGCAGACGCCGAATAAATGGACCAACGTGGTCTTCGAGACGATTCGGTGGCGGAGCTTCACGCGGTTTCGGGCGGATCACTGCTCGCTTCACACCTTGCGACAGTTGACGGCCCGGTTGCGGCGTCACGGGTTCACGTCCGACACATTCGACGTGCCGGTCGTGAACGCTTTTTTCCGTGAAAAGGTCCGGCGCCACCTTGGCACGCCCGGTCTGCTCGCGGTCAGGCTCGTCAATCCCGATCGGCTGCCGTTCTGGCTTCGACCCAACCTGTACGTGCGGGCGCGGAAACTGCGGTGACTCTCGACTCACCATCGACGCCGGACTTCCCTTCCGACGTGGACGTGGCAATTGTCGCGCACGACAATCTGGCGATGCTGCCCGCGACACTCCAGTCGGTGGCGGCGGCCGGCTGCCCGCCACATCGAATCACGGTGGTCGACGTCGCGAGCACGGATGGAACCGGCGACTGGCTGGCCGCTGCCTGGCCCGCTGTTCGGGTGCGACGTCTGACGAAGAATGACGGCCCGAGTCCCGGACGCAACGCCGGCATCGTCGAAGCCGCCGCGCCGTACGTGCTCCTGATGGACGCCGACGTCGTCGTGCGTCCGGACGCCGTGCAGCGGCTGAGGGCCGCCATGGCCGCCGATCCGAAGGCGAAGGTCGGCAGCCCGATCGTCGTGCACGCCAGCCGGCCGGACACGATCCAGTACGCGGCAGGCGCGATGCATTTCATCTGCGAGGCCGTCAATCCCTGGCTCGATCGGCCGTTGCGCGACCGCGGCAGCGAGCCGCTGGATATCGGGGCGGCGCCGACCTGCGCGCTGCTCCTCGACCGCGCTGTCGCGATCGACATCGGACTGTTCGACGAGCGGTATTTCATCGGGAAGGAGGACGGCGACTTCACACATCGGGTGAAGATGGCGGGCTACTCGATTCTGGAGTTGCCTGAAGCGCTGGTGCTCCATCACAGCCGGCCACGCGGCACCTGGCTCTTCTACTTTCAGATTCGCAACCGGTGGCACTTCATCCTCAAGAACTACCAGTGGCGCACCATCGTCTGCCTGGTGCCGCCGCTGCTGGTGCACGAGCCGCTTCAGTTTCTCGTGCTCGCGCTGAAGGGCCACGCGATGACGTACTTCAAGGCGGTCGCCGGCCTCATCGCGATGCTTCCCGCGCTGCCGCGCGATCGCGCCCTCGCGCGCCGCATCCGCGTGCGGCCCGATCGCGACCTGCTGATCAGCGGCCCGCTGATCGTACGCGACGATCTCGCAGGCAACGCCCTGGTGCGGTACGGCAAGTCGGCGTACGAGCGGGCGCTGACGGCATACTGGAACCTCTTGAAGCGCACAGTGCTCGCGCGATGAGCCTGCCCCGCGTGCTGTTATTGACGACGTACTACTTCCCGGTGATGGGAGGTGTCGAAACGCATGCGCGTGGGCTGGCGGCGCACTTGCATCGCGCGGGATTCTCCGTGCGCGTGGTCACGAAGCGCGTCGCGCGGAATCAGGCCGTGGACGATGTGGTGGACGGTGTCGCCGTGCATCGCGTGCCGCCCGCCGGCGAACGGAGCGGACGCGGCAAGTGGCTGGCGATGCCGTTCATGCTGGCGCGCGCGCTCGGCGAGCGCCGATCCTCAGATGTGATCGTCTGTGTGGATTACAGGGGAATCGGGCTCGCGGCGGTGATCGCCGGACGCCTGACCGGCCAGGCGGTCATCGTACAGGCGGAGACGGCCGGCGTGCTGGCGAGTCCGACCGGCGATGTGAGCGACCGAAGCGGCGTTCCCCCCGACGCCCCGTGGTCGAGGGCGATCAAGGCGCCGATCCGCGCCGTCTATCGCATGGCGGATCACTTCGTGCCCATCGGGCACGACATCGAGCGCGAAATGCTCGCTGCCGGCGTGCCACGCGATCGAGTGCACTACCTGCCGCACGGCGTGGACGTCGACGGCTTTCGCCCGGCCGCTTCGTCCGTCGAGCGCGCGGCACTGCGCACCACGGCTGGGTGGCCGGCCGATCGGATCGTCGTGCTGTTCGTCGGGCGGATCAGCGTGGAGAAAGGCGTCCTCGATGTGCTCGAGGCGTGGCGTGCGCTCGGCCCGGATGACGCCCTGCTCGTATTGGTCGGGCCCGACATGCCTGGACATCGTTGGGACGCGGGCGCGAGGGGACGGGCGTTCGTTCGCGAGCACCGTCTCGACGCGTCCGTACGATTTCATGGCCCCGCCGCCGATCCGGCGCCGCTGTACCGCGCAGCCGATCTCTTCGTTCAGCCATCCCACTTCGAGGCGTTCGGGCTCTCGGCGATCGAGGCGATGGCCAGCGGCGTCCCGATCATCGCGTCGGACGTCGGCGGCCTGCGCGATTTTCTGGTCGACGGCTCGAACGCGCTGCTGCATCCGCCGCGCTCGCCCGAGGCGTTGGGCGCCGTACTGCAACGGGCGCTGACCGATCCGGCGCTTCGTCTCGCGCTTGCTGATGAGGGCCGACGGACCGTCGTCGAGCGGTTCGACCAGCGCGTGCTGTTCACCGAGTACGCGAATCTGATCGTCAACGCCGCGCGGGAAAGGCGTCGCGGGTGACCGACGGCACGGGATCCTCGCGCAGCCTGTTCACCAACATGGCGTACGCCGGCGTGTCAGCGGCCAGCGCCGGCCTTCTCCTCATCCTCTTCGTCGTGGCCGGGCGGTTCCTCGGCGACATCGAGTTCGGGAAGTTCTCGTTCGCGCTCATGCTCGGGACGATCTTCGAGACGCTGATGGACTTCGGGTTCCATCAGGTGATCATTCGCGAGGTGGCCCGCGACGGGGCACGGGCCCGCGATCTGCTGGGACACACGCTGGGGATCAAGCTGCTGTGGGCCGGCGGCGGCCTCGTGGCACTGCTGGTCACCGCGACGGTGCTGCGCGGCGAATGGGACGTGCGCGTCGCATGCTACCTCGTCGGTGGATCGCTGGTGATGCGTTCGTACATGTTGACGATCCGCGGCGTGCTTCAGGGGCTCGAACGCTTCGGCTGGGACTCCTTCGTCGTTCTGGCCGACCGGCTCATCCTGGTCGTCTGCGGCGGCGCCGCGCTGGCGGCCGGCACGGGCCTGCGCGGGCTGACGATCAGCTTCGTCATGGCGCGAGCCCTGGCGCTTGGGGTCGCCGGGTGGCTGACCCGCCTGCAGGTCGGCGGCATCGGCATGCAGTTCGATCGCGCCGTCTGGCGGGAGCTGCACAAAAGCGCGCTGCCCCTTGGCCTTTTCCTCGTGGTGCTGAATCTGTATTCGTACATCGACAGCGTGATGCTCGGCGTAATGCGGGGCGACGCCGAGACCGGAATGTATGCCGCGGCGTACAAGACGTACGAAGGGTTCAGTTACGCCCCGTCGATCATCGCAGCGGTTCTGACGCCGCGGCTCTCGCGTCTCTTCCTCATAGATCGGCCCGCACACCGGCGCCTCGCGCTCATCGGCGTGGCAGCCTCCGTCGCGCTGGCCGCGGTCGCGGCGACGCCGGGATTTGTGTTTGCAGCGCCGCTGCTCACCCTCCTGTTTGGTCCGCCGTTCGCGCCGGCGGCCGAGCCGTTCCGGGTTCTCTGCGTGGGGCTCCCATTCGTTTTCGCGGTCTGGATCCTGCATGCGACTGTCATCTCGGTCGACAAAGGGCGCTTGCTGGTGAAGGCGGCAATCACCGGACTGGTGGTCAACGTCGCGATCAACGTCTGGGCTATTCCGCGTTCGGGTGCGGTTGGCGCCGCGATCGCGACCGTGATCGGCGAGGCCGTCAGTATGAGTGTGCTGATCGTGGGGTTGATCTAGTCCTTGGTTCTTGGTCCTTCGTGCTTCGTCCGTCCAGAGTCCTGAGTCCGTCCAAGGTCCTCGGTCCTAAATGCGCGGGCCACGGACTCCGGACCAGGGCCGGACCACGGACCAAGAACGGACTGAGTACCAAGAACAAAGCACCAAGGACGCGCGTTTGTGAGATACGTTCTACTGAATACCAGCATGCGCTCCGCCATCTTCACGCTGCTGTTCACGTCGTACGCGTATTTCTACCAGGCGGGCGGCTGGAATCAGAACTCGCGCTTCGACCTGGTGCGCGCGGTGACGAACGACCATGCCGTCCGCATCGATCCCTACCAGCGGAACACCGGTGACAAGGCGCTGTACGACGGGCATTACTACTCGGACAAAGCGCCCGGCCTGGCGCTGGCCGCCATCCCGATCGCCGAAGCGGGACGCCTGGCCCTGCTGGCATCCGGCGGTGACCCTGAATCGTTCGCGGGCCTCGCGATCCTCTCGTATCTCGCCACGGTGCTGACCGTCGGCCTGCTCACCGCGCTTGCCGGCGTCGTGCTGTACGACCTCTCGATTGAGCTCGGCGCGAGCATGGGCGGTGCCCTGTTCGCCGCGACCGCATTCGGCCTGGCGACGCCGATGTGGACGCTCGCGACGCTCTTCATCGGGCACGCCATGGCGGCCGCCGGCCTGCTGCTCGCCTTCGCGGCGACCGCCCGCATCGGAGGCGAACGCGACCTGCGATCCAACCTGAAGCTGGCCACCGCAGCCGGGGTGAGCGCCGGATGGGCAACGGTCGCGGAGTTTCCCGCGGCGATTCCGGCCGTGATGATCGCGCTCTGGGCGTGTTGCCGCGCCAGGCCCCTCGGCGGGAAGGGCCTGCGCGCCGTGACGGCGCTCGCCCTGGGCGCTCTCGCGTGCGCCGCGGTATTGATGGCCTACCAGTACGCGTGCTTCGGATCGCCGTTTCACCTGACATACAGCAGCGAGGAAGGCTTCGAGGGGATGAAGCAGGGGTGGTTCGGGCTCAATCTGCCCCGTGTGATCGGTTTTTCGCCGATCCTGTTCGGCGATTATCGAGGGTTGCTGCCGATCGCGCCGGTCCTCGCGCTGGCACCAATCGGTCTCGTCGTCATCGGACGACGCGCGCGCGGCGCGGCCCTGATGTCGACGCTGATCGCCGTGTTCTACGTGCTGCTCAACGCCGGCTATACCTATTGGGAAGGGGGCTGGTCCTTCGGTCCGCGACATCTGTCGCCCGCCATTCCGTTCCTCTGCCTGGGGCTGGCTGGCCTGTGGACCATCACCCCTCGCTTCGGTCGCGTGGTGTTGCTGGGGCTCTGGGTGTGGGGCGCCTCGCTCTCCCTCGTCGCGGTGGCGACGATGGCGCAGCCGCCGGCCGTGTATCGCCATCCCGTGGCGGACCTCCTCTGGCCCGCGTTCCGCGACGGGGATCTTGCGCTGAGCACGCAGACCTTTGCCCACGGCAGCACAGATCTGGCGTCCTGGCGTACGCACACAGAACCCAAGGCCGCGTGGAATCTCGGGATGAAACTGGGTCTGTCCGGATTCGCCAGCCTCGCGCCGCTCGCGCTTGTCTGGACCGCTTGCGCCGTGTGGCTCGTGCGTGTTGCGAAATCGACGGCGGCCGCTCGTGGCGAAACGCAGTCTCAGGGTTTCCGGTAGAACCATTCCACGCCCGACGGAGAGAAGCTGAGCGTCGGGGCACGCTCGAGCGTGCTCCGCAGGGACGTGAAGAACACGTCCGCGATTTTGGCGTAGCCTTGCTCGGTGAGGTGCTCGCCGTCGTTGTTGATGTAGAGGGCGGTGTTGGAGACCAGCATGGCGTAGACGTCCACGAGCGTCACGCCTTCGGAAGCGGCGAGCGCGCGCACCCGATCGTTGAACGGCGCGACGAGGCTCCACGCGAGCGCACGAGATCCACCGGGTACTTGCGGAGGAATCGTCGCGAGATAGGGCCGCACACCGCGGCTCCTGGCGTCCCGCAGCATCGCTTGCAGACTGTCGATGACCGCGCCAAAGACGGCGGCGTCCCGATCCGTCAGGTCGTTGGCGCCTTCCATGATCAGCACCGAATCGTATTGGCCAGAGCCGACCACGCCTGAGAACCGCGCGCGAGTCCCAGCCGGCGCGACGCGCTCTGCAGGGTTCCCTTGATTCCCGACGGTAATCGTCTGTGCCGTGTAGCGCGCTGCCAACAACTGCTGCAGCACGCCCGGATACGTCTTCGGCGCCGGGAACAACACGTACGGACGCAGCCGATCTGAGGCGGCTGGAGTCGAGAACGAGAGCGTGTTGCCATCTTCCCCAGCCGTCATGCTGTCGCCAAACGCAACGAACCTTGTGAAGGCGATGGTCGGCGCAGCCGCAACGTTGACGGCGAACGTGCAGGACGCCGTCCGCTGCCGGGCGTCGGTCGCGGTGCAGGTGACCATCGTCCCGCCGATCGGAAAGACGGTCTGACTCGCAGGGCTGCAGGACACGTTGACCGGCGGCGCCCCATTCGACGATGTGGCCGCGCCGTACACCACGACCGCCGGCTGGTTGTTTGGCGACGTGATGGAGACCGGGCTCGGGCAGTTAATGCCCGGCCCTTGTGAAAATGGGTCGACCGGCGCCGGCTGCGTCGGGCCATCGCCGCACGCCGGCGCAGAGAGCGCGACAAAAAGGAGCGCGGGTAACGTGCGGAGAGGAAATGGTGGACACACCAACTCATCCACACTATCAGACGCTGGAGCCGGTTTCAAAACGTGCTCAGGGCGTTCTAAGCCCGCGTTCAGACGGCCCCTCAAGGCGACCCTGAACCACCTTCGCCAAGGCTACGGCGGTCCGCCGAAGCGTCCCGCGAAGGCGGAAGGGGTCGCCCTACACCAAATCAGAACGTAAATCGCGCCCCGCTGTCGGTCGGCATCGTCACGGTGACGACGTTGGAACGCTCCTTCACGGGCGAACCGCTGCCGTCGGTACGACCGCGGCAGTCGCCGGCGCAGACAAAGAAGCCAATCGTCTCACCCACGGCTGGCTGATGGTAGGTCATCGGCGCCCAACGACCCGGCGCGTAGAACCAGTTCATCGCGTACTGCGACGGCGGACCGCCAGACGCGTCGAGGCCGTACCAGAACTCGATGGGGGCGGACGCATACCATTGCCCGCCGATGTTCAACACCATCCCTAACGTGTACTGCAGCGCCCCGTCCCACCCCGGCGGCGTCCAGTCCGGCCAGCGGCCCGGTCCATTCTGCTTCGAGAACTCGACGTGGATGCCGCTCGGCCGCATATCGACAACGTTGAGCGCCGTCGTGATCGGCCAGCTGGCGAGATTGGCCGGCGAGTCCCGGATGATCGCCTGCGAGAAATTAATGGCATCGACCGCCCCCGACGTGGGGCCAGGCCCTGGCGCTGGCGCGGGTGCAGGTGCCGGCGCAGGTGCCGGCGCACCCAAGGCCCCCCCGAGCCGCAGCATCTCGGAGCCAGAGATGGGACCGAGGCACGACGTGCCGGTGAATTCGAAGAGGAACGTGTCGCTGCCGAGCGGCGTGCCTGTGCCGCTCATCGTGAACGGGCAGTTCTGGCCGGCCTGTGTCGCGGCGCCTTCGTATGTGATCGGGATGGTCGCGCCGCCAAGTTTTCCTGTAATCGTGCCGGCGACGTTGAGGTTCTCCGGACACGACATCGTCAACTGGCCCACTGCCATCGTGGCAGTCTGGGTGGTAATCGTCAGTTGCATGTTCGAACACTGTGAAAGGCTGGCCGGCAACCCCTCAGCGTTGATGCGTCGACTGGACACCCAGGTACCGATCAGTGATGAGGTCGATGCCGTCGGGCCGGACGCGGTCGGGCTCGATGCGGTCACGTCCGCCGGGCGACTTGTCGGCCCGAGGATGTTTTTGTCATTGTTCGAACCGCACGCCGACGCGAACGCGGCGGCGGCCAGCAGACTGAGCAGCGGGCGTGTTCTGTTCATGGTGGTCATCTGATGATCACAGAATCGTTTGCGGTAGGCGCAATTCTGGCATGGCAGCCTTCGGAAACTTTCATTTTTATTTGGAGAAACGAACAGCCATGCGGCTTTCTGCAGATGTCCGGCCAGCGCCGGCACATCATCACAAATGGACCGCCCAACCAGGCGCCCCATTTCACCGCGAGGCGAACGCATACGATGCGCCGCCATCGCCCGGCATGGGCACGAGCACGACGTTCGAGCGCTCCCGCACGGGCGAGCCGCTGCTGTCGCTCCTGTTCCGGCAGTCGCCGGCGCAAACGAGGAACCCGATCATCTCACCTACAGACGGCTGATGGTACGTCATCGGCGCCCAGCGGGCCGGGTCGTAGAACCAGTTCTGTGCGTACTG
>Ga0066656_10000349_pt1 | contig 17253 bp, 9 predicted proteins | sample GraSoiAngelo_105_FD_71411 | JGI IMG/M metagenome (GOLD analysis project Ga0066656, IMG submission 71411) | Grasslands soil microbial communities from the Angelo Coastal Reserve, California, USA - 14_0903_05_40cm | ecosystem: Environmental > Terrestrial > Soil > Grasslands | place: USA... | reverse complement strand
GATCGAGCAGCGCATGCTGACGCTCGATGGGGCGGCGCCCGCCTTCCTCTACCGCGTCGACGCCTCACCCGCCGCGCTCGACTTCCTCGGCGCGACCTCACAGTCGCCCGCCTACCGGCTGCGCCCCGCGCCGCGCGTCCTCGTGATCGGCGTCGGGGGCGCGACCGACGTCCTCATTGCGATCTCCCAGGGGGCCTCCCGCGTGGTCGGTGTCGAGCTGAACCCGGTCACGGCGCACGCTGTGCGCGAAGTCTACGGCCCCTACGTCGGCAACGTACTCTCCGAGCCGCGCGTGGAGTTCGTCGTCGCGGAGGGACGGAACTTCGCGGCCCGGGATCGCGAGCATTACGACATCATCCAGCTGTCGGGGGTCGACACCGGGGCGGCGCTCGGCGCCTACGGCCTGGGGACGATGCCCGAGAGCTACGTCTACACGCTCGAGGCGATGCGCGATCTCCTGGCGCGGCTCGCCCCCGGCGGCGTCCTCTCCGTCACGCGTGACCTCCAGTTCGGCTGGGCGCTCCGTCTCGCCAGCGTCGTGCGCGCCGCGCTCCTCGCCGAGGGCCTCGAGCCCGCGCCACGCATCGCCGTCCTGAAGGGGGCCAGCTACGGGTGGGCGACGGTGCTCGTGAAGCGCGAACCCTTCACCCCCGAGGAAGTTGCGACGCTCGGCGACTTCGCCAGCCGCTGGCGCTTCCCGCTCCTCTACAACCCCCTCGTCCCGTCGACCGAGGCCTTCGACCGCGTCATCCGCGGCGGCGCGGATCGGGACGGCGACCTCGACCTCCGCCCGGCGACCGACGACTGGCCGTTCTTCTTCGTGAGCTTTCGCTGGCGCTCGCTCCTGCCTGCGCTCGGCCGGCAGCGGAGCCCGCTCCTCAATCCCCTCGTCTTCCTCATCGTGAACCTGCTCGGGCTCGTCGTGCTCGCCGTCGCGCTCATCGGCTGGCCGCTCTGGCGGCTCCGCGACGCCTGGCGGGAGACCCGCGGCAAGGCCGTGGCAGTCGGTTACTTTGCGACGCTCGGCGCCGGCTTCATCCTGGTCGAGGTTGCGCTCATGCAGCGCTTCACGGTCTTCCTCGGCAACCCCGTCCTCGCGGTGGCCACCGTGCTCGCTGCGCTGCTCGTGAGCTCGGGGCTGGGGAGCTATGCCGCGCGCTCGCGCGCCGGCCTCCGCGCCCTGCCCCTCGCCGTGAGTTGGATTCTCGTCCTGCTGCTCTTCTTCGCCTCGCCGACCTGCCGCAGCCTCCTCCGGGACCTCCTGTGGGCGCCCCTGGCACTGCGCGCGGCGGTGTGCATGCTGCTCGTCGCGCTGGTCGGGTTCCCCATGGGGATGCCCTTCCCCGCGGGCCTCGCCCGCGTCGCGGAGCGCGCCGGTCCGTTCGTGCCGTGGGCGTGGGGCATCAACGGCATGCTCTCGGTCGTCTCCTCGCTGGCGAGCTACTTCGTTGGCATGGTCGCGGGTTACACGGCGATGTTCTACGCCGGGGCGGCGCTCTATGGGGGCGCGCTCGCCCTGTCCCGGCGCCTCTAGCTGGCCGGTGCCCGACGACGGCGAGAGACACGCGAGGTCCCGGTCGAGGCGTTGGAGCGCGCTCGCGGGGCGCACCGCGCTCTACTTTGCGCTCGCACTCGCGGCGCAGCGCTCGCTGCTTCCCGGCCTGAGCGACCGAATCTACTACCAGGGCCTGCCCGGCAACGACTGCTTGCTCCACGCGTGGACGATCGCCTGGGACCACCATGCGCTGGCGACCGATCCGTTGCACCTACTCGACGCGAACGTCTTCTACCCGTACCAACGGACGCTCCTGTACTCCGACCACCTCCTCGGCCTCGCCCTGCTGCTCGCGCCGCTGCGCCTGCTCACCGGGAACCCGCTCCTCGTCCACAACCTCGCGACGCTCGCCGCGCCGGCGCTCGATGCGCTCGCCCTCGCCGCGCTGGTCCATGACCTCACGGGACAGGCAGGGGCGGCCCTCATGGGGGGGCTGCTCTATGGCTTCGCGCCGGTGCGCTTCGAGGCGGACCGCTGCCAGATCCAGGTGCTCGCCGCCTGGTGGCTGCCGCTCGTGTTCCTCTGGGGCCGCCGCGCGCTCGCCCAAAACCGCGTGCGGGATGCGCTCCTCGCCGGAGGAGCCCTCGCGCTGCAGGGCCTCACGGGCATCTATCTCACCGCCTACCTCCTCCCCTTCCTCGCCCTTGCCCATCTCTGCTGGCTGCGCCGCTTCCCCCTCGAGCGGCACCGCCGCGGCTGGACCGCGCTCCTCGCCGCCGAAGCGGCGGCGGCGCTCGCGCTGCTGCCCTTCTCGCTCGCCTATCACCGCGTGCAGCGTGACCTCGGGGTCTCGCGCTCGGTGGTCGTGAACGCGCTGCTCTCACTCCGGCTCGAAGCACTGCCCGCGTCCGTGCCGGTCGTCACGTTTGGCCTGCTCTTTGCCGCCGGCGCGCTCCTCCGCCGCGGCCTCCCCCGAGCGTTCCGCGAAGAACGGAACCTGTTCGTGGCGACAGCCCTGGGGGCTCTCGTCCTCGCGCTCGGGCCCGCCGTCGCGCTGCCCGGCGGGCTCGGACAGGTCCGCGGGCCCTACGCCGCGCTGCTCGCGCTGCCGGGCTACGACGCCCTCCGGGCCCCGGGCCGACTCGTGCATCTGGCCCTGCTCGGCGGGGCCGTGGTGGCGGCGGGCGGGTTCGCGGCGATCGCCGCTCGGCTGCCGCCACGATCGGCCTGGCTCGCCGTCGCGGCCGTCCTCGCTGGCGGGCTCGCCGAGTATCGAACGCCATGGTTTCCCACCATTCCCGCGCCGCAGCTGAACGCCATCCAGCGCTGGGTCGCCGCCCAGCCCGCCGACTTCCGCTACGTCGAGCTGCCGGTCGACTACTACCTCGCCGGCGCGCGCTACCAGTACCTCACCGTCCTGCACTGGAAGCGCATCGCAAACGGCAACATGGGACTCATGCCGCCCCTGTACCCGTATCTGGTGAACAAACTCAGACGGTTCCCCGACGACGACACGCTCGCCACGCTGCACGCGCTCGGTCTGAGCCACGCGTTGGTCCACCGGTTCGTCCTTGGCCCCGACGCGCGCGGCAAGCTCCTCGCCATGCGCGGCGACAGCCACGCCCCCCTCGAGATCGCCCACGCCGAGTCCGAGGACGTGGCGTACGCGATCCGCGACCGCGGCGAGCCGCCCAGCGCCACTCTGCGTGGGGAGCCGCTCGATCGGAGTCGCTGGCGCGTCAGTGCCTCCGAGGGAGCGGCCCGCGCTCCGGCGGCGGTTGACGCCGACCCGCATACGGCGTGGAGCAGCTGGGCCGACCTCGAGGAGGACCTGGCCCGCTGGTATGCGCCCCTACCCTTCGTCGAGCGCTGGAACGCCTTTCTCGAGCGCCAGCCTGCGCGCTTCGAGATCGACCTCGGGGCGCCGGCGCGAGTGACCGCGATCACGCTGCGCCTGGGCGGCAGCGACCCCGCGGTGGCCCCCGCGCTCGTCCTCGAGTCGTCGCTCGACGGGGCCCGCTGGGAGCGGCTCCCCGGCGAGCTCGAACCGGTGCCAAACGTGCGGGCGCTCGTCACCCACGCTGCCGAGGCGCGCTTCGCCCTCGCCCTCGGCGAGGCGACGCCCGCGCGTTTCCTGCGGCTCTCGTGCAAGGGGCTCGAGTGGCGCCTCGGCGACGTGCAGGTACATGCCGAGTAGCGCGCGCGCCTTCCTGGCGGCCACCGCAGGCTTCGGCCTCCTCGCCCTCGCCGTCTTTCGGCCTACGGCGAACGAGTTCGCCCACACGCTGCCGGCGTTCCAAGGCCTCGTGGGCGACGCCCTCCTGCTTGTCTGGGCAACGAGCCACGTCTCTCGCCAGCTCTTCGCCGACCCCCTCCACCTCTTCGACGCGGGCATCTTCTTCCCGGCGCGGGACACCCTGGCCTACGGCGACCACATGATCGGGCAGGCGCTCGCGGGCCTGCCGGTCTGGCTCGCCACCGGAAACCCGCTCCTCGAGTACAACCTCCTGAGCCTCGCCTCCTTCGCGCTCGGCGGTGCAGCGGCTTTCTGTTACGCGCGCGAGGCCGTCGGAGGGACGGCCGCCGCCGTGGCGGCGGGGATCGTGTTTGCGTTCACTCCCTTCCGCTTCCACTCCCCCCTCTGGCTCCAGGTGCTGTTCACGCCGTTCATGCCGCTCGCGCTCTTCTTCTGGCGGCGGTTCCTCGAGCGGCTGCGGTGGCGGGACTGGGCCCTCTGGGTCGCGTGCTGGGTCGCGCACTCGCTGATGGGGATGTACCTCGCCCTGTACTTCGCCATCACGATGGGGGTTCTCGCCCTCCTCTCACTGCTCCTCTCCCCGGCGCGGCGGACGATCCGGCTGTGGGCGGGCACTCTGCTCGGCCCGCTGGCGGCGGCGGCCCTGGTGGCGCCGACCCTCTGGCCTTACCTCCAGCTCCGGCAGCTCCAAGGCCACCTCCGTCAGGTGGGCCTGGACACGCAGCTCTCGTTCTTCCTCCCCGGTCCGGGCACCCTGACCGGCAGCCTCCTAGGCCTCGAGGGCCCGGCTCAGTTCGGCCCGGGGCTCGTCGTCGTCGTGCTCGCGGCCGTCGGGATCCTCGTGGGCTGGCGCCACGCTGCAGCGGAGGGCGGTATGCGGCGGTTTCTCTGGCAAGCGCACGGCGCCGGCCTCGCTCTCACCCTCCTCATCGTCTCCACGCCCATCCGGCTCCAGCTCGCCCTGCCGGGCTTCGACATGACCCGCAACAGCAACCGCGCCTTCTTCGTGAGCCTCCTCTTCCTCGCCCTCTTCGCGGCCGAGGCGGTGGGCTGGGCCGTACGCCGGGCCCGCTCCAGAGGCCGCCGGATGCTCCTCGGTAGCGTGCTCGTGCTCCTCGTGCTCGCCGACACGGGAGCCCCGCCTCGCGAGCGGAAGCGCCTTCCGCTGGGCGACGAGATCCTTCCCGCCTACCGCTGGCTCCGCTCCCTTCCCGCCGGCGAGGTGGTCTACGATGGGGTGAACGGCCCGGAGCAGATCGCGCTAGCGATGTATCACTCGATCTTCCACCAGAAGCGCCTCCCGATCGGTTACAGCGGCTTTACCAGCCCGGGGGGCGCCTACGTTACCCAGCGGCTGCACCGCTTCCCCGATCCCGCGGCACTCCGGCTCCTGGCACGGCTCGGCATCCGGCACGTCCTCTGGCACTTTCGGGACCCGCCCGCCGCCGAGGCCTTCATCGCGGGACGCCTCCCGCGCCCTTGGGTCGACGTGGCCGCCCCTTTCGGCGCGGACGTCGTCTTCCTCGTGCGCGACGCGCCGCCGCGGCCTCCGACACCCGCCGTCGTGCGCGCGCTACCGCGCGCGGGCTGGCGGCTGAGTGCGAGCCAGGGCGGCGAGACCCTCGGCGCGCTCACCGACGGCGACCCGCGGTCGGCGTGGCGCGGGCAGGCCGGGCGCGACGAACCCACTCCCTGGCTCCTGGTCGACCTCGGCGCCCCGGAGCCCGTCGCAGGGGTCCGCTGCGTCCCGCTCGCCCCCCACGCTCCGGGGGCCTACCTCGCGCTGCCGGAGGTCTCGCTCGACGGCGAGCGCTGGGAGCCGACCGGGGCCGCCTTCGAGCCGGACTCGCTCGACACGCTCATCGAGCGCCCGCTCGCCCTGACCTACTACGAGGCGCGGTTCCCCACGCGCACTGTCCGCTGGGTGCGCCTCGTGAATCCCGAGCTGCGCTTCTGGGGCGGCACCTGGGAGATCGCCGAGCTCGACGTGCTCACCGATGCCGGCGAGGCGGAGGGCGGACCGCCGTGAGCGAGCGCGACACTCTCGTCGTCGTCCCCACCTTCAACGAGCGCGAGAACCTCGCCGAGCTCTGCGAGGGCATCCGGACGCACGTCCCGCGGGCCGACGTGCTCATCGTGGACGACGCCTCGCCCGACGGCACCGCCGACCTGGTGACCGTCCTCGGTGCCCGGCTCGGACACATCGACGTGCTCCGGCGGGGGGGGCGGCGCGGCATCGGGAGCGCGTACCGCGAGGGGTTCCGGGTGGGTCTCGCGCACGGGTATCGGCGGTTCGTCTCGATGGACGCGGATCTCTCCCATGAGCCGCGCTACCTCCCGAGCCTCCTAGCCGCCACCGAGCACGCCGACATGGCGATCGGCTCGCGCTATCTCCGCGGCATCAGCGTCGTCAACTGGAATCTCCAGCGGCTCGCGCTCAGCGTTGCGGCCAACGCCTATGCGCGCTCGGTCACCGGGCTTCCGGTCCGCGATTGCACGAGCGGCTTCCAGTGCTTCCGGCGCGAGGTCCTGGAGGCGATCGACGTCGAGCGCCTGCGCTTCAACGGCTACGCCGTCCTGATCGAGATCAAATACCGGGCCTACCGCCAGGGCTTCCGCCTCGAGGAGGTCCCGATCATCTTCGTCGAGCGGCGCTGGGGCCTGTCGAAGAACGGCTTGGGAAACGCCTTCCGCAGCCTGTGGGCGGTGTGGGCGCTCCGACTCGGTCTCATGTGATGCGGGCACGGCTCGGCGCGCTCGCGCTCTACGGAGCGGTTGCCGTCGTCCTCACCTGGCCCCTCTGCCTCCACCTCACGACCCAGGTCCTCGATGACGGCACACTCGACGCGTTCCAGTTCGTCTGGAACCTGTGGTGGACACGCCGCGCCCTCCTCGACCTGCACACCAGTCCCTTCACCACACACAGCCTCTTCTTCCCCGACGGCGTGAACCTCTTCTGGCACACCCTGAGCTTCACCACCGGCCTCCTCTCCTCACCCTTCCGGCTGCTTGGCGACGACATGCGCGCCGCCGTCGCCGCCGAGAACGGCATGGCCGTGTTCGCGACCGTCGCGACAGCGACCCTGGGCGCGCTCCTCGCCCGCGAGGTGTGCGGGCACGAGGGCGCCGCGGCGCTGGCGGGCCTACTCCTCGTGGCGCACCCGTTCCACGTGCGCCAGCTCCATACCGCGAACGTCGCGAGCCTCTACTGGCTGCTCGCCGCGCTCCTTGGATGGAGTCGGCTCCACGGACGGCGGTCCCTCTCGACGGTCGCCGTGCTCGTGCTTGTCGTTGTGGCCCTGTTCTTCGCCCATCACGAGTACGTGCTGATGGCGGTGGCGCTACTCGGCTACGATCTGGTCTACCGCCTCCTCCGCGGCGGGCGCGAGGGTGAGCCCGCGTGGCCGGGCGGCGCGCTCGCCTCGCTCGTCCTCAGCCTCGGCGCGGTGGCCGCGTCGGTCGCCTTCCTGGGCGGCTCGCCTCCCGAGCGACCGCCCTTCCACGTGGTGGTGTGGAACTCCGCCGACCTCACCGGCCTCGCCACGCCGCCGTGGCTACGCGCCGCGCCGGCTCAGTTCCTGGGCGCGCTCTATCTCGGCTCCGCTCCCCTGGTGCTCGGCGTGGTCGCGCAGGTGATCGCGGCGCGTCAGGCGACGCGCTGGAACGTGGCGGGGCTCCTTTGCCTCCTCGCCGCGCTCGGTCCCGTCCTCCGGCTCGGCCCGCCGACGGTCGAGTTCCTCCGCGCCTCGGAGCACGCCGCGCCCGACCAGCTCGGCTGGCCGCTTCCCTACCGGCTCGCCTACGAGCTCATCCCCGGCGTGGCCACGGGCCGTTCGCCGTGGCGCTGGGTCGGCGCGGCGCACGTGTGCCTGGCGATGGCCGCGGCCTGCGGGATGGCAGGACTCGCGCAGCGGCTCGCGCGTGCCGGGGTGTGGGGGACGCGGCTGACGGTGGCCGGCGGGATGCTCGTAGCCGGGGTCTCGCTCGCCGAGGCGCTCCCGCACCGCCTCGACCTCACGCGCGCGACCGCCCCGTCCGGATATGAGGTGGTGCGTGCGGATACGGGAGGCGGCGCCGTCCTTGATCTGCCCTCGGGCCTCCGCCGGCTGACCCTGGGACTCTACTCGAGCCTCTACATGGCCTACCAAACCGAGCACCGTCACCCGCTGGTCGAGGGCACCGTCGCGCGCCTGCCCGCGACCCAGCGCTACGTCTTTCAGCGTCGCGACTTCCGCCTCGTGGAGCACCCTGAGATCGCCTACGTCGTGCTCCACCGCCCCCTATTCCGCCACGTCTATCCCGTCGCCCCCTCGATCCGCCTCGCCCGCGAGGCACGGCGGGAGGGCGAGCTCGTCTTCAGGGACGCAGAGCTGCGTGTTTATCGGCTGCGCTCGAGCCCGCCATTTTCACCCGCGGCACGATGAGACTCGGGCGCGCCGCCGCGCGAGGGATCTTGGAGGCCAGGTCAGCGGGCGACGGCCGAGGGCAGCTCCCAGATGGTGATGTTCGGCCCCGGCCGCTCAAGCCTCCCGAAACCGGTGAGGGGCACGTAGTCGGCGTCGATCGGATCGTAGACCGTGCCGTCGAGGGGCTCGCGGAAACCGTCGAAGGCGGCGACCGGGCGTGCTCCCGCCGCCCGCAGGCGCTCGATGTACGCGGCCGGGATGCGTGCCGATCTCACCACGATCGGATGATAGGCGGTGACGACGAAGCGGTCGCGCGGCTGCCAGTCCGGGGGGAAGCCGCCGAAGACGCCGCCGAGGTAGCGCTGCGGGTAGATTTGCCGCGGATCGGCGACGCCGCGCCCGAGGAGCACGTCGGCCCACTCGCGATACGTGATCCGCACCAGCGTCGCGTCCCAGGGCAGGAGCGGGTTGGGATACCTGTTCAGGCTGGGCACGGTGAGGGGCGTCCCGCGCGGAACGTGCGCCTGGATCCAGTCCGCCGCGAGCTGGCGTGTGTCCCGCCGGCCGAGCACGCGCACGTAGGCTAGACTCTGCGCCGCGGGAGCGAAACCCACGAGCACGGTGAGTATGGCGGCGGCGAGCGCGCGCCGCCGCGGCCAGAGGAGCCCGCCCAGCGTCGTCGCGCCGACCCCGGCGAGCAGCGCCACGAGCGGGGCAACCGGGGCCAGGTAGCGGGCATGGAGCCGCCCACCGATCGCGAGGAGGGTCACCGTCGCGACCGGGAAGGCACCAAGCACGATACCGGCGCGCGGCTCCCGAGCGATGGCGCCGATCAGCCCCACGACCGCGAGCCCCGTGACTCCCCAGCCGATGCCCGCCCACCAGAGTGTCGCGAACGGCAGGGCCTCGGTGCCGCTGTTCTCCATGATCGCGGCGGTGGTGAAGCGCGCCGAGTCGATGAAGAGCCGATACTGCAGCAACGAGTAGGGGGAGAGGATCACGTAGACGCCAAGGGCGGCCGCGGTCGCGACGAGCCCCCGAGCGACGACCACGCGGATCGTTGCTGCGGCGGCCATCGCGGCCGCGAGGGCCACCGGGAGCGCAACCGGGAAGACGCTGTGCTTGCACGCGATGGCGGCGCCGCCGAGCGCGCCGGCGAGCGCCAGCGGGGTCGCGCTTCCCCTCCTCACACCCCGCACGGCGAACCCAACTGCTGCCACAACCGCCGCGGCTGCCGGAACGTCGTACCAGACGTGGTGCGACTCCCGCACGTGGATGAAGGTCACGGCCAGGAGACCGGTGGCCGCGACGCCCGCCGCGCCTCCGGAGGCGTCCCAGGCGAGGCGACCCACCAGATAGAGTGTCAGCACGCTGCAGACGAAGACGACCAGGCGCCCGACCACGAAGAACGGGAACGGGTCGCGGACGAAGGCGGTCAGCAGGTCGAGACGGTCGGCGTAGGCGCCGAATGCTTTGCCGACCGCGTACCAGCCGGTATAGAGGACGCGCAGGACGTAGACGAACGCCGAACCGTGGAAGAGGAACGCCGGCTCCCAGTCGCCCCGCACGACCTCCAGGATCGCGCTGCGCGGGACGACGTCCTGCTCGGGATGCTGGTACGGCCGGTGCAGCGGATAGATGCGCAGCAGAGCCCCGAGGAGCAGAACCGCGAGTAGGGCCCGCCGGGACCGGGCCTCGCGCGGGGCCGCCACTCCCCTGCCGGACTCCACTTCGTGGACTGTAGTGGCGGCCTCCCCGGCCCGCAAGCGCGGGACGGTGCTGTGCCTGTCCGTGCTCGTCACGGCGCTCGCGTGCGCCTGCCGCGCGCCCGCACCGGACGAGCCGGTCGTGAGACGCTTCGGCGCCGACGGCGAGTGGCGTCACTGCACGCTCGCCGGCGAGCGCCGTCCGGCCGCCCCGTGCTCGCTCCCCGAACTCCTTGCGAGCGCCAACGACGTGCCGGTCCCGGAACCGGGAGAGCTGCGGGTGGAGCTCGCACGCGCGAGAAGCGGGCCGGTCCTTCTCTTCGCGGAGGCCTATACCTTCGAGGAGCCGCCGGTAGATCCGGGCACGCGAGGCGCCTGGGAGAACCTTGGCCCGCTCCTCCCGACCACGGGGGGCCACCGGGGCCTCGCACACCTGATCGGCCGACCACCGCTTCGCGAGGCCCCCCAAGCGCCGGTCACGCTCCCCTCCGTGCCCGCGACGGCCACGCTCCACTTCGCGCCCGAGGATCGGGGCCGCCGCGCGGCTTACGCGGTCTGGGCCTGGCCGATCGAGCCATCCCGCATCGACCTGGGTCAGGTGAGGTCCCACCGGGGCGTGCGGCTCGCCCTGGGCTTCGGCATCCAGGAGGCGGCGTGGGACGCGGGCGGCCCACCCGTCGATTTCGTGCTGGTGGCGAAGCCGAGGGGACGCGGCCCGAAGCGCATCCTCTGGCAACGCCGGCTCGACCCGGCGCGAGTGGAGGCGGACCGCGGCTGGCAGGAGACGGAGGTCGACCTCTCGCCGCAGGCCGGTGCGGAGCTACGGCTCCTGCTCGCCGCGCGCACAGCCGAACGGGGCCGGGCGAGCCTGCCGGTGTGGGCCCGGCCCGCGCTGATCGACGACACGAGCGCCGGCGCGGCGCGGCCAGGCATCATCCTCCTCTCGCTCGACACGCTGCGCGCCGATCATGTGAGCGCGTACGGCTATGCGCGCCGGACCACGCCGGCGCTCGACCGGCTCGCCGCCTCGGGCGTGCTGTTCGAGCAGGCGGTCGCGCCCTTTCCCTCGACCACGGCGTCGCACATGACCATGCTCACCTCGCTCCTCCCCTGCGCGCACGGCGTCCTCGGGCCCGGCTCGCTGCTCGGGCAGGGCATCCCGACCCTCGCCGAACGGCTCGCGGCGCAGGGCTACGCGACCGCAGCGATCACCGAGGACGGTCTCATCAAGGGCGACATCGGCTTCGAGCGAGGGTTCGACACCTACCGCGACCTCGTGGGGACGGGCAGCGAGCCGCTCGGGCTCTTCGACCGCGGCATCGCACTCGCACGCGCCTGGCTCGAGCGCCACGGGAGGCTTCCCTTTTTCCTCTTCCTCCACACCTACCAGGTTCACATCCCCTACAAGGTGCCCGACCACTACAAGGGCCTCTTTCCGGTGGAGCCGACGGCGAGCGAAGCGCGGCGCCAGGAAGCGGACTACGACGCCGGGCTTCGCCACGCCGACGACCTCGTCGCGGGGTTCGTCGCTTTTCTCGAGCAGAGCGGTGTCCTCGCTCACACCTTCCTCGTGGTCACCTCCGATCATGGCACTGAGTTCGACGACCACGGCGGCATCGGCCACGCCCATGGCGTCTACGAGGAGCAGGTCCGCGTCCCACTCATCGTCGTCCATCCGACGCTCCCTCGCGGCCGGCGGGTGCATCCACAGGTGGGCCTCGTCGACCTCGCCCCGACCCTGCTGGCCCTGGCAGGCGCCCCGGCGGTGCCGACCTTCACGGGCACGAGCCTCGTCCCCCTCCTCCGCGACGGCACTGTCCCGCCGCGCGACCTTTTCGCAGAACAGCTGTGGTGGGAGCCACGCCACACTCTCCTCAGGACAGCGCGCTACGCGTGGATCGACAAGCCAGGCGGGCTGGAGCTCTACGATCTCGTGAACGACCCCCGCGAGCAGCGGAACCTGGGGCGCGAGCGGGCCGATCTCGCCGCCGAGGGCGGGCGGCGCATCGCGGAGTTCCGGACCGCCTGTCAGCGCCTCCAGCTCGCCTTGCGCTCGAATGGCCCGACCCCGACTCCGCTCGATCCCGAGCGCGTGCGGGCCCTGCGCGCACTCGGGTACGTGCGGTGAAGCCGCACACCTCGGCCTCGCAGAAGGTCGTGCTCCTCCTCTGCGGGCTCCTCGTCGCCCTCACCCTCCTCGAGGTCGGGCTGCGCGCCGGCGGCCGGGCCTTCCTCTGGATGCAGGAGCGGCGGAACCGGGCCTCGCTCCGGGAGGGGCGCCCTTTCCGCATCCTGTGCATCGGCGAGTCGACGACCGCGCTCGGCGGGGAGGACGCCTACCCGAAGCAGCTCGAGCGCGTGCTCAACGAGCAGGCCGCACGCCCGTTGGTGAGCGTCATCAACCGGGGCGTCCCGGCCACCGACACGGCCGAGATCCTCGCACGCCTGCCGCCGATGCTCGAGCAGTACCGGCCGGACGCCGTCGTCGCCATGATAGGGATCAACGACGTCGCGGGGGCCAGCGCTCCCGAACACACGGCCACCCGGCAGGTGCTCGCCTCGATGCGCGTCTACAAGCTCGCCCGGTTCGCCTGGGGACTTACCCGTGGGCGCTACGCCATTCCCCCTCCGCCGACACCGCGGTTCGAGGCCGAGGTCGAGGCAAAGGAGCGCCGCCTGCGCGCCCGCGTCGCGGCCAGCGCCTCGGATGAGGGCGCGGTCGTCGAGCTCGGAACCCTCTACCTCGCCCGAGGCAGGCTGGAGGACGCTCGGCGTCTCCTCGAGCAGGCGCGCACACTCGACCCTCGCTCCGAGCTCGCCCTCCTCGGCCTCGCGATCGTGGAGCAGCGCCGCGGCGACGCCCAGCTCTCGGACGAGGCCATCGACGCGGCGGCCACGGCCACGGGCGTCGGGGCCGCGGCGCAGCGCGAGGTGGCGCGCGAGTACCTTCGTTTCTTCGAGTCGGAGACGGCGACCCACCTCACCACGCTCCTCTTCGGTTCCATCCCGAGCGATGACCAGGCCTCCCGCATGCTGAAGACCGCGTACTTCCACGCCGCCGAGCGCTGCACCCGGGAGCGGCGGCTCGACGACGCCGAGGCGCTGCTGCACCGCGGCAGGACGCTTCCGGGCGAGCCCTCCGAGGACCTCTACTACGGGCAGCTCGCCCTCGTCGCCCAGGCGCGGGGGGACCAGCGCGCCTTCGAAGAGCGTCTCGGCCGCGCTCGCACGCTCCGGGCGCTCCGTGAGGAGCCGAGCACGCCGACGGCGCGGAACTACCGCGAGCTCCGCCAGCTCCTCCGCGAGCGCGGCATCCCGCTCGTCGCCGTGCAGTACCCGATGCGGAGCGTCGACTCCTTGCGGCGGATGCTCCACGACGATGAGGGCATCGTCTTCGTGGACAACGAGGCGGTCTTCAAGGAGGCGCTGCGCGCCGCCCCGTATACGGAGTACTTCGCGGACGCTTTCGCCGGGGACTTCGGCCACCTGACGCCGAAGGGCAACCGGCTGCTCGCCGCGAACGTGGCCGACGCGATCCGGGGCACGATACTCGACCGGTACGGCTTGCGCAGCAGCAGGTAACGAACCGCGCGAGCGGCGGCGTACGGCCCAACGCCCAAGGCCGGGTGGACACAGGGCGAGCAATCTCCTAGGGGACCGTGCCGACATGCGCGCATCCCTGGCGACCTCTCCGGGAGTCTGAGGGAGTGTCCGACCACAGCCACCCGCGCTGGTCCTGTGTCGGGATCGCGACTCTGCTCGCGATCGGACTTGGAGCGCAGGTGGCGCTCCACCTGCTCGAGCCCCCGCTCGCGATCACGTGGTCCTACGCTCACCTCTGGCGCCACCCGGAGCTCGGCTGGCTTGGCGCCGTCCTGGCCATCGCGCTCCCGGCTGCGACCATGCTCGTCTGGCGGCAGCCGGCAATGGCCCGGTCCCTCGGCGCAGTCCGTGGCCGGCGGGTCCTCGCGGGTGCGGCGTGCGTCCTCGTGGCGCTCGGCGTCGTGAGCCTCCGCTATCCGTCGCATCCGACCGCCATCGACCCACCCCTCTACGTCATGGCGATCAGCCGGGGCGAGGTGAACCCCCGCCACCATCTGACCACGTGGCTGCTCGGGCGGCTGGCCGGGGCGCTGAAAGGGTGGATCACAGCGACGACGCTCCTGCTCGCGATGAACGCGCTCTACGGTACCGTGACCTACGTGGCGCTGGCGGCGAGCGCGCGGCTCCTCGGCAGGACGCGAGGGGAGGCGATGGCGATCGCGCTGCTCGCCGGCACGGCATTCGGGACCGTGCAGATGTCGTTCGGCAACCTCAACAACAGCCGTTCGCTCGCGGTGGCGCTTCTCAGCGTATTCTGCTGGACGGCGATACGAGCCGTCACGGGCGACGGTCACCCGGTGTGGCCGTTCGTGATCGGCTTCGTCGGGATCTTCTGGTACCAGGGCCTGGTCCTGCTGATCCCGTCTCTTCCGGTGGTCGCGGTCGAGGTGCTGCGTCGGCCGGAGGGCCGTCGGCAGCTCGCCACGGCGGGCGTGGTAGCCGTCGTCGCTGCCGGTCTGGCGACCCTCCCGGTCTACGCTCGGCCCTTCGCCTGGTCGGCATTCCTGCGGGACGCGTACGCCTCGAGCATTTGCGGCGTGGGCGACCCGCTGCCGAGCTGCACGCTGCCGCTGTCCCACATCGCCACCGCCCACCATGTCGTCGAGGTGCTGAACGTGTGGCTGCTCGTGGACGGGGTGGGGATCCTGCTGGTCGCGGTCACCGGGACGTGGCTCGCGCTCAGCTTGCTCCGACGGCGGACGTGGGATCCTGCAGCAGCAGTGCTCGCCACCGTCGCCGCCGGCTTCTTCGCGTTCACGATCACGAATTACAACCCGTTCGGGAACTTCGCGAACTGGGACGTCTACGGCTACGGCGCACCAGTGACCGCTCTCCTCGGCGGCTACGCCTTCGTCACCTGGGGCCGTGAATGCCAGGCGAGCTCTCGGTGGCTTCTCGGGCTCGGTCTGGCCGCTGCGGCGATTCACCTGCTCGCCCGTCTGAACACCATGCACCTCGACCTGCGGCGTCACATGGCGGAGACGCCGGCGCCGGCCGCGGCCCCCGCGCGCACGCTCCGCGGTGCCTCAGGGGCGTGACATTCCGCCCGCGTGAATGGGACTGTGCGGACTCGGTCGAAACCGCGGCTGGGGCCGATCAAGGCGGTCGTCGAGAAATGGGAACCGGGTGTCCCAAAAGCAAGCCTTGACAGCGGATTCCGACAGTGGGAAGGGTGGAGTCGCGTCAGGTACGGTTGCTCGGTCGGCGACCGGATGGCGACGTGAGAGGCTGCGATGGCGCCCGTGCGCTCCCCAGATGCGACATGCCAGCTCGACGTAGAGCACCTCGCGCGAGGCGAGGCGGATTCTGAACGCGGGAAGCGCACATGAAGTGCACGCTCATCCGCTGCCCCCAGACGTTCGCGAAGTACGTCTCTGCGGCCTCCGCGATCCCGCCGATCGGCCCCGCCTACGTGGCCGCGAGCCTGCGCGAGGCGGGGCACCAGGTGGCCATCATCGACACGACGGGCGAGGCGCTCGACCGCTTCACGCCAATGGACGAGCAGGGGATTCTCCTGCGGCGGGGCATCTCGGACGCGGAGATCCTCGAGCGTCTCGAGCACTCGGACGTGATCGGTTTCAGCCTCATGTTCTCCCAGGACTGGCTCCCCGCTCGCGAGCTCATCCGGAAGGTCCGCGCCCATTATCCGGGGGCGGCGCTCGTCGGAGGCGGCGAGCACTTCACGGCGGAGCCACTGGGCGCGCTCGAGGACTCGCCCCTCGACTTCATCCTCGAGGGCGAGGGCGACCGCCTCATCTGCGGGCTCCTCGAGCACCTCACCGGCCGCCGTCCGCTCGACGAGGTCCCGGGGTGCTGGTACCGGACCGCGGACGGGGAGGTCCGGCGGTCATGCGCGAAGGTTCGCGTGCGGGACGTCGACAGCCTCCCCTGGCCGGCGTGGAACCTGGTCCCGCTCGAGAACTACCTCGGCGGCCACTACGGTGCGGGCGTCGACCGCGGTCGCAGCATGCCGATGAACGCGACGCGCGGCTGCCCCTACCAGTGCACGTTCTGCTCGAGCCCGACGATGTGGACGACGCGCTACGTGACGCGCTCGCCGGCCGACGTCGTAGCGGAGATCAAGCACTACATCGCGACCTACGGCGCCACGAACTTCGACTTCCAAGACCTCACGGCGATCATCAAGAAGGAGTGGGTGATCGAGTTCGCGAACCGGCTCCTCGACGAGCAGCTGTACATCACGTGGCAGATCCCAAGCGGTACACGTTCCGAGGCGCTCGACGCGGAAGTGCTCTCGCTCCTCGTGCGCTCCGGCTGCACGAACCTCACTTACGCCCCTGAGAGCGGTGACGAGGAGACGCTCCGCATCATCAAGAAGAAGATCAAGAAGGATCGGATGCTCCGCTCGATGCGGGCCGCGGTGAAGGTCGGGTGCAACGTGAAGGCGAACCTCATCTTCGGCTTCCCGACCGACACCTACCGATCGATCCTGCGCACCTTCGGCTTCCTCGGGAAGATGGCGCTCCTCGGCGTGCACGACATCTCGATCGCGCCTCTGCGCCCCTATCCCGGCTCGGAGATGTTCCGGGAGCTGCAGGTGAAGGGCGTCCTCCCGAAGAAGCTCGACGACGCCTACTACCGTGGCCTCGCCCTCGGCACGGAGAACCTGCCCGGCGTGATGGGGCCGGTCGTGAGCTACGCCGAGCACATCTCCGCGAAGAACCTCGAACGCCTGCGGATTGCCGCTCTCGCATGGTTCTTCCTCATCTCGTGGGTGCTCCGGCCCGTGCGCTTCTTCAAGCTGGTTCGCGCGCTCGTCACCGAACGCCAGGAGTCGCGCCTAGACAAGTCGCTCGTCGAGATGAAGCGCCGGGTCGTGAAGACCTGGAAGGGGGAGCCGGGCCTCTCCTTGGGGGAGATCAACCCGTACTGACCCGCCGCCCGAATTGACCCTGTGCGGAGGCCAGTGGTACGGTTTCCGCACGCGGCCGCGTGCCCACCGTCCCCATGAACCTCAACTACGCGCGTTACATCGACAAGTGGGCCGGGCTCGTCATCTGTCTCGTCCTCTTCGCTCTCGAGCGTACGGTCGGGCGGATATTCGGCCGCGCCATCCCCTCGCTGCTCGCCACCACCCCGCCGCGCGACGACACGCCGCCCTCCCCACCGCGCCGCATCCTCTGCATCAAGTTCTATGGCCTCGGGAATGCGGTCATGCTGTTGCCCGTCCTCGCGGCCGTAAAGCGCCGCTTCCCGGAGGCGGAGATCGATTTCCTGACCTTCGTCAACAACCTCGCGATCCTCGAGCGGAGCGGCGTCGTGACG
>Ga0066656_10000340_pt1 | contig 17377 bp, 13 predicted proteins | sample GraSoiAngelo_105_FD_71411 | JGI IMG/M metagenome (GOLD analysis project Ga0066656, IMG submission 71411) | Grasslands soil microbial communities from the Angelo Coastal Reserve, California, USA - 14_0903_05_40cm | ecosystem: Environmental > Terrestrial > Soil > Grasslands | place: USA... | reverse complement strand
GTCGAGGCTATCTCAATCGCTAGTCTCGGCCAGTTGAAGGTGATTCACTTCGACACAGCCGGACCCAGCTATCGTGATCGGGGCGGGCCCGCTGGAATCCCCGCCATTGTCGACATCGTCACGGTCTATCGCGAATTGCTGAAAACCTACAAGCCAAAGAACATCGGCATGTTCGGCGCCTCCAGCGGCTGCAGACTCGCCCAAGCAACTGTCATGTGGCTTCCGGAGCAGAAGCTTCCCTTTCCTGGCGCTGTGGGACTGAATAGCTGCGCGGGCGGATCGAATCCGGGCGACGTGCGGAACACCCTCAACGGGCTGGACCCGGCATTATCCACCGCCCTGCAGCCGCCGTCGGGGGGACGCAACTCTGGGGGGCGCAACGCAGCTCCGAGAAAGCCAGGCGACCCGCCGGCCACGCCCCTCGATGGCGAGGTTGCCAAAGGGTACCCGCCAGCTTTTCTGATCGCCGGCACCCGCGACATGTGCTTGAGCGAAACGGTGCTTCTGCACCGCAAGCTACGTAATGCGGGTATCGAAGCGGATCTCAACGTCTTCGAGGGCATGTGGCACTACTTCTGGCAGTACCCCGAGCTGCCCGAATCGCGTGAGGCGATGGTGGCGGAGGCGAATTTCTTCAACCGGCATCTGAAATAGCACGCCGGGATTGTCAACGGAATACTCAGACTGATCGGTAGAGCGGGGCCAGACGACACAGCTTCGCCGCGATTCGTCACCGGGCCGTTTCGGCGGCCCGCCACTTGTGGATGAAATCCAGTTTCTCCTTGAGGGGCGTCCGGCGAGCTAGAGGAGTGTCGCCGAATTCCATCAGTACGTCGGTCGCGGACGCGAAGGCCGGCCAATTGGGCATCCCCGCCACATTGGGATTTCCGGTCTTGGCAAATTGAACCCACATGGAGGACATGAGCTCGCCCAACTTCAAGTCCATGGATCTCCACGCCCAAGCCTGCAAAGGGAAGGCGTCGAACACGTATACGATTTCGCTCCCATGATATGCGCCCGCATCCAACGCCGGCCGCCCGGCCCAGACCAGTTCGTGCGGCATCGGTGAGACGTGCGTGAAGTAGTACCAGTAGGCGTTTGATTTCCCGGTTTGCGTCTGTAGGCGCAGCCAGGCCCTGGCGCTCGCCATCGCGCTATCGGACCGGAATTGAATCGCCGATTTGGTCGCTTCGGCGTCCGTGGAGGACGGATAGAGCTTCAAGTAAGTATCGGCCAGCTCATGGAACGTATTCTGAGCGTACGCCCGCGCATCCGACGCTTTCATCTGGCCGCCGAATCCGGGTACGTCGACGGCCACCGTCCCGACAATCAGCGGCACGTCGTTGTGCTGTCCAGCGGCGATGATCGAACGGATATCCTCCGGAAAGACCCAGCCATCCATATTGGTGCTCCATCGACCCTGGGCCGCACCCAAAATCTCCTCCGCTGCTTTCTTACGGAGCGCCGCGATCGAAGGCGCCTGCAGCCGTCCCCCGAGCGCTACGCCGCCCTTTTCGGCCTCCGCCAAGCTGGTGGTGTTCGATAGGTTGTTGCCGCTCAGTGACACCGCACGTTGGAAGAGACCCTTGGCGAGTGGGCTTCCGACCAAGGAGGACACATTGGAGGCTCCCGCCGAGTGGCCGAAAATCATCACGCGAGTGGGGTCACCGCCGAACGCTGTGATGTTCTGCTGGATCCACTTCAACGCGGCGACCAGATCGAGAATCGCATAATTGCCGGACGAGCGATGCTCCGACTCGGCGGTCAATTCGGGGTGAGCCATGAACCCAAACACGCCTAACCGATAGTTGAAGCTGACGAATACGACTCCCTTCCTGGCAAGGTACTGTCCGTCGTACTGGTTCTCCGATGCGGCGCCCCGAACGTTACCGCCCCCGTAGATGTAAACCATCACCGGCAGCCGGTCGCTAGCATTCTTGGCCGGCGTCCACACGTTCACGTAGAGACAATCTTCGCTGATCGGGACGAGGCCTTCGTGCCATGCGCTGCTGCCGCTCGTTTCGGTCGGCGGCTGCATACACGCGGGACTGAACCGATCGGCCGCCTTGACTCCCGTCCAGGGCACGACCGCTTGCGGAGCCCGCCAACGCAGATCACCGATGGGCGGCGCCGCGTACGGAATACCACGATAGAGCCGGACGCCGGGAACCCACTGGATAGTGGGCGTACCCGTAATCAGGCCTCCGGTCACCTGGATCGGCTCTTTCAACGAACCTTGATCTCCCGGCGCCATGCCCCGCTGAGCGGTTGCGGGCGGCGTCACAATTGTCAGGAGCGACAACGCTGAGAAAAACAGAGAGATTCGTGATGATGAGGTCTGTCTCATTCGAGGCTCCCCTGTGGTCACGCGGACGCCGAGGCTACAGTGTGAGATCGTTCACGGTGCCCAGATTGATCGCATCTGGTGAACCGTGATCTGCTCGAGCAGGGCAGTCCCGCCCTCGGCGAAGACGTTCATGCCATTGCTCTCTCCAGGGCTGGATAAACGAGATCCGTCATCGCGCTCGCCATCCTCGGCGAAGACCTCTACGATTGAGTGATCGATCAGAATTCTGAGACTGAGCGTCCCATCGCGCAGCGTCAGCGGCGCCAAGTGGACACCAGAGAAACCATTTAAGGAACCCGCGGCGACGCCGGACTTCGTGCGGTCGATGTACAGACGTCCCGTCGCCGTGTCATATCCGACGACCGTCTCGTCGCCGTTCGCTCCGACGAGTACCTTGAGGCCAAGTTTGGTAGCGCTCTGCGGACGGAACGACGCTTCGATGTCGAGCTGTCTGCCGGCCGCAGTCAGCGCTCGCTCGCCGGCGATCGACTGTTTCGTTTTACGAAACGGAGAGCCGGAGCGGAGCGTGACGAGCTCGCGCAGATCGCCATAAGTGCGACGTGAGACTTCGCGCGTTTCTTCGGCCGCTCCGATCATTTCTTTCCAAGATGACGATCGAAGAACTTCACCATGACGTCGTATGCATCCTTCGACTCGGGAACATCAGGGTTGTAGAAAAAGCCATGGAAGAGGCCTTCCCACACGTGCAACTCCGCCTCGACCCCGCGCTTGACGAGCTGCGTGTGCGTATACAGCGCGGCGCTCAATTCGAAGCCGCGCGTGCCGGTAATGATCAGCGTTGGCGGGAAGCGTGCGAGGGTTTCCGGCGAGTTGATCGGTGCAACGAGCGGGTCCTTCGGATTCGTGCCTTCGAGATATCCGAGGCCACGGCCGGTACCCCCAGTGCTCGACACGACTCGCGCCTCGCCGAGCGGCTGCGCGGTGTACGTTGCATCACCGCCAAACCCTGCGCCGGTCGGTGAACCGGCGCCGGCGCAGAAGATGCCGATCGCTGCCGGCCTTGGCAGCTGGTGCGTCTGGAACCAGGGCATTGACATCGCGGTCAACATGCCGCCGGCCGAGCAGCCGAACACGCCGACGTTCTCCGGCCGATAGGTTTTCAGCAGATCTTTGTAGACGGCCGCGACATCCTCGCTTGCCGCTGGGAATTTGTACTTTGGACCTTGCCGATAGTCGACCGCGACGACCTTAATCTTCGCGAGCGCGGCGACTGGTATTGACTCCAGCTCCGCGCATCCAGGCCAACAACCGGAGAATCCGCCCCCATGGAGATTGATCAGCACCCGGTTTCTGTTCGCTGGAGCGATACCGGCCTTCGGCGTGTACACGTACGCATGAACGCCGGCGATCTCCGTATCCTGCCGCTCTGTTGGGTAGATCTCTTTCTGTCGCGTGAGATACGGCGCCATGAAGCCTGGCACGCCATTGCTGCCTCCGCCTCCGCCGCGCGGAGCGGTCATGGCTTTGAGATGATCCGTGACGTACGCCTTCGCCTCGGGCGACAGGAACGACGACATCGGCACTACTTGAGCCGGCACGTGCACGGTGCCGTCGTCGCCAACCGTGACGCGCGGTGACTCACTGGCTGGCTGCTGCGCTAGATTCGCCGTCGTCGTGGCGCCGCTGACCAATAACCCTGCGGCTGCGACAATCGCTGCCGACCAACGCTTCGAGATGTGTTCAATGCTCATAGCGATCTCCTGCGCCTGGTTCCCAACTACCGACGCATCACTTGACATATCCGCGTTCGCGGTAGTACTTCGCGGCTCCGGGATGCAGGGGAATGACGCTGCTCGCCGCGACGGTGCGCGGATCGTAGTACCAGGGTTCGAGTTGCACCTGGAACAAGTCGCGGTGCTCGTCGAGCGCCTTGGCGACGTTGTAGGCGAACTCGTCCGGCGCGTCATCGCGAACGTAGATCAGATGATTCGGCCGCATCACGGTCGGGATAGGTCGATCGACGCCGCGAAACAGCGCGAGCGGCACCGTCGCGCGGAAGTAGCCCGGCTGAGCGGCGAGTCTCGCGATCAGCGGCTCCTCGAACTCGAAAAACACGAGATCGTTCAACTGCGACGCCTCGTACCACGACCGCTGCTCCGGCGTGTTTGCGAGGAGGCCGGAGCCGATGAAGACGTCAGCGGACGCTCGCCTTTCCCGCGTCACGCGGCCGGCACCGGTGCCGACCGGTGGCATCAGACCTCCGCCCTTGGCTTTCAGATCATCAACGCTGATGCCGTAGTACTGAAAAATGATGTCGTTGCCGTTCCCGCCGGTGATCCAGGTCGGCTCTTTGCGATCCTTGATCTGCCGGAGATTCGTGATGCCGGATTTCTTGCTGGCGGCCGCGAGGACGTACGTGGACGTTCGGATGACCGCAATGACGCGATAGTTGTGGCGTTGCTTGTGATCGGCCGCGTACGCCCCCGTGCCGTTCCACGCGTCTAGCAGATTGGATTCGCTCGTGGCGCTGATATCGGGCACCGCATCGGGAGGAGGCTCGATGTATTCGGGCACTTCGAATTGAGCATTGGCTGGCATGATTGGTTTCGTCTTGTCGGCCATGTACCTGGGACCGAGATTCGACCAACACACCCAGCAGATCGTTGTGCGGTATCCGTAGAAGCTCAGTGCGTCCGCGGTGACTTTGGCCAGAATGCCCCACGGGCACGCCTTGCACGCTCCCGCGAACACTGGCGTCTTAGACGAAATCGTGGCGGAAGTCGCGGATGGGGTTTCGCCACGCGCCCGCTGCGCGTCACTCGGCAGCGAGCCGACGGTGAAGCTCCAGATTGTGATGAACAGCAGACAGCGGCCAGTCAGCCGACGCATAATCAATCCTCCTAGTCAGAGCGCCTTGATAGGGTCGCGTAATTCGTAGGTCGCCTTCACTTCGTCGGCGTCAGCGGTCTGAACCAGATGTTGCGGAAGCGCATGACCGTCATCGGCCCATTCGCTTCGTGATCCTGCAACATGATCGGGCCGCTCATTTCCGTCATGCCGGGCTGACACTGATCGTTGCGGACGCGCGGGACGGCGCGATCGAGTACCAGCACGCCGTTGTGAATGAGCGTGATGTCACCTGGACTGGTGAGAGCTCCGTTGCTGCAGGTCGGCGCGTGCTGGATGATGTCGAATGTTTGCCAGTCATTCGGCGCGCGCGAGACGTTGACGATCGGCTTGGCCACGTGGTAGAGGGAGCCGTTCGTACCGACCTCCTTCGCGAGATCGCGAAGGCTAAGCCGCGGAAGCACGAAGACGCGCGGATCATCCTTGCTCTGATACTTGCTCCAGCCGATCGCGTCAGCGAGTCCAACGGCGCTCATATCCGGTTGGCGCGCGTGCAGGTGATCGTGAAACCGCCAGACGACGATGTTGTTGTCGCGAATGAACTGGAGCTTCTTCTGATACAGCGCATCGTTCGTAAAGCTCCGCACATCGTCGTTCCCGAGCCAGTAGGTGGGTTCATGCGTGATCACCATGTTCTTGCGGGCCGCAGCCGCACGCTTAATCACGTCGAACGTCGACATCACGGTTGCCGCGATTCCCGCGATTGGGGTGTCGACATCGCCAGACTTGAACGTGTCGGTCGGACCTCCGCGCCACGGGACGCCGAGGTTCGCTTTGATGCGATCGATCACCTCGCCCGCGGTCAACAGCGCGCGCTGCGCGAGCGCGCCAGCGGCTGCACCCACGACCAGCGCGGGAACTGCGGCGAATTCCCGCCGCGACAGCATCCATCCGTCCTTGTGCGTTGTCATGGTCTCTCGTTCGCTCAACTGGCTCTCTCGACGAGGCCTCAATGCAAAACGGTCCGCGTCACGCTTCGCGAGCCTTCGATCAAATCCAAGATGCCGTTGACGATCGACGACTCCGCGCAGCCAGGTTGCAGACGCGATGAGAGCACCTCAAACGTGTACTTGCCAAACGACGCATCGTCCGGGATGTATCCGGACCGCGCCATTCCGTTCGTCAGCGTCGCCATCATCGTGCCGGTGAACGGCGATTCGTGTTTCAGCCGCTGCGCAATCGGATTGAACACTTCCGCGTTCACACCGCCGATCATCACATCGCCGACACGCAGCAGACTGAGCTTGATATCGACGGGCGCCGCGTCTTTGTAGGTCCCTTCGAAGCCCGCTCTTCCCTGGTTCGTCCGCTCGCGACCTGCGCACTGGATCGTCTTCTGGCTGCCGAACAGTTGCACCACGGATTCCGTCCGCGTGATGCCGCCCATCACGTGCATCACTTCCTCGCCGAGGAACTGGCCCATCGACGACACCATCTGGCGTTGCTGGTTCATCAACTTCGCGACCCTGGGATTGCGGCGGTCCAGGCCCTCGCCGCCGGGAGGCATCGCGTTGCTGATGTCGATGCCTCGCTTCGCGTAGTCCCGAATCCTGATATCGCGCAGGTCGTATGTCTGCTGAAAGTAGATGGGATTCTGGTCGCCGGCCGCACCGGTGGACCAGATGGCGACGATGTTGTCATCGTACGAGTCCTCGACGTACGTCGAAGCGGCACCGGGGATGTCGGCGCTGACTTGATCGAGCTGTCCGGCAATGACGGCGTGGACCGCGTAGTTGTAGTAGACGGCGATCGGCGTTCCGTCAATGGTCTCGAACTTCATCACCGCGACCGTCTTGTCGGACGGCCCTTCGTAATTCGGACCTTCCCACCACCGTCTCGTCTTGGGATCGATGCTGTTGCGATTGACGTTGATGTACGAGACGCCGCTCCCGTAGCCGACGCGCGCCGGCACCATCTTCTGGCGTGCGAGTCGAGCCGATTCGACGATCTTGCGCGCGTAGTCGGCACCTCCCTGCCTGGGTGCACTGTGCGTGTGAGTTGCCGTCAGCAGGACGTTGGACGACGGGATCCGCAAGTCGTGTTCGATCTGCTGTGTGACGGCTTGCCACGTCTCGTCGGAGAGCGCTCCGGCGTCGACCGTGATCAGAGCGGCGCTGGCCGTTCCGTTCTCGAGCACAATCGCTCTGGCGTATAGATGGTCGAGGATGCCGCGCATGTTCTTGGGCAGTTCGCCCTGCGAAGGCGTGACGTCGACTTTCGCAGCGCCGACGCGCAGCGATCCGGCGGATGCCGCTTGGGCGAGCGCCTGGTGCGACGCACCAGTCATCAGGAGCATCATGACGAGGATTGACGGCTTCACAGATCTCCCTCCAATGCTAATCGCAGCGGACACTCGCGGCCGTCGGCCCACCAGACGAGGAGCGTGCGGCGAGAACGGATAATGTTACGAAGAGGCGTATGCGCATGGCGTGACCTGCTCACGGGAGCAGGCGATCAAACTTCGGAACGAGGTACTCTCGCGTAAAGCGCTGATGATCGAGCAGAGACTCCACAATCTTCTTCATATCCGCCCGTTTCACCGCGGCATCGATCATCGCAGTTCCTTCTTTCGCCCATGCGGCTCGTTGTTCCGCTGTGACGGCTTTCAGCGGCGCACCTGCATCATCCTCGAACATCAAGAAACCGACGATGCCGTCCCTCGCGCCTCCGCTCGAACTGAGCACCCGCAGTTTCGCGAGTCCCTGGTCGATGTCATGCTTTGGCACGTCCGGCGTGAAGTTCACCGGGATATCATTCAGCCGGTTCACGATGGAATAGGCGCCAAACATCACTTTCGTCAGATCGGCGTTCACCTGCCGAAGCCGCACGTCGGCCTCGATATACAACACCGGCGTCTTCGATTCGTAGAAGAACTCCAGTACGAGCGGGCTCACCGTCTGGGGCGCTGCGCTGTTCCCGGCCGTGACGTAGATCTGGCGCTTGAATCCCTGCCGCAGGAGCGAACGCGCGAGCAGCTTCAGGTACGCCAGCCCCTCGGCCTGGCTCACACGAACGGTGCCGCGCCCGATGATGCCGTCACCGGGGTATGTGAATTGGAGGTAGGGAAAGACCAGCCCGTTTGCCCCTTCCGCCATCCTCAGGGCGATCGCCTCTGCCGTCACGTACTCGCAGTCGACCGGAAGAATCCCGTGCGCCTGGATATTGCCGATCGGAACGACGATCACGTCGTTGTACTGAAGGTAGGTTTCGACCTCGAGGTTCGTCAGGCTTGTGAAGTACCGCGTGCGCAGTGGCGGCGGAGCCGCCGGCGCGGGTGCGAGCCCCGGCGTGGGCGGCGGCGGTGCCTGTAGCAGTTGCGCGGGCGCGGCACCGGCACTCACAAACAGGAGCGCTCCGACGAGAAAGCAGAGTGTCAGGGGCCGAGACCATTCCATCTGAGAGACTCCTTGCGACAATGCCGCGCGGACGCAACGCCAGGGCGCTTTCCGCGGTTAACGCGCGAACATCCAGCCGTAGGCCGGAAGGATGTGGTCCTGTGTGAATCTGTCGTGCTCGCGCATCGCCTGCAGAACGCCTTTGATTTCGAAGCTCCTGACCGCCTGCTCGATCATCTCCACGCCGAGGCGGGCAAGCGCGGCCCGCTGTTCCGCCGTGATCGGTCTGGCTGGTCCTCCGTGGTCGGTCGCGTCGCTCATGTAGAAGCCAATCGTTCCGCTCTGCGGGCCAAGCGGAAACAGGTCGTTGACGCCAGGATTGGCGGCGTGCTCGGGCACGGAGCCTGCGAGGTTCACCGGGACGTCTTGCAGTCGTCCGGCGATCGCGTACGCGCCGACGAGCATGGCGTCGAAGGCGGACAAACCAGGCACTGGCGATTCGGGAGGTGCCGCCGCAGCCGCTGGCGCGCCTGAACCCGGACGGCGGAACGCGCTCGATTCGAGATGCACGATGGGAACATGCGTTTCGTCGTAGAACTGCCTCACAAGTGGGCTGACGGTCTGGAACGAAGGGCCGTGGCCAGTGATGTAGACTTGCCGCCGGAATCCTTGCCGCAACAACGAACGCGCAACGGCCATCAAGTACGGGGTGCCTTCCGATGGCGTCACATGCACCGCCCCGCGACCGACAATCGTGGCATCGGGAAAGAAATAGGCCATTCCCGGAAGCACCAGGCCGTCGGTCGCTTCTGCCATCTTGATCGCATAGGCGAGCGGGCCCACATATTCGCAATCGATAGGAAGCCCGCCGTGGGGCTCGACGGTCCCGACGGGAACGAAGATGACGTCGTTGCGTTTGAGATACTGCTCAATCTCCGTGTTCGTGAGGCCGGTCAGCAGACGAGTGCGCATCTGCGGAACCGCCTGCGCCCACGCTGAGGACGAACTGAGGAACGCAATCACGAGCACGGTGATCGTTCGCATGTGACACTCCCCCCGAGGCTACCGATCTGCCGATTTACTTCTCCGCCGTTGGGGGCAACACGAGTCCCGCTTTCATTCGAGCGCCGTAAGCGGCAACGACCCAGCGTTCCTTCACCAGCCGGTCGACCTCCGCATTGAATCTGCGTTGATAGTTCTCGTGGTTCCCGTAGAGTTCCTGCATCTTCGGCCAGTCGAACGGAATCTTGTAGCCCATGTTTCTGCAGTTGGAGAAGTTTTCGTAGTACGTGGCCGCCGGCACATCGAGGTACGGACTTCGGATCCCGCCGAGAGCGTTCCCGAATCGATCGCGTACTATCGCCGCGGCGGCCGTTCCGCCGTTGACGACGTGAATCCGGTCGCCCCTCGGCGGTGCAGTTCCGCTTCGCACCCACTCGTCGAGGTTGCGCATGGCCCCAGCCACGAAGTAGTGCACGGGAAAATCGCTCAGGCCGACCGCTGGACTGCAACTGAACGTGAACGGCCAGTATGGTGTGACGACCTCCGCCTTCATCGCAGCGAGTGTTTCGAGCGACGGCATCCACAGAAACACCGATGTTCCGTCGGAGTGAGTCGCTCCTGGAACCTCATACAGTCGGTAGGGATCGACCGGCTCGTCGTTATCGGAGCGCCGCGCGTCGTAGATGTCCAGAACCATGTCTTCGACGAGAAAACGGACGACGGGTACGCCGACGTTTCTAATGACGCGACGCGAGTCTCCAACGGGAACACGCGGTCCGCACTGATTCAGTGATGTGGGGCCTCCACCATCCTTGATGAAGTAGCCGTCCCAGACGAAGTTTCCATTCTCGAGTTTCGCGCGCGGATGAATGGCGCTGATGTAAGTTGGCAGGTCCCCGCCGGTCTGAGCGTAGAGAAAGATTCGTTCGACTCGAAATCCCGCCAGGGGCCTCGACGGCAGTCCGCTCTTCAGCAACGCACCCACTTGGCTCACAATGTCCCATCGAAGCCCGCTTTCCATCTGGTAGTCATAGCGCGCTCCGGCTTGAGAGCACGGGGGCAGTGGCGGAGCGGGGTTCGCCATCGACATCGTGGCATAACGCTTCGGATTGAATTTGCGAAGCGCGCGGATCGTTGCGGGGAACATGGTGATACCAACCGACGCGTCACCGTGATCCATCAGGTAGTAGTTCGTCGTCCCCCAGTTCTCGGCAAAGTCGTACCCCCGCGCGGGATTGAGCATGTCGACCCACACCGTCCCGCTGAAGCGCGCCGGGTCGACTGGACGTCGCATCAAAATGCGCGTGGTATACGGCGCGTCGGCTGTCCGCACGGTGACGTGTCCCGCCGAGTCCCAGTCGTACACGTTGGCCGTACCGCTGACGAAGAACTCTTCCTCTACGTAGCCATAAGCCGACAAATTCAAGGGAGTTTGCGAATCGGCGGCTGCCATGAATGGACGCGAATCAGCCGTAATTGGTACCGGGCCGGTCACGCGCGGAACGGGTGAGAATTGGGGAGGAGCCGTCTGCGCGAACGCAGTGCTTCCGACAAGTAAGACGAGTAAGGCTCGAAGACAGGTGCGCATGCGTCTCACCGCGCGGCGGTGCCCATCAGCTCGAGGACTCCGTGTGATCGTGAACCGTTTCGTAGAGAGGCGGGCGCGCATTCTCTCCTATGTGTTCGCAATCGCCTTCTCGACGAGCGGCACCATCACGTCGTATCCCATCTTGTTCGGATGCAAACCATCGTCGGCGAGCTCGCGCCGCAGCATGCGCTTGTCGTCCGCCATCGCCGTGAAGTAGTCGAGGTACACGAGACGTTGCTTCGCGCAGTAATCGCGGAGCCATCGATTGAGCGCGAGGCTGCGTTCAGCCGGTGGCGACGCGAACGGATCGCGGCGTGTAGTTGCTCACGGGCAGTACCGACGCAAACACGACCTGAGTCCCGTGAGCGCGGGCGACCTCCGCCAGCGATGCGAAATGCGTCTCGATGTCCTCGTTCGACATTGGCCGGTGCTCCCCGCGATATCGTTCGTTCCCGCGAGAATCACGACGGCCTCTGGCTGAAGATTGATCACGTCCTGGCGGAAGCGCACGAGCATCTGCGACGTCGTCTGTCCGCCAATGGCGCGATTGATGTACGGCTTGCCTGGGAAGAATCGGTCGAGTCGCCACACATCCGTCACCGAATCGCCGAAGACCACGACGCGCGGCTCGCCGGGCGCGGGCGCCTTCAGCGCCGCATTCTTGGCGCGAGAGCGCGCGCGTTCGCCGTAGTCGTCCGTGTACACCGCGACGCGCGAGGCGCGGTATCGATCCAGGTCCGGAAACCCGGTCCCCGGGACGTGCGCGGCCGCCGGCGATGTGCGTATCGTCGCGGTCGACCGCGTACTGGGCCTTCTGCCGATCGATATACGGTGCGATGAGCGGCGGCACGCCGTTGCTCGGCGCCAGTTTTGCGGGACGCTGCATGTCCTGCAGGTGCCGCGTGACGTAGGCCTTTGCTTCGGCGCTCAGGAACGTCGAGAGCGGCACCTCCATGGTCGGCACATGGACCGTCCCGTCATCGTCGATCACGACCTTGGGTTGTGCGGAGTTCTCCGGTCGTTGCGCCAGCAGCGCAATCGAGACCACTGCCAGCGAACCGACGATCGCACCCCATAGTCTGTAGTGGCAGCGCATGGTGATTTCTCGCGCGTGGAGTTCACGCCGCTAAACCCTGAAAAGCTCCGCTCCGGAACGCTTACCTGTAATCAGCCACCGGCACTCGCCCGTACCAGGTGGCGCGGAAGCCCGCGCGGTCGTCGAACCACGTCATATGCACGAAATCGTCGTCGACGGCGACGCTGACGAAATCGCGACCCAGATTGCGCATGCCGCGACGGCGAGACACGCCAGGCGATCGCGCGGTACTGACTTCGAACGGCGCGCTGAACGTCTTGCCGCCGTCGCGCGAGACCGTGGAGTAGATCTCGAACTGCTCTGGCATGTCCGAGTACGACCAGACGTCGTGCCATCCTCGAGCGCCCGCTCGACCGGCACCAGGCGTAGACAACGGATAGACGGTTCGCCAGATCAGGGCCATCACTCCCTTCGGGCTGTACGCTGCCGTCAAGTTGGCGACGCTCGTCGTGGGAACTGCGGGAACAGACACAGCTTTTGTGAACGTCTTTCCCGCATCTTCCGTCACGTAAGAGTCCACCCCGTTCGAGGACGCGCTCAGGACCGTGAACATACCTTTCCTGGTCGGGTTCGCCACCACGATCAGCCCTGCTCCCGGTCCTGCGCCGGCTGGCGTCGTCCCTGGGAGCAAGTAGCGCTGGAACGTCTTGCCATCGTCGGTGCTCACGCCGAAGACGCGGCAGGGACATCTGGCGTTCAACGAGGCGGGAACGCTCGAGGCGACGTAGGCGATTCCCATCATTCCGTTGGCCACGTCATAGCCGCTGCCGCCCGACTGCGGCCACTCCGGGGAATCGAACGCGTAGACCATTCGCCAACTGACACCGCTATCGTCCGACATGCGCACGACGGTCTGCCGGTGAGGCGGCTCCGCTGCGGCGCTCTTTCCATCCACGTACAACTTGCCGTTCGACAAATCGACCCGAATCTCGGGCCTGTCGCCCTGCGAGCCGGTGGGCGCGAATGACACGAACGGGCCGAGAACCTCCTTCGGCATGTACGAGCCGATGATCTGCACTGGATGGCTGAAGGTGTAACATCGACCTTCCCGGGCGAGCGGGATCCTGGCTCGGGTCCGGCCTCGCCACAGCCAGCGGGTGAAGATAGGTCCAGCTTCGTACGTCCTTGGACCTGTAGAGCGGGGCAATTCCGCCTTTGCCCGCTTCACCGCAGCCGATGGTCATGTACCAGGCGTCGCCCTCTTTCCACACTGCGGGATCGCGCCAACCAATCGCTCTGATGCCTTCCGGAGGCGCCGCCAATACCGGGTTTTCTGGAATCTTGATCCACTTCGTCAGGTTGGGATCGTTCGGATCCGCCGCAATGGCGACCATCTGGCGCTCGGGAATGATTCCCTTCGCGCGCTCGGCGCGCTCGCTCTCTGCCGACCACGTTGCGCCGGTATAGACGATCGTTGGAATACCGTCGACGATGACCGCGGAGCCGGTCCAGCAGCCGTTCTTGTCCGGACCGCCAGGCGTAGGAGCTAGCGCGATTCCGACGTTCTTCCAATGCACGAGATCGGTTGATACCGCATGGCCCCAATACTTCGTCGCAAAGTTATTGATCGCAGGCGCGTACTGGTAGAAAAGATGATACCGGCCACGGAAGTGCAGAGGGCCGTTCGGGTCATTGAGCCATAGCGACGGTGGCATCAGATGAAACCGCGGACGGTGTCTGTCGCTCGCGAGCGTGCGTGGCGTGGGAGCCTGGCCTCGCAGCGTCGAAGACAATGCGAGCGCACCCCCAGTGGCGGACGCTGCCGCCATGAATTCGCGCCGTGTGAGGCCATGGCATATCACGCGACGTTCATTTGATCCGATCTTCACGACAGCAATTACTTGTAATCGTGGAGCGGCACCCGCCCGTACCAGGTGGCGCGGAAGCCCGCGCGATCGTCGAACCACGTCATGTGTACGAAGTCGTCATCGAGGGCGACACTCACGAAGTCGCGACCGAGATTGCGCATCCCGCGACGGCGAGACACGCCAGGTGACGGCGCGGTGCTGACCTGCAAGGGCGCGGTGAATGTTTTGCCGCCGTCGCGCGTGATGACCGAGTAAATCTCGAACTGCTCCGGCATGTCTACGTACGACCAGACCTCGTGCCACCCTCGGCCACCACCTCGGCCCGTACCCGGCGTAGACGTTGGAGAGACAGCCCGCCAGGTCAGCGCCATCACTCCCTTTGGGTTGTAAGCTGCGGTCAAGTTGGCGACGCTTGTTCTGGGAACGACGGCAGGCGAGGCGCCTCTTGCGAACGTCTTTCCCGCATCCTCCGTGACGTAAGAGTCAATTCCGCTTGATGAAGCGCTGAGAACGGTGAACGTGCCTCTCTTCGTCGGATTCGCCACCACGAGCAGGCCTCCCGGCCCCTGGCTGACTGGTGGCGGCCCAGGCACTACGTAGCGCTGGAACGTCTTGCCATCGTCGGTGCTCACGCCGAACACGCGGCAGGGACATTTGGCGTTCAACGAGGCCGGCACAGTTGAGGCGATATAGGCGATTCCCATCATTCCGTTCGCGACGTCATAGCCGCTGCCTCCAGACTGCGGCCACTCCGCCGAATCAAAGGCATAAACCATCCGCCAGCTCACTCCGTTGTCGTCTGACATGCGGACGACGGTCTGCCGGTGAGGAGGTTCCGCTGCCGCGCTCTTTCCATCCACGTACAACTTGCCGTTCGACAGATCGACTCGGATTTCGGGCCTGTCGCCTTGTGACCCCGTCGGCGCGAACGATACGAACGGACCCAGAACCTCCTTCGGCATGTACGAACTGATGATCTGCACGGGATGGGAGAACGTGTGGCCCGCGTCATTCGACCAGATGAGCGCCGACCCGCCGAGATGTTGCCGGGTGTTGTAGACCGCTTTGTTGATCTCCTCTTCCGGCGCCGTGCCAAAGACGGGGAAGTGCGCCTCGCATCCGAGGATCATCGTTCCGTCCGGCGTGAACGCCGCGAATGGATCGAGACATCGGTACCTGCGGAAGTAATCGCGCATCGGATCTTCGATGGCCGTCCACGTCAGTCCGCGATCGCGTGTGAACACGAACTGGGTAATCGTCGCGCGCGGCGTATGCGTGAACTCCTCCTCGGTTTGCTCCCACTTGCCGCGATTCGTGTTGACGATGCACATCGCCGCAACGGCGATCTGGTTGGGGTTCACAGGGTTCACCGCCACCTGCGATTCGCCGCAGCCCCGGGTAGCGGTCCCGGCGAGGAGGTACTGTTCGGCGACGATCTCCTTATCAGGTCTCGCGTCCGTTTCGAGCACTGCTACTTGCGCATGCGGGTTCACCGCGAGCGCAAAACCCAGACAGGCGAACATCACACCCGCGATCTTCTTCATCGAGCAGAGACCTTCACATCTGCCTTGAACCGCTGCGGCGCGAATTCGGCGAGGTAGGTGCGCCAGTTGATCATTACCGCCTCGCGGTTGAAACCGTTGCCGCCATCGAGCGACGCCAGGCGAAGTACTCGCCAAGGACCTTCACGCCGCTCTCACTGACAATCGGAACCGCTTTCGTGTTGTCATACTCGATGTGCAGCATCTGCGGAGCGGCGTCGGTGAACGCTGGCCACTTGGACACGCCCGTGCCGTTGGGATCGCCCGTCTTCGCGAAGTTCGTCCAGTAGGTGCGCATCGTCTCCGACAGCGCTTCGTCTCTCGGCGTTGGCGCGGGCCGATTGTGTTCCCTGAGCTGATGGAACACATACGGGAGCTCCTCGGAGTGTGGCGTGCCGTACCCGGGTCGTGGCGCGTTGGGCGGGAACGGCTCGTCGAAGTAATACAGGAACACCTTCGACTTGCCGGTCTTGTTCTGGAGACGAGCCCACGTCAAGGTGTGCCAACCAAACATGGTGTCGCGGGTCAGATCGCGCGCGGTCCTTTTCTCGGCGGCCGTCTCTCCGCCAGGATAAGCGGCCAGCAGCCTCTCAGCGAAGGGGCCGTATCGTTGACGTACGCTGTCGCCGTACTCCTTCTGCGAGCGAGGCGCTCCGAACGTGGCGCCTTCGTCGGAGTTGTAGCCGATCAATACGGGCACATCGAGATATCGCCCGGCCTCGTAAAGCTTGTACTGGTCGTCAGGAATGATCCATCCGTCGGTGATTGGCCAGGACACACCGCGCTGACGCTGAGCCGCGGCCAGCAGTTTTTCGGCGAGAACCTTGCGGAGTTCCGTCAGGCTCGAGGCGCCGATCGATTGCGCCCAGGTCGTGCCTTCTTTCTCCGCCGCGTCGAGCGGGCGCATGTTCTCACCCGGTCCGCCGCCTGCGCGGACCGGACCGAAGGATCCACCGCTTTCAGAGATCGCGGCGTGGAACAGGCCCTTCGCCAGTGGCGATGCGCAAAGCTGGCTGACAGCAATGGCACCCGCTGATTCGCCGAAGATCGTTACGCGGCCAGGGTCACCGCCGAACGCGGAGACGTTCTTCTGCACCCATTGCAGCCCGGCGATCACATCAAGCAGGCCATAGTTGCCTGAGACATGGCGTTCGCTCTCGGCACTCAGGTCCGGATGCGCGAGAAAACCAAACACGCCAAGGCGGTAGCCGATCGAGACCACCACGACGCCCTTCTTGGCCAACCACTCGCCGTGATAGAGCTGCTCGGCCGGCGTACCAGCCACGAAGCCGCCACCATGAATCCAGACCATCACGGGCAGTCGCTCGGCGGCCCGCGTCGCCGGCGTCCAGACGTTGACGAATAGACAGTCTTCCGAGGGCGCGGGCAGATTTGCGATCGCCGCGTTGGTCTGCATGCACGCGCGGCCGAACTCGTTGGCGGCGCGGACGCCTTCCCACTTGGGCGCGGGCTGGGGCGGGCGCCATCGAAGAGTCCCGACGGGCGGCGCCGCGTACGGGATGCCGCGATACACCGTCAGGCCGCCGTCGACGGTGCCATGAATCAGACCGCCGCCGACTCTGACAGGCGTGAGTGTCCGGGCCGCTGTCGATGCGAGCGCAACGGCGCAGAGCACGATCGAGACGACACGAGATCGCAGTGCCATGTGCCTTCACCAATCGACGCGCAGGCCCAACTGGACGGCGCGCGGCTGATTCACCTGCGTCGTTACTCGGCCGAACAGAGGAGTTCCGACCTGATTCCCTGGCGCGCCGAAGCGGACGCGGTTGAA
>Ga0066656_10000336_pt1 | contig 17401 bp, 10 predicted proteins | sample GraSoiAngelo_105_FD_71411 | JGI IMG/M metagenome (GOLD analysis project Ga0066656, IMG submission 71411) | Grasslands soil microbial communities from the Angelo Coastal Reserve, California, USA - 14_0903_05_40cm | ecosystem: Environmental > Terrestrial > Soil > Grasslands | place: USA... | reverse complement strand
GCGAACAAGTGCAATCCCTGAGAAGCTCCGCTTACAACGGTGTGTCTAATCGAAATCGGAGATATCCTTCAGTGCACACCTATTTTCTGCTAACATTAGCTTACTTCAAAACGATGACGTCCAGCGCTCCATCCCGGCGGAGCACGTTCACTCCTACGTCGCCTTCATCGTGTCTGGTGAGCAGAAGATCAACTCGCGCATCTCCTATTTTCAGATCACGAATGCTCACCTCCGGAAGGAAGGCCGGCAAAACTGGCTTCGAAAACACCACCGTTTGTTCGGGGGCCAACACGCTCAAGCCGAGACAAGCTTCGAGCAAAAGAAAAACCGCACCCGACGCCCAAGCCTGCGGATTGCAGGCTACGGGATAGAGCGTCGGAGATTCACCAGGCCGCCTGGGGAAGCCGCAAAATAGTTCCGGCAGACGATGCAGATCGAAGAAAAGACTGGCGTCGAGCAAACCTGCGAGAATCATCGCCGCCGACTCCTTCAATCCGTATCGGGCAAATCCCGCGGCAATTAAGGCGTTATCGTGCGGCCAGACCGATCCATTGTGATAGGACATGGGATTGTAGCGCGCCTCGCTGCTAGCCACCGTACGGATGCCCCAACCGGAGAACGATGTTTCGTCTGTGAGCGTCGTCGCTACACGGCGCGCGTGCTCCTGTGTCGCGACACCGGCGAAAAGACAGTGCCCCGCGTTCGATGTTCGCACTTGGCAAGGCTGCTTGCTCCCATCCAACGCAAGGGCGTAAGTGGAAAGGTCATCACACCAAAACGCTTTCTCGAACCGGCGACCGAACGCTTCTGCCTGTTTTGACAACTCGCGCGCACGTGCAGCGTCCTCGAGTATCCTGGCAAGCTCACTGGCTGCGGTCTTTGCGGCGTACACATAACCCTGCACCTCGCAAAGCGCGATTGGTCCTTCGGCAGAAGCGCCGTCCCTGTGGAAAATCGCGTCGTGAGAATCCTTCCAGCCCTGATGGATCAGACCGTGTTTCGCTTTGCGAGCATATTCCACGAAACCGTCGCCATCTGAATCGCCATAACGATCGATCCACTCAAGCGCGCCCTCGATATTTGGCCAAATTGACTCTACGAAGGCGCTGTCGCCCGTGCGCTTGTGATATGCGCCGGCGAGCATAACAAAGAGCGGCGTCGCATCGATGCTGCCGTAGTAGCGCTTAAACGGAATCTCTCCCAACGTAGCCATTTCATCCGCGCGCATCTCGTGTAGCACCTTGCCGGGCTCCGCGTCTTGCTCCGGGCTGTGCGCGTCGGCCTGGGTGGCTGCCAGGTACGCCAGGACGCCACGCGCGACAGAAGGATCAAACCACAGACACTGGAGCGCGGTGATGATTCCGTCCCGGCCGAATACCGTGCTAAACCATGGAACACCAGCGTAAGGATACGGGCCATAGGACGTTTCCGTTCGCATCATGTGGAGATCGGCGAGGGAACGGTTCAGCCAATCGTTGAACTGTTCGTTTCCGGTAAAAATCTGCGGCTCTCGGGCGCGCGCGCGTTCGAGGGCACTCGCCGCCTCCTCCACAACGCTCTCGTAGCAAGGCCTGATCTCGTTTCGCGAATCGCCATCCACTTCGCATGCAATCGCGCACCGGTAGCTGGCATCTTTACCGGATTCCAGCCGAATTTGAAACGTGCCGACGGACTCGTTTAGCCGAGTAGGCGGCGGATCGAAAACGATTCGCGTCCGGCGAACGCGGTTGTCCAACCCTTCGTACGCGAGGACAAGCCCATCCTTCGTAACCTCCGTTTCCAAGCGACGGCCGCGACGTTCTCGGTTCATGCCGCGCAGCTCGAAAATGTCGGCAAAATCAGCATCGAATTCGATTGCGAAAGAAACATCGACAGTTGCGCGTCCGTAGTTATGGATTCGAAGCCGCTCGTGACACGTTTTCTCCCACAAAATCTTCGACCGGAACACGTGCACTGTTCCTCGTGGAATTACTATCTCGCCATCCCGCCAGGCATCGGGGTTCGTGGCGTCCACCGCCATCACCGCGTTGTCTTCTCTGACGGTCGAACTGAGCAGCAGCGGACGATCCTTTCCGAGCTTCAACGTCAAGCGAGACAAAAACCGAGTATCCTGATAGTAAAGGCCGAGTTCACCGGTCCCGAATGTCTCGATGTCACCGAACCGGTCGAACACAGCGAAGGTATCCCCCTGTTTCAATACCCGGGTGCGAACATCGACGCGGGCGGACGATGAACGAATATAAAATTCATTCCTGACACGGATGACTTCTCTGGCCATTTACGCACGCGCCTCCAACGCCTCGTCCTCCGTGTCCCTAATTAACCGCTCGTACACCCGCACGTAGTCATGAGCCATTCGAGTGGCTGTGAAGCGTTGCTCGAAGACTTCGCGACAACGTTTCCGGCTCAACTCCGGTACGCGCCGAACCGCTTCCACTGCATCTTTCAACTCCTCGACGATGAACCCTGTGTAGCCCTCTTCCATCACCTCGGGAACTGCGCCGCTACGGTATGCAATCACGGGTGTGCCACATGCCATCGCTTCAATCATCACCAGCCCAAATGGCTCCGGCCAGTCGATCGGGAAAAGCAAAGCGTAAGCATTTCCCAGGAAATCAACCTTTTCTCCTTCACTGATCTCGCCGACGAACTCCACAAGGGGCTCACCGAGCAATGGTTCGACCACCAACTTAAAATAGTCTTTATCGACTCGATCCACCTTGGCCGCAATTTTAAGCGGGATCTGCACCTGCTTGGCAATTTCGATTGCGCGGTCCACTCGTTTTTCGGGCGAAATCCGTCCCATAAAGGCAAGGTAGGTTCCCGGCTCTGCACGGAACCGATACAGGTCAGCAGGGATCCCATGGTAAACGGTGGCCTGCCAGTTTGCCCAAGGCAAGGGCTCCCTCTGCGCATTCGAGATCGAGACTACCGGCATGTCTCGAAACTCCTGATAAAGCGGGACGAGGTCTGGAATATCGAGACGCCCGTGCAATGTCGTCAGATGCGTTATCGGCTGACGACGGCTCAACGGAAAATGTAGATAGTCCGCATGAAAATGGACGATCTCGAACTGTGCCGCGCGTTGGAACACATTTTCAAGCATCAAAATTTGGTGCGCTAACTCATCTATGCAGTGCTTGTCGAAGCGCAATGAACGCCGGCACGCCGCTACGAGCCGGGCCCTGGTCACTGAGTCTCCGCTTGCAAACAGCGTTACCTCATGACCCTGGCGAACCAATTCTTCAGTGAGATACGATACAACCCGTTCCGTTCCGCCGTAATATCTGGGCGGCACGCTCTCATAGAGCGGCGCTACTTGAGCAATTCGCATAACAGTTCCAACCCCAATTGATACGGACCTGCTCAAAATTTTCGGCCCAATCTAATCAGGTCAAATCACAAGTGCGCAGACCGACGCGCGCGCTGCGGCTTTCCCTTAACCTTCGCGAACAACATCGGTGTGCTTTTTATCTTCGCGTAAGCCAAGGAAAACGGGCGCACGCAACTTTCCATCGCGGGTCCATTCGGCGAATTTGATTTCGGCCACAAACTTCGGGTTGACCCAGTGCATCTTTCTCATGATCGATGGGGTGATTCCCTGCACCCATTGGCCATTTTGTTTTAAGGGCAGATCGACGAATGGGCAGTCAGCGCATCGTTCGGCCTGCAATTTTTTATGCAAGATCGACAAGGATTTTGCGGTGAACCCGGTGCCGACTTTGCCGGCGAAAACGAGTTTTTTGTTCTCGTAGTAGCCAACCAGAATTGCGCCGAAATGTTTGCGCGCGCCCTGCGGCGGCGTGTATCCGCCAATGACGAATTCCTGTTCGTTAACGCATTTGAGCTTGATCCATGCGCCGCTGCGACGCCCTGGCTCGTAAACCGAGTTGCGTTGTTTGCCCACAATTCCTTCCAGGCCGCGGCGTTTCACCTCATCCAGCAGTGCTTTGGCGTCTCCCCCAATCGCGCCTGAGTAGCGAATCGGGTCGCCAATATCGGCGCACAGTTTCTCGAGAACGTTTTTCCGCGCCTCCAATGGTAGTAATACCAGACTTTTGCCATCGAGCTGAAGCAGGTCGAATGCGTAAAAATAAATCGGCGATTTTCCCCCTTCCATTTCGCGCGTTTGAAGAAGTTGAAACGACGAACGGCCCTGCTCGTCGAGCGCAACCACTTCGCCATCCATCACGCATTCCCGCACTGGCAGATTTTTAACAGCCTCCACGATCTCCGGGAAGCGCCCGGCCAATTCATTTTGATTTCGCGATAGGAGCGAGACTTTTTGGCCAATCTTGACTGCAAGTAGCCGGATACCGTCGAATTTGAGCTCGTAAATCCAATCACCCCCCTTCGATGGTTGATGGGCAAGTTTTGCTTTCATGGGCTCGACGAACTGCGCTCTCATCGAGGGTAAATCTGGTAGGGACGGCTCGCCGAGCCGTCCACGTCCGGCCCCGGACGTAATTTGCCGGCGCGCCCGGCGGTCGCGCCCTACCATCGCTTTTCGAATCTGCGCTTTAAATTGCGATGTTGGGCTCTCATCCATTTTGCGATTGGATTCCCATTCGGCATCGCGGGCTTCGGAGATTTGTTTCATGGTTCGGCCGGTCTTGACCGATTGATCTTCGAGTTTTTTCGAAATGGGTTTTGCGTCGGCTCCCGTTTTCAAGATCAGCCATGGGTTCTTCTCGCCGTTTCGACCGCGGATTCGCACCAGTGTCCATTCGCCTTTCGCTTTTTTGCCGTCGAGAACAAGATGCAGTTTGCCCTCGCGCAAAGATTGAGAGGGCTGTTCGCCGTAAACATAATAAGTGCCACGGTCCCAAACCATCACCGTGCCGCCACCGTATTGCCCCTCGGGAATGACGCCTTCGAAGTCTTCGTAATCGATTGGGTGATCTTCGACTTCCACCGCAAGATGTCTTTCGCCCTTGCTCCAGGGAAGCCCCTTCGGCAGCGCCCATGATTTCAAAACGCCTTCCATTTGCAGCCGGAAGTCGTAATGCAGACGCCTCGCATCGTGTTTTTGAATGACAAAGCGCGACGCGCCCCGCACCGCCTTTGGCAATGGCTTTTCTCCTTTCGGCTCTGAAGTCTTCCGGAAATCCCGTTTCGCCTTGTATTCCTTAAGGCCCATTTCCCGGCAACCTAACCACGGATTATCCGCCTGCACGCGAAGTTACGGCGGGCACGCGCGGAATGGCAGCAAGCTACGATTCGGTCGGAAGCGGTTCGCCCATCAGATAGCGCGTGAAACGGCGGATAACGATGTTCTCGCCCAGCTCGGCGATCTTGGCTTTGACAAGGTCGCCTATCGTTTGATCCGGATTTTTGATGAACCCTTGCTCGAGCAGACAAATGGTACTGAAAAACTTGTCGAGTTTTCCATCGACAATTTTCTCTACGACATTCTCCGGTTTCCCTTTCGCCTGTGCCTTGTAAATCTCGCACTCGGCATCGATGAGATTTCCCGGAACATCTGCGCGGCTGACGTAAAGCGGGTGCGCCGCAGCGATGTGCAAGGTAATGTCTTTGACGAAGGCACGAAAGTTTTCATTCTTTGCCACGAAATCAGTCTCGCAATTTACTTCCACGAGCACGCCAACCTTGCCCTGCTGGTGAATGTAAGACGCAACGATTCCTTCCCTAGTCGCGCGCGACGCTTTTTTGCTAGCGCTGGCAATGCCCTTTGTGCGCAGAATCGCCTCGGCTTTTGCGAAGTCGCCGCCCGCTTCCACTAAAGCGCCCTTGCAATCCATCATTCCTGCGTTCGTTTTTTCGCGGAGTTTTTTGACCAGTTGCGGATCGATTTCTGTTGTTGCTTTCATTGAACGTTAGGCGTTGGATATTTTCTCCCGACTACGCCGACACTCCGGCCATTTCGATTTGCTCCCGAATTCTAGCTTCGTTGCTTCCCGAAACGATGGCGTCCACCAGCTTCTGCAAAATCACGCGAATCGCGCGAATCGCGTCGTCATTCCCTGCGATCGGATAATCGACCAGATCAGGGTCTGCGTTGGTATCGACGATCGCCGCGACTGGAATCCCAAGGCGGCGCGCCTCGTTCACCGCGTTTTGCTCGCGTGTGGTGTCAACTACAACCAGGGCCTCAGGCAACTGCGCCATCTCGACTATCCCCTCCAAATTGCGCCGCAGTTTCGCCGCTGCGCGATGGAGAGCGGCCAGCTCCTGTTTGCCCATCTTTTTGTAATCGGGCGATTGCTCGATCTGCTCGATATATTTCAGCCGCCCAATGCTCTTGCGAATCGTGGAAAGATTCGTCAACGTGCCGCCAAGCCACCGTTGATTGACGTAAAATTGGCCGCAGGCCAGCGCGGCTTCCTTGATCGCTTCCTGCGCCTGTTTCTTGCAACCCACGAACAAAATCCTGCCGCCGCGGCGGACGACCTCCTGAAGAAACTCCGTCGCGCGCTGGAGCTGTCGGACTGTTTCATCCAGATTGATGATATAAATCTGATTGCGCTGTTCGAAAATGAACGGCTTCATCTTCGGGTTCCAACGCTTGGTCTGGTGTCCGAAATGGACACCAGCCTCGAGGAGTTCCGGCACTAATTCTGTTGTGTCAGCCATAAAAAAAGCGCCGGCCGAGTGGCCCGGCGGGCTTGGAATATGGAATGGCGCTGCGCGGATGGCAAATTCAATTTCCCTGGAACTTCATCGCTTTCGGGAGATTCGCTCGGCGTAACGCGCTAGCACCCAGCAAAGATCCGAGAGCCGATTGAGGTAACGCAAAATCTCAGGGTTAAAACCGTTTTCCTCGACCATGAACTTGGCGACGTGTCGTTCGGCACGACGGCACGTTGCCCGCGCAAAATCGAGGGCAGCCGAAACCGCTGTCGCTCCAGGGACCGCCCAGTCTTTCGGATAAAGGAATTTATCTTTCTCAAGATCGACGATGACGCCGGTGATTCGATCAACCATGGCTTCGGTTGTTAGCTGAAAGCCATCTTTGACGTAGCGTTCGCGATCGTTCGGCGCCGTTGCCAGCTCGCCCATGACAACAATCAAATCTCTCTGCGCGGCTAGGATTTCGTCTGAGAGGAACTTTTTCTTTGAAAAGGCGCGAACGAGACCGAGCGCAGCGGTCAATTCATCGAGGCATCCATAGGCGTCAACGCGGGCATCGCTCTTCGACACACGGCGCCCGTACATTAGCGAGGTTTCGCCCTTGTCGCCGGTTTTAGTGACGATCGACATCAGGCAAATTGTAGGGCGTTTCTGTGAACTCCGAAAGCTTTCGGAGCTGGCTCAGATGCCGTACAGACAATGTCAATCTCAGCCGAGCGCTGGTTGCGGCTCGGCTTCTTCCATGACGGCGGCGCCGACCGGCTCGCCTTTCTCAACCAGCTTGATCTCGCGATGTTGGGCGAAGCCAGTACCGGCGGGGATCAAGTGACCCATGATCACGTTTTCCTTGAACCCTCGTAGCTTGTCCACCTTACCCAGCGTCGCGGCTTCGGTGAGCACACGAGTCGTGTCTTGAAACGATGCGGCTGAGATAAAGCTGTCGGTCTCCAGCGATGCTTTGGTGATGCCGAGCAACACCGGAACGGCTTCTGCCGGTTTGCCACCCTTCTCGACGACCTTCTTGTTTTCTTCTTCGAAGTCGAGCTTGTCTACCTGGTCGCCCCAGAGCAATGAAGTATCGCCCGGGTCAGTGATTTTCACTTTACGCAGCATCTGGCGCACGATGATCTCGATGTGTTTATCGTTGATCTCCACGCCTTGCAGCCGATAGACTTCCTGCACTTCGTTGACCAGATGTTCTTGCAATTCCTGCGGCCCGCACACTTCCAAAATCTCGTGCGGCACAATTGGGCCTTCGGTGAGTTGCTGACCCTTCTTCACGAAATCGCCTTTGAAGACGATGATGTGCTTCGTGAGCGGGATCAGATGCTCTTCTTCTGCGCCCGTCTCTGGATCTTTCAAAATTAAGCGCCGTTTTCCGCGGACAGTCCCGCCCATCTCAACAATGCCGTCGATCTTGGCGATCTCGGCCGCATCTTTCGGCCGGCGCGCCTCGAACAATTCGGCCACGCGCGGCAGACCGCCGGTGATGTCCTTGGTTTTCGCCACTTTCCGTGGTGTTTTTGCAAGCAACGCGCCCGCGCGCACTTTCTGTCCTTCTTCGACGACGACGTGCGCGCCAGCCGGGATGGAATAGCTGGCAAGCACTTCCTTCTTGTCATCGACGATGACCACCTGCGGATGCAAATCTTCTTTGTGCTCGATAATCACGGTGCCCATGAGGCCGGTTGCTTCATCGACATCGCGCTTGATGGTTACACCCGCAATCATGTCGCGGAACTCAATCTTGCCGCCCTTATCGGTGAGAATCGGCACGTTGTACGGGTCCCACTGCACGAACGTCTCCCCTTTCTTGACCGACGCGCCGTCGTCCTTGGAAATCATGGAGCCTATGACCACGTTGTAGCGCTCGAGCTCGCGGCCCTCTGCACTGTGCACGCTAATGGAGCCGTTCTTGTTCAAAACGATCCAGCTTCCGTCAAGCGCCTGGACCGTTCGCAAATCGTTGAATCGGACCGCGCCATCGTTCTTCGCTTTGATGATCGGTTGCTTGAATGTCTGGCTGGCCGTGCCGCCGATGTGGAAGGTCCGCATCGTTAACTGTGTTCCCGGCTCGCCGATGGATTGCGCTGCGATGATGCCAACTGCTTCGCCCAGCTTCACGAACTGGCCGGTCGCGAGGTTGCGCCCGTAGCACATTGCACAAACGCCGCGGCCGCATTCGCACGTCAGCACCGAGCGGATCTTTAAACTCTCCACGCCAATTCGCTGCAACTCCGCCGCAATCTTCTCGTCGATATACTGATTGGCCTTCACAATCTTTTTCTTCTTGTCCACCGGGTCGGCGATGGTTTCGCAACTGACGCGACCGATGATGCGCTGGGCAAGATCGACTACTTCTTCATCACCCTCGTAAATCGAGCGCACCACGATTCCATTTACCGTCCCGCAATCTTCCGCATTGATGATCACGTCCTGCGCCGCGTCCACGAGCTTGCGGGTCAAATAACCGGAGTCGGCTGTCTTGAGCGCCGTGTCGGCAAGCCCCTTGCGCGCGCCGTGAGTGGAAATGAAGTACTCAAGCACGCTGAGGCCCTCGCGAAAGTTCGACGTGATCGGGCGCTCGATGATTTCGCCGCTCGGCTTGGCCATTAAGCCTCTCATACCGGCGAGCTGACGCACCTGTTGCCGGTTACCGCGCGCGCCGGAATCCACCATCAAATAGACAGGATTCAGCTCTTTGCGACCCTCGTTGTGCTCGAGAGTGCGAAACATGACACTGGAAATTTCGTCACCCGCATGGGTCCAAATATCGATGATTTTGTTGTAACGCTCGCCGTCGGTGATAATGCCTTTGCGGTATTGCTGCTCCACCTGACGGATTTGCCTGTAGGCATTTTCCAGCTCGGTCTGTTTCTCTTTCGGAATGATCATGTCCGAAATGCCAATCGAAATACCGGCCTTGGTCGCCTCGGTAAAGCCGAGTTCCTTTAATTTGTCTAGCGTAGCGACCGTTTCTGCTGGTCCTGCAATTTGGTAACAGCGCCAGATAATGTCGCTCAGCTGTTTTTTCCCGGCCGGTTTATTGAAGAACCCAAGCTGCTTGGGCCAAATCTCGTTAAACACAACACGTCCAGCCGTAGTCTCGATCGTTTTGGCCGCAGCATTTCCGTAAATCGTTTGCCGACCGAAGTCAGGGTTCTTCAACCGAATGCGGTCGTGCGTGCGAATGGTCCCTTCCGTCATGGCAAATTCCACCTCCGCAGCATCGGCAAAAAGTGGAAGCCGCCCGTCGCCATCGCCTCCGGCTGCACGCCGCGGATTCTGAGTAAGGTAATAACACCCGAGCGTGATGTCCTGCGACGGTGTGGTAATCGGCTTGCCGCTCGATGGCGAGAAAATATTATTCGGCGCTAGCATGAGCATGCGCGCCTCCAATTGAGCTTCAACCGACAGAGGCACGTGCACCGCCATCTGGTCGCCGTCGAAGTCCGCATTGTAAGCGGTGCAAACGAGCGGATGAATGCGGATGGCCTCGCCCTCGATCAGTAGCGGCTCGAATGCCTGGATCGACAATCTATGCAAAGTTGGTGCGCGATTGAGCAGCACCGGATGGCCCTTGGTTACTTCCTCGAGAATGTCCCAAACCTCCGATGTCTGGCGTTCGATCATTTTCTTGGCGCTGCGCACGGTGTGCACATAACCGAGGTCCTTCAGACGGCGAATGATAAACGGCTCGAAAAGAACGAGCGCCATTTTCTTCGGCAGACCGCACTGCTGAAGTTTCAATTCCGGGCCGATGACGATGACGGAGCGCCCTGAGTAATCGACGCGCTTGCCGAGCAAATTTTGGCGGAAACGTCCGCCTTTGCCTTTGAGCATATCGCTGAGCGATTTCAGCGGCCGATTGCCTGCGCCGGTCACCGCGCGACCATGCCGGCCATTGTCGAACAAAGCGTCCACCGCTTCCTGCAACATTCGTTTTTCGTTGCGAATGATCACGTCCGGCGTCTTGAGCATGAGCAGATTCTTGAGCCGATTGTTGCGATTAATCACCCGGCGATAAAGATCGTTCAGGTCGGAAGTGGCAAAGCGACCGCCTTCGAGGGGAACCAACGGTCGCAGATCCGGCGGGATGACCGGCAACACATCGAGAATCATCCACTCAGGGCGCGCGTGCGAATTCTGGAAACCTTGAACGAGCTTGAGCCGTTTTGCGAGCTTTTTACGAATCTGTTTGCTCTTGGTCGCGCTCATCGCTTTCTCGAGCTCTTTGTTGAGCTTGTTGAGATCGATTTCGGCGAGAAGCTTCTTGATCGCTTCTGCACCCATGCCCGCGACGAAGTCTTCGCCATACTGCTCCTGCGCTTCACGGTACTCGACTTCGTTGAGCAGTTGTGCTTTCTGCAATGGCGTCTTGCCCGGATCGATCACGATGTAATCCTCATAGTAGATAACGCGCTCCAACTGGCGCGCTGTCATGTCGAGCATCAGCCCGATGCGCGACGGCATGCATTTGTAGAACCAAATGTGCGAAACCGGCACGGCCAATTCGATGTGGCCCATCCGTTCGCGTCGGACGCGGGCGAGCGTGACTTCCACGCCGCATCGATCGCAGATCACGCCCTTATGCTTGATGCGCTTGTATTTTCCGCACGAGCATTCCCAATCGCGCGTGGGCCCGAAGATTCGCTCGCAGAAAAGCCCACCTTTCTCCGGTTTAAATGTGCGGTAATTGATGGTCTCGGGATTTTTGACTTCGCCTTTGCTCCAAGAGCGCATTGTGTCGCTCGACGCGACGCCGATCGCGACTTGATCAAAACCCACAGGGCGCTCTTCGCCCACTAATTCACGCCAGGAATGTTCGTTCATGATAATCTCGGTAACTTGTCGGTGTTAAAACTTAGGTCACGCTTTCAAGAAAGCCGGTGGGAGCCCGGCCGCCGACCTTTACGTCGAGGCCGAGGCTTTGCATTTCTTTGATGAGCACGTTGAAAGATTCTGGCGTACCCGCTTCGAGTGAATTGTCCCCTTTGACAATCGATTCATAGATTCGGGTGCGTCCTTGCACATCATCGGATTTGACCGTGAGCAACTCCTGCAAGGTGTAGGCGGCCCCGTAAGCCTCCAACGCCCATACCTCCATTTCGCCAAAACGTTGTCCACCATATTGGGCCTTGCCGCCCAGTGGCTGCTGGGTGACGAGCGAGTACGGCCCGACGGCGCGGGCGTGAATCTTGTCCGCCACCAAATGGCCCAGTTTCATCATGTAAATGTAGCCAACCACCACTTCCTGATCGAAAGGATCGCCTGTGCGTCCATCAAAAAGGCGCGCCTTACCGTTTTCCTGTACCCACCTAAATCCTTCTTTCTTCCTAGCATCGCGCAGATATTCGCGGATCTGTTTCTCCTCGATTCCATCGAAAACCGGAGAAGCGACTTTGAATCCGAGGGCTTTGGCAGCAACTCCAAGGTGGGTTTCCAGTACTTGGCCAACATTCATGCGGCTCGGCACGCCGAGCGGGTTGAGCACAATGTCCACCGGTGTTCCATCCGCAAGAAACGGCATGTCTTCTTCGGGAACGATGCGGGCGACAACGCCTTTATTCCCGTGGCGGCCGGCCATCTTATCGCCCACGCTCAGTTTGCGCTTGCTGGCGATATAAACTTTGACCTGCTTGATGATGCCTGGATCGATGTCGTCGCCGCTCTCCACCCGATCCATGGAGTGCTCGCGTTCAAGCTCCAGCTCTGTGAATTTGTGCTCGTAGGATCCGATGATCTCGCGGATTTTGTTGCGGATCGGGCTCGGATCGATCTCGATGTGATCGTGAACCATCGCCAGCTTTCGCAACAGGGTCTTCGTGATTTTGCGGTTCGCCGGGATAATGATTTCGCCGTTCTCGGCATTCACCACGTCGAGAGGAACCTTCTCGCCCAATAAAATATTTGAGAGCGCATCGGTCAGCTGCTCCGTTAGGTCTTCTTTCTTGCGTTTGTGCTCTTCGTTGATCGTCTTGAGCTGCCGTTTTGTTTCCGCCGGGGTTAATTTTTCGCGGGAGACTTCGCGGCGTGAAGAAATTTTCACGTCCATCACAATCCCGTAGGTGCCGGAAGGCACAGTGAGCGATGTGTCTTTGACGTCGGCAGCTTTTTCGCCAAAAATCGCCCGGAGCAAGCGTTCCTCCGGCGCCAACTCTGTCTCGCTCTTTGGCGTGATTTTGCCCACGAGAATGTCACCCGGCTTTACTTCCGCTCCCACCCTGATTACGCCGTCCGGCCCCAGATTGCGCAAAGCCTCTTCGCTGACATTGGGAATGTCGCGCGTAATTTCCTCCGGACCGAGCTTGGTATCGCGCGCGCCGATCTCGAATTCATCGATGTGGATGGAAGTGTAAACGTCTTCCTTCACGACCTTTTCTGAGATCATGATCGCATCTTCGAAGTTGTAGCCGTTCCACGGCATGAACGCGACGAGCACGTTGCGGCCCAAGGCGAGCTCGCCGTGCTCGGTGTTCGGACCATCAGCAATGACCTGACCGCGTTTCACGTGCTGGCCTTTTCGCACGATGGGTTTCTGATTCACGCAAGTGCCGGCATTCGAGCGCATGAATTTGCGCAGCTCGTAAACATGAATCCCGGCTTCCGTGTCGGTTTTCAGCTTCTTTTTGCTCTCCGGCAAATGGCCATCTTTCGTGACGACAATTTGGTCTGCCGTTACGGAAGCAACCTTGCCGCTCTCGGCCGCAAGAGCGACCGCATGCGAATCTCGCGCCACTTTTTCCTCGAGACCGGTGCCCACCAGCGGCGCCTCCGAAACGATGAGCGGCACGCCCTGGCGTTGCATGTTGGAACCCATTAGCGCCCGGTTCGCGTCGTCGTGTTCCAAAAAAGGGATGAGGCCCGCCGCCACCGACACAAGCTGTTTTGGCGACACGTCCATGTAATCCACCTTCGATGGATCGACTTCGAGGAAATCGCCGCGATAGCGCACCGAAACTTTTTCTCCAGTGAAATGGGCGCGGCCATCGGTCGGAGCGTTCGCCTGCGCGACAAGAAAGTTCTCTTCGCGGTCAGCGGTAAGATATTCAATTTGATCCGTGACCCGGCCGTTCACGACCTTGCGATAGGGCGTTTCGATAAAGCCAAATTCATTGATGCGCGCGAACGTGCTCATCGAACTGATCAAGCCGATGTTTGGACCTTCCGGCGTCTCGATCGGACAAATGCGACCGTAGTGCGATGGATGAACGTCGCGCACCTCGAACCCGGCGCGCTCCCGGCTCAAACCGCCAGGCCCCAAGGCCGACAAGCGGCGTTTGTGAGTCAACTCCGCCAGAGGATTCGTTTGATCCATGAACTGCGAGAGTTGCGAGCGTCCGAAGAAATCGCGAATTACCGCGCTGAGGGCCTTGGGATTAATCAGCTTCTGCGGCGTCATCCCATCTACATTAATGTCGAACAGCGTCATGCGTTCTTTGACCAGGCGCTCCGTGCGAGCAAGCCCAATGCGGCACTGGTTGGCTAATAATTCGCCCACCGTGCGCACTCGCCGGCTGCCCAGATGATCGATGTCATCGAGCGTGCCTTCGCCCCGGCGCAAATTGATCAGATACTTGATTGCCGCGATAAAATCCTTGTCCGTCAAAATGCGCTCGCTCGCATCGACATTAATCCCAAGTTTCTGGTTGATCTTGTAACGTCCGACGCGTCCGAGATCGTATTTTTTAGGATCAAAAAAGAGCCTCTTGAGCAAAGCGCGCGCATTCGCCACGGTCGGCGGATCGCCAGGGCGCAGACGCCGATAAATATCCTTTAACGCTTCTTCCTGGTCGTGGGCCGGATCTTTTCGGAGCGCCTTCACAATGGTGTCATCGTTCGAGGTGTCGATCACTTTTACCTCGTTAATTTTGAGCGCCATGATCTGGCGAAGGGTTGCCAGAGTGAGTGGCTCGTAGGCGCGCGCGACCGTCACGTCGCCGTCGCGGATCTCTGCCGTGAGCACTTTGCTGGCCAACTTTTCTTCGTCGAGTTTGTCGCTCAGCTTCAGCGTCTCGATGTTGTAAAAAAGTTTGATGACCTCTTCGTCGGAACCGTAGCCGAGCGCGCGCAGAAACGTGGTGGCGAGAAATTTGCGGCGGCGTTTGCGCCGGTCGAGATAAATATACAATAGATCAGCCGTATCGAACTGCACTTCGATCCAGGAACCGCGGTCGGGGATAATGCGAAAGCTGTAAAGCACCTTGCCGTTGAGGTGGACAGTCGATTCGAAAGCGATCCCCGGTGAACGATGCAGCTGGCTCACCACGACACGCTCGGCGCCGTTGATCACAAAGGTGCCTTGCGGCGTCATGAGCGGGATTTCGCCCATGTAAACCTTCTCTTCCTTGGTCCCCTTTTCTTCACGCAACTGAAACGTGACGTGCAACGGGGCGCTGTAGGTTTGGCCCTCGCGCTGCGCCTCCAGCGCGGTCAATTTCGGTTCTCCAATTTCGTAATGGCTAAAATCGAGCACCGCCTTTTCGTCGTAGCTCTCGATGGGAAAAACTTCCTTGAAAACCGCTTGCAGCCCCTGGTTCTTCCGTTTTGAAAAGGGAACGTCTTTCTGCAGAAAATCGACGTATGAATTCAGCTGAACCTCAATCAGAGTCGGCGGTTCGATGGTTTCCTTTATGCTGCCGAAGTAAATGCGTTCCGACATAATTCCTAAATCAGGAGTTGTTAAGCCTCGCGACAACGCCAGCAAATCACGGCTGACGCTGGGAAGATTTTACCGAATCAACGACGAGCGAGAGGCGCAAAAATCACACCAAAGCAGCGGTCTGTCAAATCGATGACCCCTGTTTTGCTGCCAATTCTGTGTTCTGCCGTCGCGTGCCGGGTTAAAAATAACTTCTACCTACTTCTGACTGCCATGACCTTAGACGAAAATAGCCGCCACGCAAGAATAAAATGCGGTACAGGCATCTTGGCCGTGGGCCGGGCGAGGCGTCTCGCCTCCCGAATGACACGCGGGCAGCGGATGCCGGTTCACCGCCAAGCTCGGAAACCTGTACCACGAGAAGTAGCGCCTATTTGATTTCCACTTTCGCGCCTGCGGCCTCGATTTTTTTCTTGATCTCCTCCGCCTCCTCTTTCGTCACGCCTTCCTTGATTGTCTTGGGCGCTCCTTCAACCAGCCCTTTTGCTTCCGCCAGGCCCAGACCTGGCACAGCACCGCGAACTTCCTTGATCACTCCGATCTTGTTCGCGCCCATTTCTTTCAGGATCACGTCGAACGTTGTCTTCTCTTCCACAGCTGGAGTTGCCGCCCCACCAGCTGCTCCCGCTGCCGCGGGACCAGCCGCCACCGCTATGGGAGCAGCAGCGCTCACACCCCATTTTTCTTCGAGTTGCTTCACTAATCCAGCAATCTCAAGCACCGTCAAGTTGCTGAGTTGCTCCACCAATTTATCTGTATCTGCCATATTATTTCCTCCAATTGCCGCCTCCGAAAGCCTTCGGAGAATTAAGACCGACAGCCGTCGACCCGGACAGTTTTCGTTTGGTTCCTCGTCCCGCAGCAACGGGACGAAATCTTCTATGCGCCTGCCTCCACTGGTTTTCCTTCCTTTTGAGCTTTCGCGTTCAGCAATCGCGCCAATGCCGCGCCGGGCTCGTTCAACAAACGCACCAGTTTTGTCGCTGGGGACGACAACAATCCCAGCAATTGCGCCTGCAAAACTTCGCGTCCCGGCAGCTCGGCGAGTGTTTCCAATTCCGGCTTAGAAAGAACGGTCCGATCAATAAAGCCGATTTTGAGCGCTGCGATTTTAAACTCGCTCGCGAAAGTCTTGAAAATTTTTGCGACTGGCGCCACATCTTTTTTGCCGGTAACTACAGCTGTCTGGCCGACCAGCTTGTCAGATACATCTGGGAAGCCGCAATCGGTCATGGCGCGCCTCAGAAAATTGTTTTTCACCACGTGCACTTCCGCGCCCGCCGGGGCGAGACGGTTCCGCAATTCATCAAAATCGCCGACCTTCATGTGCTGGTAATCAGTCACCAGCACAAAAGATGAGCCCTTAAATTTCTCGGCCAAATCCGAAACGATGCTGGCTTTTTCTGGTCGCATATTGTCGAGCTAATTCACTTTCGATCTTAAGCACCACTCAAATACGGCGCTGGGTCCACCCGGATCCCCGGCGACATGGTCGCACTAATCGTCACACCTTCAAGGTAACGCCCCTTTGCCGTTGCCGGGCGCGCCCGTACAACAGCTTCGATCACTGCGTTTCCATTTTCTACCAGCGCTTGTTCCTCAAACGAAAATTTTCCAACCGGCACCGCGACATTGCCGTTCTTGTCCAGCCTAAATTCTACGCGACCGGCCTTTACTTCCCGAACCGCCTTTGCCGTGTCCTCAGTTACAGTTCCAGCCTTGGGATTGGGCATCAACCCACGTGGTCCCAGGACTTTTCCGAGCTTCCGCACTTCAGCCATTGCCGCCGGGGTCGCGATCGCAACATCAAAATCCTGAAAACCTTCCTGACACTTTTGAATCATGTCTTTCATCCCGACAAAATCCGCGCCTGCCTCCTTCGCTGCCTTCGCTGCCTCGCCCTCTGCAAAAACGAGCACGCGCACCTGTTTCCCGCTGCCATGTGGAAGCGGACAAGTCCCGCGCACCATCTGGTCCGATTGCTTCGGGTCAACCCCAAGCCGGAAAGAAAGAGTAACCGTCTGATCGAATTTCGTCGGCGAAAACTTTTTAAGCGTGGAGACGGCATCAGCCAGACCGTAAGTCTTTGTGCGGTCCGCTTGCTGCGCGGCTGCGCGATAACGTTTGCTTCGATTCCTTTGCATATCT
>Ga0066656_10000332_pt1 | contig 17449 bp, 12 predicted proteins | sample GraSoiAngelo_105_FD_71411 | JGI IMG/M metagenome (GOLD analysis project Ga0066656, IMG submission 71411) | Grasslands soil microbial communities from the Angelo Coastal Reserve, California, USA - 14_0903_05_40cm | ecosystem: Environmental > Terrestrial > Soil > Grasslands | place: USA... | reverse complement strand
GGGACGATTGCCTCGTGGTCCATGTCGACCGCCTGACCGAACATCTCCAGCGCCTTTTCGTAAAGCTCCGTCTCCCGCAGGGCTTCTCCGAGAGCCGAAAGCACGCGCGGATCGTGGGGCGCGATTTCGGCGGCGCGGCGACAGGCGTCCAGAGCGCCATTCTCGTCCTTGCGCAGGCGCAGGACGATGCACAGTGCGACATGCGCTTCAGGGGACGCCGGATCGAGTGAGACGGCGCGGCGTGACTCCTCGAGGGCAGGGCTCAGACGGTCGCCCGCGGCCAGAGCCAGAGCCAGAGCCGCCGCGGCGGCGGGGTCGTCGGGAGCCAGGTCGACGGCCCTGCGGGATTCCTTGAGGGCGGACGCCAGCCTCTCCGGGGATTCATCAAGGCCCAGAGTGTAAAGGTACAAGAAGACGCGCGCCAGGCCGACGTGTGCATCGGCGCGATCCGGCCCGATCCTGAGCGCCTTTCGGAACAACCGATCGGCCTCTGCCTGGTCTTCCGGACGCGGCCTCGCCAGGTACTCGAACCCGCGCCGGACATAGGCATCGGCGCCCAGGCGCGTCTCGTCGCGCGCTTCGGCCGCGGCGCCGCCCGGAAGGGCGATGAGACAGACGACCAGCGGGACCGCGAAAACGAAAGACGCGACGCAACGCGGGGTGGATGCTCGGGAACGCGGGGTGCCCGGACCGCGACTCAGGTCTGCTGAGCCGCGGCGCCGTCGAACAGGTGGCGCAGGCGGTAACGCACGCGCCCGAGCAGGCGGTTCAGGTAGTGTCCACGCGGCAGGAAGGAGAGGATCGGCTCGCCGCGACGGTCGTACCTTTCCAGCTCCTCCAGGATGCGCGAATGCCCGGGTTTGAGGTTGAGACCCTTCTGGAAGGCATCGAAAGCATGGGACTTCAGGCGGTTCCTCAGGTAGACGATGCCGAGATTGCAGTACAGATCGGGATCGAAGAACTCGCGCTTGACCGCCTGCTCGCACAGCCTCTGGCCCTCCTCGGACTTGCCGTTCGACAGGGTCAGGGCCAGTCCGAGGTACGACACATATTTCATTTTCGGGTTCTTCGCCCCCTCCTGGCGCTCCAGATCGATCGCCTGCTGGAACAAGGAGATGGATTCCTTGTAGCTGCGGCGCTCGAGGGAGACCATCCCGTTCCGCCAGGCGACTTCGGAGGGGGCTATGGGAGTGTTCGCCATGACACCTCTTCGTCCGAAGGACTCGATAAATGTTCATGGCCCAATATAGTCCGGCGCACGAGGGAGTCAAATGGCGGCGGGACGCGCGGCCGTCAAAAATGGCAACCGCCCGGGGGTCTCAGGGACCACCGGGCGGTCTGTGGGTCGTCTGCCTCGGACCCCTCGACGGTGCGACTATTCCTCCTCGGTCGAGCCGTAACCGGAGCCGTAGGTCGGTGTGTAGCCGCCCGTCACAGGGCTCGAGGTGGGCATGATGTCGGACGCCGGGCTCGGAGTGGCAGGGGTGGGGGCGCGGCCGATCTTGGGCGCGGCCTTCGGGGCCGACCGCCTGCGCCGCGGTGCCTTGCGGGCACTGGTCTTCCTTGCCGGGCGCGACTTCCTGGCCATCTTCCGCCGGGCCGACTTCCGGGCCGATGCCTTCTTCTTCGAAGACCTGGAAGCCGATTTCTTCCGGCGGGGCGCCTTCCGCTTGGATGCTTTCTTGGCCACGGTCTCACCCCCTCTTCAGCATATGTTTGGAAACCGAACCCAATACATCACAAGGGTGATCCTTTGTCAAGACGGACACCGGAACAGGTAGGACCTCAGGTCCGAAAGTCTTCGTACGGTCGCTGGTTCCAAACCCGAGCGTCCCATTCGACCTCGCCGCCGCGCCGCAGGTCGTCGAGAATCGTCCGCGCCACCCGCAGCTCGCGCTGGGCCTCTTCGCGGTCCTGGTACATGTATGGGTCCTCGACCGAGACCGGGGCGACGGCCACTTTCTGTTCCAGCGCCTCGATCAGCTCCTCCTGGATGGCGATCGCCTTGAGCCGCGTCTCTTCCTGTAAGGTCGGGTCGGCGCCGCGCTCGATGTCGAAGAGCGATGTGTAGGTCTCGTACACGCGCTCATAAACCCGCGAAGCGTTGTCGCGCGTGTCACGCAGGGCCGCGGCCAGATCGCGGGCGCTCAGGGTTTTCGGGTCGAGCGGCTGCGGACGCTTCGTTCCGCCCAGGCGGGCGTGCGTCAGGTAGGACGGGAACAGTCCCTTGATCGTGTCGCCCACCGGCTTGATGGCCTGGCCGTCGGCGCCGACCCCCTTGGGCTGGATCCCCTGCAGGATGACCTGCCCCACCTCGGGCCGCAGCACTTCCTTGGGCGGAAGGTAACCGTAACGCAGGATGTCCTGTACCCCGGTGCCGCTCATGGTGATGTGGTGTTCGCGGCCGTGGGGGCAGGTCTTTTCGGAGGCGACGCTGCCGCAGCGCGTGCAGTAGAACGACTCCCGGAAGAAGATCGGCTCGATCCCCAGCTCGTCCCGGCCGTAGTCGGAGAAGATTTTCTGCGAGGCGTACGGGTCGTAGAAATTGCCGAAACCGGCGTGATCGCGTCCGACGATAAAGTGGGTGCAACCGAAATTGCGGCGGATCAGGGCGTGCAGGATCGCCTCGCGCGGCCCGGCGTACTGCATGGTGATGCGCAGGGGCGCCATCGCCACGCGGTCGGCGGGGAAGTACTCGCGCAGCGCCACCTCGTACGCCTTGATGCGGAACTCGTTGCGGAAATAAGCGCGGCGGGTGGTCTCCACGACCGGGTGGATGAACAGACCGTCGAAGATCTCGAGGGCGCACTTCTGCAGATGCTCGTGTCCGCGGTGCAGAGGGTTGGCGGTCTGAAAGGCGACGACGGTGCCCCAGCCGCGCGTCTCGTGGAACAGTTTCCAGGCATCTTTCGGCTCGAGGCGGTATTTCTCGAACGGCCCCCAGTTCGTCTTGTCGATGAGATCGATCGGCCCCGCCAGCGCTGTGTCGCCGAGCCGGCTGAAGATGGCATCCACGCCGGGATGCCGCCTCTCGGTCGTGCCGAAGAGCTTCTGCGCCCGCTCCGTCTTGTCGAAGCCGTATTTTTCCTGCAGGTGCAGAATCGCCACCGGGGTCCCGGACGGATCGACGAGCGCGAGCGCCTCCCCCTCGCGCACGCGATCCACGACGCGGCGTCCGGCGTCGTCGCCGGGCGCCAGCGTCGGCGGCAGCGTCCACGGGGTGCCGTCGGCCAGCCGTCCGTTGTCGAGGATCGAGATGTAGTCCTTGCTCCCGGCATATCCCTCGAGCGGGCTCAGAACGCCGGTCGCGATCATCTCGAGGGTCACCACCTGGTCGAGCGTCAGGGTCAGCTGCGGAAGGCGCGCGGCCTGATTCCTCGCCCGGTCGCGGGCAGCGCCCTGGAGCGCGCGATCGACCAGTTTTCCCCCCACAGGGGTCGGGCCTGGTCGGGACGTCCGTCGCGCGCCCGGAGCTTCGGCGACAACGCCCTTCTCGTCGGTCATGACCTCTCCTCTATCCTCCAACGAAAAAACCCTTTCCGGGAGACCGGAAAGGGTTCGGCATTCCTGCGCTTCTGCCTGTTTGTGCCGCCCTATCCCCCGGAAACCGGACGCCGCAGGGTGCGACAACAGCAGGCCGCCACCGCGACCCGTGATGCAGGGCGCGACCCGCGCGCCTGCCGGACGCTGCAGAATCGATAGTGCACGCCGTTTCGGAACATCGAGTGCGGGTCCCTCGCGTCGATTCGCTCGAAGCCGGAACTATACGGTGAGCTCCCGCTCCTGTCAACGCTTTGCTGCGCGCGGGACGGCGGTCGGAACGGTGTCAGCGCAGTTCCTGGAAAAGCGCCGGATCGTCGGTCATGAGACCGTCGCCGCCGAGGGCCACGAGGCGGCGCATAAGACGCACGTCGTTGACTGTCCAGAAAACGACGGCGAGGCCGAGCCGGCGCGCAAGGCGGACGCGGCGGGGCGTCGCCAGGCGGACGTGCGGGTGGACGGCGAACAGCCGGACCCGCTTGTGCACGGCGCGAACTCCCCGCAGCGAGCGCGACGCGAGGAACCCGAGATGGACCGCGGGCATGGCGGCGCGGGCGTGCAGGAGGGCCTCGCCCGAGAACGACGAGACGAGCAGAAGGTCCCTGAAACCGGTGCGGGCCACGGCCTGCGCCACTGCGCGCGCGATCGCGTCCGGGCCGCGCCCGGCCGGCCGGCGGGCGGCGCCCGCGGATCTTCGGCCCGAGGCGGGCGGCTCCTTGATCTCGATGTTCAGGCCCGAGCGGCCGCGGGCGCCCTCCAGCGCCTCTTCGAGCGTCGGGATCCGCTCGCCCCTGAAGCGGGAGGAGAACCACGCGCCGGCGTCCAGACGCCGCAGGTCCCGGGAGGCGATCGCCGACACTTTCCCATGGCCGTTGGTCGTCCGATCGACCGTGTCGTCGTGGATCACCATCGGCACGCCGTCGGCGCTCAATTGAACGTCGAGTTCGATGGCGTCGGCCCCGAGGCGGATCGCCTCCCTGAAGGCGGCGAGGGTGTTCTCGGGCGCGCGTGCCGAGGCGCCACGGTGGGCCACGCGCAGGGGGCGGTGCGGCAAGGTCGCCGGCAGGACGGCAGGCACGCGACGCGCTGAGGACGCATCCGTGCCCATCAGGAGACCGCCGTCTCGCTGGCGGCGCGCTCGACGCGCTTGCGGTCGTGGGCGGACAGCCGACGTTTGCGCAAGCGCACGCTCTTCGGCGTGACCTCGACCAGCTCGTCCTCGCCCAGGAACTCGATGCAGTCCTCGAGCGACATGTCGCGGTGCGGGGTGAGGCGGATGGTGTCGTCGGAGGTCGAGGAACGCATGTTGGTGAGATGTTTCTTCTTGCAGGGATTGACGACCAGGTCATTATCGCGCGAGTGCTCGCCGACGATCATTCCCTCGTACACGGCCACCCCGGGACCGACGAACAGGGTCCCGCGCTCCTCGAGATTGTGCAGGGCGAACGTCACGGTCGTGCCCGGCTCCTTCACGACGAGAGAGCCGCGGGTGCGCGTCGGGATGTCGCCCCGGTGCGGCCCGTACTCGTGGAACACATGCGACATGATGCCGGTGCCGCGCGTCTCGGTGAGAAACTCACGACGGAAGCCGAGCAGGCCCCGGGCCGGAACAGTGAACTCGAGGCGGACGCGGCCGGTGCCGGCGCCGCTCATGTCAGCGAGCTCTGCGCGCCGGGAGCCGAGCATCTCCATCACCCGCCCCCGGTACGCCTCGTCGAGGTCGAGCACCAGATATTCGATAGGCTCGAGCAGATGTCCGGCGCCGTCCTTCCTTAAGATAACCTGGGGCCGGGATAGCTGGAACTCGTGCCCCTCGCGGCGTATGGTCTCTGCGACGATCGCCAGGTGCAGCTCGCCGCGCCCCGAAACCTTCAGCGTGTCCGTGGTGGCGGTCTCCTCGACGCGCAGCGCCACGTTGGCGCGCGCCTCGCGGAACAGGCGCTCGCGCAGGTGTCGAGAGGTCACGAATCGGCCGTCCTGGCCCGCGAACGGCGAGTCGTTCACCAGGAACTCCATCGAAATCGTCGGTTCGTCGATGCGGATCGGCGGCAGCGCGTCGGGCGCGTTCGGATCGGCGATGGTCTCGCCGATCTGGATGTCGGGGATGCCGGCCATCGCCACGATCTCTCCGGCCGCCGCCTCCGCAACACCGACCCGCTTCAGCCCCTCGAACGTCTCGAGGCGGGTCACCTTCCAGGTCTGCACCGTGCCGTCGAGCTTCAGGAGCGCGATCGGATCGCCCAGCCGTATCCGTCCCCGGGAGATCCGGCCGATGGCGATGCGCCCGACGTAATCGTTGTAGTCGAGCGTGGCCATCTGCAATTGCAGCGGCGCATCCGCGTCGCCCGGCGGTCCCGGGACCCGGTCCAGGATCAGGTCGAGCAGGGGCCGGACGTCGGAGTCCGTGCGCTCGATCTCCAGGCGGGCGTAGCCGAGCTTGGCGGAGGTGTAGACGTGCGGGAAGTCGAGCTGCTCGTCCGCCGCCCCCAGGTTGATCATCAGCTGGAACACCTCGTCCAGGACCTGGTGCGGACGCGCATCCGCGCGGTCGACCTTGTTGATCACGACGATCGGGCGCATGCCGAGCTCGAGGGCCTTCTTGAGGACGAAACGCGTCTGCGGCAGGGGTCCTTCGGCGGCGTCCACGAGCAGAAGGGCGCAGTCGACCATGCCGAGGATGCGCTCGACCTCGCCTCCGAAATCGGCGTGACCTGGGGTATCCACGATGTTGATCTTCACTCCGCGGTAACGGATGGACGTGTTCTTCGCAAGGATGGTGATGCCGCGCTCCCGCTCCAGGTCGTTGCTGTCCATGACGCGCTCGATCAGTCGCTCATTGGCGCGGAAAGTCCCGGTCTGCTGCAGCAGGCGGTCGACCAGCGTCGTCTTGCCGTGGTCGACGTGTGCGATGATGGCGATATTGCGGATATCGCCCCGCCGGGCGTGTCCGGGCACGATGGCTCCTCCTGGGAGAAATGGAATTATAGCGCCCCGTGCGGGCCTTCGGACCCGCTCCTCACTCGATAGTGAAGCGGGGCTTCGGCGTGGCGGGGCGAACGGGGGAGCGGCCCAAGGGCGACCGCGCCGTCTTTTTCTCCATCAGAAGCTCGCGCGTGGCATTCTTGAGGAAATACAGCTCCACGATCAGGAGCCCCAGGAACATCTTCTCGATGTCGCGGTTCTGGTACACGTGGCGCTGAAGCGGCGGGCCCGGCTGCCCGTCGCACGCCACCCGCCCCTCGTCGAGAATGCGGTAGCGCCTCGGCGTCTCCGGTCCTTCGGGGCGGCGGGCATGGAAATAGCCCAGGAGGAGCCCGCCCGGCTTCAGGACGCGCCGCGCCTCCGCCGCCAGGAGCGTCATCGCGCCCGGGTTGTAATAGTTGAAGATGTCCCAGCCGACGATGGCGTCAAAGGTCTCGTCCGGATAGGCGAATGTCGTCGGCAGCAGCGCGTTCCGGGTCGAGGCAGAAGCCGGCCCGCCCGGGCGCGGCCGCGCCTCCAGATCCGGCCTCCGCCCCTGCAGCTTCGTGGAGGCGAACGTGCGCGGCGGCAGGACGATGCGCCGTGACGGGCGCGGGCCGGGACGGGGGACCGATGCGTGGGAGCCGGCCGCGTAACCCGAAGGCGGATCGCCGGCGACAGCCACGGGACGCGCCGCGGCGGGGGGCGGGGCCGGGGTATTCGTCAGGAGGCCAGGAGCCGGCGCAGGACCGCCTGTGTCTGTGGCCACCAGCATGCCGCAGCGCGCCGGCCCATCCTCCGTCAGGGATGTCTCAGGGGGGGCGCCGACGTCACGCGGATCCAGCGGTGTTTTCTGCGCCGATTCAGCCTCGAAGGCCAGCAGCAGATCCTCGACCTGAACCTTGCAGCCGCGCCGGGCGAAGAACTCGATGTTGGAGCCGGAGAGCCGCCCGAGGTCGAGCAGGTACGGTCTCTCCATGTGCCGGAGCCGTTTCAGGAATTTGACGAGGATATGCGAGACCACGACCGAGCCGTCGATCGACTCGATCGAGGAGCCGTCCCGCGCGCCGTTCCTGCGAAACAGATGCAGCATGACTCGCGCTCTCGGAGCCCGGCCGGACCCCAGGCCGCGAGGCTCGGTTCCCGCCCCGCGCCCGACCCGCCGCCCCGGGGCGCGCGGCCCCGGGGCGGAGGCGGAGACGCCGACCTCTACAGGCGGGTGCCCTGGATCTTGGCGTCGTCCTTCATTTCGGGAATGCGGCGGACTTCGTCTGAGGACTTCACGGGAGCCGGCGTCTTGCGTGCCGTCTCGGCGGCGCGCTCCATGTCGACGCTTCCCTTGAAATGGGCGCCGTCCGCGATCGTGATGCGCGGGGCGGCGATGTCGCCGTTCAAGCGGCCGGTCGGGGCGATCTCGACCCGTTCCTTGGCGTAGGCGTGGCCCTGCACGTCTCCGGCGATGACGATCGTGTTGGCGTACAGGTCGGCCTTGATCTTGCCGTTCGGTCCGATCGTCAGGTTGTGGTCCCGCAGCTCGATCTTCCCCTCGACGCGGCCGTCAATGGTCAGGTCCTCGTCGCCCTGCAGCTCACCCTTGATCTGAATCGATGGTCCGATGTTCACGATGCGGCCTCCCTTCGAAGGGTCTGAGGTATAGACCGGATGAACAGGTGCCTCATTCGGGCGACCGCTGGCGTCTCTCTTGTCCCACATGGAGCCCTCCCTGAAAGACCCGGTGGATTCCGGGTGGATCATTGTTCCCCGCTCGACAGAGAGCCCCCACCCTATGATGATAGTGCGGGAGTCTGTCCGACGCCACGTGACAAAAACGGCGTCAGCGGGAAGGATTGCGGGAGCCCACGCTCCCCACGGAATCACTCGGAACCGATCGTCGCTTCGATGGAACGAACTCTAACATACGGTCCCGAGAGCGTCAAGGCGGCGAGGCCTTGTGTGTTCCGTCCCGCCCAATATATATATGCCGGCACGCGGGGAGGCAAGTTTTTGACAGGGGCAGCGGGTCGATGTGTCTAATTTCATGGATCATCGCGACTTTAACGACCGTCTTGGCGGCCTCCGTGCCGTGTCTTGCGGCCGCTCCGACACCCGGGTCGCCCGCCGATCCCCTCCTGCCGTACCTGCAGGATGACGATCCCCAGGCACACGCGCAGGTCCTCACGGCGCTCCGCGAGCAGGGTGTCTCCCCCTGCCGTGCGCTCAGCGCTTACGCGAGAAATCCCAATAGCCGCGTGCGCGGAAACGCGGTCGACGCCATGAATGATGCCGGTTGCGCCGATTTCCAGGCCTACAGCGGTTACCTCCTCGACGCCTCGGCAGGGGTGATCGTCGCCCTCATCGACGCCGCCGAACGCCGCGTGATGAAAGACGCCGTGCCATTCCTCCTCGGGAGCCTGCCCGATCGCCGCCGCATCGTCACCGGGCAGGGAACCTGGTCGCTAGGGGAGAAGGCGCACCACGCCCTCATGGTGATCACCTGCCAGTCGTTCCACTATGACCCTTCCGCCCCCCGGGACGATCAACGGAACGCCATGACCCGCTGGCGGCAGTGGTACCTGGCGAAGAAAGACCTGACGCGCGACGAATGGGTGCAGGAAGGGATCGGGCGGGCGCGGGACTACGCCGGACGCGATTACGAACCCTACCGCGTCGAGGGGCTGCGTCTTCTGGCGCTCATCGGGTCGCCGGCGCTGCCGACCCTGCGCAAGCTCCTCGCGAGGCGCCCGGGTGACGTGCAGGCGGAGGTCGTCTGCCTGCCGGACGAACCGCCACGCGTCACCGACGCCGTGCCCTGCGCCCTGGTGGTGCGCAACGCCTCGAGCCAGCCTCTGGCGATCGCACCTCCACCCGACGGGCTCGAGGTGCGGATCTCGCGGATCGACGCGCCGACCGGCGAGCCCGGGCCTGCCCGAGGCGGTCCGCCCCCGGCAGACCGCGCCCGTCCCTCCGCGCCGGCGAACGCCCCGCCGCCGGATCGGGCCGCCGGAATCCTCGCCGCCTTCGCCGACCGTCTCGTCGACCTCGCACCCGGGGAGGTCCTGCGTTACGAGTTCAGCGCCGGGCCGGTCCTCTCGGCGGGCCGTTACCGGGTGCGGGCGACGCTCGCCGACCTCGCGGCCGATTTGACCCAGGACGCGATTCCGCTCGACGGTGCGCCCGAGAGACGCGACGGAAAGGCCGTGCCGAGAACCGGCGGTGCGCCCGCAGCAATCGAGGCCGAGGCGGTCGTGCGGTTCGAGCAGTGAGGCGGCCGATCGAGCCGTTCTAGCTAGAGAAGAGACGAGGCGAGGTGAAGCTCGTTCTGCACCAGGAACAGCCAGTGCAGGACGAGGGGGGCGATGGCCCGCTGGTTGCGGTCGAGCGTCAGCGAATTGTTGGTGCGGTCGAGGTCCATGGCGTAGATACCGCCCGGGTCGATTTCGGCGCTTGCGGCGCGCGCCTCCCGCTCGTAGGTGAATCGCTTCCAGGTGTCGCGACCGTCCCAGGACTCGCGGACCTCCGCGCCGTCCTCGAACTTTACCAGGATCTCCACCGGAAGAACGATTTCGCCCGGCCGCGCCACGATCACCTCGGACTCGTACTGTTTCGAGCTCCCGTCCAGGGGCGTCTCGCCCCGCCGGTCCAAAGGCTCCAGACCGGCGCGCGACGGCGGTACCAGCCCTCGCGGTGCTTTCGCCTCGCGGCTCTTCAGAGAAGCGACAGCGAAATCGAGCCTGCCGGTGCCATAGAACAGAGGCTGGATGAACGGGCGGAGGTCGAGGCCCGGGCGTGCGCGGCCCGCGGTCTCCACGAGGACGGCGAAGAAGTCGTCGCTTCCCGGGTGCGCGAAGCGGAAGCGGCGGACGTACTCGCGCAGTGCCTGGTCAAGAGTCTCCTTGCCGATGAGGCGGCCTATGGTCTCGAGAGCCACGTCGGTCTTGTCGTACACGATGCCGGTGTACGACCCAGGTCGGAAGCCCCAGGCGGGCGTCGTGATCGGATTGTCGCGCGCGACCTTCGCGTACCCGTCCTTGCTCGACAGAAATGGCCCGTCGCCCACCCCCGGGAGGTCGAGCCAGAACGGGCTTACCGGGTATCCTAGAAGACCCCCCTTGATCGGCCGGAACGGCGTCTCCCGGATGCCGAGGATCTGGTCGAGATCGAGCGTGAAGCGTCCGAAGGGCACCTCCAGGCCCTCGGCGAGCAGACGCGCGCCGACGTAGAGATGGAGACCGTCGGCGGTCCGGCCGGGGCGCGGCGGATCGATCGTTTCCATGACCCGGCGTGTGACGTAGCTATCGATCCCTTCGTCGAGCCAGGGCTCCTCGAATTCATTCGTCGCCACGATGCCATACCAGTACTGGTGACCGAATTCGTGCAACGTCACTTCCTGCGGCGCGGTATAGAACTGCGGCAGGAACCAGGCCATCGACGTGGTGAACAGCATGGGATACTCCATCCCTCCGCCGAGGCCCATGGGGAGGTCGTCGATCACGAGGCGCGGGTACGGGTACGGCATGACCCGCGCGCCGTAGAATCTCAGCCCCTCCTCGACGGCGGCGATGATGCGCGGCGCCATGCGCCGGCGGTACGGCTGATGCACGTAGAGGATCTCGACGGGGGAGGAGGCGTAGGGACCCTCGCTGAAAATTGTGCGGGCCACTTGGGCGTTGCGGTCGGCGATCCAGGCGAAGTCGTGCACGTCCTCGGCTCGGTATGTGACGGACAACGTGCCGTCCGGCCCCTCATGCCGCTCACCCGGCACCCCGGTCGCCTCGACCACATACTCTCGAGGTGCCTTGAGGGTGACCTCGAAGGTGCCGAAGTCGGCGAAGAACTCGGAGGTGCGGTAGAAGGGGTAGATTTTCCATCCGGCGTCCGTGAACACCGCCGGTTTCGGAAACCACTGCATGACGTCGAAGTGGTCCCCCCAGCGCCCCATGCGATCAAAGGTCCGCGGCAGGAGGGTCTCCCACGCCACCTCGATGCGCGCCGAATCTCCCGGCGGCACAGGCCTGGGAAGCGGCACGGTCATCACCGTGTCGTCGATCGTGGCTCGCGCCGTCAGGTCCGAGCCGTCCGCCAGCCGTACCGAGACCACCTTCATGAGACCCCAGGATCGCTCGCGCGCCATCCGCTCGAGCCGCTGGAGCGTCTGTTCGTCCGTCCAGGGGATGCCGCGCATGAAGGTGCTGTGGGTATTCGAGAATGCGTTCGGGTAGAGGTGGAACGCCAAGTCCTTCATCGCGACCCGAGTGGCATTGCGGTACACGATCGTCTCCCGCCCGGTCACCGAACCGCCCGCCGGGTCCAGGGAGGCCTCGATCTGGTAGGACACGACTCTCGGACTGAGAGGCGTCCGGGCGACGCTTTCCGGTTGGCGCGCGATCGCGGGCGGCGCCACGGGTCTTGCGGCCGGCTGCGCCGCGCGTGCCGCCCCCGCAGCGACGACCACGAGCGTGACCACCGTCAGCGTGGCGGCGCCCGGCGCGCCGCCGCCCATCGGGAGGTCTCCCGACTCTGGGGGGGCGCCGGTCGCGGCGCGATAGTGCGCCATCAGCGAGGCGAGCCCGACAACCCGCACACCGTGGCGCATGAACATCACGATCTGCTGGGCGGCGAGCAGGAGGACGACGGAGGAAGGCGGCAGCAGCGCATGTGCCACCAGCAGATAAGTAACGAAAAGCGTGAGCGAGAACGTGAGAAGCACCGTGTAGAGTCCCAGGATCGATCCCAGATGGCGTCCCACAAAACCGAGGGACGTCATGAGCGCCCCGATCATGTGTGTGCGGTCTTCGAAAGCCGTGAGGACGCGCGCCAGATCGAAGACGGCCGCCAGAACGAGCAGGACCGTCAGAGCCAGCCCCTGCTTGCCGCGCATGATCCAGAAAGCGGCCACTTCGTGATCGGTCTGATCGAAGGCGAGAACGATCAGGCGATCCAGGCCCCGGTTGAGCCAGTAAAGCCCGACGAGCGCGATACCGAGATAGACAATCAGCCGAAGGTAACGGAGGGCGTAGCGTCCGCACCCGCCCATGAAGCGCGGCAGGAAGGGCGAACGGGGCGGGCTCTTGAGAGAGTCGATGACGCCGCCCGTGAGGACAGCGGACACCACGGCGTAGAAGAGCACGCCGAAGCCGAGGACCTGGAAATGGTTGGCGAGGGCGTCGTGGCGGGAGCGGAGGAAGTCGACGATGGCCTCGAAGCGGAAGGACGAAGCGAGGTCGAGGCCCGAAAGACTCCGACCGAAGGCGTCGTCGATGAGGACCGCCATCGGAGCCGCCAGTGCGCAGGCGGCCGCGAGATTGACGAGGTAGAGGACGAGGCCGACACGGTACCGTCGCGTCGCCGCGGCCAATCCCCGTCCAAGGGATCGAAGGATCACGCGCCCTCCGTGACGGCACCTTACGCCCCCGATCCCAGGGACGAGGGACGGAGATAAAGGGACCGCGAGTCTAGTCGACCCCTAAAGCGGGGGTCAATACGAGGGTCTCCGGAGGCAGCGGATGGGCACGCGATACGCCGATGCGCAGGTCCGAGCAGCAGAGCCATTGCTCGAATGCCAATGACTTCCGGAAGAATGAGTGACCCATCTGCCCAGGATATGCCCCGTGTCTAATGCGAGACTTCGCGATAGAGACAGAGGCGTTATTTTTCACTTGACAATCACATTTTTGACAGTACTCTCATGGCGTAATAGCAAGAGGTTCTCAATTTGAGAGGCTTTAAAAACGGTCGCTGATTTTTCAGAAGCCTTCTGGTTTGCGGCGAGCCAGGAAGTTGTCTGACAGCGACCGACTTTTGCTCCCTCCCACGGACAGACTCTTCTTCTGCCCGTGCAGGGGCGGTGGAAGAGTAGGTCGGCCACCGCCCCTTTTTTGCGCCTTCCGCGGGATGGACCCCTACTCTTGGCGGGCCGGATTCCAGATGGTATCGAGGCCTATGGTGGGCGCGCCCTCGAGGCCGGCGAGGAAGCGGCGATCCAAAAGATGGCCGGTCCTGATGTTGGAGAGGGCACGCAGAAGCGACGCCTTGATCCCGGAGTGCTCAACCTCAAGCCGCTGGAGCAGGATTTTCATCTGCTTGCGCTTGAGCGAGTTATCGCCACAGGCGGGGCAGGCGCAGCAGATGACCGGGAAGCCGACCTCGGCGACGAAGCGCACGATCTCGTCCTCCCAGACGTAGCACAGCGGCCGGATGACCGTGTTCCTGCCATCGCGCGCCTTCAAGATGGGGGGCATCGAGCAAATCTCCCCATTGAAGAACTGGCTCATCAGGAGCGTCTCGAGAAGGTCGTCGGCGTGGTGCCCCAGAGCTATCTTGTTGCACCGGAGTTCAGGGGCGATGCGGTAGAGAACGCCCCGCCGGAGCCGCGCGCACATGGAACAGTGGGTGTCGCCCAGGGGCATCGTGTCGTCGATCACCTCGGCGATGTTGGTCCGCTCGATCCGGTATTCGAAGCCCCGGTCCTGGAAATAGCGCTCGAGGACGTCGGTCTTGAAGCCGCGGTACCCCTGGTCGACCGTGACCGCCACCAGCTCAAACTTCACCGGCGCGCGACGACGCAGGTGTTCGAGCAGGTGGAGCATCGCGTACGAGTCCTTGCCGCCGGACATGGCGCACAGGATCCGGTCGCCGTCCTCGACCAGCCGGAAATCCCGGATAGCCCTTCCGACGCGCCGCGCCAAAGGTTTCAGGAGGCTGCGCGAGGTGCCGGTGCGGGCGGCGCCCTGACGCCGCCGGGGCAACTCGATCTGCAAAAGCGTCGACATGACCGTCTCCCGAACGCGGCCGCAATCGGTAGGATCCGGCCGGCGGTCATTATATTCCCGGACGCCGCGGGCGCGCTCGCGCATTGGGCGAACGCCGACAGGCGAGTTGCCACGGGACCGTCGGGACGAGGAACCGCGGTGCTGGAGAGAATCGAGGGCTGCGCGTGAAATGTGGCAAAGAGGCCAAAAAGACCCGCTCCGCGCCCGTTTTTATGCGATCGAAATGGGGGCGAAAACCCTATGAAAATTTGGGGCCTTCCATTCATTGACAACCTGGAGTGCATTTGCTATAAGCCGACCAATTGTTGTTCCGTAATAAAGCCAAATTCTGCGCCCGATTTTCCAGGAGGTGTGGTGATGAACAAGGCAGAACTGACCGCCCGGGTCGCGAAGGACACCAAGATGACCAAGGTCCAGGCGGCACGCGTCATCGATTCGCTCTTGGAGCACATCACCAAGACCCTCAAGAGAGGAGAGCGCTCCAGCCTAGTGGGGTTTGGGACGTTTACCATTGCGAAACGCAGGGCGCGCACCGGCAGGAACCCACAGACCGGCTCTCCCATCCAAATCCCGGCCCGTCGAGTGGTGCGGTTCACAGCCGGCAAAGTCTTGAAGACGGAAATTCGCTAGCCCGCCGATCACAAACCCCCAGAGGATCCTCCTGGCGGGGTGCGACGCAGGCCACCGGGTGGCGTAATATCTTCGCGTCATGAGACTCGGCCTGCGGGCGAGAATCACCGCCCTGCTCCTTGTCCTCAGTGTCGCCCCGCCCGGGGCGGTGGTGTGGTTCATCCGGGAGCGCGTCCTGGGACTGGTGCGGGTCGAGGACGTAGGCCGGGTCGAAGACGCGCTTGCGGAGTTCGGCGCGGCCATCGAGCGCGAAGGTGCCGACACGACGCAGGCCCTGGCCTCCGTCGGCAGCATCCTGGAGGATGATCCACGGTACCGCCCCGCCATCGCGGCCAGGCCCGGAGGCGCCAGCGGTCCCTCCATCGTGCCCTTCCCGGGGCTGGCGGACGCCGCACGGAGACTGATGGAGGACGTCGGACTCGATTGCCTGTCGATCCTGGACGCCACGGGAGTTGTCGTCTCGTCCGGGCACGCCCCTGCGATGGTCGGCCGGATCGAGCGCGAGAAGCTGCTTCTCCCCGAAGTGTCGTCGTCCTTCATCGAGGAGAACATCACCCCGGGAATCGGCCGGGTCCTCACGTTGCAGTCACGGCGGACGGTCGAGCTCCCGGGCACCACGCTCCATCTCGTCGGCGGCAGGTTCATCGATTCGACCTTCCTGAGGCGGCTGTCACCCGGGGGGACCGTGCAGGCTCTCCTCCTGGATCGCGACGGAGCCATCCTGACCGCGGGCGACCCCGGCAATCCGCTCCCGGTCCCACCCGGCTGGGGCAACCCCGGAACGAGCCGCGGCGAGTACCTCGTCCGGGGCATTCCTCACACGTACCGGATGATCGGCCTGCGCGACCAGACAGGCAGCGCCGTCGGCACGCTCGTGGCCGCGGTGTCGCAGGAAAGGCTGCTGCGGCTGTCATCGTCCCTGACGCTTCTTGCTCTTGCCGTGGTCGCGGCGGGCGCGTTCGGCTCCTTCGTGATCGGTTTCGCGCTGACGCGCGGCGTGACCGTTCCGCTGCGGCGGCTGGAACAGATGTCGGAGCGGATCGCGCAGGAGCGCTACGACCCCGTGGATGTCCCCGAGGGCACGGATGAAGTCGGTGCCCTCGTCGCGGCCTTCAACCGGATGGCCAGAAGCCTCGCCGAAAGCCGCGAACGCCTGCGCCAGACGGAGCGCCTGGCGGCGGCGGAGGAGGTCGCGCGGCGCGTGGCTCACGAGATCAAGAACCCCCTGTCGCCGATCGCCCTGACGCTCGAGGGATTGGTCAGGACGCGCCAGAAGAGGCCGCAGGAGTTCGACGCGGCCTTCGACGAGGGAGTGCGGACGATCCAGGAGGAGATCCAGAGGATGCGCGACATCCTGGAGGACTTCTCCCGCTTCGGACGGTTGCCGCTGCCGCGGCCGCGCCCGTCCGACTTGAACACCCTCGTTCGCGGGGTGCTGTGCCTCTACGCGGAGAACAGCGCCCAGGCGCGGATCGAGGCCGACCTGCATCCCGGCCTGCCGCCTGTGCTGATCGACCCCGATCGGATGAGCGAGGTGATCAACAATCTGCTGGTGAACTCCTTGCAGGCGATGGGGACGGCGGGCGGCGGCGTCACCGTGAGCACGCGCGCCCAGAAGGACGGCGCGGAGCTGCGCGTGCGGGACACCGGTCCCGGAATGACCGATGAGGTTTTGCGCCGGCTGTTCGAGCCGTACGTCTCGACGCGCCCCGGCGGCAGCGGGCTGGGACTGGCCATCGCGCGGCGGATCGTCCTGGACCACGGAGGCCGGATCGAGGCGGCGAACCACCCGGAAGGGGGGGCCGAGATCCGCATCCTCTTGCCGTGGGCGGGGGAGACCGCCGCCGGTCCCACGGGGCGCGCCGCGGGCGCGCCCGCATCGGAGGAGGAAGCGTGGCGACCGTCCTGATCGCGGATGACGAGAAGAACATTCGCGCCTCCGTGCAACGCCTGTTCGAGCTGGAGGGACACCGGGCGCTGCAGGCGGCCGACGGCGAGGATGCGCTCGCCCTTCTGCGTCGCGAGGACGTCGATCTGGTCGTGATCGATCTCAAAATGCCGAAACGCGACGGCTTCTCCGTCCTTCAGGAGATGAAAACGCTCGGCCTGGACGCGCCGGTGATCGTTCTCACCGGGCACGGCAGCATTGAGAAAGCCGTGCAGGCGGTCAAGCAGGGCGCCCACGACTTCATCGAGAAGCCTCCCGACCCGGATCGATTGATGCTGAGCGTGCGCAACGCCCTGGCCCTCGGACTGCTGAAACGTGAGAACCGCGAGCTGCGCGGGGCGCTCGCCGCCCGCAATCCGCTGGTGGGGAAGTCGCAGGCGATGGAGGCGCTGCGGCGCGAGATCGCGCGGGCCGCGGGAAGCCAGAGCCCGGTCCTGATCACCGGAGATAACGGGACCGGCAAGGAGCTGGTGGCGCGCGCGGTCCACCAGGGCTCGGCGCGCCGCGAAGGCCCGTTCGTGGCGGTGAACTGCGCCGCCCTGCCGGTCGACCTGTTCGAGAGCGAGTTGTTCGGACACGAGAAGGGGGCATTCACCGGCGC
>Ga0066656_10000323_pt1 | contig 17678 bp, 15 predicted proteins | sample GraSoiAngelo_105_FD_71411 | JGI IMG/M metagenome (GOLD analysis project Ga0066656, IMG submission 71411) | Grasslands soil microbial communities from the Angelo Coastal Reserve, California, USA - 14_0903_05_40cm | ecosystem: Environmental > Terrestrial > Soil > Grasslands | place: USA... | reverse complement strand
GCCGTGCCCGCGCAACGCCTCGAGCAGCAGCACGTCTTTGTCCCCTTGTCCCGCGCCGAGACTGAGGACCTCGATCTCGCCCGCGGGCGTCTGGCCGGCGAGCTCCGTTCTGGACTGCGCGATCAGTGATCGCGAGCGGACGAAGTTCCGGTACGCTCCATCGGAGCAGAGCGCCAGCCAAGCGCGCACGGAGAGGGGGAACCAATAGAAGAACTTCTCGTCGAGGCGCCGGGCGGCGAACGACTTGACGAACTCGTCGGCGAGGGCTTGCTCGGTGAGGAGGCTGGTGATCTGGATCATCGGGCTCCCGAGGCTAGCGGGCCTTGCGCGTTCATGCAACCATGCCCATTTCAAGGGGGTCGGGGGTGGGAACCGTTGAGGCGGTCGCGGCATTATCGCGAGACGAGTAGTACCACCCCCATTATTCCAATTGGAGGTCGTATGCAGATCGTTGAAACGCAGGAACTGGTGCCCAGCTGTCATCGTCCCGAAATCGTCGAGACGAGCGAGCTGCAGCCCACCTGCCACTCCTAACCGGAGCGGCAGCATGCATGCGGGGGCCCGAATGAACTTCGGGCCCCTGTCGCGTTTTACCGGCACCCCACCCGTGCTGGGGTTCGGCGCGTGGGCCGTCGGAGGCAGCGGCTGGGGTTCGTCAGGACAGAACGACGCCGTAGCGCGTGAGGCAGCGGTGCGGCACGCGGCCGATCGTGGCATTACCTGGTTCGACACGGCCCCGACGTACGGCAACGGCGCTTCCGAAATGTTGCTCGGCCGCGTCTTGCGCGAGCGGCGCGAAGCGATTGCGATTGCCACGAAGGTCGGCCCGCGCGATGATCCACGCACATCGCTCGAGGCCTCGTTGCGACGGCTCGGCAGCGAGTACGTCGATCTGCTACAGCTGCATGAGGCGCTGCCCGGGTGGGAAGCGCAGCTCGAGCAGCTCCACGAGCTCCAGGAGCGAGGCAAGGCGCGCGCCATTGGACTGTGCAACGCGACGCACTTACAGATCCAGCGCGCGACAGAAATCGCTCCGATCGTTACCTATCAGGGTGCGTACAACCTGTTCGACCGCGACGCCGAAGAGCGCGAGATCCCGACGTGCCAACAGCAGGGACTGGGATTCCTGGCATACCGGCCGCTGGCGTCGGGGCTCCTTTCTGGCAAGTACAGCGCCTCCCCCCCGACATTTGTGCCCGGCGACCACCGCAGCGCGATCTATTGGTTCAAGGGAGCGGAATTCGCACGGCGGCAGCAGGTCATCGAACGACTGCGCCCGGTCGCGCAGCGCGCCGGTCTCACGCTCGCCGCGCTGGCCCTTGCATGGGTGTATTCGCGACCTGGCGTCAACATCGTGTTGGCTGGCGCCCGCACCGTCGAGCAAGTGGATCAAAACCTACGCGGCGCAACGCGACTCGAGCCCGACATCGTGCGATCGATCGACGCCATCGTCGCGGCCCAGTTCGTGCCCGCGCGCGCAACCCCTACGGCTCACGCCGCGGCCGCGACCTGGGGCGAGCGCGAGCGCTTCATCGTCGCGCGGCTCGATGGCCGGATGCGCTACGAAACGATTGCCGCCGAATGGACCGACCGGGGCGATAAACCGATGATCGCGGCGCAGGTGAAGGTGTTCGTGGATCGGCTCGCGGAACAGGGATTCATCGTATGATGGTCGGCGCATTCTACAATCCGCACCTCGGCGCCGAGCTCGCGGCGGCCCGCAACATCGATCATCTGGCCATGGCTGACCCACCGGCGGCGGGCGATCGACACTGGCCCGCGATCAAACAGCGCTACACGCTGCTGCTGCATGACTACTTGGGTCAGCTCTCGGAGCCGCTCGACGATCGCGCCCTCGAACGGGCCCGCTCCCTCGCTGCGTTGTACGACTCGCCCTGGGTGGCCGAGCACTTTCAGTGCCTGCACACAGAGGACGGGACATACAATCTCAACTACGTCTTCCCACCGCTCTACACGGAAGAGTTTCTTGCGCGGTTCGTCACGAACGCCAACGCACTCAAGGCGCGCCTCGACCAACCGCTGGTCATGGAGAACATCCCCGGTTTCTTCGATGTGCGCGCCAGCCAGATGCCTGAGCCCGTGTGGCTGCGGCGCTTCTTCGACGCGACCGGCACCGGGTTCCTGCTCGATCTGCCGCATGTGTGGCTCGAGGCGCATTACCGTGGCCTCACGCCCCAAGCCTGGCTCGCCGAGTTCCCGCTGGAGCATGTGGTCGAAGTGCACGTTGCCGGTGTAGAGCAAGACCGCGATCTCGAGGGCCCGTGGATCGCTCCGACAGCACCGAGCGATGCGATGCTCGACTTCATGACGCACGCACTGGCGCGCTGCCCTGCGGCGAAGGCGGTGACGTTCGACGCGTTCTCACCGTCGCTCACGGCCGACGTCCTCTTCTCGAGCGTCGATCGCATCCGGGCAGCCCTGTGAACGATCGGGCCCTGCAAGACGAGGTGATCCGTGCCTTGGCCGACGCGCCTTACCGGGCGTCGGCCGAGTGGCGCGAGCGCGGGCTCGCGGACGCCGGGCGAGTCGAGCGGTTCGCGCGGTTTCTCGCCCGACATTTCTATCATGAACGCATCGTCCATTTCTTCAAGTACTCGCGGGCGCTCGCGCGCGTGACCGCACGCTGGCCCGAGGCGGTGCTGCGGCAGCCGGGCTTCGACGCGCTGCTCGCGACTGCGGTGCTCGGTGAGCGCGCCACGGCGCATGCTGTCGCGCGCCTGGTCACGGCGTACGTCGCCGGCGAGGAAGTGCCATATCACGAGGATTTGCTGCGCTATCAGGAAGCGATGATGGTCGTGGAGGCCGGGCCGCGAGTGTGGCGCGATACGCGTCGCGACGACGATCGACCGGCCGTGGCTCCGCCCCAGCCCCCCCCCGAGCTGGTTGAAGGCACCGAGCTGCTCGAGCTGGAGTACGACCTGCCAACCGTGTTGCCCAAGTTGCTGCAACCGTGGACGACGCCTCCCGAGGCTCCGCGGCGCGAAACGCGTCTCATCGTGGCGCGCTCGCGTCACGGACGCGTGGCGGTGGCACGCGCCAGCGATGCCATCGCTTCCGTGGTGCGCTTCGCCGACGGCGCGCGGACGGTGGACGACTTGGCACGGGAGGCCGGTCTTCGTCCCGGCGAAATCGCGGCTACGCTGCGCGATTTGACCGAGATCGGTGCCGTGCGGTTTTCGACCGGTAGTTAGACGAGATGATGCCCTCAGGGAATCCGCTCAGCCAGCCACGCCCGCGCAATCTCAGCAATGTCCCTATGCTCCACATCAGCCAGCGCGTTCAGTCGCCGCATCTCGGCATCGGAGATCTTATCTCCCAGCTCCGCGAGCGCGGTGCTCACCGCGGGATACTTCTCGAGCGTCGTCGCTCGCACGATGGGCGCGGCCTGGTAGGGTGGGAAGTAGCGACGATCGTCAATCAGAACCGCCAGATTGAGAGCCGCGATCTGTCCGTCGGTCGAGTTGCCGGCGATGACGTCCACGCGATGGTCAGCCAACGCGCGGTACGTGAGACCGAGATCCATGGCGCTGGGCGGCCGTAAGAACGTCAAGCCGTACACCTTCGCCAGACCAGCAAAGCCGTCTGCGCGCTCCAGGAACTCATAACCGAATCCCGCTTTCCAGCGCGGTGCCACCCGGGCGAGATCGCCAATCGACCGCAAGCCATAGCGCTCCGCGTCGGCGCGGCGCACCAGGATCGCGAACGTATTGTTGAAGCCGAGCGGCGCGGTCCATTGCAACTGGAACTGCCGCGCATACGTCGCCGCGACGAAGCGATACACACTGTCGGGATCGGAGATCGGCCGTTGCTTCAGGATTGCCGTGAACGCCGTTCCCGTGTACTCGACGTACAGGTCGATATTGCCGGCCTTGATGGCGCGATCGCACACGAACGTGCCGCCGAGGTGCAGGCGGCGCTCGACCGGCAGTCCAGTACGGCGCTCGATCTGCTGTGCCACGATTTCGGCGAGCAGGTCCGACTCGGTGAAGTTCTTCGCGCCGACGACGATGTGATCCCGTCGTCCACAACCCGATAAAACGATCGCCACGAGCAGCAGACGCATCATCGTGGGCGCCAGACGAGCCTCCGTTCTGCCAATCCGAGTAATGCATCCGCGAGCAGCGCGAGCAAAGCTGCTGGAAGTGCGCCTGCGAGAATCAGCGTGTCATCCACCGTCGCCACGCCGCGAAAGATGTAGACACCGAGCCCGCCCGCTCCGATCGCGGCCGCAATGGTCGCGATGCCGACGCTCACCACTGTCGCGACGCGCACACCCGCGAGGATGACGCCGGCGGCGAGTGGCAGTTCGACGAGTCGCAGCAATTCGCCGTCGGTCATCCCCATCCCTCGACCCGCCTCACGAACGGCCGGGTCCACGCCCGTGATCCCCGCGTACGTGTTGCGCACGATCGGCAGCAGCGCGTACACGACGAGGGCGGTGATCGCGGTCCACGCGCCGATGCCGAACACTGGAATCAGGAGACCGAACAGCGCGAGACTGGGGACGGTCTGGAACACATTCGCGAGGCCGAGGACCGGCCGCCGCCAGGCGGGCCGGCGCGCCACGAGGACGCCCAGCGGCAGACCGAGGATCAATGCAAGGGCAGTCGAGATCGCCACGAGGCCGACGTGCTGGCCGAGGAGCAGCCCCACTTCGCCCGCGTGCCGGGCGTAGAACTGGAATAGTCTCAGGCGGCTTCCATGAATTGACGGACCGCGGGCAGAGTGCTGGCGCGGAATTCATCCGGCGATCCCAAGAAAATTACTCGCCCTGAGTCGAGCAGTCCGATCTGCGTGCCGAGCAACAGTCCCTCGCGCACGTCGTGCGTGACGAATACCATCGCCTTTCCAAGCCTGCCCTGGAGGCCGCGGAATTCGCGCTGCAGCTCGACGCGGGTGATCGGGTCGAGTGCGCCGAACGGCTCGTCGAGGAGAAGCAGCGGCGGGTCGACGGCAAGGGCGCGGGCCACGCCGACGCGCTGCCGCTGGCCGCCCGAGAGCTGGTGCGGAAAGCGGGCAGCGAACGTATCGGGATCCAGACCCACCAGGACGAGCAGCTCGCGCACGCGTCGCGCGATGCGATCCTCCGGCCACTGCTCAAGGCGTGGCAACAGTCCCACGTTGGCCGCGACGGTGAAATGCGGAAAGAGTCCGACCTCCTGAATCACGTACCCAATGCGGCGCCGCAGCTGCGTCGCTGCGACAGCGTCAGCGGGCTCCCCCGCGATCAGCACGGCACCGCTCGTCGGCACGAGAAGACGGTTCACGAGCTTTAACGTCGTCGTCTTCCCCGAGCCGCTGCGCCCGAGCAGCACGAGTGTTTCGCCGGCGCCCACGGTAAACGAAACGCCGTCGACGAGCGCTCGTCCGTCTCCCGACAATTCGTAGCGTAAAGCCTGGACCTGGAGGACTGGGTTCACTCCTCGATAATGTATACTTTCGCCGTGACGCCTTCCCTCTTCGCCCTCCTGCTGGCGAAGAGAAAAGCCCCACCGCTTATCTGGCGGTGGGGCTTTTTGTTCTCGAGCGCCAGCTTCTAAGCGCTCTTCGGCTTCGGCTGACGCTCCTCGCGGAGCTGCGTCACGGCGGCGCGCACCTTGTCCGTGATTTCCCGCTCCTGACGCAGGGAGGCGATCACCGCCTCCGCCTGCTTCGTTTGGAATCCGAGCGAGCTCGCCTGCGTCACCGCTTGATCGAGCAACGCCTTTTGACCGTGCAAACTCTCCAACCCCGCCTGGATCTCCGAGAGCAGCGCTTCCGCGCGTGCGAGCCGTTCCTCGGCTTGCTCGACCTGCCGTTTGCGGTGATCCAACCCGTTGGCGGCGTCGTGCACGTGCGTCACCATGCTGAGCACCGTCTCCAGCATCGCACGCGTCTGGCCGACTTCCTCCCGCGCACCCGCGATGGACCGGACGTCATCGGTGGTCTTCTCGGCGACTTCGTACAAGCGGTGCATGTCCGCCTCCATGGCATCGACCGTGGCCTGGCGCTGGTTCATCTGCTCGAGCGCGCGCGTCAATTGTGACTCGACCGCTTCCCACTTGGCGAGCCGCTCCTCGAATTGCGCCATCCGCTTCTGCGCGAAACGCAGACCGCCGGCCCGGTTGTCCAGCTCGTCGAGCGTCGAGGTCAGCTCGATGAGCCGGTTGCCCGCGGTGGAAACCGCGGCGCCCAGCTGGCCGGAACGTTCCTCGAGCTGCTGCGCCGCCGCCGCCGCCTGCTCGCGCAGCTGGGCCACCCGGTCCAGATGCTCCGTCGCTTTGTCCAGCGCGGTCTGTTTGAGCTCGAGCTCCTGACCCAGCGCACGCGTGCGCTCGGCGAGGCCTTCGAGGTTGTGGGCGCGCGATTCGAGCCCCGTCACAGCGGAATCCACTTCGCCCACCCGGCGCTCCGCGCGCTCGACGGTCGCGACTGCCACCGGCACGAGCTTCTCGATCCGCGCGGCCTCGTCGGCGCGGGCCGCGAGCGCGGCGAAGCGTTCATCCGCCCCCGACATGCGCGACAGTAGCTCGCGGCTGCGCTCGTCGAGCTGGGAGCCCAATGTCGTCAACTCCGACAACCGCTTGTTGACATCGTCCACCATGCGACTGCGGGCTTCGATCTGGCCCATCGCCTGCGACAGGTGATCGGCTTCGCCGCGCACCGATTCGACCGTCGGCTTCAGATCCTCGATGGCGGCCAGCTCGACACGGAGCGCCTTGATTTGGTCGGTCACGCCGGAGAGCCACGCCTTGGTTCCTGACTGCTGCTCGAGCACGCGCGCCATCTCGTCGGCGGCACCCTCCACGTGTTCGAGCGCGCCCCGGACCGATTCGTGTGTGCCCCTGAGCATCGCGACATCTTCCAGCGCTGCCTGCACGCCCGGGCGGGCCTTCTCGAGTTGCGCCACCCGCTGCGTCATCTCTTCGACCGTAGTGTTCAGCCGGGTGGTGCTGGTCTCCATGGCGCGCACGCGCTCGGCCTGCGTGCCGAGCAGCGCGACGTTCTCGGCGATGCTTTCGAGCTGCGCCGTCAGGCCGTCGGCCTTGGAGCGGACATCCGTGATCGTGCGGCTCGACTCCTCCAGGGACTTGTAACGCCCTTCCATGGCCGTGAGCGCGCCACGAAGATCGACGATCCGTTGCCCCACCGCGTCGAGGCCCTGGTTCTCCAGCTCGAAGCGCTTCACGGCGCGCTGCACATCGTCGCGCAACGCCGCTAGGCGCGCGCGCAGCTCGTCGTCGGCCTGCTTCACGGCGCCGTGGTTGGCGGTGATCTCGGTGGAGCGCTCCAGCACTTCGGCGTGCAGCTCCTTGAGCTCTCCAACCTTCGACTCCAGGTCGCCGAGTCCCTTGGCGCTTTCCTCGTGCCGGCGGATCTTCGCATCGACGTCGTGCATCAGCTCGTGGAGCTTGCCCACCTCAGCCGTGGCACGGTCGACGACGTCACGCTGCTGCTCGAGCGCCGTGACTTTTTGGGTCACGCCGTCGGCGAGCGCCTTGAGCGTCGTGAGGTGACGCTTGGTCTGCGCGGCCTCGGCCGCGGCCTGCGTCAGGTCCTTGAGCGTACGACCGACCGTCGCCGTGCGCGACTCGGTCTCGGCGACGCTGCGCTGCACGTCCTGCTGCCGGTCCTCGAAGGCGCTGAACCGCGCGGCGACCGCCTCGCTGGTCTTGCGCAGCTCCTCCTGGCGCGCACGCACCTGGTCGAACCCCTGCGTCAACTCGCGCACGGCGCCGCTCAGCGTGTCGGCATCCATCCGCAGCGCCTTGAATCCGCCGCCCAACTCGAGGAAGGCGGCCACCTCATTTTTCAGCGCCAGCGCTTGCTCGAGCACGCCACTTAGCTCGTCGATCTCCGAACGCAGCTGCTTGGCGCTCTCGGAGTTTTGCGTGAGCTGTGTCTCGGTGCGCCGCTGAGTCTTCGAAACGTTCTCGGTCTGTTCATCCAGCGTCGCGAGTACCGGGACCAGGCGCTCGAGCGACTTGACGCGCGCCTGCAATTCGCTCACGACCTTCTGCGCTTCGGTGATCGGCTGCAGGAGCTGGGAGAGGCTCTGACCGGAGTCTCGCGCGGCGTTGGTGAGGGCTTCGAAGGCCACGCGTTCGCGCTTCATGTCGGCGAGGATCGCGCGGAGGTCGGCGGGGAGCTGCTCGGGGGTAGTGTCGCGTCCGAAGATATTCCAGGCGGCCATGATCCGATCCCTCGAGAAGAGGGCTCCGGGAACAAGCGCGGGAGCCGGGTGCGCGGCACCTCTGGATCAGCAGCGTGAGGGGGCGGGTGGGCACTGCCCGTCCTGGAACGGCATGAGTGCCGGGGCCAAATGTAGAGGAAGCGGCCCGGCGAGGGGTGATGGACGTCACTAGGAGCGGCTGAGCTAGTCGGGGCTCAGCGACACCCGATCTTCCCTCCTCCGCTCCCGCGGCTCACGCCGCCCACGAAGGTCGACTTGAGACGCTTGGACGGCGACGCCAGGCTGACCGGCGACGTGCCGGCAAACACTCTGCCAATGCCCACCGACAGCGCCCACTTGGGCGACACCGCCGAGAGCCCCACGCCTGCATCCACGGTGAGGGTGAGCGTCCCCGCGAGGGCATGGGATATCCCCGCACCCAATGTGCGGCTCAGGGCCTGCGTCGAATCTGACTGGCCCACGTCGACGCCGAGCGAGACGCTCGTGGTCCAGCGGGGCGCGAAGTCATAGCTCGCCTCGCCCCGAAGGGACGTCGCGTGCGGTGCGCTCAGAGTGGATTGGGCCGAGAGGCCGCTGATGCTGCGGCTCGCATCCGCCGACAAGTGGAGTCGCGGGCCTGGCGACACACCGGCCCCGAGGTCGAGCCCGAACGACGTCTCCCCGCTCCCGAGTCCGCATGCCGCGTTCCCCGTCGGAAACACCACCGTGAGCGCCGACGCCAGGACTGGTGAACCGGCCGTCGGGAACGCGTGAAACGCATCGGCGGAAAGCGGTAGGTCGCCAATCCCGTTGCTCGACACCGATCGGCCGCTCACGACATCGGAGACGTGGACGAACGAGGGCGTCGCGGATAAGCTGAGCCACGGAGCCGCCTGGAGCTGCACGACGCCAGTAAATGCCTGCTCGGAGCGCTGAGAGGTAAGTTTCACGGCACCGGCCGTGGCACCCACAGCGAGCGTCTGCGCACGAAGGGGCGCTGCGTCGAGCAGCGCGAGCAGAATGAAACAGCGAACGGGAATGCGCACGCCTTAACACCCAGCTCCCGTGCGCGGCGTCACACCGCCCAACGTGACCTTTGGCGCCTTCGGGCAGTCCTAGGCGCGAGGACCCAAACCGGAGGAACGTTCATGAATGTGACATCGAGATTGTGCACGAGCACGGCGCTCGTCTGCGGGCTCGCGCTCGCTATGTACTCGGCAGCCGTCGCGCAGAAGCCCGCGCAGACGCCGAGGAGCCATCGGGCGGGGAACCCATCGGCGACCGCGCCGACGGCGAAAGCCCATGACTCGTTCAAGGGGATCGCCGCGAAGCTCGGCACGTCGCCCGCCGACCTCGAGACCGCCTATCTAGCGGCGAAGCAGGCGAACCCCAACCTGAAGCGCGGGCAGTTCGTTGCGGCCAACATGCTGGCGCACAACCTGAGCGAGAAGAACCCGAGCATCACGACCCAGGCGATCCTGGATGGTTTGACGAGCGGCAAGAGTATCGGGCAGACACTCCAGGGCCTAGGGCTCTCCGCTGCCGACGCGCGCCAAGCGCAACGGCAGGCTGATCGGGACGCCAAGGAAGCGGAGAAACAGGCAAGCTAAACGGACTCGGGTAACGGGACGAAGAAAAAGCCCCACTGCGGCACTCGCAGTGGGGCTTGCTGTTTCAGTCAGTCGGACGCGTCCGTGAACCAGCTACCCACGTTCACGTCGATCGTCAGGCTCGACGTGCTAGCATCGAGCAGGGCACGAATTCGCATCGTAGACAACTCCCCACCTCACTGATACCTTCGCCGCCTCATGTCACCCTTTCTCGCCGAGCTCCTCGGCACCATGCTGCTCATCATCCTGGGCGATGGCGTAGTCGCCAACGTGGTGCTCAGTCAAACCAAAGGTCAGAATTCTGGCTGGATCGTCATCACCGCGGGCTGGGCGTTCGCTGTGACGGTTGCCGTCTATGCCGTCGGCACGTTCAGCGGTGCGCACATCAATCCCGCCGTCACGATCGCGCTTGCCTCCATCGGCAAATTCGCGTGGTCGAAAGTGCCGCTCTACATCGCCGCACAAATGCTGGGCGCGGTGCTTGGTGCGACGATCGTGTGGCTCGCATACCTGCCGCACTGGCGCGTTACTGAAAGCCAGGGGCTGAAGCTCGTCGTCTTCTGCACCGCCCCCGCCATCCGCAACTCGATCTCCAACCTCGTGACCGAAATCATCGGGACCGCGGTGCTCGTGCTCGGCGTGCTGGCCATCCTGACGCCAAAGAATCTGAACCCGGCCTATAGCTGGGATGTGGGCCTCGGACCGGCACTGGTCGGGATCATCGTGTGGGCCATCGGCCTGTCGCTTGGCGGGCCGACCGGCTACGCGATCAACCCGGCGCGCGATCTGGGTCCCCGGATCGCCCACGCGATACTACCGATCCCAGGCAAGGGAGACTCCGACTGGGGCTACGCGTGGATCCCGATTGCCGGACCGATCATCGGCGGTCTGCTCGCCGCCTTCCTTTATAAGGTGGCCTGGTCGGCGACATGAAGCACATCCTGGCCCTCGATCAAGGCACGACCAGCTCGCGCACGATCGTATTCGATCAGGGCGGCAACGTCGTGTCATCGGCGCAAAGGGAGTTTCGGCAGATCTTCCCGAAGCCCGGCTGGGTGGAGCACGATGCGACCGAGATCTGGGCGTCGCAGCTGCACACGGCGTCCGAAGCGATCGGCAAAGCGCGACTGACGGCGGCCGATATCGCCGCCATCGGGATCACGAATCAGCGCGAGACAACGGTCCTGTGGGACCGCGAAACGGGCGGGCCGGTGCATCACGCCATCGTGTGGCAGGATCGCCGCACGGCCGCCGCTTGCGATCGGCTGAAAGCGCGCGGGCTCGCGCCGCTGATCAAGCGCAAGACCGGCCTCGTCGTGGACGCCTACTTCTCCGGCACGAAGCTCGAGTGGATTCTGCGCAACGTCCCGGGCGCGCGCGCCAAAGCAAAAGCCGGCAAGCTCGCGTTCGGCACCGTGGATACCTGGCTCCTCTGGAATCTCACGAGTGGCCGAGTGCATGCGACCGACCCGAGCAACGCCTCGAGGACGATGCTGTTCAACGTGCGGACGGGCGATTGGGACGATGAGCTGCTGAGATTGTTCGGCGTACCGCGCTCAATGTTGCCGGCGGTGCGCTCCTCGAGCGAAGTGTACGGCGAGACGACGCTGTTCGGTGGCGCGATTCCGATTGCGGGCATCGCGGGCGACCAGCAGGCGGCGCTGTTCGGCCAGGCGTGCACCGAGCCCGGCATGGTGAAGAACACCTACGGCACCGGCTGCTTCATGCTGATGAACACCGGCACCAAACCGATCGTGTCGAAGCACAATCTCCTGACGACGGTGGCGTGGCGCATCGGCAAGCGCACCGAGTACGCGCTCGAAGGCAGCATCTTCATCGCGGGCGCGGTGGTGCAGTGGCTCCGCGATGGGCTGGGCATCATCAAGTCGTCGTCGGAAGTCGAAGCGTTGGCTTCGCAGGTCACGGACCCGGAGGGCGTGTATCTCGTCCCCGCGTTCGCCGGGTTGGGTGCGCCGCATTGGGACCAATACGCGCGCGGCCTGGTCGCGGGCCTCACGCGCGGTACGACCGCGGCCCACATCGCGCGTGCGGCGCTCGAGGGAATCGCGTTTCAGGTCGCCGACGTGCTACGGGCGATGGAGGCCGACGCGAAGATCAAACTGAAGGAGCTGCGTGTGGACGGCGGCGCGTCGGCGAACAATCTGCTGATGCAGTTTCAGTCGAACCTGCTTGACGTCCCCGTGGTGCGGCCCAAAGTCACCGAGACCACAGCACTCGGCGCCGCGTATCTGGCCGGATTAGCGGTCGGCTATTGGAAGGATCAAAAACAGATTGCCGCGCAGTGGCAGGTGGATCGCCGGTTCACACCCGCGATGAAATCAGCGCAGCGCAAGCAGCTCGAGTCGGGCTGGCGGAAGGCGCTCGATCGGTCGAGACGGTGGGAAGAGGCGCGCTGAGCTAGTTCGACCGCGCTCCAGCCGTCCCGAAAATACCCACCGAGGTCGGAATCACCGCGCGCTGAGGGTGCGGGAAGACGCGCGCAATGAGCTGGGCGGCCGATTCGCCGTTCAAACGGGGCGGAACGCCGGGATGGTGAACGCCATACGCGGACAACCGGGCGAGCGGCCCGAGCAACCCAGTCCTCACGGCCTCGTCCAGCACCGACCCTCCCGGCGCGACCGAATCATCGGCAATGGAGGCCACCGCCTCATCGAACAGACGCACCTCCAGCGCGTCGACCAGCGAGTCAAACATGGCGATGCGCACGCGCGGGCCGATCGATTTCAAGGCGCCGTAGCCTCGAGTCGCCCACGATAACTGATGCTGCAGTCGCACGTAGAGCCCGCCATCCGGCAAGAGATGGGAACGATCTCCAGTGAGTCGTGCCGCTTCCTCAACGAGCGGCCAGGCTAACGCGGGCTGACCCTTGCTCAGGTGGAGATCCGCACGTGCCATCAGCGCGCTCACTTTGTGGCGCCAGAGTCCCGATCGCCGCGCACCGTCGTCGCAACGTTCCACTGCCAGTTCCGCTTCTGACGCGTTGCCCAGGACCAGAGCCAATCGTGCGATGTTGGAATACGCCTCGGCCCATGCGCGCGGCGTGGTGAGCGTTTCGAGCGCAGCAACCACTACCCCCATGCTGTCGACCGCAGCGCCGAAGCAGCCGAGATCGTGATACACGTTCCCGAGAATCAAACGGCTCTGTAGCACTGCTCCTTGATGGCCGGACCGTTCGGAGACCACGACGTTCTCGCGAAACACTCTGGTCGCGTCCGCGAATCGACCCATGCCTCGATAGGCAATGCCCAGCGTGTTCAACACACGGCGCAACTCCACCAGCAGCCCCAGCGATTCCAGCACGGGCGCTGCGAGCGTGAGCCGCTCCACGGCTTCGGCAAACTCGCCGCTCGCGAGCGCACACTGCCCCAGGGTGAGGTTGGCCAGGGCAACGCACTCGGGGCTCGCAGGTGACGCGGCAATTTTCGCCGCCAACGCCTCGGCGTCCGCCCGCGCGGCGATGTCTCCCGCATCGATCGCAACTTCCAAGCGTGTGTAGTTCGCGCGGAGCAAGAACGGCGTGGCGTCTGCTTGTTCGGCTAACGCAATCGCCTGCTGCGCCGCCCGCATGATCGCGTCATCCCCGCCCAAACGCGCGCGCTGCAGCGCATCGGCACGAATCAGCGCGGCAAGGGCCCGATCCGTCGGGGAAGCGGTGTCGTCCCGCCAGTCGTCCAACGCGTCCAGTGCGCGTTGATACTGCGCGGCCGCGGCCAAGGCATGGGCCAACAGCAACCGGAGCCGGGACTCCGGCGGCACAGTGTAGGCCCTGAGCAACCAGGTCAGCAGTCGCTCCGCCTCGCGCGGCGCGCCATGCGCGATCGCGATCTCGGCGGCGACGAGCCCGGTCTTCATGGCTTGCTGCTCCAGACCCGCGCCGATGTAGTGATGAACGAGCTCGAGCGGATTTCCTTCCCTCAGGCGTTGCGCGAATTGCGCGTGGTGGTACATGCGCCGGTCGGTTCCCATCGCGTGATACACATACGCCCGGTACAGCTCATTCTTGAATGACAGCCGGCCTTCCTCCACGCGGCCGACGCCCCGATCCAGCATCTCGAGCACCACGCGCTCGCTCGCCCCTTCGGTCAATCCGAGTAGACTCGAGACGTCCTGCGGCGACATCGCCTTGCCCGCGACCGCGAGTACCTGGAGTACGTGCTGAGCGTCGGTCGACAGACCACCGTACTGTCGTGCGAAGGCTGCGCGCAAATCCTCCGGCGGCGCCCACGATAACGCCACCCCATCGCCGATGCTCTCGGCCGCAACCAGTGAGTCCTCCTGGTGCATGCGCCAATCGGTCAGGAGCACCTCGATGTGATACGGATTTCCCTGCGCCAGACGTACGATCGCATCGCGAATCTCGGCCTCCGGCGGTTTGGAGTCCGTCGAGAGATCGCGGATGAGCGTCAAGGCTTGCGAACGATCGAGCGGGTGGAGCTCCACGGTTTCCGTCCACGGCAACCCGCTCACCTCGCCCGGGCGGGCGCCGGCGAGGATGAACGCGAGTAAGCGTCCCGGTCGCCGTGTGACCAGGAATAGCACTTCCTGACTGGCAGGATCGAGAAACTGGAGATCGTCGAACGCGAGCAACACGGGGCCGTTGTCCGCCACGGCTTCGATCATGCGCAGCACGGCTTCAGCAACTCGCAGACGAATCGAGTCGGTCGGCGCTGCGGGGGCTTCGGGGATGCCAGGGTAGATCGCGCGCAGACCTGGACACACGCGCGTCGCCTCTGCCAGCCAGTGCGGGTCGGTGCCGCCGGCCGCCGGATCTCGCCCCAGAGCGGTGATGAGCTCCGAAATCCCCGCGTAGGGAATGCCTTGGCCGATTTCCTGACACGAGACCGTGAACACCGGCCAGGCCCGCGCCTGAAGCGACGTGGCGAAGCGGCGCATCAGCGAGCTCTTCCCGATGCCCGGAGCGCCGCTGATCAGGCACGTCTCGTAGTCGGCGCGCGCGCGATCGACCACGCGATTCGTGATCGCTTCCAGTCGTCCGAGCTCCGCCTCCCGACCGATGAGTGGGTGCGGCCGAATGCGTCCCTCGTCCAACGTGGCCGTTGCGGCGGCAACGGCAGGTCGCTCACCGCGTTCCAGACGGCGGAGGAGCCGCGCGATCTCGGGATTCGGATTGGTGCCGAGCTCGGCTCGGGCTCGCTCGACGTGATGCTTGAGCAGCCGCACAGCGGCTACGGTATCGCGGTCGAGCAAGGATCGCTCGGCGAGCGCGTACACGGCCTCCGCGCACAGCGGGTCGATCTCATAGAGCGCTGCCGCGAGCCGTTGCGTCGTCGCGGTATCGCCTCGAGCGCGCGATGCCTGGAGTGCCGCGCGCAGCGTGTCACGCGCCTGGATTCTCAACCGGGCGCGCGCACCGTCGACCCAATGCGAGAACTCGGCGCTGCCACAGTCTTCGAGGCCTCGCAGGGGTTCCGCCGCCATCGTTGCGCCGGCGCCGTGCTGTAGGGTGGACAGGTCGGACGGCAACTCCGCCAGCATCTGCACGTCCTCTTCACCACCGGTCACGGCATCACGGCCCAGGCGGGAGCGAATGGCGAGCAACGCCTGCGAGAGCGAATGCCGGCCTTTCGCGGCAGGAACGTCCGGCCAGAGCAAATCCACCAGACGATCACGCGGGATGGGGCGCGCCCGTCCCTCGAAATGCAGGTACAGGAGGACAGCGAGGTGTTTCTTGGTGCGGAACCGAACGGGCGCGCCGGGCCCCGGCGTCCCCCCGCGAACGAGCTCGGGCGGTCCGAAAACGTTGAGCTGAAGCTGAGCAGTCACAATGTGTTGAGACTTGGATGAGGACGGGCGGCCAGCTTGCCTGCGTGAAAGGTACCGCACGCTCCCCATAGCGCTAGGAAGGGGGTGACGCTCGATGACGCTGTTTACGCTGCTGGTTGAGGCTCTCTCTGATTACGTCATTGCGTGGTAAACGAGACCGACTAAGGGGCTACCCCCGTTTTGCGGCGGCGACGAACGAGCCTCCAGAACTGACGATCGCCGATGACCGTCACGGGGTGCCCCTTCGCGGCAAGGCGGCCGATCTCCATGAGCTTCGTGCCGCCGCCCGCACCGGCGATCTGTAGTGGGTTGGGTCGCCCGCGGACGAGGACATCGGTGGCGCGGCCGGGTTTGGTTTGGACGATCGCGCCCGCTCTGCGGGCGGCGGCGATCGCTTCGCTTCGCGGGCGGCTCAGGAAGCCGGTGAACGACAGCCGCTTCCCCTTGAGACTCTGCACCCGGCCGAATTGCGGCGCCGTGCGCGCGTGCTGGAGCGCGGTGATCAACTCCCCCGCTGCCTCGTAGCGCCGGCCGCGCACGCCGAGGCAGCGGTGAATGACTTCCTTGAGGTGATCGCTGCAGGGCAACGTGCGGACATCGCGACTGCGAATCGGACTGGCGATGTCGCCGCGGAGCAGCATGACGGCGATCAGCCCGACTTGATAGATGTCGTCGCGCTGCTGCCAGCGCCGCACCTTTCCCCACGCGATCTCCGTTGGCGCGTTGAGCACGTTGAACGCGTCGGCAGTGACGCCGCGACGCGTGAGCTGGTGCGTGGCGATGCCAAAATCGCCGAGCTTGAGCTGCTCGTTCTCGCACACGAACACGTTGAACGGCGTGAGGTCCCGGTGCAGCGCCTGACCGCGATGCAGCGCGTCGAGCACGGCCAGGATCCCGGCGATCTCGCGACGGACGAGGCGCTCCGGCTGCGGCCCCTTGCGCGCGAGCCAGGCGCCCAGGTCTCCGTGCATCGCATATTCCATGGCCAGGCAGTAGCGCGTGCGGGCACCGTCGGCGATGACGAACCGGTCGAGGACGCGCAGCGCCCGCGGCTCGCGGCCCAGGAGCTCTGCGAAGTATGACTCGCGCAGCCAGGGGGCGAGGCGGTCAGTGATCTTGACGCAGATTTGAGCGGGCAGCCCGTCCCGACGGTTGGACGTGGCGAGGTAAACTTCGCCGAAACCTCCCTTGCCGATCAGCTCATGCAACTGATAGGTTCGCCCGCTCTCCGAGCTGTAGACCGTGAGCAACACCGCGGGCTTCGTCGTCTGCTCGGCGCCGTGGCGGGCGGGGGCGGGGGGGCGGGGCGGTCGCGCGGCGGTCGCAGTGCGTGTCATCGTGCGGGTCGCCATGAGGAGTAGTAATTGAGGCAGCGGCGTCGTGCCGTCAAGCTGGTTGTCGCCACGAATTCCATCGCCCGGCGACGACTGCACAATCAGCATCTCGTGTCGCCGACATTCACGGAGGCTTCGGAGGTGGTTCGCGCCCTCGGCGCGGTGCAGGCACAGGACTATCTGGGCGCGAGGTGGGCGATCGCGCAGCGAGCCACCGGATTAACCGAAACGGATGTCGAGGGCGCGATCGCCAGTGGCGCGATCCTGCGAACCCACGTGCTGCGGCCCACCTGGCATTTTGTCATGCCGGAAGACATTCGCTGGATGCTCGAGCTCACAGCACCTCGGGTTCGGAGCGCGATGGCGTTCTACTATCGCTACCACGAGCTCGACGCGACGGTGTTCCGCAAGAGTCACGCGGTCATCGAACGGGCGTTGCGCGACGGCCACTGCCTCACGCGAGCCGAACTGAGCGTCGCACTGGAACGCGCCGGCGTCGACGTTTCTGGACGCGTCATAGGTCTCCTGATGCAAGCCGAGCTCGACCGCGTCATCACCAGCGGGCCGCGCCGTGGGAAACAATTCACGTACACGCTGTTTGACGAGCGCGTCCCCGCAGCACCGAATCGCGACCGGGACGAGGCGCTGCACGATCTCACGCGACGCTACCTTGCGACGCGCGGGCCGGCCACCGTGCATGACTTCGCGTGGTGGTCGGGACTCACGGTCGCCGATGCGAAACGCGGCGTGGAGAGC
>Ga0066656_10000321_pt1 | contig 17694 bp, 22 predicted proteins | sample GraSoiAngelo_105_FD_71411 | JGI IMG/M metagenome (GOLD analysis project Ga0066656, IMG submission 71411) | Grasslands soil microbial communities from the Angelo Coastal Reserve, California, USA - 14_0903_05_40cm | ecosystem: Environmental > Terrestrial > Soil > Grasslands | place: USA... | reverse complement strand
AAGACGACGTCGTGAAGACCGTGCTTGCCGAAACGGCGGGCGAGGGCGCGGACGTGGTGTGTGAAATGTCCGGCGTGCCGTCGGCGTTGCATCAGGCGTTCGCGTCCGTGAGCCTCGGCGGACGGGTCCAACTCCTGGGAATTCCTACCGCACAGGTGCCGCTCGACTTCGCCAACGAGATCATTTTCAAAGGGATCACGATTTATGGGGTGATCGGCCGCAAGATGTACAAGACCTGGCACCTGATGCGCCGCTTTCTCACGAGCGGGCAGTTCGATCCGCGCCCCGTCATCACTCACAAATTCCCGCTCACCAAGATCGACGACGCGCTCGCCGCCATCCGCTCGGGCGACGCCGGTAAAGTCATTCTGGAGATCGCATGAGCTTCATCGGGCAGCTGCAGGACGAGCTCGCGGAATTCAAGAAGGAAGGCGTCTACAAGCGGCTCAATTATCTCGACTCGCCCCAGGACCCGCGGGTGAAGATGGAAGGCCGCGGCGAGGTCGTCATTCTTTCGTCGAACAATTATCTGGGACTCTGCGACCTCCCCGCGGTCGTCGAGGCGGGGAAGGACGCGCTCGAGCGCTGGGGCGCCGGCACCGCGTCGGTCCGATTCATCTGCGGCACGTTCACCATTCACCGCGAGCTCGAGACCGCGCTGGCGAAGTTCGTCGGATGCGAATCCGCGCTGACGTACGTGAGCTGCTGGAACGCGAACGAAGGCCTCTGCCCCACCGTGTTGAGCGAACCGGACCTCGTCATCTCCGATCAACTGAATCACGCGTCGATCATCGACTCCATCCGACTCGCCAAGGCGATCACGAAATGTCAGACCGCGGTCTACAAGCACTCCGACATGAAGGATCTGGAGGAGAAGTTGGGCGGCGCAGAGAAGGCGCGCCGCAAACTGATCTTCACCGACGGCATTTTCTCGATGGAAGGCGACATCGCCAAGCTGCCCGATCTGGCGGCACTCGCGCGCAAGTACGACGCCGTGCTCGCCGTCGATGACTCGCACGCGACCGGCGTCCTCGGCACAGAGGGTCGCGGCACCGCGGAGTACTACGACATGCTCGGCGACATCGACATCATCACCTCGACGCTCGGGAAAGCACTCGGCGGGGCGGCGGGCGGATTCACCGCCGGTCCTCAGGCGCTTACCGACTATCTCACGCAGCGCTCCCGGCCGCAGCTCTTCAGCAATGCCCTTCCACCGACCGTGGCCGCGAGCGCGCTCGCTGCCGTGCGCCACGTCGAAGCGCATCCCGAGCTGGTCGCGAAGCTCCACGCGAACGCGCGCTATTTCCGCGAGCAGCTGCTGTCCCTCGGCTTCAAGCCGCTGCCTGGGGAGACGCCGATCGTGCCCGTGATCCTGGGCGAAACGGCCAAAGCGATTCGCATGAGCGAGCTGCTGCTCGCCGAAGGAGTCTTCGTGACCGGATTCGGCTATCCGGTTGTCCCCCAAGGACATGCGCGCGTCCGCTGCCAGCTCTCGGCGGCGCACTCGCGCGATGATCTCGATTTCGCGCTTCGTGCCTTCCAGAAGGTCGGCACGAAACTGGGACTCATTTGATGACGCCCCTGCTGCTGCTCGCGCTCTTACAAACCGCCGAACCGCCCATCCGCCCAGCCGCCGTTCTTGGTTTCGAGCCCGGCACCGATTCCCTGCTCGCCGACTGGAAGCAAGTCAGCGGGTACATGAATCTCCTCGCGCAGCGCAGCCGTTTCGTCCGCGTCGACACGCTGGGACGAACGACTGAAGGCCGGCCGTTCCAGTTGATGGTGATTACATCGCCCGGAAATCAGGCGCGTCTCGCGGAGATCGAGCGCGCACAGGCGCTGCTCGCCGACCCGCGCCGGTTGAGCGACACCGTCCTCGCAGATCTCAGGCGCAACCAACCGGCTGTGATTCTGATCAGCAACAACATTCACTCGACCGAAGTCGCATCGAGTCAGATGGGCATGACGCTCGCGTACCGGCTCGTGACCGACCCGGATCTGCGCGTGCTGCTCGATTCGGTGGTGGTGTTGATGATTCCGTCGATGAACCCCGATGGTCTCGATACCGTGGTCAGCTGGTATCGGCGCTACAAGGGCACACGCTACGAGGGTGGGCCGCTGCCGTGGCTTTACCACAAGTACGTCGGCCACGACAACAACCGCGACTGGTTCATGTTGACGCAGGTGGAAACGCGCCTCGTCACGCGCATGCTGTACAAGGAGTGGTTTCCCGAAATCGTCTACGACATTCATCAGATGGGCACGAACGGCGTCCGCCTGTTCCTGCCGCCATTCCAGGATCCCGTCAACCCCAATCTCGAGCCGGCGCTCATCGCCGCGATCAATCAGGCCGGGACGGAGATGGCGGCGGCGATCTACGACGCGGGGCTGACCGGCGTCGCCCATCAGCAAACGTACGACTTGTGGTGGCACGGCGGCTTCCGCTCGACTCCCACGCGCCACAACATGGTCGGGATTCTCTCGGAAGCGGCGAGCGCCCGACTCGGATCGCCGATCACGCTGCCGCTCGACTCCGTGCATCAACCGGCGCGCGGCGTGAACTATCCCGCGCCCTGGCCGGGCGGAACGTGGCGCCTGGGCGACATTGTGCGTTACGAGCTGCTCGCGTCCAAAGCCCTGGTGCGGCTGGCGGCGCACGATCGCCTGCAGGTCATCGACCGCTTTGTGGACCTGGGCCGCCGGGAGATCGATGCGGGACGGGCGGGCCATCCCTTTGCCTATGTGCTGCCGCCGCCGCCCGAGCAGCGTGATCCCGAAGCGTGGGCCACACTAGCCAACGTGCTAACGGCGGCCGGTGTCGAGGTGTGGCGCGCCACCGAAGCATTCATGGCGGATGGACGCCGCTATTCTGCCGGTTCGCTTGTCGTGCCGATGGGACAGCCGTTCCGCGCCCACGCCAAAGACCTCCTCGAGCCGCAGCAGTACACGCCAGTCGGCGACCGTCCGCCGTACGACGTCGCCGGATGGACGCTGCCGTTCACGATGAACGTCCGCGCTGACGTGGTGAACGCGCCGTTCACCGCGAATCTCGTGCAAGTAGACAGCGTGACGCCTCCACCCGGTAGAATCGACGGCCCCGGGCGGGGCGGGGGGGGCGATATGTTTGTCTTGAGAAATCGGACCAATGCCGAGTCGCGCGCGATCGCGGAGCTGTTGTCGGCGGGCCAGTCGCTCACCATGGTGGGCGACAGCCTCATCGTGCGTGGCCCGAAGGCGCGCGCCATTCTCAGCGAGCAAGCAGCTCGACACGGATTCACCGTGACGGCGACACGCGCGACTGCGGCGGTCGATAGATCCGTCACGCGGCAACGCCTGCCACGCATCGGGTTGTATCAGCCGTGGGTTGCCAACGTGGACGAGGGGTGGACGAGGTGGCTCTTCGAGCAATATGGGATCAGCTACACGACACTTCACGACAGCGATCTGCGGCGAGGAGGTCTCAGACAGCGCTTCGACGTGATTGTATTGCCCGACGTCGAGTCCGGTGCGATGATTCGCGGGCTCGACTCGACTCGCATTCCGTTGCAGTACTCGGGCGGGATAGGCGAGTCGGGCGCGAGTGCCGTTTCGGACTTTGTTCGGGGTGGTGGCACGCTGGTTTGTCTCGACGGTTCAAGTAATTTCGCGATTACACGCCTTAACCTCCCGGTGGCTAACGTTCTAGGTGGTGAGGCATCGGGTCCTCAGGTTTTGCGATTTTACGCGCCAGGCTCTATTTTCGGTGTGCTTTTGGGAGGTGTTGAGAGGGCGGGCAGCCCGGTTACGCTCGGGGTGCCTGACTCCCTCGACATCTACTTCGAGAATAGCGCCGCCTTCACTGTTTCGGGCCCGGCACGGGCCTTGGCGACGTATCCCGAGCAGCCCCTCCGATCCGGCTATGCCCGGTATCAGGAGCGGCTCGTTGGGAAAGCGGCGCTGGTGGAGGCACCGGTAGGCAGCGGGCGGGTGATCCTGTTCGGGTTCCGGCCTCAGTTCCGGGGCCAGACCCACGGCACCTTCAAGCTGCTCTTCAACGCGGTCCTGTTGGCGGCTCCGTAGCGGAGCCGTGGGGAGGAGTCCCGATGAAGCGGCTGATTCTCCTGGTGGGATTCGTGACCTTGGTAGCGAATTCCGCCGCGGCGCAGCGATCGCAAAACATCGAGTTCGGCGGCTTCGGGTCGTGGTGGCGGTTCGACCGCTCGTTCCTCATCAAGAATGGTTTTGGTGGTGGCGCGCGCATCGGCTACAACCTGAGTGACCGCGTCGGCCTCGAGGTGACGGGCGACTACATTGCGACCACGAACCTGGCCGCGACGCAGGACATCACCGTCTCCACCGTCAGTGCCGGCGTCGTTCTGAACTTCCCGGTGGGCGACCAGTCGTCGATCCTAGCCTCGGGCGGCTACTCGCGCATGATCTTCGGCAAGGCAGCGCCGTACGATTTCACGCAGCACCTGGTCTATGGCGGCCTGGGCTTCCGCCTCTTCCTGTCACATCACGTGGCGCTCCGCGGCGACGTGCGCGCCCAATACCGGCCCGACAATCCGTTCTACAGTAACGCGTTCACCGGTGAAGTTCAGGGTTCCGCCGGCGTCTCCTACTTCTTCATTCCGCCGGCGCAGGGCCATGGCTTCAACACCAACTTCCAATGGTACTGGGGAGCGCAGGGTGGTGCTTTCATCTCCAAGACGGTCACACAACCCTACGTCTACGACCCGATCGTCGGTGGCCATTGGCTCATCAAATCGCGGCGGACAGCACTGTACGTGGCCTACGAACAGGCGATTTTCCTCACCGCGGCGCAGACGGTGATCTTTGATCCCAACTCCACCAACTCTTCGGTGGGGCCCGATTTCCGCGACGTCACGTTCCATGATATGCGGCGCCTCATGTTCGGCGTCCTCGCGTTCCCGGCGCAGAAGGTCATCGAGCCGTTCGCCGGTGGTGGATTCGCGCTGATGCAGGTTTTGAATCCGGCCGTCGATTGCACCGGCTGCAACACGTCGCAGGCGGTGGAGGCGGACGACCGCGTACACACTGCGGCGAGCAAGGCGTTTTTCTGGGTCATGGGAGGTCTACAGATCAACTACTCGAGCAAGCTCAACGTCTTTGCACACTATCTCTTGACATCGAGCGCGGCCAACTTCCTGCTCCAGAGCAACACGCACACGCTGCAAGGCGGGATCCGCTTAAGCCTCGGCACCTCCAAGGAAGGCATTACCGAGCAGCACTGACCCAGGCCGAATCCTTGATATAGAAGCGCAGCGGCCAATCGGTCGCTTGGGAAATACCAATACGCGGACCGCTGACGATGGCGGTCCGCTTTGGCTTTGACCCTTCGACGATCCGGAGCGGACCATCCTGCAGCGAAGCGCCGTTCAGATCGCCCGTGATACCCAGCGCCTGACACAGTCGAGCGGGCCCGGCGCATAACGGCTCCGCGCCGCGCCGGCGGCGCATCGTCTCCAGGCCGGCGATGGGTTCGAGCGCGCGGATCAAGACAGCTGCGGGGAAGTCCTGCGGCTCGGTGACGGCGTTCAGACACCAATGCATCCCGTAGGTGAAATAGATGTATGCCGTCCCCGGAGCGCCGTAGAGCGGTTCCGTGCGCGCCGTGCGCCGATGCCCGAAGGCGTGACACGCGGGATCGTGGGGACCGACGTAGGCTTCGACCTCGACGATGCGGCCCGCTGTCTGGCGTCCGCGCCCGCCGATCTCGCTGACGAGGATGCGGCCTAATAGGCCACGCGCGACCTCTTCCGTGGGTCGCGCGTAGAACCTCGCCTGGACTGCCGGACGTCGCACCGCTATTCACCTCCCGTGAGACCGCGCTTCACCTTCGACCAGAACGACTCACCGGGTTCGCTTTCGGTGGCGGCGGCCGGACGAGCCGCAGGCGCCACCGGCGCGGCAGGCGCTGGCGGGGGGGCCGGCGCTGGAGGCGACGCCGACTCTACGGAAGACTGATTCGTGATGTCGGGTGTTTCCGATTCGTAGCGTCGCGGTCCGCGGCCACGGCCGCCGCGACCACCGCGACGACCACGACCGCCGCGCTCGCCGTCTTCACCGCGGCCTCTGCCTCCGCGACCACGACCGCGCCCACCCCGCTCGCTCGGTTCGCCACCACTAACGACTGGCGGCTTCGACGGCGGCGTCTGCGCCGCCGGAGGAACTGGGGGGGCGGGAGGGGGAGGAGGGGGGGGAACCATCATATCACCACGCGGGCGGAAATTTGGATCCACCTCGACGACGCCGATCTTCGGGATCTCGGGAATGCCTCCCCCGGCGCCGGGCCGATGGCCGCCGCCGCGTGAGCCGCGCCGGAAGCGGGGGCTGCGCATCGGGATACCTGGGGCGGAAGACGACGGCGTGCTGTACGGCGGCGGCGGCGCCGATGATGCCGGCATCGGAATGTCGTCTTCTTCCTCCTGCACTTGGCGCGTTGGTGCCTCGAGGACCGGGCGCGGTGCTTCGTCGCCCGCCGGTGATGGCTGGTCCTCGTCCATACCGATCCGGCCCACCGCCTGCTTCAACAAGCCGAACGCGTCGCCAAATGAGAAACCGGACTTCGCGGCAGGTGCTTCGGGTTGCTCCGAGGGAGCCGCGGCGGGCTCCGCGCTCGCCGCCGGCTGCTCCTCGCGATCTGCACCGCGGCCACGTCCTCCGCGACCGCGTCCACCACGGCGCGCGCTCCCACGGCCCCCCCCCTCACGCTCGGCGCGCGGGGCGCGATCGTTCGACTCGGCGAGCGTCGCGAGCGCTGGCTGCGCCGCGGCGCCTTCGACCTGCGGGCCGAGCGCGATCTCGTACTGCCCGTTGTCGAGCCGGGTCAGCGTGATGAGGCCCCGCCGCGCAGCCTCGATCACGAACTTGCTGAAGCGCGAGAAGCCGGCGTCCTTCTCATCGAAGTTCGGGTCGATCTCCTGCATGACCTGCTTCAGGCGGTCGGAGCGCATGACATCGTTGTGCGCCGTCATCTGCTTGACGGCCTCGACCACCAGCTCCCACGGGTCGCGCTTCACGTACTCGACGTCGCTCGTCTTCGTGAAGCCGGCCAGCTCGTTGTACGAGTAGTACTCATCGCAGTTCTGGATGAGCAGGTCGCTCGAGGATTCCCGGATCCCCACGCCGATCACGTACTTCCCGTATTCCTTGAGCTTGAGCACGAGCGAAGAGAAATCGGAGTCGCCCGAGAGCAGGATGAACGTGCCGATCTCGGGCCGCGTGAAGACGAGCTCGAGCGCGTCGATCGCGAGGCGGATGTCGGTCGCGTTTTTCTTGTTGGCGCCATGAGCCGGTGCAAAGATCAGATCGATCGAGGACTCGGAGAGCGGCACGATGTACTGCGGATAGCGGCGCCAGTCGGCGTAGGCGCGTTGCACGGCCACCTTGCCGCGGATGATCTCCGACTGGAGCAGACGCTTCAGCTCGGTCTGCAGATCCGAGCGAATCGCCATGGTCACGTTGTCGAAGTCGATCATCAGCGCGGCGTTGGGCGCGTGGGCGGGCGGTTCTTTGTGAGCGGGGCGTGGCAAATGATTGTGAGCTTGCTGCGGTGTCATAACGTATTCTGTTCCTGCCCTGAGGCGGGACAAGCTCGTAGCACGTTCCCCGATGAGAGGAAGTGAACGACGCTTGCCTGCTGCGTCGGGCTCTTGGTAAAGGCGTATTGCGCCGTAGTTAAGGCTGGCTGGTGCGTGGGGAAGGTCGCCGAGTGTCACCCCCGGCGCGCCGGTGCGCGCTACCTCGACCCGATGCCGAGGCCCGCAGACGCCGCCTGATGGTTCGACCCCTTCTCCCTGTGGCACTGCCAAGCGTATGAACGTTTCAACATAAACGATTGGCAGTGCAGAAGCTAGCGGGAAGGCGGAAACCCCGCCGGAAGTGGGTTCTCAGGACCTACGGCTCAGCTCCCACCGCCACACCGGCCCGTCTTCCGGATCGACGACCATCCCGCAATGGCGAAAGCTGTTCTTGACCAGCACGCGGGTCGAGGCGTTGGGCTCGGCGCGCGTATGCGCGCGGACCAATCGCACACCAGGGGTGGCGAACGCGTAGTCCACCAACGCCGCGGCCGCTTCCGTCGCGTAGCCGTGTCCTTGAAAGCCGGGGGCGACGCCGTACGCGATCTCGACCATGCCGTCCTCGTCGGCAGGTCCCTTGAAACCGGCTGTCCCGATCACTGACTTCGCCTCGCGATGGACAATGAAAAATCCGTGGCGCCACGGGTCGGGATCGGATGACTTCCGCAGCGCGCTGAGCCACGCCGGCGATACTTCGCCCGAGACGTAAAACTCGCGGAGTCCAGGAGCGAGACGCAGGCCGGTCGATGCTTCGAACGCTTCGGGCTGTTCGATCAGCGTCAGCAGGTGTTGCGGCGCGGCCGGTGTGAGGGTGAGCCGGCGTGTGTCGATCATACGATGCCGCGATCGGCGCGGCGGATCTCGTCCTCCCAATGGAGACGGTGCAGGATACGATGGATTAACGGGGTGAGCAGCACTCCGCCGACCACCAGAAAGACTCCGCCCGCGTAGAGCGCGAAAATCCCGGCGAACACCTTGCCGCCGTTGGTGTGGAGGGCATCGACCGGACCCATGCCGCCCAGCAGCATTGCGGTGTTGACGAACGCGTCGCGCCAGGCGAGGTGCTCATAGTGCTCGTAGCCCAACATGCCCCCAACCAACGACACCGCGATGAGCCCCATCGCGGCGGCGAGATGACTCGCCATCCGCAGCGCGAACCGCCGCGGCGGTAATGGTCGTGTGTGGCGGTCTTCGTACAGAACGGCGCGTCCTATTTCACGCCCGCGGCGACACGCGGAAGAGACGCCACGCCCAGACACACAGCGCCGCGGCCACGAGCGTGATGATGAGAAACCAGGGATCGGTCCCCAGATGCGGCCATTCCTCGATGACCCGCCAGAGATGGACGATCGTGAGCAGTCCGAACAGCGTGCCGGTGGTGATCAGATACGCCTTCATACGGTCCCATCCGCGGTAAGAGGAGAGTGATGCTCGACCTCATTGCGCCCGCCGGTACACGCGGACGTAGTCGACGAGCATGGTCGCCGGAAAGATTGCATCCGACTGTGGATCGCCGTCGAAGTTGCCGCCGACAGCAAGATTGAGGATCACGAAAAACGGCTGATCGAATACCCATCTGCCGTGCGCCTCCACTTCGCTGCGAGTGACCGCGTAATGGACGGTATCATCGACAAAGAATCGGATGTGAAGGGAGTCCCATTCGACGGCGTAGGTGTGGAACGCGTCCGCGGCAGATCCCCGCACGAATGTCTGCACATGCGTGATCGGCGTGTTTCCGAAATAGCCCGGGCCGTGTACCGACGAGCTGGTCCTCGTCGGAGCGCTTCCCTTATTCTCCATCACATCGAGCTCGCCGCAATCGGGCCAGGGTGGAAACGATTTGCCCAAGAGCCAGAACGCCGGCCACAGTCCCTGCCCCGCGGAAAGCTTGATCCGCGCTTCGACGCGGCCGGGAGCGAAATACTCTTTGTGCTGCGTCGTGATCTTCGCTGACGTATATCGGCACGGACCGTAGTAGCACGTCAGGCCGGCGGGCGCGACTTGGCCCACGATTTGCAACTGCCCCTGTCCATTCAGCGCAATGTTTTCGGAGGCGTCGCGGTAGTACTCCTTCTCGTTGTTGCCCCAGCCACAGTTCCCGCTCGCGCAGCCGTCTCCGAGATCGAAGCGCCATTTCGTGGTGTCGATGCTGGCGCCGGGTGGTCCAGCGAACTCGTCGCTCCAGACCTGGATCCAGGAGCCGGTGGTGGTGGAGACCGTTGGGCTGTTGGCGGCGCAGGCGACGCAGCCCAGCAGGACGCTGATTGCGACCAACCTCACGCCGCGAATGGCCACGTCTTTCCGTTCCACGACCACGCGCCAAAACATATCACGCCGAGGAGCAGCGCGCCCAAACCGAAGGCGATCACGGACAAGGGCGTCGTCGCAAAGACGAAAATCCATCCCAGCAACGCGACGAGGCTCGGCAACGGGTACAGCCACATGCGATACGGTCGCGGCATGTCTGGAGCACGACGGCGCAGCAAGGTCAATGCGCCGATCTGGCCGACGAACTGCACCAGGATCCGCGTTGTGATCAACGCATCGATGACCATGCCGAGCGATACGAAGCCGGCGAGGATCGAAAGGACACCGAGCACGACGAGGGAGACCCACGGGAACCGCTCCGTCGCGTGCAGGCGTGCGAACACTCTGAAGAAGTAGCCGTCCTTCGCCGCCGCATACGGTACCCGCGAGTACCCAAGCAGCAGGGCGAAGACCGAGCCGAACGCGGTCCACAGAATCATCGCCGTGAAGATCGTCGCGACGCTCGGTCCATACATCCGTTCCATGAAAATTGACACGATAAAGTTCGACTGCGCGTGTGTCGCGGCCGGAACGAAGTCGCGCCAGGGCACGACACCGATGATCGAGAGGTTGATGGCGAGATAAATGGCGGCGACCGCGAGCGTGCTGATCAGAATCGAGCGAGGGATGACACGGCCCGGATTCTCGACCTCATCGCCGATGTAGCAGACATCGTAGTAGCCGAGGTAGTCGTAGACGCCGATCCGCGACGCTGCGCCGAGTCCGAGGAGGAAGCCCAATGAGAACGTGAACGCTCCCGGGGGGAAAGCGAACGCGATCTTCGGATCGAAGTGTCGCACTCCCGTCGCCACAACCGCGATCACGGTCACGATGGTGCCGATCCAGAGCGTGACGGTGATCGTGGCGATCGATTTGATGCGGCGGTACAGGAGCGCGAGGTTCGCGAGTCCGACGACAACCACCACCAGCATCGTCTGGTGGGCCGTGATGCCCTTCCAGAGATAGCCGAGATAGTTCGCGAAGCCGATGTATCCCGACGCGATCTCGAGCGGCCCACTGCAGACGAATTGCCAGACAAACAGAAACCCCATCAGCCGGCCGAACGTCTCGGGGCCGTATCCCTGCCGCAGGTACCCGAACGAGCCGCCCGATCCCGGCATGGCCGCGCCGAGCTCGCTCCAGACCATGCTGTCGCACATGACGATCACCAGCGCGACGAGCCAGCCGAGCATCGCCTGCGGACCGCCGAGCGCCGACATGAGCAGCGGGATCGTGATGAACGGTCCGATGCCGATCATGTTCGTCATGTTCAGCGCCGTGGCATGCAGCAGGCCGAAGCGCCGCGTCATCGTGGACGGCGGATGCGTCATGGAGTCAGGCGAATGAACTGCTCGGCGTCGATCTCCGAAGGCGCGCCCAGCGGCGCGATCATGACCTGAGAAACCGATCTGAACGCGATGTGTTCGCGACCTGCGTGGTCACAGACGCCCGCTTCGTCGGAAGGTGCCGCACGTGACCGCGAGACTATCGGCGCGCGTTGCTCCAAGCGGCTGCCGAGCGTCGGCGGCGAGGGTGTCGGCGTGAGTGCGCGCGGCGGCGTAGGCATTCTCGCAATCGCGCCGCTCCAGAAGCTGCACTGGCGCGCGCCGGACTTGGAGAAACCACAGCAGCGCCGTCAATGCGGCGACGACCGTAAGAGCCTGGCTGGTCCACGATTTTCTGTTGGGATCTCGCTCCGCGTTCATCACATGAAGATTCGGCCAAATAGGAGGATGACGAAGATCACGATGGCAATGAACGCCATACGCCACAGCCGCGGCGAGGGCTGATCGTCCCTTACGACGGTGAGGGGAGAAACGACGTCGCGGATTACTTGCCGGGCGCGCTCAACATCCGACTCCGCCACAGAGACCGCGACCGGGACGAACGGAATGGCACCCCATTCCTGATCGAGCACCACCGCAATTCCCTCGGCCTCGAGCGCGAGTCGCACACTTTCAATGAGCGACCGATCCGTGGTTCGGAGAATCGCTTTCATGGAGCGGGTTCGACTCCGTTTTCGCCTATGGTTTGGACGGCAGAGGCGCCGGTTGCGCGACGCGTGGGCACTCCCCGCTGGCCCGCGTCCGTACCTCGAGGATCTGCTGAACTGTAAAGATCCGCTGCCCGCCGTAGATGCTCCCCGAGTGTCCGTTCACCCCGCGAAGGCGCACGAACACGGCCTGGTACGGCAACGTGGCGGTCCGGTGATACCGGCTCTCGAGTGCCGAATCCTGCACCGCAATGACCGTCTTCGGATCATCACACGGGAAGAACGATCCCGCGCCGTCCTGGTTCACATACAAGCCGTGGACTTCCGTGGGCCGATGACAGGCAACGAGGGTTGCCGCGAGAACCAGGACTCGCTCAGGACGCACGGAGCTCTGCAATTCGCGCTTTCACGAATCTCTTGACCAGCGCTGCCGGCGGCGGCGTGTCGAGCGGAAAGCGAATCGTACCCTTGGAAATCTTGTAGCGCTTAAGCGCTCTTCGATTGGCCCGTACGAACTGCGCGCGCAGAGGGTAGAGGCTGACGTGTTCCTTCCACGCGGCATACCAAACCAGAATGCGTCCATCGAGGCGGAAGGCGGGAATCCCGTAGCTGAATGCATCGGTGGCGCCGGGAGCCGCGGCGCGGATCGCCGACTGTAGCGCCTTGAGGCGCCTGCGCGCCGGCGCGGGCAGCGACGCGAAATACTTGCGCAGCCGCAACTCAGGCGCGCCCTTCACTCGGCTGGCTCGCGGGTTGCCGCTGATTCATGAGCTCTGTAACAGCCCGATTGTGGACGTTGCTTAGGAGCAGCTGCGCCACAATGGCCCCGATCAACGCGGTGAACATATCCCACTGCGTGTCCCACACGTCACCTTGCGTCCCCAGGAATGCCTCGGCGCCTTGTCCAAACAAGAGGGCCGACCACCACTCGATGAATTCGTAACACGCGCTGATGGCGAGGCAGAGAGCGGTCACGATCACGAACAACCAGCGACCGGGGCGGAGCGGCGAGGTCCGCAGCAGGATCTCGCGCGCGAGAATCGCGGGGACAAACCCCTGCGCGAAGTGGCCGAGCCGGTCGTAATCGTTGCGCGCAAGACCGAAGGTGTGCTCGACCCAGAACCCGAGTGGCACGCGCGCGTACGTGTAATATCCGCCGACCATGAGGATCACGGCGTGGATCGCGAGCAGCGTGTACGCGAGCCGGGTGAGCGGAAAGCGACGATATGTCGCGATCAGGATCGGCGCGCCGATGAGGATCGGAAAGATCTCGAGCCACCACGTGGTGCGGTCGTATGGGGCAATGCCGGTTATCACGAGCCCTAGCGCGACCGCGATGAGAAGGACGAGAGGGAGACGTTTCATCTTGCCTAATATGTGCGTCTGGCCCGCGCGGCGATCCGGAGCACGATGCCGATGAGGAGCCAGGAAACCACAGGAACGATGAGAAACCATGACGCCGGCTTCGGCCTCGGCGGCCCCAGCGCAACAACGCCGTAGATCGCCAGCGAGCCCAGGGTGACAAGCAACGTCATCCAGTAGAGAGCCATTCGAGAGGTACTCGCCCACAGCCGTGAGGCTCGATGCGCCAAAAGCAGGCCGGCAAAAGGTGCGACGTCCCAGATCACGAACATCGCCAGCAGAACAATCGACTTGTTGCGGTGCCCGACGCGGAGCACGAAGACGATCGCGCCGACGGCACCAACGACTGCCGCCACCAGCGTAACTGCGCGGAGAAAGCGTCCTTCGGTGAACGACATTCGTCAGATCATCAGGCGAACCAACACCCCGGTATTGGAGGACTCCGGTCCTAGCGCCGGAATTCCAAGTCGACAGCTCGCTGCAGTTGCAGCTCGAGACCGGAGACGATCACGCGCCCGCGCAACCCATCAATCCTTCCTGAGAAGCGGAGTTCACCGCCAGTGGAAGGCGGCAGGGGCGAAACGAATTGGAGCGCAGTCCCCGCGACGCTGAACGTCCCCGGAAAATCCCATCCCATCACCTGCACCGGCCCGCCAGCGCGCGTGCAGTCCATTTCACCCCGTACGACGAGCCGAAACGCTCCGGTCGCCTGCAAAGTCAGATCACCGCCGTGCACCCACTGATCGCAGCTGAGTGTGGCCGTCAACAGTTGCGGCAATGGATGGGCGTCCATTGCCGTTAACGAGTAGGTGCCCGCAACATCTTTGACCGTGATCGGATCGTCACACGCAGCGAGCAGAGCGAGCGCAACGATTGCGAGCGTGATTTTCATGTCAGTCCAGCGAACAGGAGAGCCCGGGCCAATGTCATGAGTCCCTCTTTCTTCTGCGAGTAAGCCCACACCCCTGCTCACGATCACGAGCGGTCCCAGATGTGTCAAGAAGGTTCTCCAGGATTATGACCGTTGGCGCGCCCGGCTGGTGCCAGCGCGCCGAGAGCTGGCGAGGGTCGGGCTGAGCATCGGGCTGCGCGAATGACCCCAGGACGATGTCGTCGTCGCCATCGCCATCGATGTCGCCCGCATCCATCACGAGCCAACGCCCGCGATCGGCCGCGGCGAACGTCCGCGCCGTGAAGTGCAGGTCTCCCAGGTTTTGGAGATAAACAAAAGGAAGGGGCGCACGCCTCGTGTCATCCGTAAAAAAGGAGATGGCCGCGATATCGACGTTCCCATCGCCGTCGAAATCGCGCGCGATGGCCTTCATCGCACCAGGCATCGGAAAGAAATACTTCTCTGTGAAGTGCCAGTGCCCATCGTTCAGGAAAATGCGGATTCCGTGATACGGCTTCGGCGGACCAGGGTAGTCCCCCGCATCGCCGTTTGTGTAGACGATGTCCGGATAACCATCGCAATTCATGTCCACCAACTGCATCGACGTGGATCCGTACGACGGAGGAAAGCGCAGCAGGACCTCCCTGGAAAAGTCGCCATTGGGCTGACCGTGAAAGAGCGATATCCCCTCATCCCCCTGTGCGGTCAGCGCCAGAACGTCGGGACGCCCGTCGCCGTCGAAATCACCGACGATCGTCGTCAGCGCGCCCGGCTGAGGAGTGAGGACGTGGCGTCGGCTGCCGCCGCCGCGCAGCCGTTCGTACCACGTCAGGCTGCCAGTGAGATTGCCGAACTCGCTGACCACGACGTCTCGGATCCCATCTCCGTTGAGATCGACGTACGAGGCGTACACCGGCCGCTGCAGGCTATCGATCCTCCAGGCGATCGTAGGATTGGCGCCAGGGCGCCACGCGGAAATCAGGCCGAGGGTACCGAGCCCAGCGTCGTGCGGCTCGAGCTTTCCCATCAGCAGGACGCCGAGCGTGTCGCCAAAGAGCTGGAGATGGGAAACGGGTGACGGGATCGGGAAGATCTTGCCCGCGTGGCCTCGGCTGTCGAGAACCGACAGGGTGCTGTGTCCCGGACTAGCGTCGCCCACGTAGATCCTGCGATGTGCGGAATCGACGTGCACCAACGTGACCATGGGACTCTTGATCTGAAAGTCGGGAAGCCGCACGCGGAATCCGGGCAGTCCCACCGTGACCGGCGGGGTCGCTGCGTGAGGGAGCGACTCGGGCGCTTCTTTGAGAAAGTACGCCGCCAGCTTGTCCCAATCGGCGCGGGAGATGCGTGGCGCGTCGGGATACACGCCCGCCTCGCGAATCCGTCGTCCACCCTCTCCGCCCTCGACCGGCTCCTGGTTCGCGGGCCAGGTGACGTCTCTCACGCCAAGCCGGCGGGCCATCCTCGGTAACATCCAGCGCTCCCACGTCTCGCGGGCGAGCTGCGAAGGAACAGGAAGGAGATGGCAGGACTGGCAGTAGCGCTCGGCGAGCTGTTGTCCGGAAAGCTCGAAGCTCGATTTGCGGGCGTTTGGTCTACCGCACGCGATCACTCCCAGCACAACGAAGACCGCGCCTTGCAACCTCACCCGGCGCTCGACCGATTCGGCTCCTGATAGAGGCCAATCACGTTGCCGGCAGGATCTCGAAACCGCGCGCTAATCTCTGGCGCGTCGGCGCCGATCGGCTGGACGATTTCGCCGCCGTTTGCGACGACGGCTTTCACCGTTGCGGCCACGCTGTCGACCATGATGTATACGAGGAGTCCGGGCTGGGGCGACGCCGGCCGACCGGTGACCCAGGAGCCGCTGACCTCTCCCACGGCATCGTCGAACGCGAGGTGACCGTCACCGCGCCGGCGAATATTCCAGCCGAGAACCCCACGATAGAACTCCGACGACCGCCGGACGTCTGTGGCGGGAATCTCGAGGTAGCAGATCTTACCGTTTCGAACCGTCGGTGGCATGGGCGGGGAACTCGTTAGCGCGGTGGAGATCCGAGGCGCTCGGAGTCGCGCTGCTTGGCCAGCAGGCGCTCCGTGAAGTCGAGGCGCTCTTCCACTTCAGATAGCCGATTCTGCACCGCGTCGAGTGACTGCCGCAATTCGCTGATTTCCTCGTCGGATGGCGTCAGGTTTCGCGCGGCAGCACGGATGCTCATCATCCGTAACATCCCGGACAGCGTCTTTGCCACCGTGATCGCGATAATGATGACGCCGACACCGAGCGCCCAATCGGGAATGAAGCCCATGTCATGACTCCCCAGAGTGACCGAGCACAAGATAATCTTGCGCGCCGACGATCTGCCAGCGACCGCCCCGCTTCACCCAGGTGTCGGTGAACCGATAGCGCCGATCGAACGAGCCGTTCGAGCCGCGCCCCTGCACGATCAACCATCCTGTGACGAGTGCGGTGGAGCCGAAGCGATGCACCTGCATGTCTTCGTTGTGCGCCGCGGTGACCGTGTCCGATCCCGAACCGACCTCATGCAAGACAGTCGCGCGATCCATCGTCTTGTCGTCCTCGGTGTAAACGAACCCGGCAGCCAGCAGCCGCTCAAACACAACCGTATCACGCTTGACCAGGGCGCGCGCCCAATCGTCCTCGAGCCGCAGTAGTGCGCGGGTGTCCGCGTCCTGCGGACCTGCGAAGAACAGCACCGCAACCAGCAGCATATTCATGACGGCCTCCCTACTCCCCCAGCACTTTGATGATCACGCGCTTTTTCCGCTGTCCGTCCCACTCTCCGTAGAACACCCGCTGCCACGGACCGAAGTCCAACTTGCCACCGGTGATCGGCACGATCACCTCATGACCGATCGTCAGACTGCGGAGATGCGCGGCCGCGTTGTCTTCTCCCGTTTCATTGTGACGATAGCGTTGCGGATCCCACGGCGCGATCGTCCCCTCGAGCCACTTCAGGATGTCATCCCACAGTCCTGACTCGTGATCGTTCACGAATACCGACGCGGAGATGTGCATCGCGCTGACCAGCACGATCCCCTCGCGGACGCCGCTTTTCTCGACCTGACCGGCCACTTCTTCGGTGATGTCGATGATTTCCTGGCGGCGTTTGGTATTGAACCAGAGGTAGTGCGTCTGGGCCTTCATGAACCCCCCGTGTCGAATTGTCACAGCCGGGCCGAATCCCTAAATTGGCGCGCAGTATGGCGCTTCCCTTCAGACGGCGAATCTTCGTGATCCTCGTCGTCATGACGACCGTGCCGACGCTGCTCGCCGTCGCCGGCTGGCTCGTGTCGGTGCGGCGGCTCTTGCCCGCGGCCGGCGCCCGCGCGTCCACCGAGCGCGTCGCCTCGACCGCGCGGACACTGCTCGAGGGCGTCGATACGCTGCACCTCACCGTCCACGAGCGCGCGCTGCTGCGCCAACACCTCGACGAAGTCTCGGCATCCGTCAGCCTCGCGCGCCGCGCCGAAATGTTCCTGCGCTACTACACGGCGGGCGTCGCGGTGGTCATCCTGCTCCTCGGCGCCGG
>Ga0066656_10000318_pt1 | contig 17767 bp, 16 predicted proteins | sample GraSoiAngelo_105_FD_71411 | JGI IMG/M metagenome (GOLD analysis project Ga0066656, IMG submission 71411) | Grasslands soil microbial communities from the Angelo Coastal Reserve, California, USA - 14_0903_05_40cm | ecosystem: Environmental > Terrestrial > Soil > Grasslands | place: USA... | reverse complement strand
GGGATGTTCGTCGTCATCCCGACCGCGATGCCTGCCGAGCCGTTCACGATGAGATTGGGGAGCCGTCCGGGGAGGACCGTGGGCTCCTGCAACCGGTCGTCGAAATTGGGGACGAAGTCGACGGTGTTCTTGTCGATGTCCTCCAGCATCGTCATCGCGATTCGCGTGAGGCGCGCTTCCGTGTAGCGATACGCCGCGGCCGAATCGCCGTCGACCGAACCGAAATTCCCCTGCCCGTCGATCAGCGGATAGCGCAGCGAAAAGTCCTGGACCATCCGGACCAGCGAGTCGTAGACCGCGATATCGCCGTGAGGGTGGTATTTGCCGAGGACGTCGCCGACGACGGTTGCGGCTTTCTTGTAGGGGCGTCCCGGCACCAGGCCGAGCTCGTGCATCGCGTAGAGGATGCGCCGGTGCACGGGTTTCAGGCCGTCGCGGACATCGGGCAGCGCGCGCTGCACGATGACGCTCATCGAATAGTCGAGGAACGATTCCTTTAGCTCGTCTTCAATGAGCCGCGGGAGGATGCGCTCGCGGACGTTAGGACCGGTCATTTCGATATATGTCGGAGGAGATGTAAGATGATAAAAACTAACTACTTAGGTCGATTAAGGCAACGGCGAGGGCACTTCGATTACGACTTTCCCGAGCTGTTCCCCTTTCGCGAGCCGCTCGTAAGCATCCTTGACCTCAGACATCGCGTAGACCCGATCCACGATCGGTCGCAGCTCTCCCTTTCCCAGGCGCCGCACGATTTCCGCGTACTCGGCCGCGTTGCCCATCGTCGATCCCAGGATGCTCCACTGATGCCAGAACAGCCGGCGCAAATCGAGGCCGACTTGCGGTCCGGATGTCGCGCCGCAGACCACCAGCCGTCCGCCGCGACGTAGACAGCGCAGGGAATCGTCCCACGTCGCTGCCCCGACGTTATCCACGACGACGTCCACACCGCGTTTCTTCGTCAAGGCTCGCACTTCCTGAGCGACCGGGTGGGTTTGGTGGTTGAACGTGATGTCGGCCCCAAGCTGCCTCGCGACCGCGAGCTTGGCATCGTGGGATGACGTAACGATCACGCGGGCGCCGTGCAGCTTGGCGATGCGCATTGCGGCCAATGAAACGCCTCCGCCGATCCCCCATACCAGCGCCGTCTCGCCACTCTTCAGCTGCGCCCGAGTCACCAACATCCGCCATGCCGTGAGCGTGACAAGCGAGAAGGCGGCCGCTTCCGCCCACGTCAGCTCCGGCGTCAAGCTGGGGATGCGAGCCACGTTGTGAGCCGGGATGGTGAGCAGCTCCGCGGCTGTCCCGGGCAGATGCTCGCCCAAGAGCCGGTAGTTCACGCACAGCGAGTGTTCACCAGCCCGGCAGAACTCGCAGGTGTAATCGGAGATGCCGGGGTTCAACATGACGCGGTCGCCGGGTCGAAGGTCGAGGACGCCAGGGCCTACGGACTCGATGACTCCCGCGCCGTCGGCGCAGACGATATGAGGTAACTGGTGCTCTGACCCGGGGAGGCCCTGGACGACGAACAGATCGAGATGATTCAATGCCGCGGCGCGAATGGCGACGCGTACCTCTCCCGTCGCAGGAGGGGGCGCGTCGGGAACGTCACTGACCTTTAAATGCTCGATTCCGCCGGTTGCGGTGAGAACGCAGGCGCGCATCGCGCCCCTTCCCGAACTTACGGTCGGAACGTCGGGGTGATCATCTGCTCCGAGCCGGTCGTGGGCATCGGCACCGGAGTTCCGGAGCTGACAGGCTGCATGTACACCTTGTAGGCGGGATTGCGGCGATTCTGAGGCTCGGCGTTGACGACTAACGCCACGAGATCGCCCGATGGGGAGATCGCGAACGACGCAATCGCGAGGTCGGTACCGGTCAACGGCGTTGTGCTGCCGGTCGTGAGATCAGCGCGTACGACCTGTTGGACAGTGCGATTACCGTCTTTGCGCTCCACCAGATATGCGAGCGTGCCGTCGCGCAAGAAATGCGGTTCGCTCTCTTTCTGCTGCGGCGTGCGCGTGAACGCGCGCTGATTGGACCCGTCGCGCCCCATGAGCCAGATGTCGTAGTTCTTGTCGCGCACCGACACGTACGCGATCGTCTGCCCATCCGGAGACACGGCCGGTGAGAAGTTGATCGAGTCACGCGTCAGCTGCGTCAGCCCCGTGCCATCGAGATTGACGGCCCAGATCTCCTGCTTGCCCGCGGGGCGCGACGAATGGAATACGATCGACTGCCCATCGGCCGTGAACGTGGGACGTCCGTCGACCTGGGGGTCGTTGGTGACACGGGTAACGCCGGTGCCGTCCGCGTTCATCACGTAGATCTCCGGGTTTCCGTCTCGCTGCGTGACAAACGCGATGCGCGAGCCGTCAGCGGAGAACGCCGGATCGTTTGCGGAAGCGGTGTCGGTTGGCGGCGTGAGCTTCGAGAGCTGCGCCAAATTCGAGCGTTCCGCTGAGTAGAGCTGGAATTTTCCTTGGCCGGCGCGCGAGCTGGCGACCACGATCTCGCCCACGACGTAAATGTCCGCGGCCGCCGTTTTCCCTCCGGGAGCGGTGGCCGTGACGCGCGCGTGTCCATAGCCCGCTCCGGCCACGGTGCCATCCTCACCGACCGTCGCCACCTGAGGATTATCGGTGCTCCATGTGAGGTTCGTAGCGGCACCCAGCACATTGCCTTGATCGTCAGCGTAATTCGCGTGCAGCGTATGCCGCTGATTCAGGCCGATGCCGACGCGCGGCTGCACGAATCGCACTGATCCCGCGATGACGTTGATGGTCCAGGTGACCGCCAGCCCCGTGCCCGGGCCCTTCACCGTGAGCTGGGTCTTCCCGACGGCCCGACCGGTGAGCATTCCCGTCTGCGGATCGAAACTCGCAATCGCCGGGTCGGCGACGCTCCAGCGCAGCGGCGCCTCCGGAACCGGCGTGTTATCGGCGGTCAACGCCTGCGCATCGAATTTCGTGGCGCCGGTGAGAGGCACCGAAACGTCCGGCGCTCGCGGCGGACGCACGGAAAGCTTGTCGACCACCTTGTGGACCGAGACCTCGATGCTCTTGTTCTGCAACAACCCCGACACGCTCAGCGTCGCCTTGCCCGGCCCAGCGGCAGTCACGACACCAGCCAGACTCACACGGGCCACGCTCTGATCATTCGAAGCCCACTGCAACACCAGCGGATTTACGGTTCGGTTGTTTTGCGCGACGACAATGACATGCAGCGTGTCGACCTCGCCCGGCGAGAGCATGAGGGGCGATCCCACACCCGCTTCGCGAACGGAAAAGTCCGCCTGCTGCACGACCACAGGAGCCGTCGCGGTGAGCCCGCCGGATGCCGTCGCCTGGATCGTGCCTTGACCCGGAGCGAGCGCGACGACGTTGCCGCTCTGATCGACGCTCGCAACGTCCGTGCGCAGCGACGTCCAGTTGACGTTCACGGGCGCCGCCGCGGAGCCGTCTTCCTTCAACGCTCGCGGCGATACGCGGCTGTTCTCAGATGGCAACAGATAGATGACGCCGGGCTCGAGCCGCAGCGCTGCTGCCGGCCCGCTTCCAGGCGGCTGGCCGCCGTACGGATCGGGACCCGGGGGCGGGGGAGGCGGCGGGGGCCCTCCTGGCGGCGGGGGGGGAACTGGCCCGGCGCCACCCACAACCTGGATCGCGGCCTGGCCACGCCGCGCTCCCGCGCGGGCCTCGATGATGGCGACACCATTGCTGACACCCGTTACCGTCCCGTTGTTGTCGACCTTGGCGATGTTCACGTTATTCGATGACCAGATCAGGCGGACCGTCGGGATCACGTTGCCGATGCGGTCGAACGCCGTAGCCAGCAGCCCCGTGCGTTCGCCCACCCGAATGGTCACCGATGGCGGCGCGACCTGCACTTCGGCGACGTTTTGCGCTGTCAGGACCCGAGGGGCGAGGGGGGGGAGGGGGGCGAGGGGGGCGAGCAGCGCCAGTGTCACGATGAGACTTCGACTAGTCATGGTTGGCGAATGTGCGTCCGGCTAAATGGCCCTGTCAAGCCAACTTGTCACAAGAGCGCAGACCAACTGAGGCCAAAAACGCGGTATTGCGTGTCACTTGCGAGGTCCAAATCCCGCGGTAAGCTATAGCCCACTCACGCCGCCCCCCCGCCCCCACGCGCCGCGGCGCCGCACCTACACAGCATAGGAGAGATCCGATGCTTGAGCAGATGGATTTCACGGAGAGCAGTTGGCCTGGACCGGGGTTCATGGAGCCCATGTTCCCCTCGGCGCCCACACCCGCGCCTACCCCGTCCATGCCAATGGAAGAGTCGCGCTCCTCTTCCAAGCCGAAGGCCCGGAAGAAAAAGAAGGCCGCCAAGAAAGCGCGTCCGAAAGCGAAGAAGCGGAAGCCCGCGAAGAAGAAAAAGGCGACCAAGAAGAAACGCCGCCGCTAACAACCCTCGGTAGCATATCCGCGGGAGCGTCTCGACGAGGCGCTCCCGCGGCCACGTTAAGGAGACTCATGCGCGCTCTCTGCGGGGTGATGCTGCTCTCGACCGCGTGTTCAGCACCGAACATTCCACTCGGCAATCCGCCGCAGGAAATTGCCGCGATGTTGCAGCGCTCGGCTGTCGATTGGAATCGCGGCGACCTGGACGGCTTCATGAGCGATTACGCGCGCGACTCGCTGACGAGCTACATGGCGCGCGGCCACGTGCAGTACGGCTGGCAGGCACTGTACGATCGCTACAAAGCCAACTACTTCGCGCCAGGGAAAACCCGCGATTCACTCTCGTTCGAAGAGCTGCACGTCCGCGTGCTGACGCCTGACTTCGCATACGCCACCGCGCGGTTCAAACTGTCTCGGCTTCCTCGTGACTCCGTGGTCGCGAGCGGGCCGTTCACGCTTGTTTTGCAGCGACAGGGCGATCCCCCCCGCTGGCGCATCTTGCACGATCACACGTCCGCCGATCCGAAGCCGTGAAGTTCGTCGCGCGCCTGCTCCCCCTGCTCGCGCTCGCGGGCTGCGGACGATTCAAATCCACCGAGTCCGTCATCGCGCTCGAAGGGGTGACGCTGATAGACGGCTCGGGCGGAGCGCCGAAAGAAGACGCCGTCGTCATCATCCGCAACGGTCACATCGAATCGGTCGCGCGCGTGAACGAGATTGCAATTCCGAAGAACGCCGTGCGGATGAATCTCGTCGGCAAAACCGTGATCCCTGGTCTCATCGATTCGCACGCGCACGTCGAACGCTGGGCCGCGCAGCGGTATATCGCCTGGGGCGTCACAACGGTCCGCGATCTCCATGGCGGCATGGATTCGATTCTGACGCTTCGCAACGACATGAATCTGGGCTCGATTCTGGGCCCGCGGATGTTTACGGCGGGCGCGATGATCGACGGTATACCGCCGACCTATCCCAACGCGACCGGTGTCGCGAACGGCGATCAGGCGAGACACGCCGTCGACCAGCACGCCGTCGCGGGCGTCGATTACCTCAAGGTGTACACCAAGATCACGCCGGCATTGCTGCGCCCGTTAATGGACGAAGCCGGCAAGCTGCGGCTCCAGGTGGCCGCTCACCTGGGCAAGATGGACGCGGTGACGGCCGCGCGCGCCGGCGTCGTATCGATCGAGCACATGTCGGGCGTCGTGCAGGCGGCGACCGGAAATCCCTTCTATATCAATGCGCACAACAGCTTTCTCTCAGGCTGGACGGCCGAGGAGAAGGGGTGGTCGTCGCTCGACTCGGGCGTGGTGGCGCGCACGGCGCGCGCGCTCGCGCAAACAAAGGTCACGATCGTCCCCACACTGGTCGTGCACGACATCCTGTCACGCCTCGACAATCCGATTTTGCTCAGCCGTCCCGGCATGGAGGACGTGCCCGAGAGCGCCCAGAGCGTCCGCAGCGTGCCCAGTCTGCTGCGGCGCACCGGTTGGCAGAGGGGCGACTTCGAGGCGTTCCGCCGCTCGCGGCGGCGACAGGATCAGTTCGTGCGAGAGTACCGGCGCGCAGGCGGCGCCATTGCCGCGGGGTCGGACGCCGCGAACCAATTGCTCATTCCCGGTTACTCCCTGCACGAGGAGATGGCCCTGCTCGTGAACGCGGGACTGAGTCCGCTCGAGGCGATCACCGCCGCCACGCGCCGCGGCGCGCAACTGCTGCGCGCCGATTCGCTGGGGTTGCTCACGGCCGGTAAGGTCGCCGATCTCGTGGTGCTGAACGGCAACCCGCTACGCAACATCACCGCAACGCGCAGCATTGCCTTCGTCATGACCCGTGGCCGGCTGCTCCGGCCGGATTCCCTGAGGGCTACATGGAAATGAGTCATCGGTCATCGGTCATCGGTCGTCTGTTGATGCTTTTGCTGGTCACCGGGTGTGGCATGGCGCCCGCCGCGCGCGATGATGGAGCCTACGATGTCCTGCTGAAGGGTGGCTGGATCATCGACGGCAGCGGCAACCCGCGCTATCGCGGCGACGTGGCGCTGCGCGGCGATCGGATCGCCGCCGTGGGATTCCTCGGCACTGCCGCGGCACGCGACACGGTGGACGTGACCGGCCTCGTGGTTGCGCCGGGGTTCGTCGACATGATGGGCCAATCCGAGACCAACGTCCTCATCGATAACCGGGTGCTCTCGAAGATCACGCAGGGCATCACCACCGAAGTGACCGGAGAGGGCGGCTCGGTCGCGCCGCTGACCGACAAGCTGGTCCTCGACGATTCGGACGCGATGAAGAAGTGGCATTACCGCGAGGATTGGCGCGACCTCAGCGGCTATTTCGCGCAGCTCGAGAAGCAGGGATCGACGTTGAACATCGCGACGTTCGTGGGCGCGACGCAGGTGCGGCTTGCGGTCGTCGGAAAAGAGGATCGCGCACCGACGCCGGCGGAACTGGCGCAGATGACGGCCATTGTCGACACGCTGATGGAGCAAGGGGCGCTGGGCGTCTGGACTGCGCTGGAATACGCCCCCGCGAGCTACTCGAAGACCGACGAGCTGATCGCGCTCGCGAAGGCGGCCCGGCGCCACGGCGGGATTTACGCGTCGCACATGCGCAACGAAGGCGTGCACATCGACGCGGCGCTCAATGAGCTGTTCCAGATCGCGAAGCAAGCGAACATTCCGGCGGAGGTGTCGCACCTGAAGCTCTCGGGCCGGCAAAATTGGGGTCGGATGCCGCGTGTTCTCGCACGGATCGATTCCGCTCGTGCGGCCGGTCTCGACGTTACCGCGGATCAGTACCCGTACGTTCGCGCGGCGACGTCGCTCGATGCGTCGATTCCGACGTGGGCGGAGAGCGGCGGGATGGATTCGTTACTCATCCGGCTGCGCAACCCGCTAACGCGCGCCAAGCTGCGCAATCAGATGGTCAATCCTCGCGGCGTCGAGAGCTTCTTCCACGAGGCTGGAGGCGGCGAGGGCGTGTTGATCGTCGGCACGTTTCAGGACTCGCTCCGCTACCTGCAGGGCAAGACCATCGCGCAGATCGCGGCGGCTCGCCGTCGCGATCCGGTCGAGACGCTGTTCGATATTGTCCTCGCCGAGAACGGCCATTCGACCAGCACCGTGTACGCGGTGATGAACGAGCAGGATGTGCAGGCGGCGATGAAGCAGTGGTGGGTCGCGGTAAACACCGACTTCGGTGGTGTGGCGCCCGATGGCCCGCTCGGCATGCAATCCCCGCACCCGCGCGCCTACGGCACTTTCCCACGCATTCTCGGCCATTATTCGCGCGACCTGAAGCTCTTTCCACTCGAGTTCGCGGTGCGCAAGATGACGTCACTCGCGGCGCAACGCGTCGGCCTCGCCGATCGCGGGCTCGTCAAGCCGGGGATGTACGCCGACATCACCGTCTTCAATCCGGCGACGGTGATCGATCGCGCGACGTTCCAAAAGCCGCACCAGACCTCCGTCGGCATCGAGTACGTGATCGTGAACGGGCAGATGGTATTGAAGAAGGGCCAGCTCACGAGCGCGCGCCCCGGTCGCGGACTGCGGGGTCCGGGATACCGCCAATCTCCGTAGCGTGACGCTTGGCCGGCTGATCGTCTCGTGGTTGCCGGTGGCGGCGCTGTTCGCCCTCGCGCCGCCCATTGGTTATCGCTGGGATCAGCCGCCCGACAACCGCGCCGTCGCCTGGTCATTCAATCGCTGGGAAATCGGCTGGCGGCTGGTCGAAGCGGCGGTGCTCACGCTGTTTGCATCCCTCTGGTTTGACTCCCTCGGCGCAGGCGAGTGGTGGCTGGTGTTTCTGCTCGTCGGCCTGCTCGTAGCGTTTCCGCGGCGGCTCGTGATGTGGCAACACGTGGAGCCGTTGCGGCGGCGGCATCTACTGGTGCACGCGTTGCTCGACGTGACTCGCTACATCATCGCGGGCGCCTTGCTATCTTCGCTGCACCTATGACAACCGTTCGACTGACTGCGCTTTCGCACGGCGCCGGCTGAGCCTGCAAGCTCGGCCCCGCCGAGTTGGCGCAGGTCTTGCGCCACGTGCCGACCATCACGGATCCACGCGTCCTCGTCGATGCATCGACGCGGGACGACGCCGCCGTGTTCCAGTTGACGCCGGACCGCGCGATCGTCGCGACGGTGGATTTTTTCACGCCCATCGTCGACGACGCGTACGACTTCGGACGCATCGCGGCGGCGAACGCATTTTCGGACGTCTACGCGATGGGGGCGACGCCGCTGCTCGCGCTCAATCTCGTCGGTTGGCCGCGGGACACGCTCCCCTATGAGCTACTCGGCGAAGTGCTGCGGGGCGGCGCCGACATCGCGCGCGAGGCGGGCGCGTTCGTGCTCGGCGGCCATTCGATCGATGACGCCGAGCCCAAGTACGGCATGGTCGCGATCGGCGAAGTGCATCCCAACCGCATCGTCACACTCGCGCGCGCGCGCGCCGGCGATGGGCTCGTCCTGACCAAGCCGATCGGCACCGGCGTGCTCACCACCGCCTTGAAGCGCGACCTGGCGAGCGCGGCGGACCTGGCGCTCGCCGTGAAATCGATGACCACGCTCAATGCCGGCGCGGCGCGCGCGATGCGCGCGACGGGAGGCGGGGTGCACGCCGCGACGGACGTCACCGGCTTTGGCTTACTCGGTCACCTGCACAACATGCTCAACGCAAGCGGGCTTTCCGCCGAGATCGATGCTGCGTCTGTTCCGTTGCTCCCTACGGCCATCGAACTCACGGAGCGCGGCGCGGTACCCGGCGGCACGAAGCGCAATGTCGAAGCGTTATCACCGCACGTGAAGTTCGGCTCCGCAGTCCCCGAAGCGCTGCGCGTGTTGCTGTGCGATGCACAGACCTCGGGCGGGCTCTTGATCGCGTGTGATCCCGATCGCGTGAACACCCTGTTGGCGGCGCTGAGTCGTGAGGCCACGCCTGCCGCGGCCCGGATCGGTCGCCTGGCCCGCGGTACCCCCGGCGCGATCACGGTGTCGTAATGTCCCCGAATGGCGACGATTCCTGAATACCGCTCCTTGACTCCTGCTGCACTCGATGCGCTGGAACGCGCCGTGCGGGATCGTCTGCGGGTAGCGCTGCGGCGGCGCGGGACCGAATATGTCGTGGTGGCTGAGCGGCTCGAAACGAGCGGGCGAGACGACATGCTGGCCGGACGACTTCCCATGACGGGCGAGCTGCTGACGTTCCGGCTGCGCGATCTGGAGAGCTTCGCGGTACTGCCCTAGCCTGATATGTTCACGCGCCTGTTGATCGGACTGGACGGCAGCCCCAATGCCGATGAAGCGTTGGAGCAGGCGGTCATGCTCGGCCGTCGCTTCAAGTCCAAGCTCATCGTCGCCCACGTCAAAGAAACGTCCGTACTCGGCCGGCGCACGAGCGACTCTGGCGCACTGCTCGAGCGGGCGATGGAGCGCGTGCGAGACGCGGGGCTGGCGGTCGAAACGATTTTCAAGCACGGAGACCCGGACACCGAGCTCGCGGCCTTGGCGCGGGACGTCGACACGGTGCTGGTGGGAAGACGCGGCCGGTCCTCGCGGGCCGAAGCGATCGGCAAGACGGTCTCCTCGTTGATTCGCATCGCGGAGCGGACCGTGATCGTGTGCGCGAGCAAGCCGTCGCCAATGAATGCCTGTGCCATCGCATTCGACGGCCGTGAGACGGCGCAGCGGGCCCTGGCACTCGTGGCGCGGTTCGCGAGCGTGACGCACAGCACCGTCCATATCATTCATGCGACGATCGATCCCGCGATGGGTACGATGGTGGTGGGCGAGGCGGAGGCAATGTTGTCGCTTCAGGGAGTGGCATTCGTGACGCACATCGAACACGGAACGCCCGGCGAGGCCGTGGCACGCGTCATCCAACGCACCCAGTGCGACGCGCTCTTCGCCGGAGCGCACGTCGGATCGGGGGGGGGCGGGGGCGGGGGGGGCCGGCATAGCGACGTGACGGTATCCCACGCGGAGGAGATCCTGGGACACACGGACATCCCGGTGGTCATTCAGCCGTGACCGCTCCGTTCGTTCTCGTCCACGCCGACGAAAGCTGTCTCGGCAACGACAGCAGCAAGCCGAGTCGCGGGGGCAACGCGGCGCTGATCGAAGCGCCCGCGGGCGACAGCGTGGCGCGGTGGGATTTCTATGAATGCTCGCCGCAGACGACGAACAACAAAATGGCGCTCGCCGGCGCCATCGCGGCGCTCGAATGGATTCGCCGCCAGTGGCGGCAGGCCATCGTGCAGTATGTCTCCGACTCCGAGTATCTCGTGAAGGGAATGAACGAGTGGTCCAAGGACTGGGAGCGGCGGGGTTGGCGGCGGAAGACGGGTCCGCTCGAGAACGCCGACCTGTGGCAGAAGCTCAAGCAGGTCGCGACGGCGCACACGGTCGATTGGCGCTGGGTGCGCGGCCACAACGAGCACGTCAAGAACGAATACGCCAACTTCGTGGCGGTGCGCTCCGCGGAACAACAGGAGCGCTCCAACGGCCTGATTCCCTCAGGCTTCGACACGTGGCTCGCGCAGCAGCGTGCGCGCGGCAAGTACGTCGCCTTCGATCCGGACGAGGAGCTACATGAGCACAAGTAAGGACGGCGTCGCGGCGAACACGCATCCCGCCAATGTCCTGGCTGATGGTGCGGCTGCCCCGCCGGTCGACCGCATTCCGCTTTACGAGGTGTACATGCGCATGGCCGAGGAGCTGGCGAAGCGATCCACCTGCGTGCGCCTCCAGGTCGGCACGGTCGTCACCGATCAGCGGCTCGAGAACGTGTTGGCGATCGGCTACAACGGCAACGCGCGCGGCCTGCCGAACAAATGCGACTCGGCGGTGCCCGGCAACTGCGGCTGCATTCACTCCGAAATGAACGCGCTGGTGAAAGCGCCGGGGAACGTCCGCGACAAGGTCGTGTTCGTGAGCGCGTCGCCGTGCGTGATGTGCGCCAAGTTGATCATCAATTCCGGCGTGACGCACGTCTTCTATCGGAAGGCCTATCGCGACCCATCGGGCGTGGAAGTACTCCAGCAGGGGGGCGTCGTGCCCGTGCTGTACGATCGGTGGATTAGTGCGTGGAGAAATGGTGGGTGATGGACGAACTCGATCGCCTGTTCGGGCTTCTTGTCGTCGCCCTCGCCCGCGAGACGCGCGTCGCGGTCCCCTTCCCCGCCGCCGAGGTCTATGAGCGGCTCGTTCCGTATCGCTCGAATCGCTCGCGGCTGAACGTCGCCACGCATCAGGATTACGAGATGGCCGTGCTGCGCCTGCTCGCGGGCGAGCGCGGCTACGTACAGCTCGAGCCCGAGAGCGTGCGCGACGCGATGCAGCGAGAGATCGCCACGATCAATCCGGACGCAGCCTACTTTCGCAGCTTTCCCGATGCCCAGGTGATGGTGAACGGACGCGCCGCGGAGCGTGCGCTCAAGGCAGACCGCGCCTACGCGCCGCCGAGCGACGCGGATGAAGAAGACCTGCTCGACACGACGGGCGAGAATCCGATACCCGCACCCGCCTCACCCGTTCGGTTTCGCGTCGCCCGCCCGCCCGATCCCCTATCTGAGAATCAGTGTGAGTATTGCGGCGGCGTGCTGCCGTTGAACCGCGACGCGCGATTCTGCCCGCACTGCGGTCAGCCACGGGAAGGCGATCTCAAATGTCCGGCGTGCGGTAGCGCGGTGGACGTTGGCTGGGCCTACTGCTTGTCCTGCGGCAAGCCGACCGGATTCGAATGAGGGGCGGTTCGTCGGTTGAGCGGTTGGGCGGTTCGTGAAGAGTTACAGCGTCGCAGTGATTGCGGGTGATGGCATCGGTCCCGAAGTCATCGACGCCGCGATCCCTATTCTCGACGCCGCAGCCACTAAGCATCGTTTTAGACTCTCGTGGGAACGCCTTCCGTATTCAGCAGATCACTATCTCAAAACGAAAGAAACCCTCCCTGAGGGAGTGTTCCAGCACTTGCGCGACGAAGTCGACGCAATCTTTCTCGGAGCGCTAGGGGATCCCCGCGTCCCGAGCAACGAACACGCGCGCGATATTCTGCTTGGTCTGCGTTTCCGTCTCGACTTGTATGTCAATTTCCGACCTGTACAACTGCTCCACCCAGATCTCACTCCGCTTCGTCTCATCCAACCGCCTAACCGCCAAACCGCCCAACCGCTGATCGACTTCGTAATTTTTCGGGAGAACACGGAAGGCCAGTATTTAGGCCGGGGCCGTACGAGCGGCGACGAGTACATCGCGGAAGAGGTCAACACCGGCAACGGCGTGGCGCGAATCATCCGGGCCGCGTTCGAGTGGGCGCGAGCGCACGGCAAGACGCGGGTCACGATGAGCGACAAGTCCAATGCGATTCCCGCGCACCGCGTCTGGCAGGAGAAGTTCAAGGCAATCGCCGGCGAATATCGAAGCATCGAAGCGGAGCATCGCTACGTCGACGCGCTGGCGCTGGAATTGGTCCGGTCACCGGAGCGCTTTCAGGTGATCGTGACCAATAACCTGTATGGCGACATCCTGTCTGATCTTGGCGCCGGGCTGGTCGGGGGCCTGGGACTCGCGCCCAGCGCCAATCTCCACCCTGGACGGCCGGGTCTCTTCGAGCCCGTGCACGGCTCGGCGCCGGCGCTCGTGGGCAAGGGGATCGCGAATCCGATGGCGGCCGTGCTCACGGGGGCCCTCATGTTCGAGCAGCTCGGCCACTCAGATGCAGCCCGTGAGGTGGAGAGCGCGGTTCGAGCGACGCTCCAGGCGGGGGTGCGGACGCAGGATCTGGGCGGCAAGGCGACAACGAAGGAGGTCGCGGCGAAACTGCTGACCCTGTTGGGGTAGTAGAATGTCGCTCAGATTCAGTATGGAACACCGGGAGGGGTCGCGATGCCTCCGCTTCGACTGGCGACAATACTGAGTACGGCGCTGCCGCCGTTACCTCGCGAGGCACGCGCGGTGGTGGACCTCCTGGCCTGTACCAACGGTCTTTTGCCGTCCGGCAGCGAAGTCGTGACCTTCCTCGGCCTTCGCACCCGTCATCAGGTTGCGCGCGTCCTACGTCGCGCCGGTCTGCCGCCGCTCGAGGAGCTGGCAGGCTGGACGCGAGTACTGCACTGGCTGAACGAAGCCGAGCGAACCGGTAACTCCCTGCTGCAGCTCGCGCGGGAATCGCGGCTCGAACCTGCCACCTGTTATCGTCTCGTACGCCGCCTCACTGGCCAGCCGTGGTCGCGCGTGCGGCGGGGTGGAGTGGCGGGAGCCCTTACCCGATTTCGCACGACCTTCAACGGTTCGCCGAACCGTGCTTTCGGATCCAACTTGCTTTCCGCTCCACCGCCACGTCCGATCCTGTCCCCCGCTGTGACGCCAGGCCCACCTGCGGTTCTGCCTGCATGCAAGACGTCACCGGCATGCGTGCACCAACATCCGCAGGGCTTCCTCGCGGACCGGTTACCGATGCCTGGCTATCCATTCGATATTGCGATCGCGCGCGACGGGACCGCGTGGCTCACTCGCGGGCACGCAGCCGTACTGGAGCACCTGAAGCTCGAACCGTTTGCCTCCTTGGGGTTCATCCCTGTCGGCATCGCTCCCACGCGTGTCGTGCTCGCGCCGTCGGGGGAGCGGGCCTGGGTCACGAACCAATTCACCAAGGACGTCGCTGTCGTCGACCTCGTGCGACAATTCCGCGTCGGCGCAATATCGATGGAGGGAGACCCGCTCGGAGCCGTGGTCTCGCCGGATGGACGAACGCTGTATGTGACGACGAATCTCGACCGGCTGTTTGTCATCGCCGTCGCGGGTGAGTGCGGTCGCGTCATCCGCTCCGTGAGCCTGCCTCACGCATGCACGGAGCTTGCGATTCATCCCGGCGGGCAGCGGATTTACGCGCCGGCATGGCGAGCGGGGGTCCTGGTCGAGCTCGATGCGCGCACGCTGGCGTTGGTGCGCCGGTGGGAGCTCGGCGGCGTCCCGTTTGGCTGTGTGGTAACGGCTGACGGCCTGCGTCTCTATTGCGGGAATGAGAAAGGCTGGCTCGATGTGGTACATCTGACGACAGGCAAGACGACGCGCCGCCGCTTCGGTACGCCGCTCGAGGAGATCGCGCTCACGCCCGATCAAGCCTTCCTTTATTTGAGCCTGCGCACGGCCGGCCGTGTCGCGATCGTGGACGCGGATAGCCTCGAGACTGTGAGCACCCTCGAGACCGGGGGAATGCCCAGACACATCGCGTTCGATAGCATCGGTCGCCTCGCGGTGATCGCGAATCAGACGGGATGGGTAGACCTCGTGCGGTAGGGAGATTATGTCGTTTGGCGCGCTGGCCCTTCTCATGCAGTTGTGAAACTGAGCATCATCCGGCAATGAACGCGTACGCTTAAGCCTGATTTAGCCGGAAGGAGTGTCCCCATGTTGTCGGTGCGTCGTTGGATTCGAGCGTGGATTGCTGGCCTGGTTCTCGTTCTCCTCCCGGTCGCATGTAAACAGGAACCGACCGATCCATTTGGTTCATCTCGGACAAAAGACCCGGTTGGACATCCCGTGCTCGGGGTCGAGTCGGTGCCGGTAAACGGGTCCGCGTTCGCCGTCGCTATCAACCGAGACGGCGTCTACTACGTGACCACGGTCTTCGGTCCAGTGGCGCGTGGCGTGCTCCCCAGTACGGACCTCTCCAACCAGCTGCAGTCCGGCATCCTCGACTCGCAGGTTCGCATCAGTCCGGACGGGAGGACCGCCTACGTCAACAATCAGGACGCCGGCACGATCGAAGTCATCGACGTGCAGACGAACGTGATCACGGATACCATCCACGCCATCCCCAGCATTCTCACGACGGGAATCTCGAACGACGGCCAGACGTTCTACTCGTTGACTGATTACCACGGCATCGACATCATCAGCACCAGCACGTTGCAAATCACAGGTAACATTCCCGCCAGTAGCGTCGGGACCCTCCTAACCGGAATCGCGTTCCACCCGACGAAACCGTTGATGTACGTCGCCGCGCGCGACGCGGGCGTGGTCACTGTGGTTGAGATTCCGCAAAACACCGTCGTCACGACACTCGCGGTCCCGGGTGGCCGCATTCAGAACGTCGCGGTGTCGCGCGACGGCAAGCAGTTGTTCGCGACCGATATTCAGCGCAGCAAACTGATCGTGTGGGACCTCACCGAGGAGAACGCGTCGTACCAGGAGGTGGCGATCGGATCAGGCCGAGTGCGAAACGCCTTCGACGTCGCCGAGACACCCGATGGAGTCCAACTGTACGTCAGCGCGCTCGCCGATGGCAACGTGTACGTGCTCGATCGCGCATCGCTCGCGCCGGTGGGGACGCTGCCGGTCGGCGGCAGCCCCCGGTACATCGCGTTCAACGCGTCGGGCACGCACGCGATCATTCCCAACGAGTACGGCTGGGTGAGCTTCGTGCATGACGTACCGCCGCCGCCCCCTTCGGCGTGCAACACGCCGCAGACCGGACCCGCCCCGTCGGACAAGACGCACCCTTCGCTGGCGAGCAAGGACAGCCAACCACTCGACGCGCAGCCCTTCGCCGTAGCCATATCACGCAACAACGTGGTGTACATCACGCAGGGGTGGAATGCATCAGCAGTGCGTGCCGACTTGCCGAGCAGCGTGCTTTCGGCGCCGTTCCCGGTGGGTGACTTGCCCTCCCAAGTGCGGATGAGCCCTGACGGGTCGACGGCGTACGTCGAAGATCAGGATTCCCAAACCATCACCTACATCGACGTTGCGACCAATCAGATCATCGGCCAGGCGACAGTCCCCGTGGGCAGCATCCTCAACATGGGTTTATCGCCGGATGGCACGCGGCTGTACGCACTGACGGACTTTTACGGCGTATATGTGATTGACGTGAATTCCCGCGCCGTGATCGCCCAGATTCCAGTGACCAAGACTGGTACGTTGCTCACGGGGGTCGCCTTTCATCCATTTGCCGCTTGCATGTATATCTCGGCGCGCGATCAAGCCGTGGTCAGCACGATCGATCTCACGACGAACGCAGTCGTGGGCCAGCGCTTCGTGACTGGCGGCAGAATCCAGACCGTGGCCGTCTCACTTGACGGCAGCACCCTTTATGGCGCGGACATCGGGCGCAGCAAGATCGTCTCATGGAACCTGCCCTCAAACGCCTCGTCCTTCAGCGAGACGAACGTTGGGACGCAAATCAATCGCAACGCGTTCGATATCGAAGTGACGCCCGACAACGCCCAGCTGTGGGTAAGCACACTCTACGATGGCAAGGTGTATGTGTTCGATCGCGTCACCGGAACGGCGGTTGGCCAGGTCACTACCGGCGGCAGCGCGCGTTATATCGGGTTCACGACTCTCGGCGACGAAGCCGTGATCGCTAACGAATCGGGTTGGGTGAACTTCGTGCGTTAACGATCTGACTCACCGAGACACGGAGCGGCGGGTGGGCTAAACGCCCATCCGCCGCTTCTGCTTTGGCTTATCGGCCTACCGTCGCATCGTCTCTGCGCTCATATTCCGCCCACTTACGATGGAGCGGGTTTATGAAAACTCAGGGCGCAAGCTCGGACGTCGTCTTCCTGTCCGGTGTGCGGACAGGATTCGGCTCGTTCGGCGGCTCTTTGAAGGATTTGTCGGCCATAGACTTGGGCGCCGTTGCCTCCCGGCATACGATTCAGCGGTCCGGCGTGCCCGCGACCGACTTCGGTCACGTTGTCTTCGGAAATGCTCTTCAGACGTCCGCCGATGCCATTTACATGGCCCGCCATGTCGGGCTGAAGGCCGGCTTGCCGATCGAAACACCGGCGGTCACGGTGAATCGCCTCTGCGGGTCCGGTTTCGAAGCGATTACCCAGGGCGCGCAGCTGATTCTGCTCGGCGAGGCGGACGTCGTTCTCGCCGGCGGCGCGGAATCGATGAGCCAGGCGCCGCACGTGGTGCGCGGCGCGCGTTGGGGTCTCCGGCTCGGTCCAGCCCCACTCGAGGACCTGCTGTGGGAGGCGCTCAAGGACCCGCAATGCGGGCTCTCGATGGCCGAGACTGCCGAGAGCCTCGCCGAGAAGTACAAGCTCACGCGCAAAGAGGTGGATGAGGTCGCCGTCGCGTCGCAGAAGCGGGCTAAACAAGCGTGGGATGCTTGCGCGTTCCAGGATGAGGTCATCCCGGTGACCGTCAAGGTAAAGGGCAAGGAAGTCGAGTTCCGCGCCGACGAGCACATGCGGCCCGACACAACCCTCGAGATTTTGAGCGCGCTGAAACCCTACTTCAAGAAAGACGGTCTCGTGACCGCGGGGAACGCGTCCGGCATCTCGGACGGCGGCGCCGCAACGGTGATCGCGAGCGAGGCGTA
>Ga0066656_10000280_pt1 | contig 18489 bp, 20 predicted proteins | sample GraSoiAngelo_105_FD_71411 | JGI IMG/M metagenome (GOLD analysis project Ga0066656, IMG submission 71411) | Grasslands soil microbial communities from the Angelo Coastal Reserve, California, USA - 14_0903_05_40cm | ecosystem: Environmental > Terrestrial > Soil > Grasslands | place: USA... | reverse complement strand
AGCGGGCGGGGAAGCTTGGGGGTTGCGCTAGCGGGCGGGGGCGGACTCGAGCTGCTTGATCTGCTCCTCGATCTTTTGCGTCTCCTGCTCGAGCTTTCGAAGGGAGCGTCGGAGGCGCCCCAGCTCCGCGGAACGGCTCAGCGGCGGTGGAGCGGAGGGCGCGCCGACCGCGGCACCGAGCGTCGTGCGCATCGGAAAGATCTCCGTGCCGCGCGAGACGGTCATTTCGACTTCGTCCCCTGGCCTGAGGGAGCGCACGAGCGATGTGATTTCCTCGCCCGAATGGATGACCGAGCCCTCGAACGCAAGAATTCGATCTCCGGTCTTGATCCCCGCTTGGGCGGCAGGGCTTTGCGGGACGACCCCCTCCACGAGCACGCCGAGCGTGTCTGGGAGGAGTCCGCGCCGCATCTGGATTCCGAGGAACGCCCGCCGCACGCTGCCGAACTCTTCGAGGTCATCGGCGATGCGCTGCAGCTGGTCGACGGGGAGCGCGATCAGGAGATCGGTCGATTGTTTCCGGTCAGGGCCGTCGGGTTCGACCACGGGTGACGCCGAGGAGCGGGCCGGAAGGGGTCCCGCGCGTCCGACGACGATCGCGACCCACTCCCCCGCCTCGTTCAGAACCGCACCACCGCTGGCCCCGGGGTACGCCGACGCTTCGATCTCGACGATGTCTCCGGAATAGGGAAAGTCGACCCGCTCCCCCCGGCCCACGACATGACCCAGGGTGATCTGCGGCCGCGTGACGCTCACGTTCGCGATCACCGCCACCCAGGAGCCGATCGCGAGCGATTGGGGAGAGGCTTGGCGGAGTGGCGGGAGCGGTGGACCCTCCACCGTGAAGAGCGCTACGTTCGATTGCCGGTCCACACCTCGGATCTGCGCATCGCGCCGGTTCCCGTCGCCCAAGAGCACGCCGAAAGTTCCACCGGAGAGCGCCATGCTCGCCGTCGTGAGGAGCCGGTGCGGGCTCAGGACGACGCCCGTGCCGATGAGGCGCCGGAGAGGGGCCTCGGGTCTCGGTTTCGAATCGCGCCCGGGCGTTGCGACCATGGTCACGACGCTGGTGCGCGCGGAGTCGACGCCGACGAGCAGCGTCGCTTCGTCGCTCTTGAACGGGAGGATGCTGGCGGCGCCTACGCTGGAGTGTGGAAGCAGGAGCAACGCGAAGGCTGCGAGTGCTGAGGCGCCCGCCGATCGTATTCGGATCACAGGCATCGCGGATGCACTCCGGTCCGGCGCGTGGCGCCTAGAAGATGATGTACACGCCGTCGTCGGGCGTCTGGTTGACGGGGACGACGGTCGGGTCCTGCCCTTCGGCTCCGCGCTCCAGGTAGAACTTGTCGTTGATGATCTCATCCGTGTAGCGCTGTTGCGGGACCGTACCATCCACGACCGAATCGCGCATCGCGGCACGCGTGGGAACGCTCGCCACGACCGGGGCCACGTCGCGATTCACGGGAGCGGCCGTCCGCTCGATCTCGCTCACAGGGGCAGTCGGAGCGCTCGGCCCCATCTCACGCGGCGCGCCGGCGGTCGGCGCAAGCTCTCGAATAGCCACGCCGGGATTGGTGCTCTTCGGGTGAAGGCGTCCCTGGCCCACGGGAGACAGCATGACCGCGATGAATACGGCGCACACGCCGGCGCCCACCATGAAGGCGGGGCGCAACCGGGCTGGGGAGAATAGCTCTCGTATCAGCTCCGCGGGGCTTGGTCGGAGCCCTTCGCCCGATCGAATCCGAGCAAAGACGTCCTCATCGAAATGGGCGCTCGGGGCCACCTGGGGCATTCGCTCCATGAGCCCCATCGTGGCTCGGACCTCGCGCATTCCGAGGGTGCAGCTCCGACACCCCATGAAGTGCGCCTCCAACGCCCGGCGCTCCTCCTGGCTGATCTCGTCCTCAATGTAGGACGAGAACAATGATTCGGCCGACCGGCAGTTCATGCGTCCTCCAGATTCAAATGTGGCTTGAGCCTCTCCTTCAGCATCAGCCGGGCGCGATTGATACGCGACCGGACCGTTCCACCGGGGATACGGAGAATCTCCCCCACTTCCTCGTAGCTCAGTCCTTCGATATCGCGTAGAACGACGGCCTCGCGATACCGCGCTGGGATCTTCTCGAGCGCTTCCGCCACGCGCCGGCGGATCTCGCTCGCATTCAGATCCTCGTCGGGCAGGGGTTTCAGGTCGGGGAACGCGAGCCCCTGCCCCCCGGAGTCTTCCTCCATCGCGTCCAGGCTGAACGTCCCTTTGTGCCGGACTCGACTACGGATCTCGTTCTTCGTCAGATTGACGGCGATCGTAAAGATCCATGTCGAGAACTTGCCGCTCTTTCGGTAGCGTTCGCGATTCCGATAGACGCGAAGGAATACCTCCTGGCTGATCTCCTCCGCCCGGTCCCGGTCGTTGATGAACCGGCACACCAGATTCATGATCCGCGAGCGATACCGCTGGACGAGCGCACGGAAGGCCGTCTCGGAGCCCAAAGCACAACGCTCCATGACGTCTTCATCGGTTAGCTCGGCAAGGTCGAGCTTCTTCAATAGACGCAGCTCGCTGGGCACATTACTCTCCGTGGAGCTGGATACACCGTGGGGAGCTGGCCGGTTCCGGAAGGGGTTGGTTTCTTTAGGGATTGGCGAAGAGGGTGAGCCCTGCGGGGCTCTGTGAGGCACGCTTTCCGCGCACCCGCGACTCGGCCGCTTGGGCCTCGCTGTCCAGCCGGAGGGCCCGGCACACCCGGCCGAGCAGCCGCTCGGCATCCGATCCCACGTCGGGGCATCGAACCGCACGCCTCAAAAGGTCTCTCGCTAACTCCAACTGCCCCATGCTGTAGCGAATACTTCCCAGGAGCGTCAGAGCTCGCCCGTTCCAAGGGTTGAGCGCCACCGCACGATCGAGCCTCCCGACCGCCCGATCGACTGCTCCCTGATTTAGATCTGATGCGGCGAGAAAATAGAGGCATTCGGAATTTTCCCTGCCCAGCCCGTTGAGCTTCCGGAACGCCCACTCGGCCACCAGGCTATCCCCTAACTCTGCGGCGGCTTGCCCCAGCTCGGCGTAGAGCAGGGGGCTCTCGGGGCCCCTCAACGCTCCTTCCCGCATGAGGGCAACGGCTTCTTCCGGGTGGCGTAGAAGAATGTAGCACAGGGCTCCAGCCAGCACCTTTCGGGGGTTTGCCAGGAGCCCTTCCCTGATTTGCTCGAGTGTCAAAACCCCTGTCCGCCGGTCCCCGACCTTGATCTCCAAGTACGCGACCATCAGGGACTCTTCTTGCGTAAGGAAGCGCAGCTTAAGCAGCTTCCGGTAGCAGTCGAGCGCAGGTTTCTCGTTCCCGAGCGCCACGAGCGCCCGGGCCTTGACGGGCAGCGCGGCTCGTTTTTTCCCAAGCGGCTTCACCGCCTCCAGTGCCGCGCGGTAATCGCCGTCGCTCAGGAGCATGCGGCCGGCTTCAACGCGGACGTCGATTGGGTCGAACCCGCGCTGCCCTATCCTACCCAGGAAAGCCTCCGCGGCTCTCCGGTTCCCTTCACGGAACAAATACGAGGCGTACGCCGCGATCTGCTCGGGGACGGCGTCGTCGGCTTCGGCGCGCCGCCGGAGGAGCTTCTCCTCGAGAACCGTATCGCCCAAACGCCGGGCCAAAGCGACCCCCAGTCCCAAGGTCCGGGGATCGTCCGGGGTGAGCTCGAGGGCCAGCTGGAGGGCTTGAGACGCTTCATCCAACCGACCGTCCTCGAGCGCCATCCCCAAAACGCCTGTCGCCACCCATCCGAAATCGGGAAGCAGGACGTCCGTGCGCCTTAGATCAGCCAACGCCGCCTCGTAATTCTTATTGAGCTCGTGCGCGAGCGCGCGCAGGGCGTAGAGCTCGGGGCGCGCTCTCAGGATCCGCAGCGGCGGCGTCAAGGCCTGTACGGCGACCGCGGCTTCTCCCGCGCGGAGCCGCATGCGACCGACCAGCATCGCCGCGTCGGCATTCAAGCTGTCCAATTGGAGGGCACGCTCGCCCCATCCGAGCGCGCGCGTGTCCTCGCCGGAAGTCTCGAGGATCTGGGCAAAGCGCGAAGCGACGTAGCTGGACGCCGCATCTTCGGCCGTCAGTGCTTCAGCCCAGACCGCGGCTTCTTCGATATTGCCGCTCTCTTGGGCCACCGCCGAGCGCGCGAGGAATTCGAGGTTGGCGGGAATCACGGGTGAGTGATCGGGGGAGAAGGCGCAGGCGGAGCCAGCCAGCAACGCGACCAAAATCAGGGACAGCGACCCCATGACCGTCCACGAGAAAAGGGAGGATGGATGATCTTCAGCCACGTCGTCTCCAGAGTCAAAGGATAGAGGAGGGCCCAAGTGGACCCTCCTCCCCTGTCTCGAGACGACGCTGTAATTATAGCAATCTATGATTCGGACTGCAACCGTGATGCGGCCCAAGGGGATTTGCTCCCATCGGGGCCCCGCGCCTCGTCCTCCCGCGGCTCCCGGCTCTCCTCGTGCGGACCGCCGCTTCCCGGTTGCCCGGCCCCCGGGCCGCGCCCCCCACCGCCCCGCGAGCGGCGCCCGCGACCACCCCGACGCCTGCGCCGGCGATGATCCTGCCGTTCGCCTCGCACCAACTTCTCGAAATGGAGAAGGGCGTCGCGAGCCGCCTCCTGCTCCGCTTCCTTCTTGTTGTTCCCGTGGCCCCGGCCGAGCACCTTCTGGTTCACGACCACTTCGACCGTGAACACCTTCTCGTGGTCGGGGCCGATCTCGCTCGAGATCCGGTATTGCGGGTGCGTCTTGAACTCACCCTGCACGTACTCCTGGAGCATGCTCTTGTAGTTCGCGAGATTCGCATCGCTCAGGATCTCGTGCACCTGGCGAAGGAGCAGCCGCTCCGTGAGGCGTCGCGCGGGCTCGAGCCCCCCGTCCAGATACACGGCGCCGATCACGCCTTCGAGCGTGTCGGCGAGGATGGATGCGCGGTCGCGGCCGCCGGATCCTGTCTCCGCCTCGCTGAGCAGAACGTATCCGCCGAGACCCATGAGCTTCGCGGTCCGGGAAAGAATGACGCGGCTCACGAGGAGCGACTTCATCTTCGTGAGCTCTCCCTCGCGAAGGGAGGTGAACTTTCGGTACAGGAACTCGTTCACGACAAGCCCCACGACCGAGTCGCCGAGAAACTCCATCCGCTCGTTGGATTCTCCCACGCCTTTTTCGGGTTGGGAGTGGAGGTAGGAGCGGTGGGTCAATGCCTGCCGTGCCAGCTCCGGGTCCTTGAACTTGTAATGAAGGATTGCTTCGAATCCGCGTAGATCGAATTCACGGCTTCCGCGATGCTCGAGTCGAGGGGCGGGAGCCTTTTCCATTCCAAACAGCTTTCTCAGTAATTTCACGTTTCGGGATCCTCTAGGGACCCTCCGGTGCCACGCTTCTCGATAACGCCAGGGTGACGTTGTGCCCGCCAAAGCCCAATGAATTGGAGAGGGCTGCCCGCACTTCGACCGATCGCGCGGTGTTGGGGACGTAATCGAGGTCGCAGTCGGGGTCGGGGTGCTCGTAATTGATGGTTGGAGGAAGGACCTGCCGCTCGAGCGCGAGGACGCAGATGATCGTCTCCAGTCCGCCGGCGGCTCCGAGCAGGTGGCCCGTCATCGACTTCGTCGAGCTGACGGCCACATGGTGCGCGTGCTCCCCGAATACCGACTTGATGGCTTGGGTTTCGAACTTGTCGTTGAGTGGTGTGGAGGTGCCGTGGGCGTTCACGTACCCGAACTCGCGAAGAGGCAGTCCGGAATCGCTGATGGCGGCCCGCATGGCGCGCGCTGCACCCTCACCCTCGGGGGCAGGAGCGGTCATATGATGGGCATCTCCCGTTGCGCCGTAACCGACGATCTCCGCCAGAATCGGAGCGCCGCGTCGTTTCGCGTGCTCGAGTTCCTCCAGGATCAAGATTCCCGCGCCTTCCCCCATCACGAATCCATCGCGCTGGGAATCGAAGGGCCGGGAGGCCCGGGTCGGGTCGTCGTTACGAGTGGACATCGCCTTCATGGAGCAAAATCCCGCGAAGGAAACCGGAGTCACCGGAGCTTCAGCGCCCCCGGCGATCATCACGTCCGCTTCGGAGTTCTGGATAATCCGGAATGCCTCGCCCACCGCGTGCGCTCCCGAGGAGCACGCCGACACGGTGCAGTAATTGGGGCCTTTGGCGCCGAAGAGGATCGACACCTGGCCCGAGGCCATGTCCGAGATCATCATGGGAATGAAAAAAGGGCTCACGCGGTTCGGGCCCTTCTCGAGGAGAGTCCGGTGCTGATCCTCGAAGGTCGAAATGCCTCCGATGCCCGATCCCACGATCACGCCGAAGCGGTCCGGATCGACGGCCCCTTCGTGAACGGAGGCTTGGTTCAAAGCCATCCTCGATGCGGCGACCGCGTATTGAACGAACAGGTCCGTACGGCGGATGTCCTTCCGGTCCATGAAATCTTCCGGTTTGAATCCGCGCACCTCGCCTGCGATCCGCGTGTCGTATGCCGCGGATTCGAATCGTGTCAGCGGACCGATCCCCGACTCGCCGGCGATCAGCCGCTTCCAGAACTCCTCGACGGTGTTTCCCAGCGGGCATACGACGCCCTGCCCGGTCACCACCACCCGTCGAGGACTCCCATTCCTCCGATAGCTCACGAACTCGTTCTCGGTTTTCTCGCCTGCGCTCCCGATCTCCGCGGAACTGGACGGTTCGACCGGGCGCCGAATCAGGCGTTCTTCGGCACGTGCGATTCCAGGTACTTGATGGCATCCGCCACCGTGGTCATCTTTTCCGCGTCCTCGTCCGGAATCTCGATATCGAATTCCTCCTCGAGAGCCATGACGAGCTCGACGGTGTCGAGCGAGTCCGCTCCGAGATCGTCGATGAACGACGCTTCCGGCGTCACCTGCTCCGGCGCCACCCCCAACTGATCGACGATGATCTGCTTGACCCGGTCTTCGCTGAATGAGGCCATTCCCTGCTTCACCTCCCTTTTAGATTCCCGTTTCGGCAATCCGATCGTTTCACATCCTCATACCGCCATCGACGGACAGCACCTGGCCGGTGACGTAACCGGCCTCCTCCGAGCAGAGATACGCCACCGCGTGGGCCACGTCCTCGGCGGATCCCAGTCGCCCGAGGGGGATTTGCGCCTTCAAGCCCTCCCGCACCTTCTCGTTCAAATCCGCTGTCATCGCGGTATCGATGAACCCTGGAGCTACCGCATTCACAGTAATATGGCGCGATGCCAGTTCCTTGGCAACGGCCTTCGTGAGGCCCACAAGTCCCGCCTTGGACGCGACATAATTCGCCTGACCGGGGTTCCCGATGAGACCGACCACGGAGCTCAGGTTCACGATTCGCCCCCACCGCTGTTTCATCATAGGCCGGGTGAAGGCCCGGATGCAGAGAAAGCTCCCCTTGAGGTTGGTGTCGATGACCTGATCCCAATCCTCCTCGCTCAAGCGCATGACCAGATTGTCCCGCGTGACGCCGGCATTGTTGACGAGGATGTCCGCCCGGCCGAACGCTTCGAGCGTCCTCGCGCAGAGCGCGTCGGCGTCTCCCGACTTGGACACGTCGGCCTGGACCCAGATGGCTTCGCCTCCTGTCGAACGAATCTCGGTACACGCCTTCTCGAGCGCCGCCTCGTCACGCCCCGACACGACGATCTTCGCACCACCGCACGCCAGCCGCGACGCGATCGTGCGGCCGATTCCCTTCGCCCCACCGGTCACGACCGCGACCCTGTCCGCGAAACGTCGATCGGTCACGCTGCGACCTCCTGGAGCGCCTGCACGGCCGCCTCGACAGCCTCCGGATCCTCGCTTCCAAAGAGCGCGACGTCGCGGTCGACGCTCTTCACGAGACCGCGGAGAACGCGACCTTGGCCCACCTCGACGAGCCGCCGCACGCCGTCCTCCATCATCGCGCGAACCGTTTGTTCCCACAGCACGGGTCGGAGGAGCTGCTCCCGCAAGGCGATACGGATGTCCTCCGGTGACTGCACCGGCCGCGCGGACGCGTTGGCGTAGACCGGAAATCTGGCGGGCCTGATCTCGATCGCCTCGAGCGCTTGACCGAGCCCCCGCGCCGCGCTTTCCATGAGCGGCGAATGGAACGCGGCGCTCACTTGCAGCGGTACGATTTTCTTGGCGCCCGCCTTCTTCGCTTCCTCGGAGGCGCGGTCCAGCGCCTCACGCGTCCCGGATAGCACGATTTGTCCCGGCGAGTTGAAGTTCGCGGCGGCGAGGTCTCGGGGCCTCGCCACCGCGGCGAGGACCTTCTCGATCTCGGCCGCGTCCAGGCCGAGTACCGCGAGCATGGTTCCGGGCCGCTCCGTTCCCGCGTTTGCCATCAGCTCCCCCCGGCGGCGGATGAGTCTCAATCCGTCCTCGAACGAAAGCGATCCCGCCACGACGTGGGCCGCGAATTCCCCCGCGCTGTGCCCCGCTCCCGCCGAAGGCCGAACACCCCGACGCTCGAGCACGCGGGCCGCCGCGACGCTCGTGACCAGCAAGGCGGGCTGCGTGTTCTCGGTTCGGCTCAGCGTATCGAGGGGTCCGTCGAAGCAGAGGGAAGAGAGAGACAAGGCGAGCACCTGGTCGGCACGCTCGAAAACCTCGCGCGCTTCCGGAAAACGGTCGGCGAGGGCGCGCCCCATGCCCACCGCCTGCGATCCCTGCCCCGGGAAAAGGAACGCAATCCGGCTCACCAGCGCACCACGGCAGCGGCCCACGTGAAACCGCCGCCGAAGGTGACCAGCTCCACGAGATCACCGGACTTGATTCGTCCTAGGCGCTTCGCCTCGTCGAGCGCGAGCGGGATCGAGGCGGACGAGGTGTTTCCGTAGCGGTCCAAGTTCACGAAAACCTTTTCCATCGGCAGGCCGAGACGTCTCGCGGTCGCGTCGATGATGCGATAGTTGGCCTGGTGCGGGACCAGGAGATCCAGCTCCTCCGGCTTGTGTCCCGCGGCCTCGAGCGCCTCGCAGGCTACCGACTCCATGGCGCGTACGGCGTACTTGAACACATCGTTCCCGCTCATGCGGATATAGTGGAGCTTTCGATCGACGGTTTCGTGCGATGCGGGATGGAGTGATCCGCCCCCCGGCATCTCGAGCAGCTTCGTGAGCGAGCCGTCGCTGTGGAGCCTCGTGGAGAGAATCCCGCCGGGCTGTCCCGTCGATCGCAGCACGACGGCACCCGCCGCGTCACCGAAAAGCACGCACGTGTTGCGGTCGGTCCAGTCGACAATCTTCGAAAGGGTCTCGACCCCGATCACGAGCACGGTGTCCGCCGCCCCCGTCGCGACCTGCGTGCGCGCGAGCGACAGCGCGTAGAGAAAACCGGAGCACGCCGCGGAGATGTCGAAGCCGTACGCCCGCGAGGCGCCGAGCCGGTCTTGCACGAGGCACGCCGTCGAGGGAAACGGACGGTCGCCCGTCACGGTCCCCACGATGATCTGATCGAGGTCCTCCCCCTTCAACCCCGCGTCCTGGACCGCGCGGCGCGCCGCTTCGGTGGCGAGGGCGGAAGCTGGAGTCTCGGGATCGGCGATGCGGCGCTCCTTGATCCCGGTTCGCGTCGTGATCCACTCGTCCGAGGTGTCGACGATCTGCTCCAGATCCTTGTTCGTGAGGACCCGGTCCGGCGTGCAGGATCCGACTCCGACGATATGAACGTCGCGCGTGGGTGCGATCATGCGGCCTCCGGCGCCAGGCGTTGAAGGTCGTCGCGAATGAAATCCGCGACGCGCGCCTCAGCGCACCGCGCCGCGGCACGGATCGCGTTCTTGATGGCGCGGGCGTTGGATCGTCCGTGTGCGATGATGCAGGTCCCGTCGACCCCCAGCAGCGGCGCCCCGCCGACCTCGGCATAGTCCAAGCGGCGCTTGAGCCTCCGGAAGGCGGGCTTCAACAGGAGCCCCGCCAGCATGCTCAGGGGATCGCTCCGGATCTCGTCTTTGATCATATTGCCCACGCTGGGAATCACGCTCTCCGCGAACTTGAGAAGCACGTTTCCGACGAAGCCGTCGCACACGACGACGTCCGCGGTACCGAGAATGATGTCCCGTCCCTCCACGTTCCCGACGAAATGCACGGGGCTCTGCTTCAATAGCTGGTGCGCCTCGTAGTAGAGCTCGCTCCCCTTCTCCGCCTCCTCGCCGATGTTCAGCAACCCGACCCGGGGTCGCTCCACGTGGAGAACGAGCCTGGCATAGATGCTGCCCATCATCGCGAATTGGTGGAGGTGGTACGGCTTGCAATCCGAGGTGGCGCCGACATCCAGAATGACTACGTTCCCCTGCGGGGTAGGGAGCACCGTGGCGATCGCCGGACGTTGCACCGATTCGATCCGGCCGAGGCCGAACAGGGCCGCAGCCACAACCGCGCCGGTATTTCCGGCGGAGACCAGGGCGTTCGTCCTGCGCTCCTTGTGAAGGCGCGCGGCGATGTTGATCGAGGAATCCTTCTTCTTCCGCACGGAGGTCGCGGCGGACTCACCCATCTCCACGCGCTCCGATGCGTGGATCACGTCGGGGAGCTCGGCGGCCACACGCAGGCGGGCGGCCTCCTCGCGGACGAGCGCCTCATCGCCGATGAGTACGACGCCAAAGGCGCCCGCGGATTCCCGGATCGCCTCCATGGCGCCCTGTATGACCACACCGGGGGCAAGGTCGCCGCCCATGGCGTCCACCCCGATGATCGGCCTTCCGGCTCGCTCGCTCACCGTCGCCCCGTGCCCGCCCTTACGTACTTTTCAACTCCTCCTGCGAGATCACCTCTTCGCCCGCGTAGTAGCCGCAATGCCCGCACACGCGGTGCGGGAGCTTCGGCTGGCTGCAATGGGGGCAGAGTGAGCGCGACGGCAGCGCGAGTTTCCAGTGGGTGCGGCGCTTCTTGCCGCGGGTGCTCGAATGCCTTCTCTTGGGTACAGCCATCGTTCAACATTCCCTTCGTTGGATGTTCGCGGCCGGCCGCGCGGGACGTAGGTCCGGCGCCTTCCCGGCTCAGCCGGCGGCCGAGCCGACGCACCGGCACGGACCTAGATTGCGATCTTCGCCGCACCGCGGGCAAAGGCCCGCGCACGCATCGCGGCAGAGCGGCCTCATGGGAAGACCGAGGAGCACGGCTTCCCGGACCTCGCTGTCAATGGAGAGCACGTGGCCGTCGTGGAAATGGACCCCCCCGTCCTCTTCATCAAGGGCCTTGGGGCTCATCATGCGGGCAGATGGCAACTTAGCACAGAAAACCTCGAAATCCAATTCGAGAATCTGGGAAAAGTCGACCAGGCACCTGCTACATTGTTGCAGGGCAATAGCATGCACGGTCCCGCGGATCCAAATCTCGTCCCCGCGTCGATCCAGGCTAAGTCCAATCTTGAGCGGGCCCTCCAGCGCGACATCTTGCGGGGTGATTCCCACGGAATCGGGCGCAAGCTCGACCTCGAGCCGACTCTGCCCCTCGTCGACTTCATGTAGTTTGAGTTCCATGGCTCTTGTTTAGATTAGCGACGGGCCGACCCGTCTCCGAAGAAGAATTCGATCTCGGTGCGCGCGGCCTCCGGCGAATCGGATGCGTGCACCGCGTTCCGCCCCTTGCTCTCCGCGTAGCGGGCGCGAATGGTGCCCGGCTTGGCGTCCTTGGGGTCGGTAGCGCCGATCAAGTCGCGAAGCACCTGGACCGCGTTCTCCCGCCGGAGCCGGCACGGGATCGCGGGGCCCGACGACATGAACTCGACCAGCTCGTCCAAGAAAGGCTTCCCGTCGTGCACGGCGTAGAAGCGCCGCGCGTCGCGCGGCGCCAGCCTCACGAGGCGCAGATCCAGAATCTCGAACCCCGCGCGTTCGGCCTCGGCCAGGATAGCGCCGGCTTTGTGGCTCAGAACGGCGTCCGGTTTGATCATGAAGAGCGTTTCGTCCAAGTCTCCCTCCCTAACGATGGCGGCCGTCCGCCCGCGATCGCGCCGTGGGCCAATGCTTCATTTCCGAGTAGGAGTCTCACGCGGGGCGGTGGTCCGATCTGGGTGGGGGCGGGGGCCCGCCTGAGGCACCGCTAGCGGCGGCGCCGCCGGGAAGCCTTGGCGGGAGCCGATCGTTTCGCCTTCCCGCGCACGAGCTTGAGCTTCGACTTTCGTTTCGGCCGGAGCGCGGCCGCAATCAAGCCCGGGATCTCGGACGGGGTCTTTGCGACCGGGATTCCGGCCTCCTGGAAACGGGCCATTTTCTCCTGGGCCGTGCCGGAACCTCCCGACACGATCGCGCCCGCGTGCCCCATGCGCTTCCCGGGGGGCGCGGTCTGGCCCGCGATGAACGCGACGACCGGCTTCGTGATCGCGCGCCGGATGAGAGTCGCCGCGTCTTCTTCGTCGCTGCCTCCGATCTCGCCGATCAGCACGATCGCCTCGGTCCCGCGGTCCTCCTCGTAGAGGCTCAGCATATCGGCGAACCGGGTCCCTACGATGGGGTCCCCGCCGATGCCAATGCAGGTGGATTGACCCAGCCCCGCGCGCGTGAGCTGCCAGACCACTTCGTAGGTGAGCGTGCCGCTTCGGCTCACGACACCCACCTTGCCGGGCTTTGCGATCGTTCCCGGCATGATCCCGACCTTGCACGAGCCGGGCGAGATGAGGCCCGGGCAATTGGGCCCGACCAGGCGCCCGCCTCGGCCCCGCATGTACGCGGAGACCTCCACCATGTCGCGCACCGGAATTCCCTCGCTGATGCAGACCACGAGCGGGATCCCGGAGTCGACCGCTTCGTAGATGGCGTCCTGGGCGAGCGCGGCGGGGACATAGATGACGGAGCAGTTCGCGCCCGTCTTCGCCACCGCCTCCTCGACCGAGTCGAAGACCGGAACCGAATGCACCTCTTCCCCGCCCTTGCCGGGGGTGACGCCGGCGACGACCTTGGTACCGTAGTCGAGCATGCCGCGCGTGTGGAACGAGCCGTCGCGGCCCGTGATCCCCTGCACCACGACCTTGGTCCCGCGTCCGACCAGAACGCTCACGCCGCCTCCGCGGCGCGGGCGATCACGGCCCGCACGGCTTCGTCCATATCGCTCAGGGCGATGAGCCCTCGCTCACCCAGGATCTCGCGCGCTTCCCTCTCGTTGGTCCCGGTAAGGCGGATCACGATCGGGATCCGGACCTTGAGCCGGTCGAGCGCCAGGAGGAGGCCCCGGGCCACGTCGTCGCAGCGCGTGATGCCGCCGAAAATGTTGAATAGCACGGCCCGCACGCGCGAATCGCCGGTCAAGATATGCATCGCGGCCTCGACCTTGTCCGGATTCGACGAGCCCCCGATGTCCAGGAAGTTTGCCGGCTTTCCTCCGTGGAACTGGATCAGGTCCATGGTCGCCATCGCGAGCCCCGCGCCGTTCACGACGCAGCCGATCGTCCCGTCGAGCTTCACGTACGAGAGACCGCGGGCGCGCGCTTCGATTTCGCCGGGGTCCTCGGCCGACAGATCTCGCATCGCTGCGAGGTCGGGATGCCGGTCGAGCGCGCTGTCGTCGATCACGATCTTCGCGTCGAGTGCTAAGACCTCGCCCGTTTTCGTGACGACCAGGGGATTGATTTCGGCAAGAGTGGCATCTTGAACGTGGTAGGCGTGCACGAGCCGGATCAGGATGGGAGCGATCCGTTTCTGAACCGCCGGGTCCTTGTCGAGGAACCGCGCGGCGGCCCTGGCCCGGTAGGTCGGGAGCCCCCTCGCGTCGATCGGGATTCGGAGGATCTTCTCCGGCGTCGCGCGCGCGACCTCCTCGATGTCGATCCCCCCCGCCGGGCTCACCATGAGAAGCGGCGCCTCGTTCCTCCGGTCCAGAACGATCCCCGCGTAATACTCGCGCGCGATGTCCGCCGATGGCGTGATCAGCACGCGGCTCACCTTGAGGCCGCGAAGCTCCATGCCGAGGATGCGCCCCGCTTCGCGCGAAAGGTCCTCGCCGCCGCGGACGACCTTGATGCCCCCCGCCTTTCCGCGGCCGCCGATCAGAACCTGGGCCTTGACGACGACCGGATACCCGAAGCGCTCCGCGGCTTGGAGCGCGTCCTCCACGCGCGAGGCGACCTCACCGGGCGGTACCGGGATCCCCGCGGCCCGAAAGAGCTCCTTGGACTGGTATTCGTGCAGGTTCAACGCTTGGTCTTTACCCGGGCGGCCTTCCGCGCCGCCCGCTTCATGCCGCCCGCGCCCAGACCGGCTTCGCTCGTGGTCCCGCGCTTGGCGCCGGCCTTCTTGAGCCCGGCCGCATCCACGCGATCCAGCATCTCTCGGATGACGTCCTCGAGCTTCGGCCTGCCGATCTCCTCAAGCTCATAGCCCACGCGCACGGCCGGGCGTTTCATGTTCACGAGACGTCTCAGATCGATCGGCGTCGCGACGATCACCACGTCGCACTCGCATCCGTTGATCGTGCGCTCGAGATCCCGGATCTGCTCCTTCGAGTATCCCATCGCGGGGAGGAGCGGACCGATATTCGGGTACTGGCGGAACGTGTCCTTGATGCCTCCGACGAGCCAGGGCCTGGGATCCACGATCTCGCGGGCCCCGTGGCGCCGCGCGGCGATGACTCCCGCGCCGTACTTCATCTCCCCGTGGGTCAGGGTTGGTCCGTCCTCGATCACGAGGGCGCGCTTGCCGCGGATCCGCTCGGGGTGATCGACGGTGATCGGCGAGGCGGCATCGATGATGACGGCGCCGGGGTTCAATTCCTGAACCGAGCTCCGGACCGCCTCGATGTTCTCGTAGTCGGTCGTCGTCTCCTTGTTGATCACGACCACGTCCGCGAGCCGCACGTTCGTTTCGCCGGGATGGTAAGAGCGCTCGTGGCCGGGCCGGTGCGGATCCGCCACCACGACTTGCAGATCGGGCCTCACGAACGAGAAATCATTGTTACCGCCGTCCCAGACGATGACGTCCGCCTCCTGTTCCGCCTCCCGAAAGATCTCCACGTAGTCGATCCCCGCATAGACGATCGTGCCTCGGTCGAGATGCGGCTCATACTCCTCGCGCTCCTCGATGGTGCACTTGTGCCGGTCCAGGTCGGCGTAGGTTTCGAAGCGCTGCACGCCCTGCCGGGAGAGATCGCCGTACGGCATCGGATGGCGGATCGCGACGACTCGCTTCGCCATCGACTTCAGCACCTCGCAGACCTTGCGCGTGGTCTGGCTCTTCCCCGACCCGGTGCGCACCGCGTTCACCGCGATAACCGGGACCCGGCTTCTGAGCTGCGTGGCCTTCGGACCCATGAGCGTGAAGTCGCATCCCAAGCTCGCGATCCACGATGCCTTGTGCATCACGTATTCATGGGAGACGTCGCTGTAGGCAAACACGACTTCGTCGACGTCGTGCTCGCCGATCAGGGTCGGCAGCTCCTGCTCGGAGACGATGGGGATTCCCTTGGGATACCGTCCGCCGGCCAGGGAAGGGGGATAGCGGCGGGAGTCGATGCCGGGGATTTGAGCGGAGGCTGTAAACGCCACGACGAAGTACTCGGGGCGTTTCCTGAAGAACACGTTGAAGTTGTGAAAATCGCGTCCGCCGGCGCCCATGATCACAACACGTCGGGGCTTACTCACTCGAGGCACACCTCCTCCAAGGGTTCGTGCAAGGACCGGCGCATCCCGAGGAATGCAGCGAAGCTTCGAGCCGCTCGCCGCGGAGCAGGATGTCGCCGATCAGGGTCGCACTGGATTCACTACGTTGGGGCAACACAACACTTTAGCCGTCACCGCTTGCCCCTGTCAAGCCCGCCGCGGGAGGTTGATACGGAGCCGTGAATTGGGCTAGGGGCGCCCGGATCGGATTCGGTCGGCGAGGGAAGACGATGAGAATCCAGGCACTAGGGGGATCAGGTGGACCTGCCCGCCGGCGCGCTCGACGGCCTCGCGCCCGACGACGTTGGCTGGGGCGTAGTCTCCCCCTTTCACCAAGACGTCCGGGAGGATCTCCTCGATCAGGCGAAGCGGGGTCTCTTCGTCGAAGAGCACGACGTAGTCGACGCTCGCGAGCGCGGCCACGACCGTCGCGCGCGCCAATTCCCCCTGGGCCGGGCGTTCCGGGCCTTTGATCGCTCGGACCGATCGGTCGGAATTCAGCCCGACGAGGAGGTAATGCCCGAGGCTTCGGGCGCGACGCAGGAGCTCGGTATGGCCCGGATGGATCAGGTCGAAGCAGCCGTTCGTGAACACGAAACGCCGGCCCAGGATCCGGGCGGCCTTCCGGCGGCGCTTCGCGTCTTCTAGGGTGAGGATTTCACCCAACGGGAAGGTCTCCCAAGGATTCGATGAGCTTCGCTACGGTCGCGGCGGCGGTGCCCAGCTCCGCCACCACGAGCCCCGCCGCGTGATTGGCAAGCACGCACGCCTCCTCCAGGGGAGCGCGCGCCGCGAGCGCGGTCGCGATCGTCGCGATCACGGTGTCCCCCGCTCCGGTCACGTCGAAGACCTTTCGCGCCCGGGTGGGAAAATGGGCGTGTCCTTCCGACGTGAAGAGCGACATCCCCTCCTCTCCGCGCGTGATCAGGACCGCTTCGGCGGCGAGCTTGTCCCGGAGCTGGAAGCCCGCCTCGATCAGATCCTCGCCGTTCCGAATCCTGCGCCCCCATGCCTGGGAAGCTTCCGCGACGTTGGGCGTGATCACCGAGACGCCGCGGTACCGGAGAAAATGCTCCTCCTTGGGATCGACCGCGCAGGGAATGCCGCGTCTCTTGACCTCGGGCAGGAGCCGATCCAGCATCGCGGGAGATACGACTCCTTTGCCGTAGTCGGAGACGAGCACCGCCGACGCGTCGGGAAGCGCGCGCTCGATGCGCCGCCACAGCTCGTCGATCACGGAGGATGCGGGCGCTTCGCGGGATTCCTCGTCGGCGCGCAAGACCTGCTGGTGGTGCGCGATGATGCGCGTCTTGAGCGTGGTGCGGCGTGCGGGATCGGAGAGCACCCCCGCGTCCGCGTCCACTTCGCGCGCGTGGAGCTCTCGCCGCAGGCTCTCGGCCGCGGCGTCGGCCCCCGCGACTCCGATCAAGACGGGCGTCGCCCCGAGCGCGCGAACGTTGTGGGCCACGTTGGCCGCTCCGCCCAGGCGAAGCTCCTCGCGCTCCACGTCGACCACCAGCACGGGCGCTTCGGGGGAAACGCGCGTGGCGCTGCCCCAGAGGTAGCGGTCGAGGATCACGTCTCCGATCACGACCACGCGGCGGCCGCGGAAGCTCCGGACGCGCGCCTCGAGAGCCGCGCGGGTAAGAAGCGGCGTGGCCTTTGCCGCGAGCTCTCCTCTTCCAACCGAGGTCAGGCGGTCTCCTCCGGCGGGCCCTGCTCCGGGGTCGCCGCCAAGTAGTCCTCGATGAGGGAGCGCGCGCGGTCGGCGTCCTTCCCCAGCACCTCGACCCGTCCCCAGAATCCGTGGTGGAGCGTCTCCACCGTGCTGAACCATGCGATCTGGACCGGCTTCGCCGTGGCCTCGATCCCCTGGCTCCTCAAGAAATCGCACAGCATGGTCGCGGTCTGCTCGTCCGGTACTTCGCGAACCGACACCAAAGACTCGTGAGCGAGCTCGTGCGCATCATGCCGCGATTCCACTTCGTCCCTGTCGCTCATTCCTTGTAACCCTCCGGATGGCGCACCCGCCACCCCCAAGCGGTCTCGAGGATCACGTTCAGGCCCTCGAACTGAGGACTCCAGCCTAGCACGCGGCGCGCGGCATCCGACGAGGCAATCAGCGCAGGTGGGTCGCCCTGCCTCCGGGGCGCCGGAACGGTGGGCACACGCCTCCCCGTCACCGTCTCGACGGCCGCGATCACCTCCCGCACCGATACGCCCTGTCCCGCGCCCAGGTTGAGCGCGCGGTTTTCGCCGCCGTCCGCGAGATAGCGGATGGCGCGGACGTGCGCTTCGGCCACATCCACCACGTGAATATAGTCGCGGATCGCGGTTCCGTCCCGGGTCGGATAGTCCGATCCGTAGATCGGCACCGGCTCGCGCGCCCCGCGCGCGGCATCGAGGAGGAGCGGAATCAGGTGGGTCTCGCCACGGTGATCCTCGCCTCGATCGATGCTCGCCCCCGCCACGTTGAAGTAGCGCAGCGCCACATAACGGATCCCCCCGGTCGCGGCGCGCTCTTCCAGGATGCGCTCGAACCGAAGCTTCGTTTCTCCGTAGGGATTCGACGGGCGGAGCGGAGAGGATTCGGTGAGCGGCATGGGAGCCGATGGGTCGTAGACCGCGGCCGAGGAGGAAAAGACGAGATCGGTCACGCCGTGCGCGCGCATCGTGTCGAGGAGGAAGGTCCCCTGGGTCACGTTGACCTGCTCATAGAGATCGGGCCTCGCCATCGACTCCGCGACTCCCGATTTCGCGGCCAGGTGGATCACGCAATCGATGCTCTTTGCCTGAAAGGCCTGACCGAGGCTTTCGGGATCGCCGATGCTCCCTTTGACGAGATAGGCGAGAGGCGGAACGGCGTCTCGGTGGCC
>Ga0066656_10000271_pt1 | contig 18798 bp, 15 predicted proteins | sample GraSoiAngelo_105_FD_71411 | JGI IMG/M metagenome (GOLD analysis project Ga0066656, IMG submission 71411) | Grasslands soil microbial communities from the Angelo Coastal Reserve, California, USA - 14_0903_05_40cm | ecosystem: Environmental > Terrestrial > Soil > Grasslands | place: USA... | reverse complement strand
CTCGGGAGCGGAATGTACAAGGTCGTGACGCAGGTCACGCCCGTCGAGTGGGCAAAGCTCGCGGGGACCCCGGCGCCGCCCGAGCCGGGCGAGACCCCTCCCGTCGGCTCGATGCCCGCCGTCCCGCCCGGGCAAAGCGGCGGCGTAGCGCAGCCCGACATCCACCGCCACTAGGCAACAAGAAGGGGCGGAACCTTTCGGTCCCGCCCCTCCCCTTGCTTCTGAACCTGACCTTGGTCTAGTACATGTCCTCGTAGCCGCCGCCACCACCGTGCGGGCCCGCGGCCTGAGCCTTCTTCCTCTCGGGAATCTCGACGACCAGAGCTTCCGTCGTGAGCAACAAGGAAGCCACCGATGCCGCGTTTTGCAGCGCGGAGCGCGTTACCTTGGTCGGATCCACGACGCCTGCCTCGAACAGATCCTCGAACTTCTCCGTCTCGACGTTGAAGCCGACCGTGTTCTTCTCCTTGCGGGCTTGCTCCACGACCACCGAGCCTTCCAGGCCCGCGTTGTTCACGATCTGACGCAAAGGCTCCTCGAGCGCGCGCTTCACGATGTTCGCCCCGATGAGCTCGTCACCTTCCAGCTTCAGCTTGTCGATGGCCGGGATGCAGCGGATCAGCGCCACGCCGCCCCCCGGGACGATTCCTTCCTCGACCGCCGCGCGCGTCGCGTGGAGCGCATCCTCGACCCGAGCCTTCTTCTCCTTCATCTCGGTCTCGGTCGCCGCACCCACGTTCACAACCGCCACGCCGCCCGCGAGCTTCGCCAGGCGCTCCTGGAGCTTCTCCTTGTCGTAGTCCGAGGTCGTGTCCTCGATCTGCTTCTTGATGAGGGTGATGCGACCCTGGATGTCCGTGGTCTTGCCCGCGCCTTCCACGATGGTCGTGTTGTCCTTGTCCACCGTGACCCGCTTGGCGCGCCCCAAGTCCTCGATCTTCACGTTCTCGAGCTTGATCCCCAGATCCTCGGTGATGAGTTTGCCCGCGGTGAGGATCGCGATGTCTTCGAGCATGGCCTTCCGGCGATCGCCGAAGCCCGGCGCCTTCACCGCGCACGCCTGGAGCGTGCCCCGGAGCTTGTTCACGACCAGAGTCGCGAGCGCCTCACCTTCGACGTCCTCCGCAATCACGAGAAGCGGCTTCGCCTTCTGCGCCACTTTCTCCAAGAGCGGGAGGAGGTCCTTCATGTTCGAGAGCTTCTTCTCGTAAATCAGGATGTAGCAATCCTCGAGAATCGCTTCCATGTTCTCTTTGTCGGTGACGAAGTAAGGCGAGATGTAGCCCTTGTCGAACTGCATCCCCTCGACGAGATCGAGGGTCGTCTCCATCGACTTGGCTTCCTCGACGGTGATCGTGCCGTCCTTACCCACCTTGTCCATGGCGTCCGCGATGATCTTGCCTATCTCCTGGTCGCCGTTGGCGGAGATGCTCGCCACCTGCATGATTTCTTTGGGGTTCTTGACGCTCTTCGAGAAGGTCTTCAGCTCTTCCACAACCGCCCGGACCGCCTTGTCGATCCCGCGCTTGATGCCCATCGGGTTCGAGCCGGCGGTGACGTTGCGGAGCCCCTCGCGGAAGATCGCTTCGGCAAGCACGGTCGCCGTGGTCGTCCCGTCGCCTGCGACGTCGGAGGTCTTCGTCGCGACCTCGCGCACCATCTGGGCGCCCATGTTCTCGTAGCGGTCCTCGAGCTCGATCTCCTTGGCGACGGTCACGCCGTCCTTGGTGATCGTGGGTGATCCCCATTTCTTGTCCAGCACCACGTTCCGGCCGCGCGGTCCCAGCGTAACCTTGACCGCCTTGGCCAGCGTCTGCACGCCCGACAGCACGGCCTGGCGCGCCTTTTCATCAAAAATGATTTCCTTCGCAGCCATTCTCATCACTCCTTTATGGATGGAGGTCTCGCGAGAAACCTCAGGGATCAGCCGACGATGGCGAGAACGTCCTCCTCGCGCATGATCAGGTATTCGCTGCCGTCGATCCTGACTTCGGTTCCGGAATATTTGCCCATGAGGATCTTGTCGCCCGCCTTCACCTCGAGAGCGATGCGCTTTCCGTCATCGGTCAGCCGCCCGGGGCCGGTGGCCACGACTTCCGCCTGCTGCGGCTTTTCCTTGGCGGTATCCGGAATGATGATCCCACCGCGCTTCGTTTCGGGCTCCTCGAGGCGGCGGACGAGGATGCGATCGGCCAAAGGCTTCACGTTCATGTTAGAGGCTCCTCTTGTTCCAGGGGTCTTCGATGGTGACTCGGTTTTCGGCTTGCTCTTGGTCTCTGGCATGATTGACAAATGGGCAGAAGATTGACTCTTCGCCCCCTCCTTGTATCCCTATATACGCAGTTGCCGTGCCGTTGGTTCGCGACCGGAGGCAGTCCGGCGCGAACGTGGTGCCCCGGGCGCGTTTGAGTCGCCCGATTTAGGCAGGGCCCCCGCGGAAGGCGCGGGCCGACGGGCGCGTCATTGCCCAAACGGCATGCGGCTTGTGGAGCAACCGGTCTAATCCCTATACTCGCCGGGGTTTCCAGCCCGTTCATGGCAAACAAGCGGCCCACCTCCAAACGCCCCAAGCACACACCCCCCTCTGCCAAAAGGGCGGGCGATCCGCAGAGCCGCCGGCGCAGACGATGGCCGGGGGCGATCCGGCCCGATTGGGTGTTGCTCGCCCTCCTGGCGCTCTCGCTCGCGATCCGCCTGTGGGGGATCCACGACCGGCTTCCCGACGCCTCGCTCGGGATCAATGTCCTCGACGACTCGGTCGTGGAGGAGACGGACCGCACGACCATGGGCCGTGCCTGGACGATGTGGAGGGGAGGCACCAAGGCGACCGACCTGAACCCCCACACGGGCGGGTGGCCGGCGATGAGCTTCTATCTCACGCTCGGGCTGCAGCACCTATACAAGGTGTACTACTCTTTCAATTCGGCGGGTGCGAGCGCGGCGGACTTCCAGCGGCACATCAGCGGCGCGGGTGCAACCCCCATGTTCCTTTTCGCCCGCGTCGTGGGTGCGCTCATCGGAACGCTCACCGTCTTTCTCACGTATCGGATCGGCGCTCTATTCCTCGGCCGAGGCGTCGGGCTCCTGGCCGGTCTGTTCGTCGCGACCAACACCTTGCACGTGCTCACCTCCCAGCACGTGAGTGATCCCAACCTCCTCGCGCTTCTTTTCGTCCTGCTCGCTACCCCGCCCTTGCTCCGGGCGGCCGAGGGGGGAACGACGCGGGACTCCATTCTCGCAGGGGCCATGATCGGGCTCGCCGGGGCCTGCAAGTACGTTCCGCTCGTCCTCGGCTTGCCACTCGCGCTCGCGCACCGGCACACGGATCGGAAACAAGATCGTACCGGAGGCGGCAAACGCACCTCGTTCTTTGGTGATCGTGCCCTCTGGGCGGGCATGATCGCCGTTCCGGTGGCGGTGTTCCTCGCTTCGCCCTTTCTGTTCATCGATTGGAATCGAACGCTGCGCGACGTCGCCGCCCAACGGAAGGCGCTCTTCTCGGATTGGGTGGGACAGACCGCGTTTCCAATCTCGCTGCCGAGCTACATCGCCGTCACCCTGCCGCACGTATTGGGCTGGCCCGGCTACCTCATGGGACTCGTCGGCATGGTGCTCCTCTGGAGAGAGGGCCGGGTCAAGCGGATGCTGGTCTGGATACCCATTCTGATCGTTCTCGCGAATGGGATGCTCAAGAGTCCCCAGGAGCGCTACATCCTCGCCGCGCTTCCGTTCCTCCAGCTCGCGGCGGCGCTCGCGATCGTGCGCGGGATCGCATGGGCGCGGACGCGGGCTCCCGTGCTTGCGGCGGCGCTGCCTTTGGGGTGGGTAGGGCCCGCGCTCCTTGCCGGGATCGCGATTGCGTGGCCGCTTCCCGAGCTCATCACCACGCGCCATCAAATGAGCCTTCCGGACTCCCGCCATCTCGCGCGTCGCTGGGTCAACGCGAACCTGAGTTCCAAACGGCCCACGGTGATTGAGCTGTACGGGCCGGTCTTCACCCCAACGGAGCGCGCGATCGTGATTTGGCCGTTTTTCGCGACCCAGTCCCAGTTCGCCCGCCCGGCCTTCCACGCCGAGTTCTTGGACGGCCTGGAATACCACGTCGCGTCGGGTGAGATCTCGCGGCGCTTCGAAGCCGAGCCGGAGAAGTACCCCGTCGAAAACGCGTACTACCGCTGGCTCCGAGAACACGCGAGCGTGGTCTGGGAATCGGACGTGAAAAACGCCTCGGGCCCGCACATCGTGGTGCGCCGTCTCCCGAGGGGGATCAGCACGCGCGCGCAGAGGGACAGCGTCTTCGCCGCCGCGATGCCGGAGCCGACCCATGTGAATCGCGTCGAGCTTTGGTGCCTGGACCTCTCCAAGGTATTCACCGCCGTAGGCGATCTCGATCGCGCGGAGGAGTGGGCGCGGCGGGGACTCAGGGTCGGAGTGAAATCCATGGAACCACCTCTGCGCTCCGCGCTCGCGGTCGCCCTCTGGCGCAAGAACCAGCTCGATTCAGCCGAGGTCCAAGCCAGACTCGCGGTCGACTTGGAGCCCAGGAGCTCCACGATCCGCATGTACCACGGTGCGATTCTCGCGACGATGGGCCGATTTGCAGAAGCGCTCGCGGAGGACCGCAAGGCGTACGAGCTTTCCGGCGGAGATCCGCGGCTTCATCTCAACATCGCCCAGGCGCTGAGCCAGATGGGGCGCTTCGAGGAAGCGGTGAACGAGCTTTTGCAGGTGCCCCCCGGTCACGCGGACCGGGCACTCGCCGTACGGGACGCCGCGATTCTGTTGTTGAATCACCTGGGTCGCCCCGCCGAGGCGCTTGGGTATCTCCGGGAGGCGATCCGCCTCGATCCCAACCAGGAGCAGGCGGATCTCGTGCGGGAACAGATCGCGCGGCTCGAAGCGATGCTTGAGCCCCGGCGGTAACGGGCGCGCACGCCGCGGGCGGAAGGATCGTCCCCTTGGGCTCGACGGGGCTCCCAGGGTCTAGCGGGGTCGCCCCGGTTGGATCGACGCGGGGGCCGCCAAAGCCATCGCTGCCGGAAGCTCGCTCCGATCGGCGTTGACGGCATCGACGCCGGCGGACACGCACTCGGCCAGCCCGGCATGGCAGCCATAGGCGCGGACATTGAAGATGCCTTTCTTCGCAAGGTCCATCCCGGCGTGGAGGGCGCGCACTCGGCCTCGCTCGCCCGGGTGCTGGATCGAGATCCATTGAAAGCGGGCGGCGCCCGGCGAGATGTTGCGGATGCGGCCCCGGTAATCCAGCCCCTCGATAATGCAGAGCGAATCGACGGCTCTCTCGGTCGCGGCATGGGCCAGCCCTAGCGCGCTCCCGGTCACCACGACCGTGATGCCCCGAGGCCCGTCCTGCGGGCCCGCCGCGGTGCTCCAATGGCGCGCGTATCGCTTCAGCACCTCCACGATGCCGGCGTGGAGACCCGGGGAATCCTCCTTGACGTCGAGAACCAGAAAGAACTGGAGCCCGTCGCGCTGCACGGAAGAAGCCTCCCCTTGGTGCTCGAGGATGCGATCGATCGATTCCGCGAGCGTCGGGCGATCCGCGAGCCCGCGCGCCGAGTGGTTGCACACGACGGCTCGGTCCCCCGGCCTTAGCCTTACGTCGAGCTCGAGCCCATGCACTCCGGCCGCGAGCGCGCGGTCGATATCGCTCAGGTTGAATGGTTCGCGTGCGGCGGGATGAAACTGGACCACGAGGCGGGGATGCGGAAGCTCGCAGATCGTGCTCGTGCTCGCGTCCGCGACGCCGGGCACGGAGCCCAGCGCCGCCAGAAGAGCTATCGCGGGTCCCCGAAACCGCAAAACTCGACCCGGTTCCCGTCGGGATCGCTGAAGTAGATCGAGAGCGCGTTCCAGAAGGTGAACTCGACCGGACCTTCGACCTCGAGCCCATGAGCCTCGAGCGCGGCTTTCAGCTCGGGAATCCGCGAACGCTCGGTTCCGAACGCGAAGTGATGGGGCCCGCGGATGTGCGCCGCGCCAAAGGACAGCGGTCCTTCGGTGATCCCGATCCGCTGCGCCGTTCCGGGTGCGCCGGCCCAAAACCAGGCGAACTTCTTGTTGCTCACGTCGTCCACCAAGAGACCGACCACGTCGCGGTAGAACGCGACCGATGCCTCGACGTCCTTGACGACGAGTATGATTTCCGAGATTCCGCGGAGCGGAACATCTCGTAGAGCGCCACGGCTCACAGCCCGTACTCCTTCTGCTTGCGATAGAGTGTGCGGAGCCCGATTCCCAGGATCTTGGCGGCCTTCTGCTTGTCGTATCCCACCGCGCGAAGCGTCGCCTCGATGGCCCGGCGCTCGATCTCCTGCATCGACATGCCCACCGTCACGTTCAAGTCCTCGCCCGAAGCGGAGCGCTGCTGCCGCAATTGGATCGGCAGGTCGGAGACTTCCAGCGCGCGCTTCCCCTGGGCATAGACCACCATCTCCTCGACCGTGTTCCGCAGCTCGCGGATGTTACCCGGCCAGTCGTTCTGCATGAAGCGATCGGCCACCCCACGCGTGATCCCGGTCACCTTGCGGCCATGCTCCCGATTGAACTCCTTGATAAACGTCTCCACCAGGAGGGGGATATCCTCCTTTCGCTCCCGGAGGGGAGGGACGTCGACCTGGATCACACGAATCCTATAGTACAGGTCCTCCCGGAATTCATCGCGGGCGGCGAGAAGCTCCAGCCTCCGGTTGGTCGCTGCGATCACCCGGACGTCGACCTTCACCGTCTCATTCCCCCCGACGCGCTCGAATTGCCGGTCTTGCAGGACGCGCAGCAGCTTGGTCTGCACGGCGGGCGGGATCTCGGAGATCTCGTCGACGAATAGCGTGCCCTGGTCGGCCAACTCGAAACGCCCCTTCCGTTGCTGATCGGCGCCCGTGAACGCCCCCTTCTCGTGTCCGAAGAGCTCGCTCTCGATGATGTTCGCGGAAAGCTCGGCGCAATGGAGCTTCACGAAGCGTTCGTTCCTACGCGGCGAGAGCTGGTGGATCGCCTGCGCGATCAGCTCCTTCCCGGTTCCTGTTTCACCGTAGATCAGGACGGTCGCGCGGGTCGGCGCGATCTGGACGATCTTGGAGTGGAGCTCCTGCATGGCGCGCGAGTTCCCGGTGAGGTTGGGAACCTTGAGCCGCTGGTCCAGCCGCTCCGTCAGATCCGAGACCCGGCTCACGAGCTGCTGGTGGGAGAGGGCCCGCTGGATCACGGCCAGGAGCTTCTCGAAATTGAGCGGCCGAAGCTGGAAATCGTACGCGCCTTGTCGCATCGCCCCCGTTGCGAGCTCGACCGTGCCCGCGTCCGCGATGAGGATCACGCAAACCTCGGGATTCCGGCTCTTCGCGATGTCGAGGAGGCGCATCCCGTCGACCCGGTGGGCCTTGAGCTCGGTGATCACGATCTCCGGACCCGAGCCGTCGGAAACTCCGGCCGCTTCGGGCGCGGGGCGATCGAGGAGATTGAAGGCCTGCTCGCCGTCTTTGGCCCATTGCACGTCGAAACCGTTCTCGGTCAGAAACGACACGAGCTGCTTGGTCTCGGACGAGTCCTTGTCGACGATCAGCGCGCGGGGACGATGCAGCAAGGAGGGTCTCCCATTCCGGGGAAAGTCGCGAAACGATAGGAGCTTACGACGAGGCTGGGGATCGAGTCAAGCCGGGTGGAAGGGAGGGGTTTGGAGACGCCCCCTCGTAGGGCGGGGCTACGTCAAGGCGTCTGCGACGTTGATCCCGTATTCCTCCGGGTTCAACGCCGAAACGATACCGACCGTGTACGTGTCGCTGCCTTCTTCACGATGGCTCAGGTCCACGATCGAGCCGTCGACCCGCTTGCGGTCGCGGTCGGCGACGATTTTCACCTTGGGACGGAAGATGTCGTGCGCGTTGTGCTCGGTCACGATCCCGATTTCGTTCGTGTCGAGAAGAACGACGGTGCCTGCCGGGTACATCCCGACCGTGTTCACGAAGGCCTTGATGAGGAGCCCGTCGAATTTCTCGCGGTTCGCGACCAACATGTGATGGAGCGCCTCATAGGGCGTGAACGGCGACTTGCGGTAGGACCTGTGCGCGGTCATCGCGTCGAAACAATCGGCGATCGCCACGATCCTACTGAAGAGCGACATCCTGAGATGGTCTCCGAGCTTGGGATACCCGCTCCCATCGATATTCAGGTGGTGCTCGAACGCGACGATCATCGCGCGCAGCGCGAGCTCGTTCAGGCCTCGGAGCTTCGAGATCATTTTCACCCCCTGCACGGGGTGATCGGTCATGAGCTTCCACTCCTCGGCGGTCAGCTTCCCGGGCTTGTTGAGCACCCACCCCGGGATCGTTGCCTTGCCGAGGTCGTGAAGGATCGCGGCGACCCCGAGCTCGCCCAGCATCTTCTTCGAGAGCCCGAGCCGCTGCCCCAGGGAAATCGAGAGAATGGAGACGTTGACGCAGTGTTGGAACGTGTACTCGTCGTGGTTCTTGATCGCCGTCAGCCCGACCAGCGAGAACTCCTCGTTTAGGATCAGGTCGACGATCGACTGGACGGCGCGCTTCGTCTTGCGTAAATCGACCGGCCGGCGATCGCGCGCGCTGAGCATCAACATCTTCGTGGCTTCGATCGCGCGGTAGAAGGTGCGCTTGGCCGCCTTGCGCGAGTCGCGAACCTCCTCGATGTTGATCGTTCCGCTCTGGGGAACAATGGTCCGTAGGGGCACCAGGTGCTCGACCGACAATTTGCCCAGCGCCGCGCCGAAGTCCTCGTAGGGATCCGAGGACTTGCAGTCCACATCCAGGAACAACCGAACGAATTTCTTCACCTCCGGAGGCGATACCTTACCGGTGAACGCGAAGCCCGAAAGTCCGCGCGTCCGGAACTCGTCGATCAGGTATTGATAGCTCGCGTAGCTCGATCCATCGAGCTTGAGGCGGCTGTGGTTGATGTAGAGGAAATCTCCGACGGCCTGGAGCTTGAATTCCCGCTCGGCCGTGAAGAGCTGCTCCACGGTCTCGATGAAATTGACCAGGGGGCCGTGGAAGGCGACGTTTCCGACGTCATGGATCTTGGCGGTCTTGAGCAGCACGCAGAGCTGCATGGCGAGGCTGCGGCCCTGGACGACGATGCGCTGGACGGTTCCGTCCTGCATGCCTCCCGCCGGAGTCGCGGTGCGCGTCGTGGGTCCCGTCATTGGCTCCCCTCCTCCGACCCCATTCCTGATGCCGTGGGCTCCTCTTCCATCGAATCCTGCCGCTTGCCGGCGGCATTCCGAACCGTTTCGAGCGCGGACTCCACCGCCTTGCGGACCGGCTCGCGCTTGCTGGTGAGCTCGTGATTCAAGACCTCGATCGCCTTCGGGGATCCGAGCCACGCAAGCGCCAAGGCCGCGTTCATGCGCTCCTCCTCGTTCCCGCCTCGGAAGATCCCGCCTCGCGTCAGCATCTCGTGCAGCCGGGGCACGAAGGGGTCCGATCCGGACTTGCCCACCGCCTCGAAGAAGACGCGGCGCTCGTTCTGGTCCCTGCGCACGAACTCCGGAGCCTGGATCGCGCCCCAAATGCTCTGCGCGGCTCGGTCGTCGCGCTTCTGCGCGAGCGTCAACGCGGCCTGAATCCGGACGCTCGCGTCGATATCGCGGAACGCGGAAACGAGAAACGCGCGGCTCGTCGGGCTCTCGATGTTCCCCAGCGCCCGGACGGCCTCCTTGCGCACCCTCACGTCCTCGTGGTGGAGCGCCCGGTCCAGGGCCCGTTCGACCCCCTGATGCGCGATCCGGCCGAGCACGTAGACCACGTTCCGAATGACGTACCACCGCGAATCTCCGAGGCGGGATATGAGTACATCCACGTCGTCCTTGCAGGAAATCGCAAGCGCCTCACAGAGCGCACGGCGGTGCTTCATGTGGTTGACCTGGCCTAGGAGGTCGCAGACGGCGCCCGCCGAGGTGGGCCCGATCTGCACGAGAAAGTTGGTGAGCAACCCGGGATCTAGGTCCGGATGGGCGTTCAGGATCGGGGCGAACTGCCCGAGGAAGCTCGGGCGGCCTATTTCGCGGATGACCTGCTCGGCGAGCCCGCGGAGCTCGCTATGCGTCTCCGATTTCTTGGCCGCGATGGTCCGAAGCCTGGACAGGAGGTGATTCGCCCGGGCGAGATCCCCCTCCTCCAGGGCCAGCTCGATGAATTTCTGGAACGCGGACGCCGACTCGAGGAAGCTGGTCGGCTCCTCCTCCGAGGTCAGGATCGCCGCAACGATCTCGAGCACCTCGTTGAGAAGGGGGCGCTCTTCCTCGACCCGGATCGCGTCGGTCAGCTGCTGGGATTCCGATTCGCTCAACGTGAACTGCACGCCCACCGTTTCGTCCCACGAGGGCGTGATGGGCGCCTTCGGGCTCCAGTCATCCGACCTCTCCAAGATCGATTCGCCGGGCACCGCGACCGGCGCGTCCTCCTCGGGAGTCTCCGCGCGCGAGGGCCACGGGATCCCGCCTCCCTCGACTGCTCCTTCATCCGGCTCGTACCCCTGGCTGGTGCTTCCGTCCATCAGGTCTTCGATCGAGATGTGGACGTATTCGATGTGGCGGAAGTCCCGCTCCCAGAGGAGGGTGACCACGTCGTCCTGGCCCTGGCTCGCGTCGGTAGCCTTCTTGAGCACTTCGAGGACGCCGCGCAGCTCCTGCGGCTCGAGCCCCTCGCGGAAGGTGATTTGCCTGACGCCGTCGGTGAAAAACCGGAACGCGAGCGACTCTTCTCGCGCCGCGTTGTGGTAGACGGAGTAGTCCTCGAAGAGGAGGTCGAACTGCTGGACGTTGAGCACGATGTCCCCGATCTCCTTGAGGCAGGACCAGGTCCGCGCCTCGAGATCGCTCTGGAATTTGTGAAGGGTGGGATTGTTGGGCAGATACATTCGGTAAGCCTTGAGCGTGCGCACGAGGGCCTGGAGCCAATCGGCCACTCGCTTAACATCAAGCGCCAGCACCTGATCCCCGATGCGCTCGGCCTTCTGCTCGGGGGAGTCGCTCTTCTTGACGGGGGCGGGAGTCGCCATACGGACCAAAATTCGGCCCGAAACAAACAGAACTTGAACCGTTTGTGCTAGCGGCGGATCTGGATTTTTCGGGTTGAATCGGTTGGGGAGCCTTCAGTTCCGATTTTCAGCACGTGGGCCTCGCGCACCTGATTCAATATACGCCGGTCGTGGGTCAGGAGAATCACCTGTAAGTCCTTTGCCAGGTCCTCCAGGTGCCCTACCAGGGAGCCCCGGCGTTCCTCGTCGAAATGGGCCGTGGGATCGTCCAGGAGGAGGGGGAGCGGCTCCCGGGCAGCCAGCTCCTGGGCAAGGGCGGCCCTCAGGGCGAAGTAGAAGGCGTCTCGGGCCCCATGGCTCAGGGCCTCGACCGGAATCTCCCGCGCGCCGTCCAGTCTCACGGTCGGGTTGAGCTCGGTATCGAGCGTCACCCCGGAGTAGCGGCCCCGGGTCAGGTGCCCGAGCGTCTGTCCGGAGACCTGGGCGAGCCGCGCCACGTGCTCTTTCTGGTAATCGAGCACCGAATCACGCAGGACCTCGAGGGCCACAAGGAGCGCGCCGCACAGACGCTCCTCGCGTCGAAGCGCCTCCTCTTCGGTCGCGATCGCTTCTTCGAGCGCCTCGAGATTTTCCGCATCCGACTCGGCTCCGCCCGGGCGGCGCATCAGCCGCTCCAGGCTCTCCTGCTCGGCTTCGATCTTGGTTCGGATCCCGTTGATCTCACGCCTCAAGCGATCCGAGGCCTCGGCCGCGCGCACGGGATCCTCTCGGAAAGGCGCCAGGAACGGCGTCTGCCCGACGAGAAACTTCTCCTTCCCCCGAAGCGCGTTGACGGCGTCGTCGATCTCATGCGATTCGGCCTCGAGGCGCTCGGGAACCGGCAGGGATTGGACGACCGCAACGTGCTCGCGCCGCTCGTTCTCCAACTCGCGGAGCTGTTTTAAGTCGGCAAGCACGATCTCGAGCGTCCGCCCCGCGAGATAAGGATTCGCGCGAATCTCGACGGTGTCGATTTCCTGCTTCAAGGTACGGATATTGTCCTCGGCCACGCGAAACCTCGCGTCGGCGAGGGCCCGGCCCCGCTCGGCGCTCAAGCCGAAAAGGCGGATCGCGAGCATCCCCGCGGCGGCCCCGAGGACACCGCCAACCCCCGCGGCGACCGCCGACTTTAGGGCCGCGTAACCGAGGAACCCAAAGGCGGCTCCCAGCGCGAGCGTGAACAGAAGGCCGATCGCGAAGGAGGGCTGGTGCATTTCCTCGAGGCGCTTTCGCTCCGTTTCTCCGGTCTTCTGGTGGCGGGTCGCCTGAACGCGGAGAATCTGCAGCCGCATGATGTCCGACTCGACCTCATCGGGCGCGTTCGCAAGATAGGTCAGCTGGTCCGCGATCTTGCGATCGATGTCCTGGATTCGCCCTCGTGCCCGGCGGGCGCGCGTCAGCTCCTCCCCGATCGCGGGCGCGCGTTTCAGGTGTTTGCGCTGCTCCTCGCGGAGGCGCACGAGGGTCTCGAGATCCGCGGTCAGGCGCTCCTTGGCGGCCATGTCGGCTTTGAGCTCGCCCATCCGCGCTTCCGCCGCGGAGCGCTCGGCGAAATTGGACTTGAGCTCACGGAGGACGTATTCCGATCGGGCGAAACGCCCGCGCAGGAGCTCCAGCGTCCCCTTCCGCTTCTCGATGGACCGGTCGGCGCGCTTCCTGGCGCGGGCATCGAACGGGTGCTCCCGCGTGAGCGAGTCCAAGCGATCGAGCAACGCCTCCTGAATCTGCTGGTAATCCGCCTCGACGGCTCCCGAGATCAGGTGCCGGAGCTCCGGCGAGATCCTGGTCTCCAGCGCGTTTTCGCGGACGTAGCAGGATTCGCGGAACAGCCGGGCCTCGGTGAAGCCGAACCACGATCGGAGGAGGCCCTCGTACTGCTCCAGCTCGGGCCCGCGACCGCGCGGGTTGGGGGCGCCTCGGAAGAGGGTGGCTTCGGCTTCCTCTCCGTTTTTCCCCAGTCGCTCCACGTGGACTTCATGACTATGAAAATCGCGACAGACGCGGCAACGATAGCCGCCCGCCTCGAAGATGAGCGTCACGCGGTGGCGCGCGCCCTCCCAAGGGCGGGCTCGCGCTTCCTCCTCGTGGGAGGAGAAGCCGAAGAGCGCCGCCACGATCGCCGCGGCGAACGATGACTTGCCGGATTCGTTGGGTCCGATGATGAGGTTGAGCCGTCGCGGCTCGAGAACCGCCTCATACCCCGCGATGGGGCCGAAGCCCTCGATGTGGATGCGCTCAAACCGCATGGCGTGGGTTCTGGAACTCGGCGAGCCCGATCCGGAGCGCGAGCGTCGCGGTCTCCTTCTCCTCCTGCGTTTTCGCCCGCGAGAGTCGCTCCAGCGTGCGCCTCACGAACGCGCCGCGGATCGTGGCTTCGTCGCGGAACTGACCCAAGAGGGCCGCGTCCATGAGGTAGGTATGGTCGTCGATCTCCAGGTGGAAGAACCGGTCTCGGATCCGGGCGGCTATGCGCTCGGGCTCGAACACGAAATCGGCCGCGCCCTCGAGGCGCACGCGAACGATTTCGCGTTCCCCGGCGAAGGAAGCGATCCTGTCCACCAGCCGGCTTTCGTCATGTACCTCCGCGTTCAGGAAATCGACGGCGACCTGGGAGAGGGTGCGCGTGTTCCAAGGCTTGCGCTCGATGGATACTTCGCCGCGGGCGAGCGTCACGACGACGAGGTAGCGCGCGCCGTCCTCGCCGAACTTCTTGCCCTCGAGCGTTCCGGGGTAGACCGCTACCGAGCCGCCCTCGCGCACCTCGACGAAGTTGTGATAGTGCCCAAGGGCCAGGTAGTGGAGCCCGGAGGCGTCGATTTCCACCCGGTCGATCGGGAGATCCGATGGGCGGATCTTCCAGGTCGGGCTATCTTGCAAAGCTCCATGGAGAATCCCGACGTGGTGGTCGGCTACCCCGGAGCGGGAGAAATCGCTGAGCGGCCGCGCGGAGACCGTCGGATCGTAGGCGATCCCGTATAGCTGCACCGTCTCTCCCCGGATCGTGATGCGCGGCCCGGGCCGAAGCCGCGGCTCGGCGAGAAGCTGGGATCCCTCGGGCAGGCGGAGCCTGCGGTACACCGAGCGGCGATAGGAATAGGCATCGTGGGTCCCGGGCACGAGAAACGCGGGAACATTCGCCTTAGAAAGACGCTCGAAGGACGACTCGACCTGGAAGACGAGCCCCTCGTCGGGGTCGTGGGTGTCGAACAGGTCCCCCGCGATCACGACCAGATCCACCGGATGCTCCGGCGACGAAGCGAACTCGATCGCGCGCTGGAAAGCGCTCAGCAAATCGCGTGTCCGCTCCGGTCCCCGCTCCCCCATGGATGGGAACGCGGCCCCGAGGTGCAGGTCGGCGAGGTGCAGGATGCGGACGCTCATGGATTTCTCTCCCGATTCATCCGTCGCAAGTCCCTCAGAGCTTCGCGATGGGCGCGGAACGCCATGGGGCGCGGCAGGTGATCGAGCGGGAAATAGCCCAGCTCGATCGCGTCGTCGCCCGGTTGAAGCTTTCCCCCGGCGATCCGAGCGTTGTACAGGATCAACACGGCCCGGGTGCGCGGATCGTCGCGCCCCGCGTAGACCCCGAACAGCCCGGTCAAGCGAACCTTGAGTCCCGTTTCCTCGAGCGCCTCGCGCACCGCGGTCTCCTCCGGATGCTCTCCGTACTCCATGAAACCGGCCGGAATGCCCCAGGCATTCTTCAGAGGCTCGTGGCCTCGCCGCGCGAGCAGGATCGATCCCTTCCGCTGGATCAGGACCCCGCACGCCGGCACGGGATTTCGATACGCAATGAAACCGCAACGGGAGCAGCCGCGGCGGCGGACCCCGTGTTCCAGGATCGAACGCATGGCGCCCCCGCACACCATGCAAAACCGCGCCACCGGACGCGTGGGGCGCACCGCGGCACGCCGCGCGCTCGGTCCCCGGCGGGCTTGCCCTTTCCCGTTATCCTTCATAGGCTTCGTACAAGCCCCCGAGGCGACAAAAGCGCCCGTCCTTGGAAAAATCGGCCGTAGCACGCCCTTCCTCAAGCGGAAAGACGAGCCGGATAACCCCATGAAGCCGCCGCATAGTAACACCCCCATTCGCCTGGTCGAGCGACCGTCCGACCCGGGGCCTCTGATCGGAGCGCATATGAGCATTGCGGGGGGAATGTCGCGGGCGATCGAGCGCGCGCTCGCAGTCCGGGCGCGCACGTTGCAGGTGTTTACCCGCAATGCCAACCAGTGGAAGGCGAAACGGCTCCTACGGGCGGATGTCCGCTCGTTTCGTGAGACCTGGGCGCGGAGCGGACTTCGTGCGGTCGTGGCCCACGACTCCTATCTCATCAACCTTGCCTCGCCGCTGGCCACCCTGAGACGGCGCTCGATCCGTGCCTTCGCGGAGGAGCTGTCCCGTTGCGAGGCTCTCGGGATCCCGTACCTCGTCACTCATCCCGGGGCGCACATGGGCCGCGGCGTGCGCGAAGGATGCGACCGGGTCGCCGCTTCGCTCAACGAGGCGCGCGCGATCGCGAAGGCCGCCTCCGTGACGGTCCTTCTCGAGACCGTGGCCGGCCAGGGCACCACGATCGGGCGCCGGTTCGAGGAGCTGGCGCGGATCCGCGATCGCGTGGCACGTCCCGACCTGGTCAAGGTCTGCCTCGACACCTGCCATGTCCACGCCGCCGGGTACGACATCGTGAGCGAGCGGGGATACGACCAGACGATCCAGGAATTCGACGACATTCTGGGGCTGGAAGCGCTCCGGGCCATCCACTTCAACGACTCCAAGACGGAGCGCGGGAGCCTGGTCGACCGCCACGAGCACATCGGGAAGGGGTATCTCGGGACGAAGCCTTTCGCCCGCATGCTGCGCGACGCAAGGCTCAACGCGATCCCCAAGCTCTTGGAGACACCGAAGGGGAAGGACGGGGTTGTGATGGACCGGAGGAACCTGGCGCTCTTGCGAAGGCTCTGGGTCGAGGGGTCAGAGGGTTAAAGAGCTCACAGATTCCGCTCTTCGTCCTCTTCCTCGTCCTCTTCTTCCTCTTCGGATTCCTCGAGCCCCCGCTCCTCTTCATACTCCAACATGAAGTATTCGCGAAACGGGTCCACGAGGTCGTTGAACGCCTTGTGGGGTGAGGAGACGCCGTACTCCCGGAGCTTGTCGCAGATTTCCCCGATCAAAGCGTCCATCCGGGCCGAGAGGTTAGTCTCCGCGATGAGACGTTCGACGAGCTCTTTGTCCTGGTCGTGGGCGGCCATGGAGGTTCTCCTCAGATTGGAGCCGAGGTGGGTCGGAAGCGCCTCCCGAGTCCCACTCATTATAACAGAACACCGATCACTTTTCCCGGTTCAGGTGGGCCCCGTCGGGAGCCCGCGCGACGCGAAACCGGCGCCGCGACCCTCGGGCGCCGAGCTTGACAAGGCCGACCGCTCCCTTGAGCATGAGCCCGCGTGACCGAGAGCCGCGAAGTCCCGACGCCGCCCGATGATGCCGGGGCGGCTCACCAAGCGGCCCCGGCACGAGAGACCGGTCTCGCCCGCGCGGCCGGGATCGTTTCCCTCGCCACCCTCGCCAGCCGGCTCCTGGGGCTCATCCGCGAGCAGATCTTCGCGGCATTCTTCGGAGCCGGCCTCGCGGTCGACGCCTTCCAAGTCGCCTTCCGGATTCCCAATCTGCTCCGCGATCTCTTCGCCGAAGGGGCGATGAGCGCCGCCTTTGTTCCGACCCTGACCCGGGTTCAGGAAACCGAGGGCCGGGAGGCGGCGATGCGCCTCGCGAACCTCGTCATGAACTTCCTCGTCGTCACCGTCTCGGCGATCTGCATCCTGGGAATCGTGTTCGCGGATCACATCGTTCCTTTGATGGCCCCGGGATTCGGGCAGGTGCCGGGAAAACTCGAGCTGACGACCCAGATGACCCGGATCATGACGCCCTTTCTCCTTCTTGTGGCGCTCGCGGCCGCGGTTATGGGCGTCCTGAACACGCGCCGGGTGTTCTTCATTCCGGCCATCGCGCCCACGATGCTGAACCTCGCCCTCATCGCCTCGGGCTTCCTCATCGCGCCGATTTGCCCGCGCTTCGGGCTCGAGCCGATCGTCGGAATGGCATTCGGCGTTCTCCTGGGAGGGCTGGGGCAGCTCTTCATCCAGGTCCCCGCGCTCTGGGGTCAGGGGTTCCGATGGCGCCCCGAGATCTCCTTCCGCGACCCAGGGGTGCTCCGCATCGTGACGCTGATGGCGCCGGCTGCGGTGGGGCTGGCGGCCACGCAGGTGAACATCTTCGTGAACACGTTCCTGGCCTCGCTCTTGCCGCAGGGAAGCGTCTCCTGGCTCAACTACGCCTACAGGCTCATGCAGCTTCCGATCGGCTTGTTCGGGGTGGCGATCGCGACGGTGACGCTCGCCGAGGTCTCGCGCCACGCGGCCCGGAAGGAGATGCCCGAGCTCAAGCGAACGATCTCCTTCTCGCTTCGGTTCGGGCTCTTCCTCACGCTCCCCGCGACGATGATCCTGATGGCGCTCGCCCACCCGATCGTCGCGCTCCTCTACCAGCACGGGCGGTTCGGCCCGGACGATTCCTGGCAAACCGCCCAGGCACTCTGGGGATACGCGGTCGGGCTCTCGGCGTTCTCGGCGGTGCGGGTCCTGGTGCCCGTGTATTACTCACTCGGGATGACCCGCATTCCCGTCACCATCTCCTTTGTGACGATCGCGATCAACGTGGTGCTGAACATCATGCTCATGGAGCCGCTGCAGCATCGCGGCCTGGCGCTCGCGACCTCGATCTCCTCCGTCCTGAACTTCGTCCTCCTCTTCGAGGTGCTCCGGCGAAAGATCGGCCCCATGGGCGGCCGAACGCTCTCGCGCTCGGCGGGCAAGATCCTCCTCGCCTCCTTGCTCGCCGCCCTCGCGGCGTTTGCCGCGGCGTGGGAGGTCGAGAGCTGGTTGGGGCTCACGAGCGTCATCGCGCGAATGGCGGTCGTAGGGAGCGGCCTCGCCGCGGCGGCGGCCGTCTATCTGGCAGCCGTATTCGCGCTGCGGATCGAGGAAGGCGCGCCGCTCTTCGCGTTTATCGCTCGCTTCCTGAGACGGCCCGGGCCAGGCACGCGGGCCGGCTAGCATTACATCCTGGACACCGGACTACCCTGGCGTGAGAATCGCGCGCCATGGACCACCTGGTGCATCTTCATCGGCAGTTCGCTTACGACTCGTGGGCGAACGAAGAGACGCTAGCGACGCTCCGGCACGCCGCGCCTCCGCCGCGCTCGCTCAAGTACATGGCCCACCTCATCTCGGCGGAATGGCTCTGGCTTGCGCGGTTGAAGCAATGGAAACAGACACTCGAAGTGTGGCCGACGTGGTCCCTCGACGAGTGCGAGGCGCAGGCGGGAAAACTGCCCCCTCTATGGCAGGAGTACCTGGGCCGCATGCGCCCCGCGGCGCTCTCCCAGGTCGCTACGTATACGAATTCGAAGGGGGAGGCCTGGACGAACACGATCAGTGACATCTTGACCCACGTTCTCCTGCACTCGGCCTACCACCGCGGCCAAATCGCAACCGATATGCGCGCGGCGGGGCTCACGCCCGCCTTCACCGATTTCATCCACGCCGTGAGGCGCGGGTTCGTGCGGTGATGGGGCGGACGCGCCCCGATCCGCCACGCACCGGTTAGACCAGGAGCGCTCCGGTCCGAATCAGGTAGGCGAGCTTCGCCCGCTGATCCGGATTCAGGATCGCGTGAATCCGG
>Ga0066656_10000269_pt1 | contig 18824 bp, 13 predicted proteins | sample GraSoiAngelo_105_FD_71411 | JGI IMG/M metagenome (GOLD analysis project Ga0066656, IMG submission 71411) | Grasslands soil microbial communities from the Angelo Coastal Reserve, California, USA - 14_0903_05_40cm | ecosystem: Environmental > Terrestrial > Soil > Grasslands | place: USA... | reverse complement strand
GTTGCGGGTATGGAAGAGCTGATGGCGCCGTTCGTGACGAGCGGAGATCTTCTGCCCCGCTCGAACTACGATCTGTGCCGCCACATCAAGGAGTATGTCGTCGCCGAGGGTCAGGACGGCGCGATCGTGGGCACGGCGAGTCTCAAGATCTACAGCACCGAGCTCGCCGAGGTCGCTGGGCTCGCGGTCCGGGACGACCAGCAGGGCCGCGGGGTCGGGAAGGCGCTCGTCGAGTCACTCCTGGTCGACGCTCGCGCCCTGGGACTCAAGGTCGTGTTCGGCCTCACCCGCAAGCCGCTGTTCTTCATACGGCTCGGCTTTCAGGTGGTGGAGAAGGAGCAGTTTCCGCTCAAAGTCTGGGCTGATTGCGCGCGCTGTCCGCGCCAGCACGCCTGTGACGAAGTGGCGGTCGCGCTGATGCTATAACGCATGCGCCGCAGTAGTTGACACTCGCAGCGCCTCGCGGAGAGATTCCCCGGTTGCCGACCCTTCCGAGGAGAAGATTCATGCCCCGCGCGCCCCGCGTCATCTTCTGGGACGTGGATACGCAATACGACTTCATGAAGGCGGACGGCAAGTTGTACGTGCCGGACGCCGAGCAGCTTGTCGCCAATCTGAAGAAATTGACCGACTACGCGCATGGCCACGGCATTCGCATCGTGGCGAGCGCGGACGATCACGTCCCCGAGCATGCGGAAATCTCGGCGACGCCCGATTGGAAGGAGACATTTCCGCCGCATTGCCTGCGCGGTACGCCCGGTCAACGGAAGATTCCCGAGACCGCACTGCGCGACCCCCTGGTCATCGAGCCCGAGCCGCAAGACACCGCGGCGCTGGCGGCGCGAGTCCGCGGCCATCGCGGGGACATTCTCTTTCATAAGCACCGCTTCGACGTCTTCTCCAATGCCAATGTCCTGCCCGTTCTCGATGTCCTGAATCCGCACGACATCGTGCTGTATGGCGTCGCGCTCGACGTCTGCGACAAATACGCAATCGAAGGCCTGCTGCAACATCGACCACAGACGCGCATCTTCGCGGTTGTGGACGCGATGAAGCCGATCGACCGCGATGTGGCCGCGCAGCTGCTGAAGGAGTGGGGCGAAGAAGGCGTCCGCCTCGTCAAGACGAGCGAGGTGGTCGTGGGCGGCCTGGTCGACGAGCTGGCGCGGGCCAGCGCATGACCTCCACTGCCTCGCTGTCAACACGCGCGGGCGGGGGGGGCACCGGTCCCGCGTTCGGAAAGTTCTTCCTTCCCGGTCCGACCGACGTGCATCCCGAGGTGCTCGAGGCCATGGTGCGCCCGATGATCGGCCACCGTTCGTCGGCCATGGAGAAGCTGCTTCAGGGCGTGGCGCCGAAGCTGGGCGCGCTGGCGAGGACGAGTCGTCCGGTGCTGATCGGGACCAATTCGGCGACCGGATTCATGGAAATGGCGGTACGCAACGGGGTGCGCCGGCGCGCGCTGTCGCTTGTCAACGGCGCGTTCAGCGAGCGCTTTGCCGGAATCGTGAACGCCAGCGGCAAAGAGTGCATCCGTCTCGACGTGCCGCTTGGGTCCGCCGTCGAGCCCGACATGTTGCGCGATGCGTTGCGCCGCACGCCGGTGGACGCCGTGACCTGCGTGCACTCGGAAACGTCGACCGGCGTCTTGCAGGACGTCGCCGCGTTCGCGGAGGTCGTCAAAGAGTTCGACGACGTGCTCCTGCTCGTGGATGCCGTGACCTCCATGGCAGGGTCGCCGGTCGAAACGGATCGCTGGAATCTCGATTTCGTCTTCACGGGATCGCAGAAGGCACTCGCGCTGCCGCCGGGGCTCGCCCTCGGCGTCGCGTCGGAGCGCATGGTCGATCGCGCGAAGACCCTCGAGGAGCGCGGGGCGTACTTCGATCTTATCAGTTTTCTCGCCGCGATGACCAAGTTCCAGCCGACCAACACGCCGGCCGTGTCGCTGCTCTACGCCCTCGAGGTCCAGCTCGCGCGCATCGATCGGGAGGGTGGAATCGAAGCCCGCTGGAAACGGCACGATGCAATGCGTCGTCGCGTCGAAGCCTGGAGCGCGGAGGTCGGTGTGAAATTTCTTCCCCGCGAGGGTCGCCACAGCTGGACGGTGTCGTGCCTGCGCGTTCCTGAAGGCAAGCACGCCAAGGACGTCGTTGGGGCACTCAAGCAACAGGGTTGGACGATCGGGGCGGGCTACGGCGCGCTGAAGGATTCCACGATTCGCATCGGACACATGGGCGATCACACGGTCGAAGCGGTCGATGAGCTGCTGCCGCTGATCGGTCAGGCGTTCGCGTGACGTGGCGCGTGGTGGTCGCCGACCGTCTGGCGGCCAGCGGTCTCAATCTCCTCTCGGGAACTCCGGAGATCGAAGTCATCGACGTCGCCGGGAAGGCCGGCGAGCTCGATCGCGTCATCGCCGGAGCGGACGCGCTCATCGTCCGGAGCGAGACTCGCGTCACGGCGAGTTTGATGGCGCGCGCGCCGCACCTGCGCGTCGTCGCGCGCGCCGGCACGGGCGTCGATACCATCGACGTGCATGCCGCGACGCGGCGTGGCATCGCCGTCATGAATGCCCCAGGCGCGAATACCGTCAGCGCCGGCGAGCACGCGATGGGCCTGCTGCTGTCGCTGGTGCGGCGGATTTCGGATGCCGCGGCGGCAATGCGCGCCGGCCAGTGGGACCGCAAGAAGTTCGAGGGCACGGAGCTGCGTGGCAAAACGATGGGCATCGTGGGACTGGGACGCATCGGCGGGCATGTCGCCCAACTCGCGCGAGCCTTCGGTATGCAGGTCGTCGGTCACGATCCGTATCTGCTCCCTGAGCGCGCGGCCGAGCTGCACGTGCGGCTGCTCACCATCGACGCGCTGCTGCGGGCGGCGGACGTCGTGACATTGCATGTCGCGTTGACGGACGAGACGCATCATCTGATCGACGCCAACCGTCTGAAACTTATGAAGCCGACCGCGGTCCTGATCAACACGGCGCGGGGCGAGCTGGTCGACGAAGTCGCGCTTGCCGACGCGATCAGGGAGAAGCGGATTGGCGGTGCCGCGCTCGATGTGTTCTCAGTCGAGCCCTTGCCCGCCGACTCGCCGCTGCGCGGACTCAACCGGGTCATCCTGACACCACATCTGGCCGCGTCGACTGCCGAGGCGCAGGAGCGCGTCGCGATGGAGATCTCCGCCGCAGTGCGAGATGCGCTGGTCGCGGGCGATCTGTCGTTCGCGATCAACGTGCCGGGGATGGGCGGCGATTTGTTGCGGCGGCTGGCGCCACTGCTCGACCTCGCGCGCCGTCTCGGTCGCCTGGCCCTGGCTCTCGCCGACGGCCCCGTGAAAGCCGTAGAAGTTGCCTATGGAGGAAAAGAAGAAGCCGCGCAGCGGCCCGTGCTCGTCTCGGCGCTCGAGGGACTGCTCGCGGCCATGAACGCTGGCCCCGTCAGCCTGGTGAACGCACAGGTCCTCGCCGAAGAGAAGGGCATTCAGCTCGGCATGCGGACGGGCGCGCCCGAGGCGGGATTCGAAACGTCCGTCGGTGTGAAGGTCGACACCGCGCGCCGGCGCGTGCGCGTGGCGGGCGCCCTCATCGGCGGTAGCCACGGTCGAGTGGTCCGGATCGATGACTATCATGTGGACGTGGCGCCCGACGGCTGGATGCTCGTCGTTCGCAATCGCGACGTGCCCGGCGTGATCGGCCGGGTGGGTTCGGCATTGGGCAGCGCCGGGATCAACATCGCGAGCTACCACCAGGCGCGCCGCTCGACGCAAGGTGGGGGAACGGACGCCCTCGCCGCCATCAACGTCGATCAGGCGCTCACCAACGGGATTCTCGACAAGCTGCAGGCGCTGCCGGACGTGCTGGACGTGCGGCTGGCAAACTTCGGAGACTAATCCGCCGCCTGTTGTTGCTGTTGCTCGTCCGCCAACAACCGGAATGACTTGACGGCGCCGGTGAGCCGGTCGGCCGCTTCCGCGAGCTGATTGGCGGACGACGCGATCTCCTCAGTCGACGCGCTTTGCTGCTCGCCTGAGGCGGCCAGTTCCTGGGCGGACGCGAGCAGGGTGTCCGTCTGACCGGCGACGGTCCCGAGCCGATTCGCGATCTCTTCGACAAGCGTGCGCAGCTCGCCGGCCGATTGCGCGATCTCGCGGCTCCAGGCGTCGTTCGCGTCCGCCTCGCTGGCGACGGTCGTCAGGCCTTGGGCGGCAGTCTGCGACGCTTCCCGCACCGCGGCGCCGCCTTCCGCCAACCGCACCAGCCGGTCGCGCGTCGCCTGCACCCGCGTCAGGACCCCGCGAACCGTGTCGGCGGTGTCCCCGGCAGCCGCGGCGGCGACTGAGGCAAGCTTGCGCACCTCGTCGGCGACGACCGCGAACCCCCGTCCCTGCGGGCCGGCGCGCGCCGCCTCGATGGCGGCATTCAGCGCCAGCATGTTCGTCTGCGTCGCGACCGCTTTCGTCTGCGCCACAAACGTCTGAATCCGCGCCGACGCCTGCGCCAGCGCCTCGGCTTCCTCAGCGCCCTTCGCCACTTCGTCGGCGAGCTTCGCGAGCCGAACGGTGCTCTGATCCAGGCCGTCCTTATGCCGTCGCGCCAACGCCGACAGATCCGCGTTGCGGCGCGCCGCCTCCTCCGCGCCGTGCGCGAGCTTCCCGGCGATTTGCAGAATGCGCGCCGCGTCATCGGCGGCGGCACGCACGATCTGCGCCTGCTCGCCGGCGCGCCGGGACAGATCTTGCGACGTGGACGCCATCTCCTGGGTTGACGCGCTCATCTCTTCCGTTGACGCCGAAATCTCCGTGGCCATGGCAGCCGCTTCATCGGCAGCGGCACGAATCGCGCCGACGAGCCGGCGCAAGGCCACGACCATCGAGTGCACCGACGACATCAGCTCGGCGACTTCCGTCGCCTCGGCGCGATGCGTGGACACGGTCACCGAGAGGTCGCCACCCGCGACGCGGCTCGCGATCGCGCCCGCTGCGAGCACCGGCTCCGTCACGAGCCGGCCCAGCCGCTGCGACAGCCAGAACAACGCGCCGACCGCCACCGCGGCAACGAGCAAGGCGCCAAGCCAGACCGCGCGTTGCGTACTCCGTGCCGCCGCGAACGCCGTCGCCGCCGGCTCTCGATACAAGACCCACCACTCGCCCTGATTCGCGGGGACGGAGACAACGAGCTGATCCTCCCCACGAGTGGTCGTGACGTGAGCGGCCGCCGCCTCCGGGCCGAGCGGAATCCGGTCTTTGTCGGGGAGCGTCTGGAGCTGCAGGTTCGGATCTTTCGAGACGAGCACCTTCCCGCGTCCATCGACAACCTCGAGGTAGGCGCGGCCCGCGAGCTCCTCGGTGCCGAGTAACGCGCGCAGCCGATCGAGCGCAAACACGGCCTTGAGCACGCCGAGCGGCTGGGCGACACCGGCGGCGCGAACGGGGACGTCGATCTCGAGCGATGTGATGCCGGCCGACGAGTCGAACCTGGCGTCGCCTTCGTACAACCCCTCCTGCATCGTCTTTTGCCACCACGCTTCGTCGCGCTGCACGAAATCGGACGGCCGGTCGGACGTCAGGACGTTGAGGCCGTGCCGCTCCGTCACGATGATCTCAGCGAAATCGGAGATCGTGGTGTAGGCGCGCACGTACGCTTGCAGGTCCGGGTCGCCGCCTAATTGGCGCGTGGCGTTGAACGCGCGCTCCAGATCCGGAATCGGCGTGCGGTCGAGCCCGCGAGCGACGACCGTTTGATTGGCTTGGCGTACGTCATTCACGAGCTGGGGGAGGCTGGCAAGGGAGACGACTTCACGGCGCCGCTCCTTCAGGTACTGCGTGACGATGGCCGCCACGCGGGTGGCGACGTCGCGACCGCGCACGTCCGCTTGTTGCTCGAGGACATGCCCAACCCGGCTACTGGTGAGCCAGGCGACGAAGAGCACGAGGAGGACGGCAGCGCCGGCCCCCGAGATCAGAAAACTTTGCCGCAGTTGCTGAGACTTTATGGCCATTCCGTTGCGGTTTAGTATTGGGCACGTATGCGAAACATCCCAAGCTACGATCCGGCGACGCTCGAAGCAAAATGGCAGGGGCGGTGGGCGGAGCGCCACACCAACGAGCCCGACCTGGATCGAGCGACGCGGCCGTTCTACAACCTCATGATGTTTCCGTACCCTTCGGCGGAGGGGCTACACGTCGGCAACATGTTCGCCTTTACGGGCGCCGACATTTACGGTCGGTTCAAGCGCCTCCAGGGGTATGACGTCTTCGAGCCGATGGGGTTCGATGCATTCGGGATCCACTCGGAAAACTACGCGCTCACGATCGGGACCAACCCGGCCAAGCTGATCCCGCAGAACATCGCGACGTTTCGGCGGCAGCTCCGCCGCTTCGGTGGCATGTTCGATTGGCGGCACGAGCTCTCGACGACGGACCCCGCCTATTACAAGTGGACCCAATGGCTGTTCTTGAAGCTGTACCACGCCGGCCTCGCGTACAAAAAGCGCGCGGCGGTGAACTGGTGCCCCAAGGACAAGACCGTCCTCGCGAACGAGCAGGTGATCGACGGCCGCTGCGAGCGCTGCGGCACCGCGGTCGAGCAGCGCTCTCTGGAGCAATGGTTTTTCCGCATCACCGACTTCGCCGAGCGGTTGCTCGCGAATCTCGATCAGATCGATTGGTCGACTTCCACCAAGCTGCTCCAGCGTAACTGGATCGGCCGCAGTGAAGGCGCGGAGCTCCTGTTCGAAACACCGAGTGGTCGGAAGATCAACGTATTCACGACCCGCCCTGATACGGTGTTTGGTGCGACGTATCTCGTCATTGCCCCGGAGCATCCCTTCGTCGACGAGCTGACGGCGGTCGAGCAGCGCTCCGCCGTCAAAGCGTATCAGCGTGAGGTGCAGTCCAAAGACGTCGTCTCCCGTCGCGTCGGGGACCGGACGAAGAACGGCGTGTTTCTCGGCTCCTACGCCCGCAATCCCGCGACGGGCGAGGCGATTCCGATTTGGACGGCCGACTACGTGCTCATGGAGTATGGGACCGGCGCGATCATGGCGGTGCCCGCGCACGACAAGCGCGATTTCGAGTTCGCGACGCAATTCAAGCTTCCGATTCGTCAGGTCGTCCAGGTACCGGGCGAGACGCTGCCCACTGTTTCCGAAGACGGCGTGCTGATGAATTCAGGTCCGTTCGATGGGCTCGGCTGCCGTGAAGGAGCTCGGCGCATCGTGACCTGGTTAGCCGAACGCGCGCTCGCCACGCCGCGCGTCCAGTACCGGCTCCACGACTGGTGTATTTCCCGGCAGCGGTATTGGGGTCCGCCGATCCCGATCATCTACTGTGACAAATGCGGCGTCGTCCCCGTTCCCGAGAGGGATTTGCCTGTCGAGCTGCCGCTCATCGATGACTTCCGTCCCGACGACACGGGCGTGAGCCCACTCGCGCGTCATGAGGAATGGTACTTCGTGAAATGCCCGCAGTGCGGCGGCAAAGGCCGGCGCGAGACGGACGTCTCCGACACCTTCCTCGACTCAGCATGGTACCACCTCCGCTACCCGTCGACCGAGTTCAACGACCGCCCCTTCGATCCGGCGCGGACGAAGCAGTGGCTTCCGGTGACGAGCTACATCGGTGGGAACGAGCACGCCGTTCTGCATCTACTCTATTCCCGCTTTATCTGCATGGTCTTGTCCGACCTCGGGCTTCTGCACTTCGATACGCCCTATCCGAAATTCCGCGCGCACGGTTTGATCGTGAAAGACGGCGCCAAGATGTCGAAGTCGCGCGGCAACGTCGTCGTACCCGACACCTACATCCAGGAGTGGGGCGCCGACACGTTCCGCATGTACCTGATGTTCCTTGGGCCTTTCCAGGAGGGCGGCGACTTCCGGGACGAAGGCATCATCGGGATCCGGCGATTCCTGGAAAAGGTGTGGACGCTCGCCCATGAGGCGCAGGTCACTCCAGGGCAAAACCGCAGCACGCCGGCAGCCGAACAGAAGCTGCACCGCACCATCCGGAAAGTCAGCGCTGATACCGAGGCGCTTCAGTACAACACCGCGATTGCGGCAATGATGGAGTACGTCAATGAACTGAGGGAGCAGGGCGCCGGTGGCAGCGAGTTGGTGACGCCCCTCGTGATCATGCTCGCTCCTTACGCACCACACATCGCCGAGGAGCTGTGGGAGGTTCTCGGCGGAAAAGGTTCGGTGCTCGAGCAGCGCTGGCCGGACTATGACGAGCGCTTGGCGAGCGCGGGCGACGTCGAAATCGCGATTCAGGTCAACGGCAAGCTTCGCTCTCGCCTCGTCGTGCCACGCGGGATGGCCGAGAAAGAGGTCGTCGAGCGCGTGTTGGCCGATGAGGCGGTGCGGAAGTTTGTCGATGGCCAACCGCTCAAGAAGGTCATCTACGTGCAGGATCGGCTGGTGAATCTGGTCGTCTAAAGAATTTTTGCTACCAAATCGCCGACGAGATACCCCACCGCGGCTACGCCCATGCCGATCACAAACATGTCGACGCCGCTGCGGAGGACGCCGCGGCCGGTGAAGAAGCTGCGCGCCGCTCCGACAGCGAAGTGCGAGAGCATGGCGATGACGAACGCCATCAGAATCGCGGCTCGCCCGGTGAGCACGAGGAACGGTGCGACGGGGATGAAGGCGCCAATCGCCGTCGCGACACCGGTCACCCAACCTTCCTTGAGCGGCGTCGCGTGCGCCTCGCCGATCTTCAGCTCTTCGCGTACCTGCTCACCGAGCGCCCGCACGGGGTCCTGCATGACTTCGCTCGCCATCCGGCGCGCGGTGCGAGAATCCACCCCCTTCGCCTGATACACGAGCGCCAGCTCTTCTTCTTCGATCTCGGGCATCAGCCGGATCTCTTCCTTCTCCATCGCGATTTCGTGCGCGTACACTTCCTGCTCGCTCTTGGCGGCGAGGTAGCCGGACGACCCCATCGACAGCGCATCGGCGATCATGCCCGCCACGCCGGAGATCATGATCACGTGCGGCTGCACCGCCGCGCCGATCACGCCGGCCACTAATCCGAAATTCGCCGTGAGCCCGTCGTTGAAACCGTACACCACGTTTCGCAGAAATCCGCCTGAGCCGGTCTTATGCCACGGCTCGTTTCCCTTGCCCGCAAGGTCGGCGAGCGTCCCGGCGTGCGCGGCCGATTCCTTGGCGAGCTGGAGCGACACCTCCTGCGCGTCGGGGAGACTCGATTCCCTATGGAGGTCGAGATATCCCTTGACCTCCTGCCCTTCCTCCCGCAGCAGGAGTGGGAGGAGATATCTCGTCCCGAATCGGCGTCCGAACCACGCGCGCACCTTGGCATTGAACGACGGCTGCGTGCGCCCAACCTCGTGGCCGTGCTCGGCGAGCAGCTTCCCCCACATCTGCACGTGCCGCTCTTCCACGCCGGCCAGCTTGATGTAGATGTCTTTCTTGTGGGGATCGGTCTCTTGACCTGCCAACGCGAGATACAGATACGCGGCGTCGGCTTCGTCCTGCCAATGATGGAGCCACTGCTGCATATCGGGCTGGGCCATGTGGCAAGCTACTACCCCGCAATGTCTTAAGGAACCATGAATTTCCCTAGATCGATTCGCGACGTTCTACGTAATTGTGGCATCATAGTTTTCGGACAATGACCGTGTCTCTCGCCGTCCCGGATGTCCTCGTCGCCCGCGCGCAAGCCGGAGATGAAGCCGCCCTCGAAGCCCTGTACCGGGCCTTCGAGACGCCGGTTTACAATCTGGCGCGGCGGATGCTGAGACGGCCGGAAGACGCGGAAGACGTGTTGCAGGAGACGTTTTTGGAGGTCGTCCGGAACATCAAGCAGTACCGCGGCGAGGGCCACCTGTGGGGCTGGGTTCGGCGGATTGCCTCTACCAAAGCGTTGATGCGCATTCGCCGCGAACAGGTGCGCGCGACGGAATCCCTGGACGACGAACCCGGCGGCCCGGCGATGCACGTCGGCGCGAACCTCGATCTGGAGCGGGCATTCGAGGTGCTGTCGGAGACCTCGCGGGCGGTCGTCTGGTTGCATGACGTCGAAGGCTACACGCACGAGGAGATCGCCGAGCAGATGGGGAGGTCGGTGAGTTTTTCCAAGTCGCAGCTGGCGCGAGCCCACGCGCGGTTGCGGCGGATGCTGAATGAGGATGTTGGAGGAGCGACGCCATGATGCATTGCACGATGGAAGACCTGGGAGCGCTGCGGGCTGGTGAGGGGTCGGTGTGGGCACGCCGGCACATCATCACCTGCGCCATCTGTCAGGCGGAACTGGAAGCGCTGTATCAGCGGGTGGCGCAGCTGAAGGCATTGCCGACGCTGCGACCGCCACGCGATCGCTGGCCGGCCGTCCGCGCGGTAATGACTGCGGAGCGGGCCCGTCGGCGACGCAGCCGGAGTGCCTGGGGCGGGACACTCGCCGCGGCAGCCCTGCTCGCTGGAGTCCTGTTGGTCCAACCGTCGATCGTTGGCGAGAGCGGCAACCTGCACGCCGAGCTCACTCAGGCGAAACAACAATCCGCGACACTCGAAGACTCCTTGCAGCACTACGACGTCGACGGACGCGTGCTCACCGGTCATTGCGCGGCCGTGGTGGCGGAGCTCGAAGATCGCATTTCGGATATTGATGGCACCCTTGCCACCCTCACGCAGCGCAATGTGGGTGAGCAGGACGCCGAGCTCGTAAAACTGTGGCAGCAACGAGTCGGCCTGATGCGGGCGCTGGTGACGGCCCGCGCGACGCGGGCTCGTTACGTCGGGCTCTAAAGAGCCCTGGGGGAAAGCAATGATTCGCAATTTGAGCATGGCGGCTCTGGCCGCCTGTCTGATCTGGCCCGCTGCGTCAGTAACGCAGAACGCGCCGCAGCCTCGGGTTCGAGTGCGTCCCCGCGTGCGCGTGGAGACGGGCCCGTTCGGCGTGTACTCGTTCAGCGGTAGCCGCGGCCGCATCGGCGTCCTAGTCGACACGAAGGCCGACGCGGCGGGAGATAAGGTCGGTGCCAGACTTGAAGGCGTGACTCCCGGTGGACCTGCGGAGAAAGCGGGCCTCAAGGCGGGCGATGTGATCACGCGCTTTAACACAACGTCGCTTGGCGGGGCTACGGCGGAGGAGGGCGAGGACTCCGGGCCCGGCTTGAGGCTCATCGAGCTGGCACATCGGCTCGAGCCAGGAGACACCGTGCAGGTCGAGTATCGACGGGGCAGCGAGAATCGCAAGGCTACGATCGTGGCCGAAGACCTCCCCATGACCGGTCGCCTGGAGATGCCGGGAATGCCGGGCATGGGCGCGATGGAGGAGATGCTGCCCAGGCTGCGGATGCAGGCCGGCCCAGGTAACGAGTTCGAATTCGCATTCGGAAGCCCCTGGGGAGGCATTGAGCTCGTCGAGCTGAACCCCGAGCTCGGCGAGTATTTCGGAACTCGCGAGGGTGTTCTCGTTGTGCGCGTTCCGGAGGATTCGACGCTGAACCTCAAGGGCGGCGACGTCATCCTGTCGATCGGCGGACGGAAGCCAACTTCACCGATGCAGGCGATGCGGATCCTTCGGTCCTACGATCCGGGCGAGACCGTCACGCTCGACGTGCTGCGCAAGCAGAAGCACGTCACGGTCAACTGGAAGGTGCCGGAGGAGAATCGCATGTTCCACATGGCTCCGCGCGCGCATGAAGAGCCGAGTTGGTTCCGCGTAAAACCGAAACTCTGGAAGCCACGGGACGTTCGGGTGACGCGCGTGATCTAGCGGTTCGGTCCGATCAAGATGGCATTCGTGAGCAGCCGAGCTGGTCCTCGCAAAAATGCCCGGAACAGCGGATCGCTCAGGAAAAGCACGACCCGGCCATTGCCCTGGTTCTCCACGACCGCCCAAGTGGAGCCTTTGAGAAGCCGGGCAGTATTGTCGGGCCACGTGAAACCGGACAACACCAGCGAGTCGACTGGATCGGTGAACGTGGCGGCGTTGGCTCCGCCCTTGGACGGCTTCCAGAATGAGTCGCCGTCAATGAACACCGGCAGGCGGTCGCGGTCATAGCCTAGCGTCAGCCAATGCGTCGTGTCGAGCGTCGCCCGGAAAATCGCGCCGGGAATCCATTCGAGCCGGTCGCGCGCCGGCGCGGAAGGCGAGAGCAGGGCCGGTTCGCGTCCCGCAGCGGTGGTATCGGGTTTGGCACCGCTGTCGGGTGCCACGGTCGCGATGGTCGATAGACCGACGTCTTTGTTGGACGCCAACTCGCCTGCCCCCCCGTACCCGATCAGCACGCCGCCCGAGCGCACCCACGCCTTCAGTCGTTCGACGCCATCGTCGCCCAGCTCGCGGCGCATGCGCCCGCCGTTGCCGTCCGGGATGATCAGGACGTTGAAGCTTTGGAGGTCGGCCATGCGCGCGATCGCTCGGAGCGGCACCGGAGTGAACGGCGTGTTCATCTCACGCGCGAGAAAATTCCAGGTCCAGCCGTAGCTCGTCTCGGAGATGCCGTCACCGGCCGCGACCAGAATCGAAGGCGCGTGCAGTCCTACGACTTCGCCCGAGCCGATCCCGACGTCCCCAGTGTCCGGGAAGGCAGTTTGCACGGACGTGACCGTCACGCCAAAGGATGGCCCGAGCGCGGCGATGCGATCGTGCAGCGTCGCCGCATTCCGCTGCGGGCGAACGACGAAGGCACCTCGCGGATATGTCCGCCCATTGGCGCGAATCGGCTGCGTGCCGATGGCCACCTTGAAGCCTTCCGCTTCCAGCGCCAGCGCCAGCCGCACCGCGCCGGGGTTGTCGTTCTGGAAGAGGTAGGCGCTGGCGGCGCGCGTAGGGGCAGGAGGCGCGGCGAGAGTCGTATCGGCGACAGGATCACCGGCTGCTCCGGCATCCTCGGTCCAATAGGCGTCGAGATTGAACGTCAGCGGCAGCGACCAGGCCGTGATGTCGTAGAAGCCGTATTCCTCTTTGTCGGCATCCTCGCCGCGGCGGCGGTTGCGCCGAAACTTCGCCAGCTCACGATCCACGAACGTGCGCTGCAACTCAGCGTCAGGCTCGAGCAAGGCTTTGGCGATACGGCGCTGGGGCTGGTTCAGATCGATGACGTAGCTGCCCGCCGGGAACGTCCGCGCTGTTGCCGCTGCGCGTGGGCTCAGATAGCCATGCGCGGCGCGTGAGGACGTCGCCTGCCGCAGCCGTGTCACCTCGATGCCGTTGCGGAGCAGCAATCCAACGACATGTGCCGCGGATTGCGGGTCGTTACCGGGCACGATCACCACGCGCTTGAGCCGGTCCGTTGCGGCTTCGGTCATGGCGGAGCGGCGGAAGTCGTAATAGTCGAGCAGACGGTTCTGCCGGTTCCTGGCGGTCGTTTCGAGCGTCGCGAGTGACGCGATGAAGTGATGGGCGATGCCGTCGCGGAGTGTGGTGATCGTGCCGTCGTCGCGCCGTCTGCGGAATTCGGGCCCGCCATCGGTCTCGTACGTCATTCCGGTCGCGCCCTGGAACGTCGACCACTCGTCCCAATAGCCCACGTAGAAGAAGTCGAACACGCCGCGGACGAAATACTGCCAGCCGTATTTGTCGAACGCGGCGGCGTTGCCTCTGCCGTACGTGTCGAACCACTTGGTGGTCTGCACCGGCAGATTCATGTTCACCGCCTGAGCGACCGGCGGGAAGAAAAACGTCGGCGTCGTCGAGTGATGGTCGACGAACACCTGCGGGTGCCAGCGCAAAATGCCGTCCATCATCGCGCGCACTTCCCGCTGGCTCTGCGCGACGAGATCGCGATTCATGTCGAAGCGGTAGTGGTTGTAGCGGCCCGTAATGCTCCACGGCTCATTCTGCTCGAAGGCCCACGGATGATCGGCGCCGACCGCGACGGAGTTGTACCACGCCGCGAAGCGCTCATGGCCGTCGGGGTTCGCCGAAGGATTCAGCACGATGACCAGCGATTTGAGCAGCTCGACCGTCTGCGGCTCGTCGGAGGCCGCGAGTTGGTAGGCGACCTGCATCGCCGCTTCGAACCCGGCGGGCTCGTTGCCGTGCACTGAGTACTGGAAGAGCGCGATCGCGGGGGTTTGCGCGGCGATTGCCTGCGCGCGTGCCGCGGAGGTCTTGCGAGGATCCACGAGCTCCGCGATCGCCGCTCGGATCTGATCCAGCTTGGCCAGATTCGCGGGGTCCGAGATGACGAGCGCCCGGATGGGCCGGTACTCCGTGGTTCGTCCCCACGTCTCGATGCGCACGCGGTCGCTCGCCGTCGCCACCAGCGTGTCGAGGTAACGCTGCATCACGGCGTACATCGTCTGCGCTTCGCCCGCTGCATACCCGGTAATCGCTTCGGGGCGGGGGACCGCCTGCCGGTAGGGGCCGCGGGCATAAAAGTCGAATGCGTCTTGGGCCAAGACGGACGTGGTGGAGCACACGCAGAGCGATAGCGCGACGAGAAGCGGGCGCATGGACCTGCCGGAGAGGAGTTGAGAATTACCGCCGGCGCGCGGCCGGCAGTGCCTGATCGAAAGAAGCGAACTCGAATGGCTTGGGGACGCAAGGCCGGCCCGAGCCATCGAGGAAACGACGCATTTGCTCGTTGACGAGGTCGCCCGTCGTGAAGATCACGCGCTCGGCATGCGCCGGGTCGTTGCTGCGCAACCGCTCGAAGAGTTGTTCGCCCGAGAGATCGGGCATCCGCATGTCGACGATCACCGCGTCATACGACGTTGCCCGCAGACGGGCGAGGGCGTCTTCCCCGCTGGCTGTCGTCTCGACGTCGTGGCCGCGGCCCGCGAGATAGCGCTGTAGCGAAACGCGGACGGATGCTTCGTCGTCGACGACGAGCACCCGCAGGCTGTCACCCACGGGGTGAACCTGCGCCACCGCCTGAAACTCCCCCGAGGCGCGCGGATGGATGACGGGAAGCTCGACCACGAAGCGGGCGCCGCCCTGCGGGACGTTTTCGGCCCAGATCCGACCCTCGTGCTCGCGCACGATGCCGAGTGAAATCGACAGTCCGAGGCCCGTCCCCGAGCCGGTCGGCTTGGTCGTGAAGAACGGGTTGAAAATCCGTTCGATCAAGTTCGCCGGAATACCGCCGCCGGTATCCTCCACCTCGATGCGCATCGTGTCGCCGGTACGCCGCGTCCGCACGGTCAGGCGGTGATGGTGACCGTCGCGCTGCTCCATCGCCTGTTCGGAGTTCGTGATGAGGTTCAGGAACACCTGCTGGAGCTGGTGCGCATCGGCCATCGTGTCCGGCAATGACTCGTCGTATTCGCGACGTACATCGATGCCGCGGACCCGCAGCTCATAGCCGCGGAGCTCGAGCGTGTCGTCCAGGACCTGGTTCAGGGCGGTCGGCACCTTCTCGGCTTTGTGTTGCCGCGCGAAGGTCAGGAGGTTTTGCACGATGCGGCTCGCGCGCCGCGCCTCGCTGTAAATCGTCTCCGCGGCAGTACGCTGGTCGGGCGGGAAGCGCTTTTCGGCGAGCAGCAGCTGGGCGAAGGCCGAGATGCCGGCGAGCGGGTTGTTGAGCTCGTGGGCGACGCCGGAGACCAGCTGGCCGATCGCGGACATCTTCTCGGATTGAATCAGCTGCTCCTGCAGCATCTTCTGATCGGTGACGTCGCGAATGAGGCAGAGCACCTCTTCGTCCTTCTGCGGCGTCGAATACGTGATCGAGATCGTGCGCACCTCGCCGTCCTTGCGGTAGAACTGCGACTCGAAGAGGCCCGTTTCCCCGGCGAGTGCCTGCTGGAAATGCGCCAGTGCCTTGGGGAGGTCGTCGTCGGGAAGCATCGGCGCGAACCACTGACCCACGAGCTCTTCGCGGCGGTAGCCGGAGATGTTTTCGGCCGCGTGATTGACCGTGGTGAAGCGGCCGTTGGCGTCGAGCGTCACGATCGCGTCGGACGCGGACTCGACGAGATGCCGGTAGCGAGCCTCGGAGCGCGCGAGCGTGTCCTGGGCGCGCTTCGGATCGGTGATGTCTCGCAGTGTGGCGACGGTGCCGATCAGGTCGTCGTTCACGCGGAAGGGTCCGCTCGATACCGCCACGTCCCGCTCTTCGCCGGTCGAGTGCTTGACGATTCTGGTTTCGTAGCGTTGTGGCTCGCCGGCGAGCACGCGGTCTTCGCGCGAAGCGACGTGCGCCCGCTCGTAAGGCGCCACGGCGTCGGCGATCGCCTGGCCGACGACGTCAGCGAGTCCCCATCCCAACAGGTCGGCGCCGGCTGCATTGGCCGCGAGTACTCGGCGATCCATCCCTGTCACGACGACGGCATCCGGAAGGGCGGCTACGATGTCCGTCGCAGCCTGTAGCAGGTCCAGCGGCGGCCGCTTGGCGGCAGCGGTAGTCGGGCGGGTATCCCGCGCGGGCGAGACGCGGCGACTCTTACTCACGCGTGATAGGAAGCCTCCATCGCGTGCCGCATCAGGTCCAGGCTCTCGAGTGCTGCATCGCTGACAGCCTGCGGTGAATCGGGGCCGCGCTTGACGCAGTCCTTGATGATTTCCAGGGCATGAATCGGATGCTCATCGTCGTACTTGGCGTGCTCCTCCAGCCACCAGCGTCCCCGCGGGCCGATCTTCTCGTTCTTGGCGAGCCCGCGCAGCGCCTTTTCCGAGATCTTCTGCGCCACGCCTTCCACCGCGTAATTGGTTGCCGATACTGCCGTACCAAATTCCGCATTCCGGCACATGTCCGTCAAATAGCCATGGAATTTCTTGACTTGGGCGAGCATCGGCTCGGGCTCCTGAAAGCGCTTCTTGGGCACGTTGAAGCCATCACCCATCGCGCGCCACATCGCGTCATGTCGCCGTTCGACCCGGATATTGTCCGTGAAGAATTCTCGCCCCATCGCCGGTGAGCGGTCGAGGAGCACCTGGAGCCACTGCGGGAAGTCTCGAATGATGGGATAGAAGGAGACCAGGAAGTTCTGGATCTGCCCGTCGACCAGTTGATTCTCGGACGCGTCGATGATGACCGGGGTGTCGAGAATTGCCTGACGGCTGGGCTCGAGCGTGGAATCCAGCTCCGCCACCCATGAGGGGTGGGGGGTGACTTGCACAGCCATCGCTGCTCCTCTCCCAGGGCGCTACAGTGGGGTGACAGGCCAAGCGAGGGTGGAATGTAGGAGCGCGCTGCGAACGTGCAAGCTCAAGTCGGATTGTGACTTGGCGCACGCCCCGCAAATGACCGGTTGACAAGATATATCGTGCCATAATATCGTGGCGTAACATCTAACATGGGGCAGTGATGACTGGGAAGTTCGGCTGGGAAGGGTTCGCGTTCGGTTTCGGCCCGCGGGCCTGGGGATTCCGGGGCCGCCGCGGCGGCGGCCGCCGCCAGTGGTTCGGCGCCGGCGACATGAAGTACGTGATTCTCAAGCTGCTCCGCGACAAGCCGCATCACGGCTACGAAGTCATGAAGGAATTGGAAGAACGCATGCACGGCTGCTACTCGCCGTCGCCTGGGACCGTATATCCAACGTTGCAGTGGCTCGAGGATGAAGGCCTCGTGGTCGCTCGCGACGTCGAAGGCAAGAAGGTCTACGAAATCACCGACACAGGACGGGCATTCTTGGACGAGCACAAAGACATTGTCGAAGACATCTTCGACCGCGTGACCGAAACGGTAGAGCGCACGGTGGGCGGCTCGATGGCGGAAGTGAACCGCTCGCTTGGCCAGCTCGTGAAGGCGGTCTACCGGACCGGTTGGAAGACGGAGACTGAAGCGGCGCGCAAGAACATCGCCGCAATCCTTACGAAGGCTAAGGCGGAGATTGAGGCACTAGCAACAAGTCCTGAAAATCGAAGCTGAAGTCGGTCGCCGGTGACACGGCGGCCATCTTGACCTGATCGATGGATCCGTCGGGCTTGAGCGCGAAACTGACGTAGGCGTCCGCGCGCAGCTCGCGGTCGCGCCACCGCGCGATGAAGGTGTCATACTGGAAGTGCTCGAGATCGCCGGTCAGTGACGGCGTGTGGGAAAACCGCAGCACCAGCTTGCCGGTCTCGAGCGCGATCGTCACATCACCATACCAGGCGTCGCGATACGTCCCCGCATACTTCTCGAGCGGCAGAGACGGTCGCGACGCCGTGTCGCGTTTGGCCACCGCCCGTTTCTCCTCGGCCGCGGTGGCGGAGTCTCCGCGCGCCTTGACTACGCGATAGGCCGCATCCCAATCGGTTGCCGGCGCGCCAAGGAAGTGGTCGAGCAGTCGCCAGCTGATCGCCTCGAATGCCTCGCCGGACTCCTGATTGGTCAGTACCGCGATGCCAAGTTTCCGATCGGGGATCAACGAGATTCGCGAGACGTAGCCGGGAAGCCCGCCGGTGTGCCATACCACCTTATAGCCACGATAGTCGCGCAGAAAAAATCCCAAGCCGTAGCCCGCGAAGCTCGCCTTGAGTGCCGCCAACTCGGCGGGAGGAGTCCCGGGGCGGATCGGCGTCACCACCGACCAGAGATTGCGAGCGGTGTTCTGGGAGAACAGGCGATCGGACCCGCCGGCCAGGCGTCCCGAGTCGAGCTGCACGATCATCCACTTGGCGATGTCGGTCGCGCTCGAGTTGATGCCACCCGCCGGATTCGTGTTGTCGCTGGTGAACGGCGCGATCGGCCGGACTTTGCCGTCGATGGGTGCATGTGGCGTCGCAACATTGCCCCCTGCCGCCGCCGACGAATGGCGCACGGTGCTCCCCGTCATTCCTACGCGGGCGAGAATTCTCGATTGCACGAAGTCTTCCCACGACTGCCCGGAGACGGTCTCGATCACCTGGCCGGCGACAAGGTAGAGAACGTTGTCATACGCGTACGCACTCCGAAAACTGGTCGCGGGTTTGATGTAGCG
>Ga0066656_10000262_pt1 | contig 18878 bp, 22 predicted proteins | sample GraSoiAngelo_105_FD_71411 | JGI IMG/M metagenome (GOLD analysis project Ga0066656, IMG submission 71411) | Grasslands soil microbial communities from the Angelo Coastal Reserve, California, USA - 14_0903_05_40cm | ecosystem: Environmental > Terrestrial > Soil > Grasslands | place: USA... | reverse complement strand
CCAAGATTCTTCAAGGATACGGATATTCTGCTGATGAAATTAAAATAGTAACAGAAGCAATTAGAGATCACAGTTTCTCAAGAGGAATCACTCCGCAAACACTAGAAGGTAAAATATTACAGGATGCAGATAGACTTGATTCAATGGGAGCAATGGGTATTGCAAGAACTTTCTCTGTGGGAGGAGCAGAAAAGAGAATATTTTATAGCAATAAGGATCCATTTTGTAAGTTTCGTCTTCCAGACGACACAAAGTGGACACTGGATCATTTTTACAAAAAACTTCTACTTTTGGAGAAGAAAATGAATACGAAAACAGCCAAAGAGGAAGCAAGGCTGCGAATTAGAATAATGAACGAGTTTCTCAGAGAGTTTAGAAGAGAAATCTAGCCGTAATCTAGGTATCTTTTATATCGCTTTTCAATTTCTTGATTTTTTCCAGCAAGGATTCGCTCAATCTCTTCTTGATGTCGATTTTTGATATGAACCGTCATTTCTTTCAAATTTTCATCTTGCAAATAGGCGTTAACTAATGGATCAAGTATTTTAAAGTATTCCACAACTTTTCTTCTAAATTCTTCCTGACTTGGTCTTCTGATTTTATTCATTCTAAACCAAATAGTAGCCCAGCTTGCTCCTACTACATGGGGTAACAAATCATATGCACGGTCAATTTCAAATACCTCATCATTTCTCATTTCTCGCTGAGGGCTTGTGCGGCAATCTTTGAGAAATATGTTACTATCATGTCTGCTCCGGCTCGCTTGATTGCAGTAAGAATCTCTAATGTTACTTCTTTTTCGTCTATCCAACCTCGCATTGCGGCAGCCTTTACCAAAGCATATTCGCCAGACACACTATACGCTGAGATTGGCACGTTAAACCTCTCTTTTGTTAGTGCGATTAGATCAAGGTAAGCCAAAGCTGGTTTTATCATTACAATATCAACTCCTTCTGCTATGTCAGCCTGAATTTCTCGCATGGCTTCTTTTGGATTGGTATATGGTAGCTGGTAGCTCGTCCTATCCCCAAATTTTGGAGCAGAATGTGCCATGTCTTTGAATGGCGAGTATAGCGATGATCTATGTTTTGCAGAATGTGACATTATAACCACATCAGAAAATCCCGCGTCATCGAGTGCCTTTCTTATTGTTTTTACTTGACCATCCATCATTGCAGATGGTGAGACTACATCGGCTCCAGCTTGAGCTTGACTTACCGCAACTTTTGCGAGGATTTCAAGACTAGAATCATTATCTATCTTGTCGCCTTTGACAAGACCACAGTGTCCGGCACTGGTATACTGACAGAGACAAACGTCGGTCATGATTGCAATTTCGTTGCCAAGATCCTTTCTTATTTCTGAAACTGCTCTTTGAACAATTCCGTTGCTTGCAAATGCAGAAGTACCGTTATCATCTTTATGTGCCGGTATCCCAAAAATCATAACTGCTGGAATCTTCAATTCTACAATAGAGTTTACTTCATCAACCACATCCCTTAATGGAAGCTTTTCCATACCAGGCATTGATTCACCTGCAATTCTGGATTTCAAATCCTCTTGAACGAAGATAGGACAGATAAGGTCCTTTGGTGAAAGCCTAACCTCTTCTAGTAGCTCACGAATTTTGCTAGTTTTTCGTAAGCGGCGAAGTCTCAAGTTAGGAAAGGACATTATGAGAAATACTCTGTGTTAGCAATATAATTTGTTACTCTCTTGTTTTATAATCGAAGAGTTTGGTAACAGTCCTTACTATTTCAGAATCGCCTTGTTCTGAGGCCTTTCTTAGGTTATTCATCGGAATTGACATTATATCTTCGACTATTGCCTGGGTGAGTTGGTCGATAATTCTTATTTTCTCTTCATCAGTCTCACCTAGCATTTGAAGCGCCTTTTTGAGTTCCTTTATTCTCGCTTGATCAATTTCTTTGAAAACGTTATTTACTATGGGTTCTATTTCTACTCTTTTCATTGCTGCTTCTACCACTGGCAACTCTTCATTAATTATTTTCTCTGCTGATGATACCACACCTATTCTGGTTCTCATGTTCTTGTCTACCATCTCTGCAATCTGGTCTAGGTTCATCATTTTTATCTTTTTTATAGTTGCTACCCTTTCATCAACCGTTCGTGGGTTGGAAAGATCCATTATTAGCATGCCATTTTTGCGTGATTCCATCGCACCCTGTACTCTTTCATATGTAACTAGAAAGTATGGAGCAATGGTAGCGACAAAGAGGACATCTATTGATTTGAAATTTGACATGGCTTCTTCAAATTTTATTGGCTTTCCGCCTACAGTTTGGGCAAATGCCTGAGAGCGCTCAAAGGTTCTACTTGTTACAAAGAAATTCGTTCCTCTTCTCTTAAGCGATTTTGCAACCAAGCTTGCTGCTTCTCCGGTTCCTATCAATAGGATGTACTTTGACTTGAGATCATCAATATTTTCTTCTGCTAATTTTACTGCCATAGAACCAATGGAGATGCTTCCCCTGCTTATGCCAGTTGAATGCCTTACTCGCGTTCCTACACGAATGGCCTTTTCAAATAATGTGTTTAGGCGGTTCCCAGCGGCTTGTAACTGTCGTGCAGCATTAATTGATTCTTTGACTTGACCTAGAATCTGCTCCTCGCCTACCACAAGAGAATCCAATCCCGATGTGAGTTTTAATAGATGATGGTATACTTCGGTTCCTTGACTTACCTCAAGGTTTTCCTTGAATGCGTTTTGTTCAAGACCTGCTACTGACGCCCATGTTTTTTTGATTCTTTCTAGATCAGACATGTCTCCTAATCCAAATAGTTCTACCCTATTGCAGGTTTGTAATATGACACATTCTTGTAATCCAGAATGCTTTAGAAAAGATTGGTAGGCAGAATCTAGATCTCGAAATGTGAACCTTTCAAGTGTATGAATGGGAGATCTTCGAAAAGTAACCCTAGCATTGATTATTTCATTGGTCAGGTCATATCACCTAGCATTTCAATCACTCTTTTCTGTGCTTTTTTTAAATTTCCATCTTCTATTAATTGTTTAACATGATTGTCATTCATGACGCCATACAAGAACTTCTTGCGCTCAGGAAAAGTGGCGATCTTTGACTTGGCCTCTCTTCGGGCAAAATCTTGTAGTTTTATTTGATAGATATCTTCCTTTTTGATTAGCTTTTTGAAGACTTTCTCAGCTTGCATTCTTAACTTGCGCGCCATTGCAGGGCTTTTTCCGCCAGTGGACACTGCTACTTGAACTGTGTCTTGTATATTTATAACAGAGCCGAATGCAAAGTCACTGACTTCGGGATCATCCGCTGCATAGGCATAGCATCTCATCTTTTTGGCTTGCTCAACTATCTTTCTGTTTAATTTCCGATCGTCAGTTGTAGCAAGAACCATGAATGGTTTGTATTTTGTTAGAAAGTTGACGTCTTTTAGTTTCATTTTTTTGAACGCAATTTTCTTCTTTTTGATATAGCTTTCTATCTGTCTGTTTATTGAATCGCTAACAAGTAGAATTTTACAATCTTGAGTCAGTAACGCATTAACCTTCTTTAGCCCTTCGTTTCCTCCACCTACTACGACAACCAAGTTTCCCTTAAGATTGAGATCAACTATCAACGGTTTTCGCTGCCTTTGCATGATATTTATAGATTCCATGAAAATCTAGGTAACGTTTTTAATTGAAAGGTTGATTCGTTTTTTGTATACATGGACAAGATGGACAAGGAGATTCTAAATGAGATTCAATGGACATTTCCTCTTGTTCCAAGACCATATTCTGAAATCGCAAAAAAATTCCGCGTTTCAGATGAAGAAATCATGCAAAGACTTGGAGCCCTCAAAGAAAGTGGAATAGTAAGACAGCTAAGTGCCATTTTTGATACTAGGAGACTTGGGTACAAAAGTGCACTAGTTGCAATGGCAATTGAGCCTGAGAAACTAGAACATGTTGCAAATCAGATAAACAGGCATCCCGGTGTTAGTCATAATTATGAAAGAAATCATGAGTATAATCTCTGGTTTACTCTAGCTGTTCCTCCTAGTTCGGATCTGAAATCAGAAATTGACAAGTTCTCAAAGTTATCAGGAATTAAAAAAAGTAGATTGCTTCCTACCATCAAGCTATTCAAGATTGGTGTAAAGCTTGAGATGATAGAAGAAAAGAAAGCTGATATCAAGCCTTCTGAAGAAAAGAAAAAAATTCATGAAGTAAAGTTTACTGCTACAGAAGAAGACAAAAACTATATTCGTGAATTGCAAAAAGATTTAGAAGTAGTTGAAAGACCCTTCTTGAAATCTGCACAAAACCTTGGGATAACAGAAGAGCAGCTTCTTGAAAAGGCAAAATACTATGAAGAAATTGGGATTATGCGAAGATTTGCAGCCATTTTAAGGCATAGAGAAGCTGGATTTATCGCAAATGGTATGATAGTATGGAAGGTGCCAACAGAGAGAGTTGAAGAGGTAGGCGCCAAGCTTGGTGCATTTCCCCAGATTAGCCACTGTTACCAAAGACCAGTTTACCCAGATTGGCCATACAATGTATTTTCGATGGTTCATTGTAAGGCGGTAGGGGAAGCAGAAGACATGGCAAAACAAATTCAAAAGCAAATAGACGTAGATGAATACAAGATTCTCTTTAGCTCAAGAGAGTTTAAGAAAACCAGAGTAGAATATTTCGTCGAACACGAATTTGAGATAGAAGAACCCATTACGGTATAGAGTTTTCTTGTAGCTTTCTATGCTGTCTGAACTGATGTTTTCAGCTCATATGGAGGCCATTGATTGAATAGGTTTGTTACTTCATTCTTGTCTGCTTCGCTGAGGTATTTTCCGTCAGACATCTGGCAAAACATGGCAACTTCTTCTTCACTGACAACTGTTGGCAGCACTGATGATACTACATTATGAGATAAGACGAATTTGATAGCAAGTTCAGTTATGTTAAAACCATTTCGTTTTGCAATTGGCATCAATTGGTCTACCTTGTGGAGTGACTGCTTTACCCAATCGCCTGTCCTAACAGAACGGTGATCTTTTTCATTAATCTTAGTATCTGCTTTTACCTTACCGGTTAGTATTCCCGAGGCGTCTGGAACACGAACTAGGATACCAACATTGTGTTTTTCAGCTTCTTCAATTAGTATGTTACCTGGATTTTGTTCAAGTATGTTGTAAACTGTCTGTACTGCTGTAGTATTTGTTCTTGTCATAGATTCTAGTCCCTCTTCTGTCCATCCTATGGCAGGACCTAATGCAATCTGATAACTCTTGATAACCCCTTCTTTTACCATCCTATCTAGAGTTTCAAAGACTTTCTTGTCTCTAATTGTGTGTATTTTTGGATTGTGTAGACCATAAACGTCAAGATAATTGGTTTGTAATCTTTCCAAGCTTTTTTGTAGTGCAAATTCTGTAAATTCAGGAGTAAATTGCTGAGGAAGTTCCTTGTGCCCAATCTGTTCATTCCCGTATATATCATAACCATATTTTGTTGAGATAACTACCTCCTTTCTCATACCAGAAAATACCTCGCCTATTAGCTTCTCACTTTTTCCCCTACCGTAAATGTCACCTGTTTCAAAATAATTTATTCCTAAATCATATGCTCTTTTTAGCATCTTTTTTGCTTCGTCATCTTCAATTTTCTTGCCCCACCAATCAAGACCCAAAGTCCATGCCCCAAAACCTATTTCTGATATCTTTATTCCACTTTTTCCAAGTGCTCTATATTTCAATTTATAATTCTCCTAAATTCTGATAGTTTTTGTTGAAGCTCAGCCTCACTCAAAACTGTCTTTCCAGGTTCAGAATTTACATTTAATTCTATCCAAGATTTGCAACCGTGATATTCAGACAGAAGAGGAATCTCAGTGGCTGGGACCTTGTATACCTTGAGAAATATTGCTTTCATTGGTTTTTCTGGCATCCAGTTCATCCTTTCCACTATGTAGGAATCACTCCAAATGTGGTACGGAGATAGTTTCTCAATTTTTTCCATAGATACGACATCATGTTCCTCTAAGACTTCAGCAATTGACGTTATCCTGTTTACACCTTCATTGGGTTTGTTTTCCCTTACATCCGCTAGATATCCATGGTATTGTGATTTTAGCGAGGCATTGTCCTGATGCTCATATGTGGGAAATAATGCAAATTTTTCTGATTCTAGTTTAAAGCCCGAGTCTGCTTCTAAAATACCGCCCTTTCGTAGCAGAACTGTTTGGTTCCCGTTTTCAAGTGCTTGTACAACAGTTGCCCATTCCTTTAATGCCTTCATCAACCTAAACTCCTTATCAGAGGAATCAGGTCTTTTTTGACGCAAACTATCATGGGTGTGTCTACTTTTACATATCCGCTGACACGGGTTTCTCTCAAGTCCATTATCAAATCTTGAAACTTGTGTAGGTCATCTGTTTCAAAAGCAAGCATAAAGTCTTCATCATGAATTCCAAATGAGTATGTCGTGTTTAGTTTAACCTCGGGGTATTTTCTTCCAGCTTCGATATGTTCTGTCATCATTTCTTTTCTCTTCTCTAACGATAACAGATACCATTCTCGCGTTTTAATGAAAGGGTACACTATGGCATACTTTTTTTGTTCCTCACCAGCAAGCCAGCCGTGTCCTGCGGGGCTGTTTGTGTATATTGACGGTCGGGTACTTGACATATACACGTGCGTTGGATTGATATATTTTCCAAAAACTGTAAGGTATAATTTTGAGACAACATCTTGAATCTTTTCAACTGATTCCGAAGCAAACCATAATAGAAATTCTGCATCATCTCGTAATCCCAGAGTGGAATATGCTCTGTACAATATCTGCGAATTCCTAAGAATGTTCTCGACTTCTTTTGCTGATTCTTCTTTTGCAAGATCGGCCATCCAACGCCATTTTGGGTCTACCTTGAAGAAGGAGAAATTGAAAAAATATCTTATAGGCTCACTCATGGTGTCTTAATCTATTATGACCTTATTTAAAAATCTCATCAGATTATTTCATAGTGGCAACAATTACGATGGTTTCTGTCAAGCAGAGAATCAATGATATATTAATTAGATAAGCAATTAACCCTACAAAACATGAAAAGAAAGAACATTCTCATAATAGGAATGGGCTCCATTTTTAGCGCTTTCACAATTGTAATGATCCTTCTTGTTCTAGGGGCTTTTTCATCATAAACCGAATCTGCCTTGGTTGAGAGCAGAAATAGATTGAAGATTTGAATTAAACCTCAATAAAGGCTGTAATTAGGTGGGTTTCTTCTTTCCCATTGAATCAATGTGTGAAAATATTGGTGTCATGTACTTGCTTGATGCAATAACAGCAAGACTAACAGCTGTACCCCATAACAGACCACCAACAACATCTAACGGATAATGGGCACCAACATATATCATTGAATACATTACTGTTATTGCCTCAGCGGTTAACAATAATGAAATAATTTTTTGTTTTCCCTGATTATATCGTAACAGCATGATCAAGGCACCAGCAGATACAATTAGCGAGTGACCAGATGGAAACGCGGGTTCGCCTTCTGGCGCTTTGTACAGGAGATTATCGGGTGATAAAGGAGTAGGTCTTGGTCTACCTATTTCATCTTTAAGTAGATAACCTGTTGGAATCAATATCAAAAATGCTATAATGAGCAAGACTGCAGTCTTTCTCCCTCGATTTTTTCCAAATACTAGTAAAAGTATAATCGTTCCACCCCATACAACTTCTCTTCCATACTGGGTAAATGTGACCAATATTTTATTCAAAATCTGGATATGAGAACCGTTGATGTTGTCAAAAACAGACAGATCCCATTTCATAACTGAATCGTTGGTTGTGATAATCAATGAGGCAAGTATAGCAAATCCTAAAAATAGTAACCCACTTGCTATGGCATATTTCATTTATGGTAGGGTTTGAACTTACAATATAAAATGTAGGTGGTTCTATAGACCAAACACCGGCAGAGAAGGTGGTATCAAACTGGACTTAGGTAAGAATAAAATAGAAAAGCTGATTAAATTAGCAACCTCAAGAACTCTTAGTATGCCTATCAAAGAAATAACACCAAAATGTTTTGTTTGTGGCAAATATCTAAGACCTAATGAAACCTACAAAGTAGGAGATTTTCGAGAACAAGACAAGCCATTTTGTTGTAAAGATTGTTTAGATGTAGGAGTAGAGAAAGCAAGAAACTTGGAGTATTGGAGGCATAAAACAGAATCAAGCTATAGTTAGTATTTTTTACAATGCAGAGTAAATGATCTTTATGGTAGATTGGGCGTGTTCCGTTAGTGATTGGAATTGTGGCAATCATAATTGGATTAATTTTCTATATGACTGGTACAAATATTATTGGTGGAGGCGTTGTTTTAGGAGTAGGAACAATACTAATTGGTTTAGGAATCTATTATCTTGGTTATGAACATAACTGGTGGTGACTTATCTATACCTAAACCCCGTTTTCTACACAGAACTCTACATCAAAACACTTATTATTTGAACGTGGAAAATTTTGCTACATGCCAACCATAGATCAACTAAACAAACCACAGAACAGACTCGAACCAATAGAAGGAGTCATAGATACTATTAGTGAACCTCGAACTGTAAACCTTAGAACTGGTGGCCAAGCTCAAGTTGCAGATGCAGTACTGAAAGATGATACCGGCCAGATCAAGCTTACCTTATGGGACGCTCAGATTAAAATGGTAAAACCTGGTTCAAAGGTCAAGATAGAAAACGGATACGTTACCACTTTCAAGGGCGAAAACTCACTAAACGTAGGCAAGTATGGCAAGCTAAACGTGTTAGAGTTCTAGATATACCTAGACTGGTTCTTACTTTTTCTCCAATCCAGTACACAAAGTATTATACCAGAAATTATTACTGCCAAGCCTATTATCAAAACAAGCACAGCCATTACAAATGGTACTATCTTTTTGAAAAAGGGAGAGTTTGGATCAGTCAACGCCTTTGATTTTTCTGGGCTTTCTGAGAACATCATTGCAGCTGTTAGCGGTTCTTTTCCCCTGTTTTCTACATAGAAATTGTATGTGTTAACTTTTGGTGCTACGAAGGATTTGATGAATATTGGGTCTCCCTCGTCAAATGAGCCAAATTTATCACCAAATATGTTTGATATTGAAATTGAGACATGGTCATCAGGCTTGTAGTCTGTTATGTGGATTCCCCACATCAGAGGCACCTGAGAAGCACTAGTTGTGTGAGAAAATGTATACGCAGTACCAGCATCGATCTCAACTTTGTCAGTGATATCATCAAACATACTTTCGGGCGATGGAAAGAAATCATTTCCATTGATGCTCTCACCTATCCCTAGCATGGCAGAATAGGCAACAGTGATAGCTGATACCAATAGCACTGCTCCAATAATTATTACAATTGGACCACGTTTTTTCATCTAGCTGATGTATCCTAATTTCTTGTCTTGTTGTGCCATCGGCAGAGATTCTGCACCTGCCCTCTGGCCCATTTGTTCCTCAATTGTTTTTACTAGCTGTTCTGTATCTTGTGCCTTCTTTGTAATACCTGTAAGATCAAGCTTAAGATCTAACATTTTAGCCAAGGTTTCAAGTACTGCTTTTGATGCTTTTGCGTCAACAACGTAACCCGAAGTCTCGCCTAATAGACAAATTCCTGTTATTCCTTTTCTTTTTCCTACACCAATAATTAGTCCATTCATACCGGTAATGCTGCCGCTGTTCATAGTGGAAATTCCATATTTTGGAAATTCTTTTACAATTTTTGTTGATGTGCTTGTTCCATAAACCTTCTGAGTCTTTGAAAATGTGCCAGTTATGTATGCTGCAAGCGTATAGATTGTTTTTACTCCTAGTTTTTCACAAATTTTTGTAATCTCCTCTGCCATTTCATACTCACTTTCCGGCGTAACTGGTTGCGCATCACCACTTAGAAGAATCAAGTCATGTGATTTACCTTTGCAATAGTATAGTACGTTTTTCATGAGATCGGCTGTTCCATCAGATTGGATCAAGACCTGGGGGGGAAATGATGATGAGAACATGCTTGCAAATGGAGTTCCATTTAACTCTTCAACAAGATGGTCAACTGCAAGTTTCCCCACATATCCGCTTCCAGGCAATCCACAAATTAATGATGGTTCCTTGAGTTTTGGTGTTTCTTGGATCTCAACTGTGACCCTGTGAGGTAGTGACATAGCGTACCAAAAAAAGTTATTCAATATTAATGAAGCGTATAACTACTTCCTTCGTCTAGATTTTGATTTTTTTCGTCTTGCTTTTCTTACTCTTTTTCTAAGTTTTCTGGTGCGAGTCTTTGCCTTCCTTTTTATGGCTCGTTTCCTTTTTGCAGCTTTCCTTATTCTAGTCTTTATCCTTCTCTTTGCAATTTTTCGCTTTGCCTTTCTAACTTTTCTTTTTGCTTTTCTCTTAGCTTTTCTTCTCTTTGCAGCAAGTTGCGCTAATTTCTTTTGTACCAGAGCAAGTTTCCTTTGCATTACAACAAGCGTCTTTCCTGTTTGAGCCTCTCGTTTTACCAGAGATTGAACTCGTGGTCTAAGCGTTGCTTCCACTTTGGTACTGGTCTTTAGCTGTTCAACCAGACTAGGTTTTTCATGAATTTGTTTTCTTAACTTCTTATCTAGTTGTGCCTTCTCTTTTTCATAATTTTCTATTGTGCTGACAAGTCTTGCTTCTGCCAATTCCCTTTCCCTTATTTGAGCTCGTAGCTCTGAGATTTTATAATCAATAAGTTTTAGTCTCTCAACTGATGCAGCTTTTTCTTCAGGTCCACCATACTCACTTTGCTGCTTTGTTTGATCCTTTGCATCTTGTTCCTGCCTTAATCTCTCTTCTGCCGCAGTTTTGAGTCTAGCTAGACTTTCTCTTTGCGCCAAGGACTGAGTGAGTAGCTGTATTACATGGTCTCTCTGCCTGGCAGTGGCTTCCTTTTTTCTTTCAAGGGAGGCAAGCCCTGATGATGACCTCCTTTTTTGCGAAAGAACTTCCTTGAGTTTATTTTGACCCTTTCTTCGTAATTTCGTAACTTCGGCCTTTTTTGTCTTATATGATTTAGCGATTGCCTCAAGGGATGTCATGCGTTTCTAGAGACTTTGTAATCGATTAAGTTTTTGTTATGATTAGGATTTGACATAAGAGTTAATATTTTTAACATACTTTGAATTTTTCTTAAAATTTTAGGATGTTTTAGAATCATTAGCAACTAGATTTTATTTGGTGTGCATTTATAGAATATATGGAATTTCATCCATCGCAGTTACCGATCTCCCAGACTTTTCAGGTAGATGATGAAGGCAAAGCGTCAGATATTGCCCAACAGATGGTAAAGATAGGTTTTGTATCACAGAAAGGAGCCTTTAGGATTATAATGACAAAAGAAAAAAGCACGGCAAAGAAGATCGGTTTTACGATTCTCAATGAGCTCAGCTTGGGACTAAAAAAGACAAAACAAGAGCGAGACATAAGATATTGGATCTATAACCATGATGCCGAACATTATGCCATGGTTTTGATTAGCTCAAAGGTCTTGAGCGCACTAGGTTTTTGATCGATCGAAGATAACATCGAGCTTTAGTTTCTTTGAAACAGTGTTGGCAACTAGTACGCCAAAGATCACGCCAGCTATGATAGTTGTTGGATATTCTTGTAACAAATACAGCCTGCTCATTGATACCAGTATTGGGTATAGCCAAATAAGGTAACAGCCATGTGGAAATCTTCTTGATAATGCATAACTTATGATAAATGCAAAGATTGTTGTTCTGACGGTATACCCTGCTGGGAATGTGCCGTCTATCTTGCAAGGAACCCCCAAGTCTGCCCCTGATTTGATTGATAGATTCATTCCTAAGAATTGAAGGTCGGGTTTTTCATAATCCGTATAACATCTCATATATGCTGCAGCCATGCTTCCAACCAGTAGTGAGAGCAGCAAAATCAGACCTAGGCGTCGCGTATTTCTTATTATAAACAATATGATGCTTACGAATATTGGATAGAGCACCCATCCCAGTTCGGAGAAGACCTGCATGGTAAGATCAACTGGTGCATTTCCTGATATGGTCTGCAGGTAATTTTCAAAGCTGGTGTCAAATGAAAAGACAATTTTTGCAACAGCAAAATAACCTAGAACTAAAAAAGATAACACAAGAAAGAAAAATGTTCTACTTCTTATATCGAAAAGCCAGTTCTGCACAGAAAAGTCCTCCTTAGTTCAGACATGTATACGTTAATCGGAAACTAATCCATATTAAAATGACAGCACTGCGTTGGTTTTGATTTCCTTCTACAACGAACGTCATACGACTAAAGGATTTTAACCACACCAATAGATAGGATCGCCGTGAGAATTCTTACTCTTGATGATTTTGAGACTAAAGGTAAGACTGTCTTTCTCCGTGTTGATATGAATTGCCCTATAGATCCTGTCACTATGAAAATAATCGAAACTAGCAGAATTCGAGAGTCAGCAGAGTCTCTCAAAGACCTCCAGGGGAGTAAAGTGGTTATTGCATCGCACCAAGGTAGAGTAGGAAACAAGGACTATACTGGGATGGAAAATCACGCAAAAGTTCTCGAACAGATCCTAGGACGTAAAATAAAGTATGTTGAGGATATTATAGGAACAGAAGCGCAAAGGGAAATAAAAAACATGAAAGATGGCGATATACTTTTGCTAGATAATTTAAGACTGTGCGCAGAAGAGAATTATGAATTTTCACCTTCAGATGCCTCTAAAACTATCATGGTAAGCAGGCTATCCAAATTATTTGATCTATGTGTTCTGGACTCTTTTCCAAGTTCACATCGTGCTCATCCATCGATAGTAGGATTTGCGCATGTACTTCCTTCTTGTGCAGGTAGACTAGTAGAACGTGAGGTTAGGAAACTGGATGAAATCCTTACTGTTACCAAGGGACCACATGTTGTGGTATTGGGAGGCTCAAAGGTCGTCGATAGACTTGAAGCAATAAAGGAATTAATTATCAGTGGTAGAGCAGATCAAGTACTTCTTACGGGTGTAATAGCCAATGTGTTTATGAGAGCTCAGGGAAGGGTCAAGTTTCCACTTGGAATAAAGAGAGAAGAAGAGATTGTTGCCAAGGCTCATTCGTTGATAGGAGAACATCCAGATGTATTTTCAGTGCCAGTTGATATAGCAGTAGATAGAAATGGGAAAAGAGTCGAGATAGACGTGCGTGAACTTGCCAAGGATGATCAAATACTAGACCTTGGACCCAAAACTGTAGAGTATTATTTGAAATCAATTCAGAGTGCTGGTACTGTCTTTATGAGCGGTCCTGCTGGATTTTTTGAAAATGAGAATTTCAAGTTTGGAACAGAATCGCTCCTTGTGGGAGTCGCAAATTCATTTGCAACTACCATTGTAAGTGGAGGACACCTTACCGCGGCCTTGAAGAGATATGGACTTGAAGCGAAAATAAATCACATAAGTACAGCCGGAGGAGCCTTGGTATTGTATCTGACCGGGGCCAAACTTCCTATGATTCAGGTGTTAGAGGAAGCTGCTGTCAGATACAGGTCTAAATAGCAGTTTTGCACTGAGGACAGACTCGAGGTTCAAGATTTCCCAAGTGAAGGTCCTGGCCGCATGATTTACAATTGAATTTCTCTACTTTTTCGAAGAGTTTGTACCACTGAGTTGTAAAGTTTTGGGCAATTGGTCTGATAAGTCCTTCATCGTGTAGTTGTTTGAAATATGGTTCCATGTCATCAATTGTAAGGGAATTGGCCATTCCGTTATCTTTCATGACCTCAAAAACGGCATCATTTGTGAACCTCGAATTGGTGTCGTTGAATTTTTCGTATATGATTTTTCGTATTTGAAAAACAACAGAATTGCCCTGCACAGTCAAATTAGTAAAGACCTGATGCTTCTTCTTTTATCTTATCTGCAGACATGCTATCCTTCAACTTTTCTGACAGATATGAGTAAAGCCCGTACTTTAGTACTTTTAATGATAAAAGTGCACACTTTATTCTAGCAGGCCCAAGATCATGAAGTCCTAGGTTATCAAATATGTCTTCCTTTGTAAGTTTCTTTACATATTCAAAGTCTTTTCCCATGATAAGCTCGGTAAGCATTGAAGCACTTGCCTGACTTATGGCACAACCTTTTCCTGTAAACTTTACGTCTGCTACCTTGTTGTCTTTTATGTTAATATGCATTTCAAGTTCATCTCCACAGAGCGGATTGCTGTCTTTCTGGGCAATATCAGGATTTTGTATCTTGCCAAAGTTTCTTGGGTTTCTATAATAATCTAATATTATTTCGCGATAAATATCTGCACTACTCAAATTCTAAACAGCTCCTTTGCTCTGTTAAGTGACTTGATAAAAACATCTATCTCCTCCTTTGTATTATAGATATAAAAGCTTGCGCGAGATGTTGCAGCTACATCTAGTCTTTCCATCAATACTTGTGCACAATGATGACCTGAGCGAATTGCAACTCCGTCTTCGTCAACTATGGTAGCTAGATCATGAGGATGTATATCTCCGAGATTAAAAGATATGACACCGCCACGTTTTGCCATTTCGTTTGGACCATATAACTTGATTTTTTTGATTTGGGAGAGTTTGTCGAGGGCATATTTAGTTAGTTCAATTTCATGTTCCCGTACTTTGTCCATACCAATTCTCTCAAGATAATCCATGGCAGCGGCAAATCCTATTACATCTGCTATATTGGGAGTTCCAGCCTCAAACTTGTATGGCAAGTCATTCCAGGTGGTCTCGTATTTGTGAACCTCGCGTATCATATCTCCTCCCCCATTAAATGGAGACATGCTTTCAAGCAATTCTTTTTTGGCCCACAAGACTCCTACGCCAGTTGGACCTAGCATTTTATGAGCAGAAAACGCAAAAAAGTCACAGTCAAGTTTTTGAAGATCTACTTTTAGATGAGGAACAGATTGGGCTGCGTCAACTAGTATTTTGACACCTTTCTTACGACATTTTTTTATGATTTCATCTGAATTTGTTATTGTTCCCAAAACATTTGACATCTGGCTAAAGGTAACCAGCTTTACTCTTCCTGTATCAAGATACCCATCAAGTTGATCTAGGATAAGCTCTCCCTTATCATCTACGCCAATGTATTCTAGTTTAGCACCTTTTTCTTTTGCCAACATTTGCCATGGAACAATGTTGCTGTGATGTTCGTATTCGGTTGTCACTATAATGTCATCTTTGTAAACGTTTTGCCTGCCCCATGAATATGCAACAAGGTTAATAGCTTCAGTAGTACCTCGGACAAAAACTATCTCCTCGCGATTTTTTACATTGATGAATTTGGCTACTTTATCTCGCGTGGTTTCGTATGCTGCGGTAGCTTCTTCAGCGAGTTCGTGTACCGCTCTATGAATATTTGAATTGTAATTTAGATAATAATCACTTATGGCCTCGATTACTTGAATTGGCTTTTGTGAAGTGGCAGCATTATCAAAATAGATTAATTGTTTATCTTTGTGTACCTTACGTTTTAGAATTGGAAAATCGTTTCTAATACTTTCAATATTTATCACGCTGGTTTGCAATCTAGTCTACCTCAACATAGATTTCGTTTTGTTCTATTTTAACATTGTAGGTTTTCAGCGGTAATTCAGCGGGAAGGTTTTGTGGGACACCTGTTTGAAGGTTGAAAGTTGAGAGATGCAAAGGACAAGTTATTCCTTCTTCGGTCAAAATTCCCGTTGAGAGATCAGCTTCTGCATGAGTACAAATTCTACCAGTAGCGTAAATTATTCCATTGAGATTTGCTAATAAAATTTTTGCATCCTTGTAATCAAACGGGAACACTTCGTCTTTTTTTAGCTGATTCAGACTACAAACCTTTGTCCACTGTGGCATTATTCTCACCTGTATTTGTAGTGGCTTTCGAAGATATCGGTTTCACGATATCTTGTTTCTTCCACTTCAAGTATGGCTTTGAGTTGTTCATCTGTTTTAATTTTGAGGTCTCTACCAGCCCATTTGGATTCGATAAGGTAGCTTATCCAAGCACGAACCTGATAGGACATTTTTCTTGAAAGCGGTTCTAGAAATCCCTCCACAATTATTTTTTGGGCTTCTGTTCTGCTCAAACCTCTTGATGCCAGATAGAATAGCTGTTCCTCATCCATTTGCGCAACCGATGCAGAGTGAGTTGCTTTGACATCATTTGTGAATATTTCAAGACCTGGTATCGAGTCAGATTTTGCACCTTTGTCTAGCAAGATAGAGTGGCCTGCAAGATATGATTCTGCATGATGGGCCCCCTTTTCTATTCGTATCATCCCTTTGAAGAGTGACTTTGAAGTATCTTTGAGAACAGATTTTTCTAGAACTCTGCCAACAGTTGAGGGCGCATTATGAATCAAATTTGATGCAAGATCAAACGACTGGTTCTTGTTTCCAAAAACTACCTCGGTGTCATGTGCATTAGCACCAATACCGTTAAGGAAATTATCTACTTTATACCTAGAAAGATACGACCCAAACAAGCCAAGGTACCAGTTCATTCTTCCATCACGCTCAATTCTTGCTGCTCTGGAGGAAAAATTTACTGCTGCCTGGTCCATTGCCTGTAGCGTTACCAAGTCAAGTTGACTGTTTTGATTAACTGTGACATCTAAAACTTCAAGATATGCCTGCTGTTTGGTGGCCGTGGGTGCGTAAATTTCTTGAATTATCGATGCCTTGCTATTCTCGTCTCCTACCACAACATTTCTAGATATTGTAGAGGTGCTATCAAGTGCTAGTGAAGATAGTATATGAATAGGTTTTTCCAAAACCAAGTTTTTTGGAATGTAAATGAAGATTCCAGAGTTGAAAAAGGCATTATTTAGCGCAATGTATTTGTCTCTTTTTGCATCTGTTTCTTCAAATGATTTCTTTATCTTGTCGTTGTGATTTTTTATTGCGTCTTGAATCGAACAAATTACAATACCTTTAGACTGGAGATCTGATGGAATACTTATTTTGTGAATATTTGTTCCAGTCTGAACAACGCTTGGATTATCACCGATTTCAGATAACCTGTCTTTTACGAAATCTGGCATGGTACTATCAGAGCTCAAAGAGAAAGTTACTTGTTCTGCATCCATTCTATTTGCATCAGTATACTTGTTGTAAAGCGGAGAAACTTCTGGTGGAAGCTGTTGATATATAGAAAATGAATTTTTCCTATATTCTTTTAACCACAAAGGATCATTATTTGCTTCAGAAATTTCATCTATGTGATTAGGTCCAAGTTTTGATAAAACAAAGGAAGACATTTCCCATCATGATAAGATTGCTACAGTCGGTTAACCGACAGAACCATCCATTTCCAATTTGATTAACCTGTTGAGCTCTACCGCATATTCCATTGGTAGCTCTTTAGTAAATGGTTCAATGAATCCGTTTACGATCAAGGTCAGCGCCTCTTCTTCAGTAAATCCTCTTGTCATAAGGTAAAAGATCTGCTCATCTCCTATCTTACCAACAGTTGCCTCATGTGTAATTGTAGCATCTTCTTGATTAATTTCCATGTACGGGTATGTATCTGTCTTTGATATGTCGTCAAGTAATAGAGCATCACATCTTACTGAAGCTTTCACATTTGTTGCTCCCTTGGCAACATGCAAAAGTCCTCTGTAAGTTGTCCTGCCATTATTTTTACTAACTGATTTGGATGTAATTCTAGATGTGGTGTTTGGAGCAAGATGTACCATTTTTGCTCCAGTGTCTTGGTGTTGGTTCTTTCCAGCAAAGGCAATAGATAGTGTTTCTCCATGTGCTCGTTGTCCTAAGAGATAGATACCTGGATATTTCATTGTCAGCTTGCTTCCAATGTTACCATCAATCCATTCTACTCTTGCGTTTTCATAAGCGTATGCTCTTTTAGTAACTAGATTGTACACATCATTACTCCAATTCTGAATCGTAGTGTATCTCAATTTTGCATCCTTCATAGCTATTAGCTCTACTACTGCAGAGTGCAAAGATTCTGACGAGTATACTGGTGCAGTACAGCCTTCAATATAGTGAACTTCGGCACCTTCATCTGCAATTATGAGAGTTCTTTCAAACTGACCAATGTTTTCTTTATTAATTCTGAAGTATGCTTGCAGTGGGAGATCCACCTTTACTCTCTTTGGAATGTAAATGAATGAGCCTCCGCTCCAAACAGCACTATTTAATGCAGCAAATTTGTTATCCTCCGGCGGAATGATTTTGCCAAAGTATTTTTTGAAAATATCAGGATGTTCCTTTAAAGCAGTATCAGTGTCAAGAAATACCACTCCTTGTTTTGCTAGATCTTCTCTTAGATTATGGTATACAACTTCAGACTCGTACTGAGCACCTACTCCGGCTAGGAATTTCTTCTCGGCTTCCGGAATACCTAGCTTATCAAATGTCGCTTTTACTTCAGGTGGAACATTTTCCCAATCTTTTTCTGTTTTCTCAGAAGCTTTTGCATAATAGTAAATATTGTTAAAATCAATTTGTCCCAAGTCACCGCCCCAGTTTGGCATTGGCTTTTTCATAAAAATTTCATATGAACGCAGTCTAAAGTCAAGCATCCATTGTGGTTCACCCTTCATTCTGCTAATTTCTTCGACTACTTCTTTTGATAGTCCCTTTTTGCTGGTGTAAACATACATCTCAGTGGAGTCTTTGAAATCATATTTACTATAATCTAGATTAAGATTCTCTGTAGTCACATCTTACATAACTCCGTTATATTATAAAAAAGTTATACACCTCTTCATACTTGTACAGCGAAGTAGGCCAAGCTAAATGGTGTCAAGGTGGTAAATTGTCTTAGGTTAACCTAACAAAAAGTTATTCTAAGTTCTTAGAATGAGGTT
>Ga0066656_10000239_pt1 | contig 19421 bp, 19 predicted proteins | sample GraSoiAngelo_105_FD_71411 | JGI IMG/M metagenome (GOLD analysis project Ga0066656, IMG submission 71411) | Grasslands soil microbial communities from the Angelo Coastal Reserve, California, USA - 14_0903_05_40cm | ecosystem: Environmental > Terrestrial > Soil > Grasslands | place: USA... | reverse complement strand
ATCAGTCCCAGTGCTCCCGGTTCTGCTGCAACCACCGTTGCCGAAAGTACGCTTCGGGTCGATGCCACGCGCATCGATGCGGTCATGAATCTTGTCGGCGAATTGATCATTGGCAAGTCCATGCTCAATCGCACGCTGACCGAGTTTGACCAGAAGCACGCCCGAGATCCCTTGCGCGCCAAGCTTGCCGACGCGATGGCGTTTCAGGCTCGCATCCTCGATGAGCTGCACAAATGCGTTTTGAAAATCCGCATGGTGCCCGTCGAGCAGCTCTTCCGCCGTTTTCCTCGTGTCGTCCGCGATGTTGCCAAGCAGTGTGGCAAGGATGTGGCCCTGGACCTCTCCGGCCAGAACACCGATCTCGATAAGGGCATTCTTGACGCGCTTGCCGAGCCCCTTATGCACCTGGTGCGCAATGCGGTGGACCACGGCATTGAGCCCGCCGACGAGCGCTTGACTGCCGGAAAGGCCGCGCGCGGCACCGTCTATCTCAACGCCTATCATCAGGGCACGCAGGTCGTTGTCGAAATTCGCGACGATGGCCGTGGCATGGACCCTGCGCAATTGCGCGCCCGTGCTGTTGAAAAGGGTATCGTGAAGCCCGAAGAGGCCAAGCGCCTGACCGATCAAGAAACTCTCAATCTTATTTTCGAATCGGGCTTCAGCACGGCTTCCGAAGTGACGGAGGTTTCTGGCCGCGGCATCGGCATGGACGTCGTTCGAACCGTCCTCGACCGCCTCAAGGGAACTGTCCACATCTCGTCCCAATTAGGCCGCGGTACCACGATTCAACTTCGCGCGCCGCTTACTCTTGCAAGTATTCAGACCTTACTCTTCCGCGTAGGAGGCCGTCTTTTCGCCGTACCGCTCTCTTCCGTAGTGGAGATTACGCGCATCACCGATCCAGAGATTCATCGCGTGGACCAGCGTGAAGTGCTGCGCCTTCGTGAACAGATTCTTACCCTTGTCCGGCTGGACCATCTTAGCCGTTTGCGCAGCATCGACACACAGCCTGTTCGAAAGAAACATTTTGTTATCGTCATTGGCGCTGCAGAAAAGCGCTTTGGCCTGGTTGTGGATAGCCTCGTTGGGGAAGAAGAGCTCGTTATTAAAGCGCTTCCCGGCGAAATAGTTTCCAGTGATTTGGTCAGCGGCGCTTCCATTCTCGGTGACGGAACCGTTGTCCTCATCCTCAATGTTCCCGCGGTCCTTTCGCGGCTCTCTCGTGCCACTCCGCTCGGAGCAATCGCATGAGCGAACGTATCCGAGTCCTTGTCGTCGATGATTCCGCGCTCATGCGGAAACTGATTCCTGCGATCCTTGCGCGTGATTCGTCCATCGAAGTTGTCGGCACAGCGATGGATGGCGCTTTCGCTTTGAAGAAAATTGAAGAGCTCCAGCCGGATGTCGTTACGCTCGACCTGGAGATGCCGCGCATGGACGGCATGGAAATGCTGCGCCTTATCATGCGGCGCGCTCCGCTGCCGGTCATCCTCTTCAGCACGCATTCGAAAGAGGGCGGCTACGCCACGCTCAAAGCCCTGGCGATGGGCGCTGTGGATTTTCTGGCTAAACCCAAAGACGCTGCCGCCGGCCATCTCGAAAATATCGCCGACCAGTTGATCGCAAAAATAAAAGTCGCCAAGCGCGCCGTGGGCCGCAAACTTCCTCCTGCCGTTGTTGGCGAAGATTTGCCTCCGCCGAAAAAAGGAAACCGTGCCACGCTGCCTCCGCGCCGCGTCATCGCCATCGGAATTTCCACCGGTGGTCCGAACGCGCTGCAATTTGTTCTGTCGCAAATCCCTGCGGAGTTTCTTTCCACAATTTTGGTCGTGCAGCACATGCCCGAAGGTTTTACCGAAATGTTCGCGAAACGTCTGGACGAATGCTGCGCGCTCGAAGTTCACGAAGCGCGTTCCGGCGATCTCCTTCTGGCTGGCCGCGTTCTGATTTGTCCCGGAAATCGCCACATGATGGTTCGAAGGATGCCTCGCGGCGACATGGCGATTCTCTCCGATGGCCCTCCCGTGAACGGACATCGTCCCTCCGCCGATGTTTTATTTCATTCCGTCGCGCAGGAGTTTGGTCTCACTAGTGTTGGAATTTTAATGACCGGCATGGGCGACGATGGCGCGGAAGGTCTTGGCGCAGTCAAAGCCGCCGGCGGAATGACCGTCGCGCAAAGCGAAGACACTTGCGTCGTCAGCGGGATGCCGCGCGCGGCGATCGTTAAAGGTTATGCGAACAAAATTATTCCGCTCGATGGACTCGGCGCGTACCTGGTGAACAATTACGGCGTGGAACGCAGCGCCACCGAGAAAAACGAGAAGAACGAAAAGTCTGACAAGAACGAAAAGATCGCAAGGACACCCGTATCATCTCAGAGCTCGTGAAAACGAGCGGCGGGATAAGGAGAAGACCATGAAACAATTTGCCGCTCTGCTTCGGAAAGACAATCAGCCGGTCCGCTACCTGGTGGTGGACGATTCCGTCTTCGCGCGCAAGAATCTCATCAAAATGATCGAGATGTTCGGCGGCGAAGTGGCCGGCGAAGCCGGAGATGGCCTGACCGCTATCGCCGAATTCAACCGGATTAATCCGGACATCGTGCTCATGGACATCACCATGCCGCAGATGGAAGGGATCGAGGCGGTGGAGCGCATCGTGCGGCAGCACGCCAACGCGCGCATCGTCATGGTCTCGTCCGTCGGGTACCAGGAGAATATCCTGGCGGCGCTCCAAAAGGGCGCGAAGCATTTCGTGCAGAAACCGGTGAAGCCGGAAGTGTTGTACGAAATTCTGCGGTACGTGCTGAGCGACGATCCCAACGCCGTCGGCGCGCCCGTCGCCTTGGCAGGAGAACACCGCTCATGAGAATGGAATTGATCCAGCCGTTCATCAACGCCGCGGACGCGGTTTTCGCGGAGTCGCTGCAAGGGCCGACGAAAATCGTGGACCTGGAAATGGACGAAGACGCGTATCGCCGCAAGGGCGTTGCGGCGCTGATCGCGATCAGAGGCGACATTGAAGGGCGCGTGATTCTCGACTTGTCGCCGGAAGTGGCGATGAAAGTGGCGAGCCAGCTCGCAGGTTCGGAGCTTGAAGCGAGCGAGCAAGTGGTGAAGGAGACGGTTTGCGAATTGGCGAACATGGTCATCGGAAATTCGGTGACACTGCTGAACGACCAGGGATTTCATTTCAAAGTGTTTCCGCCGGAAGTTCACATGGACGAAACGGGTTTGGCAGGCAGCGCGGACACGGAAGCGCTGGTGATTTGCATTGAAACGCCGTGCGGGAACATTTATTTGAACATCGCGATGCACTATTTGCATCGGCGGCGGCAGGAACGCAACGCGATCCCGGCGCTGGACTGAAAATCCAGTCCCAAAGCAAATTCTCCGTCGACAGTCCCGGCCTAGTCGGAAATCTTCGCTTGAGTACCCCCACCCCCGGTTTCGCGTAAATGTTGCATCTAAAGGGCTTAGCTTTGCTGTAAGTCTTTTGTTTGCAACACATACTAGGGGATCCCATAAGTGTTGCAGGTAAAGGGCTTAGGGGAGGTAGAGAAGGGGAAAGGTTGAAAGTTAAAAGTTGAAAGTTGAGAGTTTGTAAAATGAAAGAGAATCGAACAGTCTGACGCCCTTCGAGGAGCGGAGGCGGGGAAACGAATCGGCGAGAATGTCCCGACCGGGTCGGGATCTCCCCGACAAGGTGGGAATAGGCCGGTCGAGACTCAATACAAGCAAACACGCGGAAGGATAGCATGAAAGTAAGGTTTGGCTAAGTGATTTGCAGTGAATGGTCGAAAATGAGGGTTGAACGGCTGTGGGGTGGATTGAATGGTTTTCACACTGACACGGCAAACGAAAAAGGCAAAGTCAAAAGCCCCACCCTCAAAAACCGAGGGTTGGGCACCCGAAAAATTCATCTTAGGATTTGTCGTCCGGGCCACCCGTCCCACCCAGATTCATCTTAGGAGCTAGCGTCCGGGCCACCCGTCCGCGCCACGCCTGTATTTCCTTCGTCAATCCGACTGCCTCTTGGACGAGGATCGGACCAAGCGATAGAAGGTCCGCGGCGACGTCGCCGAAGAGGAGTGCTCCGCGCACGTACGAAGATGCGAGAGGCTTTACGAGACCACGACTAACAATGCGGTTGGTGGCAGCCGCCGTGGCAGCCACTTTTGCGGCCTGGTCTGCGTCAGGGGGCAAGCCCAGATCGGCCCCCGCTGCTGCATTAAGGAAAACGGCGGGGCACGATGGGGGTTTGCATGATGGGTTGAAAACGCTTGGTGTACACACTTGGCCATCTCCATTTCTAATTTGCGGTTGGACCAGTGGTGTGCTGCTATTGCCGCTAGTCACCGACCATTGCCCATAATCAGCTGTAGTGAGGCCGTGAGGAAGCCAACCCAGCCAATTGTCGCCACGAAAAAATCGTTGCGCGTATACTCATCGGAAATCCAGGCCTTCCAGTTCGATAACTTAATATCTTGTTCTGAAGTGTCGCTGAAAACCCGATAGGAGAAGACTAGGCCGATTAGGAAGCTGCTCGCCATGATCCATAGCATGGCTAGTCGGGCATGTAGCCAGAGCCACGGCATGCCACCCTCGAACGCGTGCGAGGAGTCCGCATACGCGAACGCCGCCATGGACATGAAGCACAAAAGCGAAAAGAGCCAAAAGGCAGCGATCGGCCACAGCGCCCACCTGTTTTCAGGGGCCAGTCCACGGTACTGCCTAAAGACGCGAAGCGTGTCTCTCGGGGTTGCAAAAAACTTCACGCGGATGCCTTTGCTCATGAGCCGCCAAACGAGTAGGTAGTAGGAAAGGATCGACGACACGCCGAAGGCCATCGCGGCGAAGAAAAATATCCACGAGGTCATCATGTCAGTTACCCGTAATCGCTTTGCAGACTGCTCTTGCGGGGTGCGCCACGTAACCGGCATACGGGAGTGTGATCAGAGGCTTGCTAAGCATTCCCGACTTTGCGGCCGTGACGGGCGATAGTGATGGACCAAGGGTTGCGCCGTAAGTGCCGCCTCCACAGGACGCTCCGTATCGACTATACCCGACGGTGTTACTTGTTGACGCCTGACCGTGTGTATCGAGAAAACTGTTGTCAGGGGCGGTTGGAGTCACAGAAACGGAAACGTATGCGTCGGGTCCGATCACTCCACCGGAGAGCCCCTGAGATAGGGAGAGTGTTAGTTCCCCGCTCGCCCCGTTTGCTGTGAGGTTGAGTTGGCCTGAGCCAGTGATGCCCAAGCCCATGTCCCCGCCGACACCCACAGTCCCGGCATCAGCAACGAGGCTGCAGGTAGCGTTTACAGCACGCTTGAACCAATTGCCGCTGTTATTGCCGCCGCCGCCACCGCCACCGCCGGAGGTTGTTGGACTGTTGTTGTAGCTAAGCGAGACATTACCCGGGTAGTTGAATCCATCATCGTAATACGTGCACCAGCCAGAGACCGGGCCCCATTGGCCTGAGCCTTGGTAATCGTCGTAGCCAACGGAGTAACCAGGCATACAGATCATCTGCATGGTCAGGCCAAGTGGATCGATATAGGTGAGTGGCGAGTTGATGACGTAAGCATAGCGGTTCCAGGATTGGGGATTGGTGATGTCGACGGCGGCGAGGCCGGCGGGGTCGGGGTGCATCCAGCGGCCGAGGGAGGAGGAATATTGGCGGAACCAAGTGTGGTCGAGGCTGGTTTCGGAGTCGCGCTCGCCGCCGGTGAATTTGTGGGTCGTGATGCCGGAGTCGCTGGAATTGAGTTCGCCGAACGGGAGATAGTCAAGGTTTTGGACGACGGCTTGGTTGAGGTCCGTGAGCAGCCGCGCGGAGCCGAGGTGATCACCGTGGATGAAGTAGGTAGTGTTGTTTTTGTATTCTGCGACGAAATTGCCCGACATGAAGATGTATTCAGTGGTAGGGCCTGTATATCCGCCGCAGTTGGTGCACCATTCCGTGAGGACATTTCCGGCCAAGTCGTAAAGGTAATCGACGTAGGTTGACCCCGTGGCTTTCTCAACGCGGCGACCTACGGCATCGTACGCGTAGCAAGCGGTTGCTGTGGAGCAAGTGCCGAGCGTGCCGTCGACTTGAGCAAGACGATTTTCCGCGTCATAGAAATAGTGATGGTTGCCGTCGTAGGTCATGTTGCCGGCGGCGTCGTACTGATAAATGCTATTCACCGGGTCATAAATCTGATTCTTGGTGTTCACTGTGGCATGGAATTGGCCGCAAGTGCCGCTGTTGAGATTCTGGTCGGTGCGATTGCCCCAAGCGTCATAAGTCCAGGAGAGATTGAACGTGGCGCTACAGCCGGTGCCGTTGCCGCTGGATTGATTTAGTGTCGAGAGCCGGTTGAGTGAGTCATAGCCGAAAGTGCGGACGAAGGATTGGTTGCCGGTGGCATTCCAACCTACAACGTTGCCATTATTTGCAGAGCCTTGATTGTAGTTATACGCCAAATCCAGCACATTTCCGCTTGGTGAGCTGTCATTACAGGTCTGGAGCACAGTGCCGTTGTTGTTCACGTCGATCAAACAAGGCTGCAAGGTATTGTAAAACACATTCGTCGATGTAAGCCCATTGCCCAACGTGGCCTTGTGAATCCCCCCATGCGGGTAGTATCCCACGCTGGAGTCGACGGTGGCGAGAGTCGCAGGATGCGTGGAATCGACCAGACTGCTGGTGAGGCCTGTTGAGCGGCCCGCAGTGTTGAAGGATTGCGTAAAAGTGATACCCACACCGTTGGAGTAGGACGTCATGTTGCCTGCAAGGTCGTACGTGTAGTAAAGAAAATCTCCGCCCGGAGAGAGGCTTGGCGTTTGCTGCCACTGGCGCACGATACGGCCCACGGCGTCGTAACTATTAACGGTTGCCGCAGCCGAACTGCCGGAAGTGCCTTGAAACTGGTTATAAGCGTCAACGAGCCTGCCTACGGGATTGGTCACGCCAGTAATCCAGGGTGGAGAAACATCATAGGAATAATACAGGGAAGGAGTCCAGTCGGTGTAGATCTTTCCCGTGAGGCGGTGGAGGGCATCCCAGGAATACGTAGTGGTGACAGTGGCGGAGCCGGTTTGGTTGGGGGCCGGGGCGGTGCGGCGGCAGAGTTGCGTTGGGGCCCCGCTGCAGAGTGCGCCGCCGGAGGTCGTGTAATAGTAGCTGGCAGTGCCGGATTCGGGATTGGTTTCGCTGGTTAAGCGAGATAGTGCGTCATAGGCAAAGGTGCGGACGCGCCACTGCGAAGAATCCGATTCGTTTGTGCCGTGCTGGGAAACCTGAGTTAGATTGCTGAGAGCATCAAAGGAATGGAATGTCCGGCTCGGCGTACCCAATGACGGCGGCGATCCTGCTGGTTCGTTGACTTGAATAGTGCGCCCCAGCGCATCTGTCCATGAGCGCCGCTGATTGCCGGCCTGATCAGTCACCGTAGTCATCAGGGCGTTTGTGTCTGCAACGTATGTTACGGAGATATTGTTGGAGGTTGGGGATCCGTCCGGGGGAATAATCAGGGTCGGACGACTCAGGGCGTCATAGCGATAGGAAGTGAGGCCGTAGGTGGGATCGCTGGTGGAGCGGTAGGGATTCGAGACGGAGGCAACGCGGCCAACAACGTCGTACGTCGTGTCCGTGTAATCGGTGCCCTGGGGGTCGGTGAGCTGGGTTTGCGAAGCGCGGCCGAGGCCGTCGAGCAGGAGCTTGCTGACGATATTTTGAGAGGAATTCATTTTGGTCGTCGTAGTGATGCTGGTGGGACTGTTGTAGGTCCAAGAAGTCTGCCCGCCATCGGGGAAATTCTCTTGTAGGACGCGCCAGAAGGGGTCGGCGGTTCCACCAGAGCTCACGTAGCTGTAGGTCGTCGGTTGGTTGTTCTCGTCTGTAATGGATGTTGGGGTTTCGCCCGTGCAGTCCCACGCTATGGTTCTCGTCAGCCCCATGGGCTCACTGATTGTGGTTGGGAACGAACCGTTGCAGGCGCCATACGTGTAGGTTGTGGTCCCGCCGTTCGCGTCGGTCGCGACGTTAATCAGCCCAGTCGGGTAGTAGGAAAAGGCTTTTGTCAAAAATGTAGAACCACTGACCAGGCTGCCAAGGCTGAGAAGATTGCCGTTGGCGTCGTACTGATAGGTCGATTTGGACAACGTCGAACCCCCGCCCGTGGTCGTGTCCGTGCAGGGACGATTCAGGAGATTCTTTCCCAGAGCGGTGCAACTGCCGCCGCTATAGGTGCCGAATTGGATCACCCGGTCGCTGACCTGGTTGCTGCCTGGAGGCAACGCCGCATTGAAATCGAATTCCTTGTCTCCAACAGAACCTGGTTGCCATTCACGAGTTGGTAGACCTGCCGCTGAACCTCGTACTCAGGCTGGACTATGGTTGTGGTGCCATTCGCTTGTACCCAAATCTGATCGACAGGTCCGGAGAACGTATGTACCGTGTTGTTGCCCTGTGGGTCTGTGACCGTGGTGGTCCAAACGCCAGTTGTGGTGCTGTAGGATCGGGCATATGTCCACGTGCCATCGGGAGTTGTCCTAGTGAATCCTGAGGAGCCGCCGTCCTGACAACTGATACCACCGTTGGGGCCGTTGTAGTTATAGCTTATGGTGCCGCCGGCAGGCAGCGTGACCGAAGAGACTCGGCCGGGCGTGTCGTAGCTTATTTGGAATGACGATCCATCCGGCAGACTTATGTTGTTCGCGCGACGAAGGCCGGAGTATGCGAATTCGCCAATTCCGGGACAACCAAAGCTTGTTTGGAAGTTAAGGGCAGTACTGGCTACTGTGACATTTTCGGTCGCATTGTTGGGGCCGGTGTATGAATACGTCGCACCCGTCGCGACCCCGGATGTGTATGTGGTTGTCGCGTTCAACGCGTTATTCCCTGTCGCGTCCGTGTATGCGAGAGTCCAAGGCGGAGTGCTCGGGTTGGTAACAGAAATCTGATTCCCGTTGGTGTCAGTACCTGTGGACGCACTCAGGGCGACAAGGGACCCGTTGAGTATGTTGCCTTGCATCGGACCGGAGTTTAGTACCGTGCCAGACGGCGTTGTAACGGTGACAGTAAGCGTGTAGCGGCCGTTGCTAAGTCCGCTGATGGAGCCGGTTGTGATGTATCCATCTTGGCTGGTGGACGAAAAGGACGTTGTCCCATACAAGCATCCGTAGGGGTCAATTTTGTTTGGCACCCCAGCTCCATGTACGGTGTTATGAATATCCGTATAGCCGGTAATATTCCACAGGTTCGTCAGCACCTCAGCGGTCCCGGTAACTTGCTCCGTGTAGGGGAGGTTTCCCGAGAAGGTAGCGGTGAAATGGTCCGAAGAGACACTTGCGACAGTGACGTTTCTTCCGTTAAAGCCACTAGAAGGGTTAAGACCGTTAAGCTGGATGATTTGTCCGACTTGGAAGCCACTGTTGTTCGTGTAAACCGTTAACACATTATTGGTGACCTGGATGGCGCCCACATCTCCTCCCCATGGGGCGTAGTCGCCGCAAGTTTCGACAGTGACCGAATTGCCAGTGGGTATGCCAAAGGGAACCGATGTACGTACTGGCCAGCCACTAAAGAACCAAGTCGCGGGCGCCGAGCTTGAGCCTAATGCCCAATCCCAGCCAGGCCCGCGGACATAATAAGGAGAATAATGCGAGTTTTCCTCGTTCAGAATGGCTGAGAACGGCAGCCCGCGTCCGGGCGTCTTACGAATTGGTATCTCGAAATGAACATTCAGCGTGGCCAGGTTCACGGTGTCGATGGACCCACCTTGGAAAGAGCCAAATTGAGGAACGCCGGTTGGGACTTGTGCTTGCAACGCAGGTGCAAGGGCGAAGGAGCAAAAAACGAGCACGAACAGGGAGCGAAGAGAGAGCGGGGACATTGAGGCCTCCGGTTGCGGTCCACGGACCAATCGAGCACGAGCAGGAGCGTGGAGGCTGTAATTTGCCGTCCCGCAAAACCGTGCGGGACGCAAAAACCGCGTCAGGGTGGGAGACGCGAGCCGGAAAATACCGGAGTTCCATATAAGCTGTCAATCAGGTGAATATCTGAGAAGCGAGTTAGCTGGTCTCGCAGGGAAGGTACTATGGGAGTACTAGGGGGAAGGAGAAACTAGAAGTTAGAAAGCAGAAACTAGAAATGGGGGGAGAAACCGAGGAGAGATTTCTCCTCGCGGAAAACGCTCGGAGAGGAAGAGGGCTCGCTGCGCTCGAAATGACGGGAAGGAGAGGGAATGACGGGCGGGGCGAGTGAAAAGAAGACTAGAAGGCAGAAAGCAGAAACTAGAAAGGTGAAGAGGAAGAAAAAAGGCGGGGAGGGAGTGGTCAGCTATGGTCAGGGATTGCGATTCTTGAACAAGTCTGCCAGACGTTGGTGGATATGCCCGACAGCTTGATAGAATTCTTCCAATCCCGAGGTTTCGCTGGTCACTTCCTGGGCGGCTAAGTCCGCGGATATGGCGTTGCTGAGCTGAGTGGCGCGGCGGATGCGTTCCGAGGTAATCAGCGCGAGTATAGTGTGCGGGTCTCGCTGACGCAATTGGCGCTCCTGCCACTCCTCGGCGGCCCAGGCGGTCTTGCGGACATAATCTACGGCGTCACGGAACTCCCTTAGGATGCGTGGGTCTAGGTTGCCCGACTGCATCGCGCGGTTGAGCCGCACGAGCTCGGCGCTCGTTTTCTTCAGCCGGAAATTGACGCCCCAAAAAGTCTCACTAGGAATCAGAAGCTCGACCGCAACGCCGAGCACACGGCCTTCCGCGGAACGGCGGGTGCCTACAACCCGCGCCCGAAACGATTCGCCCGAAAGTAGGTTGGTAAGATCAAGGTGGCTGCCAACGCTGGGATAAACCTTCATCTCCAAAAGGCCGCCTTGAGCGTTTACCTCGATGGCGTTCGCTGATTCTTTGATGTTCTTGCCGCTAGCCTCTTGCCACTTGGCCTCAACGGGAACAATGACGGGAAAGCGGATGCCTCGCCGCTTCTCGGTTTGCGAATTCGGCGCGGTTTCAGTCATCTCGTCCGTCCTGAGGGACAGTCGCGAAGGGGAACGCCCACGCGAAAGCGGGACACAGATGCAGGTGTGCGCGTGAAAAGTCTCCGCCCGGGTACCTCGAGTTAGAAGGCGTGAGCAATGTTTGAGGGTTTTATACGCGGGCCGGAATGGAACGTCGACTAGGTAAAAATAGGAATTCCGGCTAAAGCGAATTGCGGAGAATAGAGGGTGAAAGCACCAACCATCGTGAGATCTCTGTTTGCCAAGGTTGTATTCGTTCGCAATGCCGCTAGATTTAGTTGTGCTTCAGGAGGATGCGCAGGTGCTTCGCGGCGCGCCCGGTGTCCTCGCGAAATTGCGTGACATCGCGGCGGAAAGATTGCGACCATCCGTGAAGCAGGCCATAAAACGGATAGAACAGAATGTGCTGCGCGAGGAGCAGCGCTTGGGGGGGGTTTGTGGCGGTCGGGGCAAGCCAGAGCACCAGGACGCGAAACAGCGGCAAAGCGCGATGCCCTTCGGCGCTGATGCGCACGACGAGATAAGAGATTCCTCTTGCATAGACATACAGCGCGCAGAAAACTGCCGCGACCAAGAGTAATAGGAGTAAGAACAAAATCGCGAAGAGAAGGAACGCGAAGAACAGTTCCTGAATGTAGAAAACGCGAAAAGCGAGAACGGCGAGCAGGAAACCGCACGCGCCGAACAACGCGCGCCCTTTAGTCATGGCCCAGTGCCCCTCCCAACCCCCCAGTCATAAGATGCGGGAGGGCGACAATCCGCAACGCAAAGCTTGCCGGTTCCGCTGGGATGTGGCTGAGATGAGCCGGGTGGGTCGTCGTTATAAAAAGGGCGGCCTGTGACTGAGCTAATAAAGCGGAAGCTCGATTGTGCAGGTTGAGCGAGTCCGCTGGAGGACCTTCTCACACTTGACGAGCGCATCGAGCCCGGTGCCTTCGGTGCCGGAGAACTCCATTTTGAGAATTTCTGTGGCCTGTTCGAGCGCCTCGACCATGTCCGGCGAATCCGCAAGAACGAGCTCGGGCACACTTGGGGAGGGCTTTGGAACCGGAGTGCGGCGGTGCCTGGCAGAGCGGTGGAGGCGAAATTCTGCAACGGCAGACCCAGTGTCGAGGCAAGCGATGGCGAGGTTTGTCCAAGATTGCTCGACGCAAGCGGCCAGTGATTTTGATTTCGCGAGCAAGTCTCTTCCACGAACCCGCAGCGCTCCGGATTTTCTTGAGAGCGCAGAAATTCTAATTCGCTGAGCTCTGAGCTGGTGAATCAGATCGGGCAGGGGGGGCGCTGTGCGCCCAGATGTAATCGTCGTTTGGTTCACAGACCCTCCCCGCGCTTGGTATAGCGTGCTCCGGTTTGTGCCGCGACCAGCCGGGAATCTGCGGGCAACTAAACCAATTGCAAGCGACGTTGCCTTGCGCTCGGAGTGATGATAGCACAACATAGGCAAAAGGACTAAAATCACGCGCAAGCAGGAACCCAGGGAGGTTCATGAAGCAGAAATCGCGAGGTAAGAGTAAGCGACAAAGCGCCGCAAAGGCGCAGATTGCGCCACCAGCCCGGGAAAGCAACACAACGGTGGTGGCCATTGGCGCTTCCGCAGGCGGCATCGAAGCTCTTACGGATCTAATGACTTACCTCTCTCCGGACACGGGAATGGCCTTTGTCCTGGTACAACATCTTGACCCCAAACACCACAGTATCCTGACGGAACTGCTCGCCCGGAAAACCACGATGAGCGTAACGGAAGTGTCCGATGGCCTGCCGATAAAGCCAAACCACGTTTACGTGATCCCGCCAAACGCGACGATGTCCATCTCTGACCACACGCTGCACCTGGGTCCTCGAGAAGAATCGCGCGGGGCGCACATGTCCGTGGATCACTTCATGCGCTCGCTTGCGGAGCAGGAAGGGAATCGCGCGATAGGCGTGATTCTGTCCGGCTCGGGTTCGGACGGAACGATGGGAATGGCCGAAATCCAGGCGCATGGAGGCGTAACGTTTGCGCAGGACGAAGCGACGGCGAAGTATGACGGCATGCCGCGAAGCGCGGTTCAAGCGGGCTGTGTGGACTATGTGCTCCCGCCCAAAGGGATCGCGAAGGAGCTTGCGAGGATTGCGCGGCATCCGTACGTTGCTCGCAACATTTTGCCCGGCGCGGCAGAAGCCGCTCTAGACCCAGGTCCAGGCCTGAACACGATATTTCACGTTTTGCGAAGGGCCACGGGAGTGGATTTCACGCACTACCGGCAAACGACGATTCTGAGGCGGATTCAGCGGCGCATGGTGGTTCACAAGATTGACAAGCTAGAGGACTACGCCAAGTTTCTGCAAAGCAAGCCCCCGGAGACCAAGGCTTTGTATCAGGACATGCTGATCAACGTTACGAGTTTCTTCCGGGGCCCGCGGGTGTTCGAGGCGCTGAAAGCAACGGTATTCCCGGCCATTCAGAGGAATCTGGCGAGGGAACGCGGAATTCGCGTGTGGACTCCCGGGTGCGCCTCCGGGGAGGAAACGTATTCGGTAGCGATGGCGCTGCTGGAATTCTTGGGCGACCGTGCTTCGCAAACTCCGATTCAATTTTTTGGAACGGACGTGAGCGAGTCAAGCGTGGCGAGAGCGCGCAACGGGGTTTATCCGGAAAATATTCAAGTGGACGTGTCGGCCGAACGGCTGCGGCGATTTTTCAACAAGGCGGAGGGCGGGTACCGGGTCAGCAAGACAATCCGCGATATGTGCATTTTCGCGCAGCACAATGTCCTGAACGATCCTCCGTTTTCGAGGATGGACCTGATTTGCTGCCGGAACTTGCTCATTTATCTTGAGCCGGTCCTTCAAGGGAAAGTCATATCAGTTTTCCATTATGCGCTGCGGCCCAGCGGGTTTCTCGTGCTGGGAAGTTCGGAAGGACTTGGCGGAACAACGGGCTTATTCGCGGTGGAAGACCGCACGCACAAGATTTTTTCCAAGAAGGCGGGAGCCACGCACCAGGCAGTTGCATTTTCACTGAATTCCCAGGCAGAGCGCAGAGAATATGGGCCGATGCCGATGCCAGCGAGGCATCCGGATGCAAACTGGAATTACGCGGAGGCGCAAAAGGAATTCGACCGCCGGCTGCTCACGCAATACACGCCGGCAACGGTCTTCGTTAACGAGGATATGGAAATCATTCACACGCGGGGGAATGTGAACCGGTATCTTAAACTTGCGCCCGGAAAACCGAGCCTGAGCCTGCTGAAGATGGCGCGCGAGGGGCTGCTCGTGGAATTGCGAAACGCGATTGCCAAGGCCAAGAAAGAAAACGTCGTCGTTGGAAAGCGAAACCTGCAAGTGAAGAACGGGAATGGCGACGGCGCGGCGGCAACGCATTCGACGCGATTGGTAAATATCGATGTAATTCCGGTCAGCCTGAGCAGTGTTAAAGAACTGTACTTCATGGTTATATTCCAGGAGGCGCCGCAAGAGCCGTCACGGGAGACCGCAGTACGGCGGACAAGAGCCACCGAAGAAACAGGAGCCGCCTCGCGGCGAACGGCCAAGCTCGAAGAAGAGCTGGCCGCGACGAAAGAGTATCTGCAATCCGTGATCGAAACACAGGAAGCCACGAATGAGGAGCTGCAGTCCGCCAACGAGGAGATTCTTTCGAGCAACGAAGAATTGCAAAGCACAAACGAGGAAATGGAAACGGCCAAGGAAGAGTTGCAGTCCGCCAACGAGGAATTGACCACCGTGAACGACGAATTGCGAAACCGCAACGTGGAGATCACGCAAATCAACAATGACCTGATTAATTTGCTCTCTAGCATCGATATCGCGGTGATCATGATTGGAAGCGACCTGACGATCCGGCGGTTCACTCCCAAGGCGCAGAAGTTTCTTGGGTTGATCCCGGGGGATCTCGGCCGCCCGCTCTCGAACATCAATCCCAGCATCGAGATCGCGGATCTCCAGGAAATGGTGCAGCAGGTGGTGTCGGATTTCCGGACGCACGAGAGAGAGCTTACGGACCGGATGGGTGTTCACTATCAATTCAAGATCCTTCCGTATCGCACAATGGAAAACAAGATCGACGGCGCGGTGATCACCATTGTAGATATTGCTCCCGACAAGCCGGGTATCGAACCGAAGAGCTCCAATTGACCGCAACCTATAGGCGAAAGGCCTTAGCCGGGGCACGATTGGTCTGAAGCCAAGGGACTGGTTGCAGGGATACTTCGCCTGTACCGTATATGTCTGACGAAGTATTGCCGCCATGACGTTACTTGGGTATAAAATAAAGTCGCGTGGATGCAAAGCGTGTTAAGGAATCGGGGCATATATGCAAGGCCGGTTCGCGTTCACCGCAAAATATTGGGGCGATGCAGCGGTAGTGTGCCGCGCGACCGAGCATAGTCCCGGGCCGAGTGTCCAGCAGGAATTTGGGAAGTTCGCAACTTGGACGCAGGCGAATGCTTTTGCCACGCGGCTCAACGAGGGCCTGGAAATTGATCCTGCGGAAGCAGACCGAGTCATAACCGGTTCGATCCTCGATGCGAGTGAGGTTTTACGCGCGGCCGATTCCCCCGCGCACGCGTGTGACCGGGTTCACCGGCCGATTGCTGGAAACAGGCTGCGCGTGGAATTCATGCTCGCGAAACTGGACCTTGCAGTTACGTTTTGCCACATCGCGCGCAGCAGCCCTAGCCAGCACGCGAACCGCCTACTCCGAAAGGCCCGCAACGCGCTTTTTGATGGAATGCACTTCGTCTGTGGTTCAGAACTCGCGGCCTATGAATCTGAGGCTATTGCAGAGCGATTGGCGAAGCTGCACGCGGAGTTGGAAATAACCGTCTCCTCAATCGTGGAAGAGTGGAGCTTGACCGCAGGCGATAGGCAGCGGATTCCCTTCATCAAATAAACTCGGGCGGCCAGGAGCCGCCCGAAGAAGAAAACAGCACGGATCTAAAGATCCGCCAACACAATTCATGGTTGAGAATCGGGACGGCGCTTGAGCGTTGGCCGATCGTCGTCGCTGCTGTTGGGATCGCTGCCCGTGGGTTGCTTCTTGGATTGCTCGGTCTTGGTGCGCAGGGTCGGCTTACCGGCTGCGTTGTCCGTGACCTTGCGCGAGAACATGATATTGCGGAGGCGAGCCTTGACGGTATCAAACTCGGACGTGGTAACAAGGTATTCCTGTTTTGCAGGCAGGATACGGGCAATCTCTTTTTGCGTATTCTCAATGCGGTCAGGAGTCGGAGGATGCGTCGAAAACACCTTGGGAATGGTCCCTGGGCGGCGCTTCTCGTCCGCCTGAATGCGCTCAAAGAAGGTAACGTACGAATTGGGGTCGTAGCCGGTCTTGTACATATATTGCAGGCCGAGGAAATCGGCTTCGCGTTCGGCGTCGCGGCTGAACTTCAGAAAGGTCAGGGGAATCGCGAGGTTAAGGCCCTGATACATCGCATATCCCGCCATGCTATAGGGGATAAAAATCATCGCGGGAATGGACGCCAGCTGCATGAGCTCGCCCTTTGTGGCGTTTTTTGTGCCGTGCCGCGCGGCCACATGAGCGATCTCATGGGCCATGACGCCGGCTAGTTCGGATTCTTCCTGGGCGCGAAGAATCAAGCCGCTGTTCACGTAGAAAAATCCGCCCGGCAGCGCGAACGCGTTGACTTCATCAGAATCGATCACCTTGATGGTGAAGGGAACGCGCGCATCGGAGTTGCGAACGAGGTTCTGGCCCACGCGGTTGACGTATTCAGTGACCACCGGATCGTCGATCATCTTCGAAGAACGTTCAACTTCTTGGGCCAGGGACTTACCCAGGGAAATTTCTCGCTCCAGCGAGAAGAGATTGACGCCTTTGCCGACACTGCGATTGCCGATGGCCTCGACGTCTTCCTTGGAATTCTTGGGGGTTACGGTGTCTTTCTGCGGGACCGGCTGCGAGCCGGTTTGTTGCTGGGTCTGCGCAGGAACAGGCTGCTGCGCGGGCGGCGGCGTCTTTGCAGGGTCGGCTGCCGGCGCCGGGGGATCTTGGCTTTGAGGAGCAGCGAAGGCTGAACCCGCAACAAGGGCGCTTACCAGCGCCAGTCTCAGGGTATGCCTCAGAATGTCTTGCATATCGTGTACCTCCGCCTACCCGTCATTATACACCTACAATTGCCGGGCAGGACCCCACAATGCTTCCATGGGTACTACGATGTCAGACTAGCCTGGAAGGTTTCCTATTCCGCTCGGATTCTATTGGGAGGCGGAGCCCTCTGTGGCTTGCGAGGCAGTTACCGGCGGCAGTTCAGCGTACCGAGTCCGTACCTCACTGTCGGGAGGCAGTTGACACCCTTTGCGGCTGCCTCTACAGTCAAAGCCAGTCCTTTATGAGCGCGAGCGTGCGGAAAATCCAGATTGGCCAGCTTTGGAAGAATGACGGAACGGGCGACATCTACCTGGTCACCCGGCTGTACTCCGAGGCCTTGAATACTATGGTGATTCTGAGGAAGTCCGGGGCGGAGGATGAAAAGCAGATCCGTGTGCGAGTGGAGCGTGCTGCCGGAGGGCAGAAGATTCCGGGGTTTTCTCCCGCCCAGGGAGACGAGAGGTTCTAGCCTTCAGATCGACCGAACTTCCATCTTTACAACATCTTCGACCTTCATCAATTCCTTTTGAAGGAATGGCTCGCCGTAGTTCACACCGATCATTTGGCCGTAGTGCCGCGCCAATTGATTCATTTCCATTTCCAGCCGGTCGATGGCCAGGTGGACTTTGCCCTTCTTTTCGCTCTTGCGGGGCCGGAATTGCGATGCAAAGGCCAGGATAGCCTTGCGGCGCTGCTCGTATTGGGCAGTAATATCCACGACGAAAGTCGGACGCGCGTCGGCGTAGGAGATGGAATAAAGGATCTTAAAGGGGCGGTAGGCTTCGCCTTCGATAGGGAGTTGTTTCAGGCCCGCCAGGAAGCAGGCTTCGTAGCCCAGAGTCGAGGCATGGTAATGGTCTGGGTGGCGCGCTTCCCAGTAGGGCAGGATGACGGTTTTCGGGCGGAGCTCCCGGATCATCGTGGCGAGGCGTAATTTGTGCTGGCGGGAAGGCTGGACATCGGAATCGGGGACGCCAAGAATGCCGCGCCACTTGACGGACAGTAACTTCGCTGCACGCTCCGCTTCCCTAGCGCGGGTTTCCGGGGTGCCGCGCGTTCCCATTTCGCCCGCGGTCAAGTCGAGAATGCCGGTCTTATAACCGCGCTGCGCCATCTTCAGCAGCGTACCGCCGCAAGTTAGTTCGACGTCGTCGGGGTGCGCGGCAATGGCCAAGAGATCAAGATTCATTACGCCTCCAGTGGCCGTCGATTCTATCAGTTCAACGCATGACGATGGTGAGAGGGCGAGGCTCGCGAGTTGGGGGAAGGCCCGGCATCTTCACAGGCTATGGTATCGTTTGCGGTCATGTCCTCTGCAAAAAACAGGCAGTCTTTGGCGGGGCAAGTTGCTCTTGTCACTGGGTCTGCGAAGCGCCTTGGACGAGCGGTGGCCCAACGTCTGGCAGAAGAAGGCGCGGACGTTATCATTCACTACCGCGCTTCTACCGGGGAGGCGCAGTCGGCAGTCGCCGAGATCGAAAAATTGGGCCGTAAAAGCTATGCGATTGCCGCCGACTTAACGAACGTTGCTGAAATCAAACGCCTGTTTGACGAAGCTGCAAAACAATTCGGGCGGCTAGACATTCTGGTTAACAGCGCGGCCAATTTTCTTCCATCGAGCGTTGTTTCGACAACAGAAGAAATCTGGGACGCTTCGCTCGCTACCAACCTGAAGGCTCCCTTTTTCTGCGCGCAGGCAGCGGCGCCACTTCTCAGACGAACGAAGGGGACCATCATCAATTTCGCCGATACAGGCGGGCTGCTTGGCTGGCCGGGATACATTGCACACTCCGTTTCGAAAGCAGCGGTGGTGATGCTGACAAAGGTGTTGGCGAAAGCGCTAGGCCCGGAAGTGCGCGTGAATGCCATCGCTCCGGGCACGGTCACGATGCCGGGCGACCCGCCGGAATGGGAGGCGGACTTCACCAAGCTCGCGCCACTGCGAGGGACAGGCACCCCGTCAGACATCGCGGACGCCGTCGTATTCCTGGTTCATTCTAAATTCATGACCGGGCAGGTCCTCGTGGTGGATGGCGGACGCACGTTGTAAGAGCTCGAGAATGCGAGTCCGGCGGCCACTCAACAGCGTTTTAGAAATATTTGGCCCGGCCGTGCAGAGAATGCCGCCGCGGTGTATTCTATTCTCCTTATCGCGTGCATAAATCCGCTGGGGATTGCCTCCGGAGAAGCGGGAACCGAAAGAAGAGGAACCAACCGAATTTATGGACAACGAAATATCGACCCAGCCACATGGCATGGAAGACGTAGAAATTCAGGAATGGCT